>Ga0209393_1000679_pt1 | contig 15892 bp, 11 predicted proteins | sample SSWtaG_2_FD_184117 | JGI IMG/M metagenome (GOLD analysis project Ga0209393, IMG submission 184117) | Hot spring microbial communities from Sandy's Spring West, USA to study Microbial Dark Matter (Phase II) - SSWsed_130316 (SPAdes)... | ecosystem: Environmental > Aquatic > Thermal springs > Hot...
CCCCCACGTTTTCCCCCAACCTACCCCTCCAATGTGTAGGAGCTCCATTCAAAAAGTTACCCACTACTGTTTGCTACACTTAAGGGAGCTCCAGTAAACAGCATTGAATGCTTGTAAGCTTTAAGCGTTTATTTCAAACCATATGCCTAAACTTAGCCTATAGTGTACACCTCAAATCTCTGAAGCTTAAACCTACCCTTATAATAGCTTTGAAGGTTACCTTGAGAGGGCTCCTGCTTATACCCAGCTAGGGTTAGCCATCACACAGTTTAGAGCTCCTCAACCCTCGGTAGAGTTGAAAACCACTGCCCAAATCAACCTTTACCACTACATATGGGCTTAAGGTCTAGCATCCCGGAGCTCCTTTACAATCGAAAGCCTCGCCCTTCAGGGCGGAGAGGAGGTCAGATTCTTATAGGAGCTTTCGTTAAAGTAACTCCATAGCAATGGCTTAGTATAATAGCTTAATGTTGTATGGCTTGATTTAGCTCCCGAGATTTGGGGTTGGTGGTTAAGTAGTTCTATATGTAAAGGGTTACTTTTACATGTTGCATGCAAAGGTTTTTACAGGAGCTCCTGAAATGTAATGCTTGTACGCTTTGAACTCTCATAATCTATGCTACAGAAATTTCTGGGATTACATGTAGCCCGTCTAGCCTAGAATCGCTAGGGCTAGGGTTTAAGCAGATCCATAACCTTTAAGCCATGTGCTTTGCAAAGGGTTACCTTAAGACTTTTGAGTAGGAGCTTCCGTAACGAGCGACCCTTTATGGCGTATGATTTAAGGGTTACACTGATGGAGCTCCAGTACCTTAGCCTTAACCATTGCATTAACCTGGAATCCCATGGCTTGCATAGGAGCTCCTTTAATGTTGTATGGAGTTACTTTGTATAGGTTAGCCTTCTAGGGTAACCCTATAGCCTTCATCATAAGGATTACCCTAGTAGGAGCTCTAGTATAAGTAACCTCTAAGCTTACGCCTGTAACGTAGGGGCTAAGCTTAAACGCCTGTACGCTACACTCAGGAATCCTAGGGTGTTCAAGGTAACCCCTAAGCCATATGATTAAAGCTCTCGTAACACTTGTTTCTTGTAAAGGTTACTTAACATTATGCCTATTCTTTGTCTAAGCTCCTACTAGGAAAGCTAGGAGCCAGTAACAGACCTAACTCTATGCTGTAGGAGTAGCCTAATTTTCTAGTCAATACGCCTCAGACATAGGTAATGATGTTAAGGGAAGCGCGTTAATACATCTTAACTTTACTATTCAACTTCTGTCGTGGTTACACGTCTTCGAGACATCAACTATGAGATCTTGTTAAACCTTGCTTCTAATGCTATACTCACTAAGCTGAGTGCCTCGCGGCTCATAGGAAGGGCATGATGCGCAGATTGGTTTATTATTTTCACATTGATGTAGTAGTTAACTTGCCTTCTCTTATAACAGCTTTAATGCCACTTACATATGGGAGAGGTTCAAGGAGGATAAATGCAGTGCAGTAGCCTTCATTATCCATGAATTTGCATTTATACTCTTCGAATGTAAATCTCCGATTTAATCCTACTTCGAAGAGGTTTATAAATCTCTTTATCTCTATGAATTTCCTCCTTAGATCACTATACTCATTTTCTAGTTGAATAGTTCTATCTAAGAGTTCTTTAATTGCCTTAACGTAGGGAGTTACCAGGTTTTCCAGATCTTTAATTTTCTTTTCCTGATCTCCGATTTTCTTTTCAAGCTGTTTAATTAGGCTTAGTAAATCAAGGAGTTTCTCTAACTTTACTCCTTGCCCTTCCAGGTCTTTACTATACTTCTCTAATTTCTCAGCGAGGTTCTCAGACCTCTTTAAGAGTTCTCGTAGTTCTGTACTTTTATTCTCAATATTATAAATTAAATCCGTTAGCATATCCTTAAACTCCTCTGCCTCTTTTATTCGTTCGTCCAGTTCGCGGACTGCTTCTAGTACTGATATGATAGTAATGCCTTCGTTTTCCACGATCTTGCTGAAGAGTTGTTCCGCACTTCCTAGTGGTATCTTTAGCTTTAATACTAGATCGTTGGGATTTCTCGCTTCACCAGACCTTACTAACTCTATTGCCTTAGCCTGCAACTCTACATCTATTTCAATCACCCTACTTCTCTTCGCTGCTTTTCTACCGCTTGTTGATTCACCCCTAATAGCCCTAAACACGTCTCTCATACTCATTGCCAGTAACTCACATATCTTCCGGTAAGGCACATTAAACTCATAGTACAAGATTCTCGCTAGCTCCCTCTTGTAGTTGGGGGTATGTCGAGAGGGTTAACACCAATAACCTTGACGAAGTCACTACGAGTCAACTCTCTAATCTCATGCTCTCTAAGTTCTCAAAGAGCTCTCTGATTTTTGAAATAAGCTCTCCTAAGCTCATATTAGCCATAGTGATACCCATGGTACCATCTTACCAAAAGCCCCTTAAAGGTATTGTAAAAAACTATTATGAAAACAGTAGGGTGTAACACGGTATCTAAAGGTATATTTAGCGGGATGTAAAAATATCTAAGACGCTAACACAAAGCCTAGCCGGTGGTAGCGCAGGAGAGAGACAATAGTGATTTCAGGAGTGAAAAGTGTAAAAGCCCGGGCTTTTCCACCTCCTAGTAGAAACTGGTGCACCTACAAGCTTCTCAGAGCCCTTTCACACTTCTCCAATTGAAACTAAGCTACCAGGAAGAGGGTGTGATACCAAGAAAGCTTAAGAATGGGACATTAGAAGGGCTCTTGCTTTAATCAAACTAACTAAATTCCTGTTAGATACAATAGGGGTTAAAGATGGCAACGTGTAATTAGGGTGCAGAGCCTTTGACTTACAGGGTTTGGACGCGTGTTAGAGAGGTTAGAGGACCTGTGTGATAGACTACAAGCCCGGAGACACTTTCCACTCCGAGAAATACTACGTCAAGACTTCTGATAGGGCGTGCTCACGCACCTTGCTCATGTTACTTTCAGCGTGTGGTCTAGAAGAGAGGCCGCCTTAAGCGCTAAGGAGCCAGCAACTCTATGATAAAGCCTGAAAAGTATTCACAAGCGCTCTCTAGAAGCCCCTTCAGAGTAGCCCAGTTTAATTATATCATCTGTTTAATAATTATATTATCTGTTTAAATAACTCTGTACCTTTATGATATATGATACACGTGTTTCGCATTAACGTCCAGGTATAACTTCGCTAATTATGTATGGTATTGTGACGGAGTTTCTTTATGATTCCAGCCACATAAATTACTTCTTCATCAGTTATCTTGGGCCCACTAGGAAGGTTTAAGCCGTGGTCCGAGAGGTATTCTGAAACCATGTATCTCGCATTAACGTCAATGTGCTGTCTATATAAGGGCATTATATGTAAAGGGTGGAAAAATTTTCTAGTTTCAATACCGTGCTTAGCTAGGTACTCTGCAACGTAATCTCTATTAGCACCAAACTCACGCTTATCTATTAATATAGAATATAGCCAATAAACACATTTCGCCCAAGGCATTTCTGGGTGTAGCTCTATTCCTGGAACACTCTGCAACTCCTCAGCATAAATTCTCGCAACTCTTCTTTTCTTCTCAATTAATCGATCAATTTTCTTCATCTGCACTATTCCGAGAGCCGCTTGAAGACCTGTCATCCTGTAGTTAAATCCTAATACTACATGCCAGTATCTAGGCCTCATACCATGATCTCGCATGAGCCTAATCTTGTCTGCCAATTCATTATCGTTAGTAACAACCATGCCGCCTTCGCTAGTAGTAATAACCTTGTTTGCATAGAAGCTAAACGCACCAACATGACCAAAGGTGCATACCTTACCACTCATGAATTCAGCGCCGTGAGCTTCAGCACAATCCTCAACAATGTACAAACCGTACCTCTCAGCTATCTCCATAATCTCGTTCATCTTAGCTGGATGTCCATAGAGGTGTACAACTACTATGGCCTTAGTTCTTGAAGTGATGCTTCTCTTTACCTGTTCTGGATCTATACACCAGTACTCTCGTGTAACATCTACAAAAACAGGCTTCGCACCTACAGCTAGGCTCATGTTTGCAGGTGCCGCAAAGGTAAGATCCGGGACTATAACTTCGTCACCAGGACCTATACCAAGTGCCATTAAAGCTAAGTGTAAAGCTGCAGTACCACTTGAAACAGCTATGGAATGCCTAACACCCTGCCAAGATGAGAACATATTTTCAAATTCCTTTACATAAGGACTTATACCACTTATCCAACCCTCCTCAACAACCCTTACGAGCATTTCCTTTTCTTCTTCACCAATGTCGGGAGAAGCTATGGGAATCCTCAGATTTTCACTAGAATGTGTGTTGAATTTCATGGAGTACACCTATCATTACATCCTAATGACCTTAGTTAACACCTTGGCTTCACTTGGGTACAGCGGAGCATCCCATGGAAATCTCTCACCTTTCAGCCACAGCTCCCATCTCTTCAGTTCTTCTTCAACCATTATCTTTACAAGCTCTTTGAATCTAACCTTCGGCTCCCAACCGAGCTTCTTCTTAGCCTTATTATAGTCACCCACAAGGCAAGGTACATCCAAGGGCCTAAAGAGGTTAGGATCGCTCTTAACATATTTCTCCCAATCATGTATACCTGCATATTCAAATGCTAGCTGAACAAATTCGCTAACGCTGTGCGCTTCTCCCGTGGCTAATACATAGTCGTCAGGTTCCTTCTGCTGCATCATTAACCACATACCATAGACATATTCCGGTGCATAACCCCAGTCACGTCTAGCATCGAGATTGCCAAGTCTAAGCTCCTTACTTAAACCAAGAGCTATCTTAGCAACCTCATTAGCTATTTTCCTAGTCACAAACTCTAAGCCTCTTAACGGCGACTCATGGTTAAAGAGAATACCGTTCACAACAAAAAGCCCGTATGCTTCACGATATATTATACCAAGCCAATACGCTGCCAACTTTGAGACAGCGTATGGAGACACAGGCTTGAAGAAATCACTCTCGTTCAGAGACCTATTGATTTCAATACCCGTCATACCAAACATCTCTGAGGTTGCAGCTATGTACACTTTAGCACCTGGCAGAACCTGTCTGACGGCTTCTAAGATGATAGCTGTGCCAATTGTATTGATCTCTAAGGTGGTGATAGGGTTCTCGAAACTCGCGCCAACAAAACTCATTGCAGCAAGGTGATAAATTTCATCAGGTTCGATCATCTTAAGCGCCATCACAACACTACTCATGTCCGTAAGTTCAACAGGTACAAGGTTAACCTTATCCATTATACCAAGATACTGAAGACGCCAGAAATTAGGTGACGAAACCCTTCTAAACGTGCCCCAAACTTCATAACCCTTTTCAAGTAACAGCTTAGCTAAGTAGGCACCATCTTGACCGGTAATACCGGTGATCAATGCCTTTTTCACGCTTTCCCCCGGCTGCGTTTTGACACTATATATGTTAGCTATCATTTTTAACTCTTTTTCTACAAACCGTCTCCACATTGTAGGTCAACCATTTATAAAAATCATATAAGCCTTTCTTTTGAACCATATTGAGGTGAGTGTAGGGCCTAACATTGTAGACTATTTGATATGCTATTTCTAAAGGAATTCCTTTCGAAATAAGATAAGCTATAACAACCATCGGAGCTCGTCCTCTTCCTAATTTGCAGTGAATATAAACGTTACCTCTTCGAAGACATTTATCTATCAACGAGACTAAAGCATAAAATGAATCCGGCTTCAAAAAATAATCGTCTTTAATTGGGAAGCTATAGTAACAAATTCCATTGGGTACCTTTATATTAGTCTTTTCGCTCTCCTCACGTAAATCTATTATTGTTTTAACATTCAATTTGGTTAGCTCCTTATAATGTATTGCCGGTCCAAATAATATCCCATCAAGCTTAGAAGGTTTTCCTCTGAAAATATATCCTCGAACCGAGCTAAGTAATCGTTTATTTACCGGCATTAAATCAAACTTTTCAAATTCTTCGATGAAAGGAAATCCTAGCTTAAGGGCTTTGGGAATAGACTTCATAATTTTCCACAGAAAGGTTGTATTTTTAGTCCTCACAGATTTCAATAGTAGATTAATTATAGATAAGCCTTTTACAAATACTTTTTTCCTTGAAATAGTAGAAGGCGGGCTATTTTTTTCCATAATATTATAATACTCTATAAGCAATCTTGGAAAATCAACACCTGACGCTATAGCAAGGGGCAAAGTTCCCCAAAACCTGGGATTCAGCTCCATGAAGTACAATTTCCCGTCATGTCCAAGTTTAAATTCCGTCATGGCTACACCTTGCCAGTTTAAGATTTTTAGTAATTTAGCCCCGCTCTTTATAGCCTCTGGATGCAGGTATGATTCAGCTATTATACTAGGCCCTCCATCAGGAAAGCGCTCAAGTACTCTTCTATGCCCAAAATATGCAATGATCTTGTGATACTTTGAAAAAATGAAAGATGCTCCGATTCCGCTACCTCTTATCCACTCTTGTAAAATTACTGGTCCGTGCGCACGTAACTTTTTGAATGCTAAGAGGAACTCTTTTTGTGTTGGCTTCTTCTTAAAAACAAAGTATCGATTATAAGGACCTGGCGGAATATTAATTTCTGTAGATACCTTTATAATGAATGGGACGCCTACTTTCTCAGCTATGTCTTCTATATTAGGGGCATTTTCTAGCACTAGTGTTCTTGGTATATTAATGCCTATTCGAGCACCTATTTCTAGAACTTTTACCTTGTTTGTCGCAATTTTTAGAACACTGTATTCAGGTATTGGTACTGTTGTTCCTTTCTGTTCTAATATGTCCTTAATCATAGAAAGCATTAACTGAGTTTTCTCCAGTAGAGGTAGTATGAAATCGTATTTTCCAGCAAGTTTTTCGAAGAAGTTAAGAAAGTCCTCACGTTCATATATGGGATCAGGGTAGAAAATAATTCCTTTACAATATTTAGAAAAAGCGTTGAAGATGTACGAGCCATAGGAGAATCCTAGGTAAACTCTGTATCCCGCTGAACCCAAAGACCTCATTACACTAAGAGAATAAGGTGTTTCTCCAGCATCTAATATTAAGATTCTTTTATTAGGCACTAAAACCACCAAAGAGGCACCTTACATTATTATTCTGAATATGTGGGAAAATATGAAATAAATATTCAAACCATAATAAATTTTTCAAGATTCTTATGCGATGTAGAGTTGATAGCGTCCCAACGCGAATAGAGAAAATTCTTAATATTCTTTCAGGGAAAGGATGGAAGAATCTTTTGCTTTCTTCGGAAGGAGAAATAGGCATTTTGTAGAGCTCTATGATATTATATGTTCTAAGTTCTCTACAAATTGTTTTTTCTTTGAGGATCTCTCTCAATGAGTTTTACCTCTATGCAATGTTTGTTGTGAAGACTGCAGGATTTCTCTGTATATTCTGAGATATGATAATGCTATTTTATCTTTTGTGTATTTTTTTATAAGGGCTCTATATCCATTTTCACCTAGCTCATCGACAAGATCTTTTTTTATTATTTCTTCAATTAGCCTTGCCATCTCAGCATAGTCACCCCAACGTTTTGTAACTCGCCCACCTCCTTCCTCTTCTATAAAGTCACTTGCAGGTGATAAATTAAAGGAAACTATTGGTTTTTTATACCTCCATCCTTCCAGCGCTGGTCTTATGAATGCCTCGTATTCAGAAGTGTGTATGAGTATATCAATGATGTTGTAAAGAGCGTCTCTCACTTCGAAGCTTACCCTTCCAGTAAAAATGACACTGTTTTCTAGTTTACATGCTCTTATCAAATCTTTAAGCGATCTAAAATACTTTTCATCATAGATGGGCCCTACCACTATCAATTTTGTATCTATTCTCTTATTTAAGAGCTTTAAAGCCTTTAGTGCGAGATCTACACGTTTATACCTAACGACCCTTCCAACTAAACCTACTACTAACTCATCCTCACGAATACCATAAGCTTCACGTACTCTATTTATCACCGAAGAGGGAATAGTGTATGGAGGGTCAACTGCTTCAGGAATTATGTAAGTAGGAACTTTTTTTAACATCTTTTTATAAGTTTCGGCCTCGGTTCGCGTAAGTGCAACTATAGCATTAACTTTTGATAGGAGCTTTTTGAGCAAGACATTATCATAAAACCATCCCAAGATTTTCTTGATATAAGGTTTACGATATAAGTTAAAGGTTAAGGGTATTGGCCATACAGTAGTATAGACTATGGGTATTCCCTTACTCGCATAGAATGGAACTCCATACCAATTGAAAAAGCTAGGATAACATGAAATAAAGTGTGCTATATCGATGTCCATATTCCTCAAATACAACATATATTCCAGAGAAAAGAATAGATCGTTTGGACTTGGTACAAGATCATATCTTCTAATTTTTATGCCATTGATTAATTCCTCCTTAGGAAGATCTTTGTTAAATCTGCTAGTCAGAATCTTAATATCAACACCCAGTTCTAAAAGCCCTCTAGCTATGTCATAGGTTAAGGTTTCGATACCTCCAATATGAGGTAGGAAAATTCTAACAATGAGAGCTACTTTCATGAACGATTACGCTTTACACTCTGATTACAATATTGTATCCGTCATCGTATATCTTACATCCTATTAAGAGAATTATACTTATTATTGTACTAATATCTCTTACTGGAATTTGTTGTCGAACACCATAAGATATCCACCTATAGTCTTTTATAGGAAAAACTATTAAAATATTTGATTTATACGTTAAAGTCCCATCTACGAAGGGGATGGATGAGTACAAACGAGATGCTAAATCCGCATTAGATGCCAAAGTTATATATCCAATAGTATCACCTGATCCTTCTATTGACTTAATGTAGTAATCAAAATATCTGGTAATAAAGCTTACCACAGCAACGTCTTCATCTTTTAAGACATCTCTGGTAGTAAAGTATATATTTTTATTGGTGAATCTTATTAAAAATCCTAAACTATTTAAGAATATTAAGGCTAAAAGCATGCCTAGTAGCAGTAGCTTAGTTGTTGATAAACGCCACCTTCTTAAAAATGAGCTCTTAAGGTGATTCATTAATGTCAGAGAGGCAATAAGAGGTATATGACCAAATATCTGAAAGGCTCTAGGAATAGACAGTACTAGTCCTGCTCGGGTAGAGGAATAGATTAGGGTTTCCATTATCGAACTAAATATGATAAATATCATGAGTAACGGTATAAGAAATGATCTAGGTTCTTCAACATGCTTAGTTTTAAATAAGCGTGATAAGAGGATGAAACATGCGATACCAGTAATTTTAATAAAAAATATTAAAGTGTCAGTATAATAAATGAAAGGATCTGTAATACGTGGATTTAAAGCAGGGTCTCTTTCTAGAAAACTGTTTATGATTTTAAAGATACCTATACCCAGATTCGCTATTAATGTTTGTACATTATAGTATGAGAGAAAGGTTCCTTCAGTAATCTTAAGGAAATACATTATTACAAGAATAAGCTCAATGATTATGCACTTCCTCATATCAATAGTTGAAACTCTACTCTTAAGTACAGATCTTGTAATAAAAACGTACATTATATAGCAAAGAGGAAGAGTCAGAAACATAAATGGTGCAGTATAATGATAATTTATCATTGCTATAAAAACAAGTACTAGCGCAATAATATCCCTTTTTAAATGTTTCATGACAATCCTTATGAAGAGAGTTACCGATAAAATCAGCAAAAACCAGCTAATGCTAAAAACACTATAATTAGAATAAAATAAGGCTAGCATGTAGACCGCTGACAAATATGTTAAAATATAAGACATAATACCTGTAAATCTTAGTTCGTTAAATAACGCTAATAATGATATTACTAAGATAATCCCTATAGGTAGTTGAATGAATAACGCTGGTTCCATACCTGTAATGAGACTTAAAGTCGTCAATTCAAGGGTTGCAAACACATACTCGCTTCTAAAGTTTATTTCAGTTGCAAAGCCATAATTCTCTCTTATAGGATGCAAAGGCAGAATAGCATTTTTAATAGCAATCTCAGCGTTTTTGACCACGCTTACTGTAAACACACTTATATATTTACTGGCTGAAAGAGAAAAGGTGAGAAAAATGATTACAAAAATGGCGACTTTAATTAATAGTTTCCAGTCGTTGGCTTTTAACATCTTACATATAGCCTTAAAGTGACTAAGAAAAGTACAAAGAGAGATATTGTTAAAATTACCCATATAGACTCAAGTCATAAACATTTTTTGAAAGCAGACCTTCATAAGCATGTTTTATGACTGACAACTCCAAAAATCTACAAGTATTTTAAATATATCACAATATTTTAAAGATTTATAAGATAAGTATTTGCTGCTGATGTTTATAGCTATAAGTATAGCATTATCGTATTGAGAGTAAACATAACCATGCATTCCTTTAGGGATCTCTCTTCTTTGAAAGAAACTTGGAAAGAAAACTACACCTTCATTTAACGCAAATATAATGTGTCCGTAGAGTTCTTGGTTTATACCAAGGGTTTTCACTTCATCTTCATTTAGTGTTTTTCCATAGTCTTCTATGTTACTTAATAGCTCATAGATAACATCTTTTGCATTATTATTAATAATATAGAATGCCGCGAATGTTGAGCCAATATACGGTATATAATCTTTAATGGGTCTTACTCGTGTCTCTTTCTTAAGCAACTCCTCCACATTGAGACTTCTTTTTACTGGGGTCATTCCATGGTCAGACATAACTATAAATGATATGTTCTTTACCTTATGTTGCAAACTGCTCATGGATTCCTCTATAATAGTGTCTAAATATTCAACTCTTTGCATAACCTCGTTTGATAATGGACCGTGTTTGTGTCCTAACCTATCAAGAGAATTTAACTTGACTATCACAAGGTCATATCTGTTAAACAAATCAACAATCTTCTTCAATGTTTTTCTCTCTAGTGAGTTTAATTTTGGCTCCATCCAAATTGATTTTATACCACGTTTACTTAATATTTGAAAGAGATCTGGAATGTTGTTATTTTCATGTCTGTATGTAATGAAGTACTTGAGGTACTTTGCTGGTATGAGGTGTGGAGTACCGTAGTCTTCTCTAAAAATTTTGTATAGGAGAAATCTAAGAACTTTGTTCACATAGTCTGTAGGGCTTATCCTGTCTGCAAGGGCTATTAGGGGCTTTAAGGCTTTTACCTTCAGATCCTTTCTACCTTTTGGAATGAAGATTTTATCATGCCATATACCACTTGCCTGCACATCAAGGCCTGTTAATATGGCTGTTCTTATTCCTTCATAAGCGAATATGGGCTTTAACGTTGAACAGTAATACTCTCTACATAGTTCGCTTAAGTAGGGGGCAAACTTAAGATATTTATCCGAAAATGCGTCTAGGATTAGTACGAGGAGCTTTTTACCCATCATACTCGTTTACCTTGGTCCTTAAAACGTCTTTCCATGAAGGGATACATCAGCTAATCTAAGTAATTTAGTTAGTAACTTGATTACGATATCCAACCTTGCCGTGTCCGTAACTCCTCTCCTGAGAATGTTTATATATTCTTCATCGAGATATTCTTCTAAATACTTAAAGATCATAGCGAGTTTATTATGTTCTCCGTGAACAATTGTTTTTAGTGTTACTAGTCCTATGTAAGCTAAGTATACGAAGTTGTTTTTAGTAGAAAACATAAGTCTCACCCTTACAGGTATTCCGCTTTTACGAGCTTTTAATATAAACTTTATATTAGATGTTAAGAGGTAAAATGGGGTAATACCGATGCTTAGAATTCTTCCTACTGTTCTATTTCGAATTTTAAAGACTTTCCTTAGATAATCATTAAAAAGTTCGCAAGAGAAACTAAACTAACTTTGTCTAGCATCTTTTTATTGCTATTCGAAAAACCGCTTAATGGTACTTTAATGTTGTAACCTAAAGTTATATATAGAGAAAGAACTTTGTCTAAAGCCTCAATAGCCTGAAATGTTATGGAATAAATATCTAATGCTGTGATGAAGTCTTTCGTGAGCAATCTTCTTTTTACACACGCAAATGTTACATAATAGTCTAGATCCGGTATAAGTCTGAAGAGCCAAGGGGCTTTCTCTCTATAAACTTTGACGAAATTGTAACATCTATCGGGATATCTTGGTCTGTAAATGCTATTGTCAATTAGACTAAATACTGTTGAAAACTCAGTGTACATCTTCAGTACTTCATAAATGAAATTAAGACGTCGCTTAAAGTTTCTTGTTCCCGGTAATGGGTAGAGTGCTAGCAACCCCTCAATCTTCGTTAAGAGTATTAGAATACCATTATAAAGTGAGACATCTTTCAACTCCAGATCTATGAGAGGTCTTATATCGATGCCATAGAGACGCATTGAAGAATGTTTAAGCTCAAAGTATTTGAGCAGAGGAATACCCTTCACAAGATCGTTAAGCAGAGTATACGTTATCCATACAGAGAATTCCTCTAGAAACGTTTTTGTCGGCGAAGGGATTCCAAGTTTATTATGTATTTCCTCTGTCATAGCGATAATGATGTCAGACTTTATGGGCTTCATCGTAACTACTAGCACATCGAAATCTCTTAAAGGTTCTACGTGTCCCCTCTCAACATATAAAGCTCCTTCACCTCTACCAAAACTGCCGATGAGATATATAGCAACTACCGAGTTCTTAACATACTTTAGAATCGTACTGACAGTTAAGTCCAAATACTTTTTCATTACTGGATTAAAAGCTTCCAAATACTTACTGTATTCGTGTTCTATATCCTTAAGAATATGTTCGTACTGCATACCACTATTAATGCTTAAATTTCATTATTGTGATGATGTAATTTATTGCGTTTTGTGCACATCTGCAAGCGTTGTTGTGCCTAAACACCTTTTCTTGGTGAAAATCTCAGCATCTCAGCTAGGACTTCTGTTGTCAGCTTTACTGCCTCCTTACTGTTGTATTTGGGTTTGAAACGTAGAGACTTCAACTTGTCTATCTTTAAGGCTATTCTCTTGACATCTCCTAGCCATCCCACGCCATGTAGTATGGGCTTGTATACTCTCTTCACGTTGTTTAGTCCCATAGCTTTAATCACTTCATCGGCCACTTCATTTACTGTTATCCAGTCTTCTGATGCAATATTGTAGACATCGTAGTTCATATTGTTTTTCCTCCATACCACCATCGTTGCTTCTACGGCGTCGTCTATGTATATATAACTTCTAACCTGCTTTCCATCGCCGAGAATTTCGAGTTCTATTGGGTTCTTTAACAGCTTGTTCACGAAATCTCATACAACTCCATGCGTGAGCCTCGGACCTATTACGTTTGCGTACCTAAGGACAACGGTCTTGATTTCATATAGCTTTGAGTATGCATATATAAGGTTTTCGCAGGACGCCTTGCTAGCCCCATAGACTGATACCGGTTTTATGGGTGCGTTTTCGTCTACTGGTATTTCCTCCGGCTCCCCATAAACAGAGCTAGACGAGGCGAAGATAAGCTCTCTAACACCTTTCCTCCTCATAGCTTCTAGTACATTGAATGTTGCTACGATATTGTTTGTAAAGTGTACCTCCGGATATGTAGTAGATAATCTCACCTCTGGGTTTGCAGCGAAATGGAATACCACGCTAACACCATCAACAGCCCTTAACGCTACTTCAGGCTCTCTTAGATCACCTACTAGGAACTCTACACTCTTACTGTTAAGCCAGTGTTTTAAATTCTCCAGCCTACCACTACTAAGGTTATCAACAACTCTAACCCTATAACCGTCTATAACAAGCCTATCAACAATATGACTTCCAATAAAGCCAACTCCACCTGTAACTAGTACCTTCATAGCCTCTAGGCTCCGTACAGTTTTGCTATATAGGTTTCAACAACTTCATCCCATGTTGGAACCCTACTTACACCCTCAAGGGGTTACTTTAGGTTATCTTCTATGCGGTTGTTTATTTTAGTTGTTTTTCCCAGGTTATTTCTCTTGTGTACATGTTTCTTAGTGTTGCCACTATTAGGTAGAGTTGCGTTGTTATCCATGTTCTGAAGGGTTTGTAGACTAGTAGTGCTAGCCCTAATGCTATTAACGCTACTGCTGTTATGCTCCCCTTTAGGGTTTGGTGTAAGAGTATCGCAGTGGTTATTGGTAGTAGCCATGGGTTTACTAAGTGTAGGTATGATTCTACTACTAGTATTGGTTTGAACGCTTTAGGGGCTTTCGCTAAGTGTCTTAGTGTTTTTATGAAGTGTTGTATTAGGTGTTGTGCTCTTCTTATCCTCCACTTATGGTATCCTTCCTTTGGTACTGGTTCTGAGCACCAGATGTTATCAGCAGCTATAGACCTGTAGCCTTGTAGTGCTATTAGTGTTGCTGTGTAGCTATCATCCGCCCCTATATCCTCTGGGAATTCTCCTACCTTTTCTAGGAGCTCCCTTCTGAATGCTACTAGCTCCCCATGGAATATGGGGTTGACCAGGCTTTACTCTCTGAGACAACGCCTATAAAATAAACTCCTACCGGAGCCCCCGCAGCCTTTGCCTTCCCAATCATTTGTAGACGAAGTAATAGGTGTGACCCCACCCAACAACAATATCCGCTTCTTTAAAACATCTACGGGGAACTCACGAGGTACTATGAGGTAAGGATATGGATTCCCCACGACTTCATCCTGACTACAGTGATGAGGCCCTTCTCTACTTTAGGCATATTCTGTGCATAGACATTTGAAGCAACAACATACACCTAGTGATCCAGCTTCGCCTGCTCTTCTGCTTTTTCGAACAGCTCTCTCAAGCCCCCAACAAATGAAAAAAACAAAGTTGATATATGAACGATCTTCAACTTCTTCACACCAGCTTAATTTACGTTATTTCATTTCACAACTTGCAAGCCATCTATAGCAAGCTAGGTGCTAGGTATTTCAAGCCTACAAGTTCACCTAGTTTTAACTTGCTTTTCCCATGTAATCTCCTTAGTTCATAAGTTCCTGATCAACGCTATTATCAAGTATAGTTGTGTCGTAATCCACATTCTGTAATGTTTATAGGGTAATAACACCGCATCTAGTGCTATTAGTGTTAGCGTCGTTGTTAGGTGTTCAAGAGCTAGATAAAAGCAAAATTGCTATTGTAGCTATTAGTGTCCACGGGTTGAACAAGCGTATACATACTTCAGTTAGTAGAACCAATTAGATAGTAGTGACGTCATATTTCACGCATGGATTCTATTTTCTCCCAAGCTATTGACCTTTTGCCAATTATGTTCTTCATTAATGCCATTGTTAGTGCTAGAGTACTTGTTATATAGAGTTCTATCATGGCCCTAATGTTTTTCTTTAGCGCTAAGATTGCTAGGATTGCAATTAAAAGAGCAGAGGTGACAAATGCTGTATTTCTGATCAGGGAGACTATTAGGAGACCTGGTATAGTCAGCTGTATTAGTGGAGATAGCACGTGCATATAATAATTTGCTAGGATAATGTAAGCTGGCAGAGGTAATTCTCCTCTCAACTTGTACTTGAGCGCATCGGTTAGTGCATTGATCAAATGTTGTCCTCTACGAGACTTTAGCTTGATTTTGTCTCTGAAGCTGGGTGGTGCTATATCGGCGAATCTTGCTTCAGGAATATAGATACATCTATACCCTTCTTTAACGAGCCTTACGACGGTTCCGGTGTCATCCGAGTACCCTGGCCTGTGCTCTAAGTGCCTTAAGTAGCTCTTTCTATATAGTGCCAATTCACCCTGGAAGATCAGAGTTGACCAGATTTTGCTTTCACCAAGCCTTAGTAAATAGTATATTTTTCTATAAAACTCCTCCGAGTATGTGTGAATATTTTTAGACGCGTTAGATATTATTTCGT
>Ga0209393_1000681_pt1 | contig 15879 bp, 13 predicted proteins | sample SSWtaG_2_FD_184117 | JGI IMG/M metagenome (GOLD analysis project Ga0209393, IMG submission 184117) | Hot spring microbial communities from Sandy's Spring West, USA to study Microbial Dark Matter (Phase II) - SSWsed_130316 (SPAdes)... | ecosystem: Environmental > Aquatic > Thermal springs > Hot...
TGCTGGTGGTGATCGCGATTATCGCGATCCTGGCGGCGATTCTGTTCCCGGTGTTTAGCCAAGCGCGAGAGAAAGCGAGGCAAGCAACTTGTCTCAGCAACATGCGGCAAATCGGCATGGCTTTCCATCAATATGCACAGGACTACGATGAAGGCTTCCCGTGGTTCTACTCCTTCCTTTATGCGATGGGCTTCCAACGAGTTTATAGCCAACCGCAACCCAACTCGTGGATCACGATGGGCTATTGGTTCAACTTGCTTTACACATACACCCGAAACTGGGAGATGTTCAAGTGTCCATCTAAGGTGGGGTCAAAGATGCAAGATTGGGCAGAGAGCCGAGTTCATCCACTGGCAGGACCAGAATTGACTCCTTTTCTTCGTTATCGTGGCTATGGCTTCAACTGGGGACATGCAGCAGGTTGTCAAGGCGCAACGAGGAAAATTCCTGAATTCATGGCGCCAGCATCTACAATCTTAGTCGGTGACAGCAAACCTAATCCACCATGGTGTGCGGGATGGACAGACCCTGAAACGGGTTGCCCTCAAGGAAGTGACTATGCGTCGTGGCAAGACTTGCAATGCGGTGTTGGTAAGCATCCAACAGGAGGGCTTTTAGACCTGTTCACAACTGCTTGCCTTGAAGCAACTCAATGGCATGTGAGCCGAATACACTTGCGTGGTGCTGTGATGACTTTAGCGGACGGACACGCAAAATGGTATCCTGTCATGTGGGATTGCCGAACTGCAAGGAATGTTTCTTGGGATCCGGATGCGAGCATCCCTGGTGGTGGACCTTTGTATGACAAAACGCCCGGTCGTGAACTTTGGGGTCACTACACAACGCCCGAAGTGAAGCCATCAAGTCTTATTTATATGCCACCGGCAAGTTACGGCGATGTTTTAGTCAAGGTGGCAGAAAAAATGTCACCAAGCCGTGCAGGAGGGTCTGGTGGCTGTAAGTATGGCTGAATCTTTCAAGGCGTTAGAAAGGGGGTGATGGCAATGCAGTTCATTAAGCCAATCCCCCGCAAAAAGTTATTTGCTTGGGTGGCTTCTTTGACTGCGCTCACACTATTTGGAATTGTCCCTTGGCGATTAGTGGCACAATCGCCAAAGCAAACTGAGGGCAAGTCTCCTCAAACATCACAACCGAAGGCTCAGATTCCTCTGAGAAAGGGCATGGCGTTAACCTACGAGGGAGAAGCGTTAGTAAGTGTAAGTGGCAAGGAAACGAAGGGAGCGATAAAAGTCCACGAATTTGTCAAAGAAGTTGATCCAGAAGGTAAAGCAACAGTTGTTAGCCTACGAGTATTCCGACATCCTGTTTACTCCGATGCTTCCCTTCGTTTCATCTCCGTTCAACCCGACGGCAAGGAAAGTTTGCCTGATAGGAAGCAACTTGCAGCAGAAATCCCTCCCAAGTTGTTTTCTCTTCACTTCATCAGCGTGTTCCCTTCCTACTTCGTCCCAGTTCAACATTTGAGGGTGGGCTCGTCTTGGCTGACAAAGGAACACCTGCCAGTTTACTTGTATGCCACCACTGTTAAAGGCGAGTTCACACCTTGGGTTGAAGTTGAGATGAGAAACCAGACTTTGAGGCAGGAACAAGTCAAAGGCATTAGGTGCTGGGTTGTTCGTCGTTCCTTGACAAAACCAGTTCCTATTCACGGTGGCGATTGGGCAAATCAACTGAGCGAGAGAAACGAAACTCTATGGGTGGAAGCCAGAACAGGTCTGGTCTACAAGTTTGAAACTGAAACAATCTTGCAAGGTCAAAAAGGCAAATTCCGCCATAACGCTTTGAAGTTGGAGTTGAAAAGGAAACAAGTTCTGACAGGAAGGGATTTGGAGCGCCGACTTAAAGAGTTGCGAGAGATTGAAGTTATGCAGAGAATGCTAAGCAGGCTTATCGTGGACAATCAAATCTACGAACTCTGGGAAACCCTTGATGAAGACAAGATTGATGAAGCCCAAATCATAGTTAAAGTGCTACTTAGGGGAATCCGCCATTTTAACAGCCGCTTCCCCAATAGCCCTTATATCGCCTATTGTGCAGAATGGGGCAGATTGCTTACCTATCAGGACGAAGAGTTAGAGCGAATTGAAGAATTCGCCGAGAAAGTTGGCGAAACAGCGCCAGATTTTGAACTCACATCAGTGGATGGCGAAAAAGTGCAACTATCAAATTTGCGAGGCAAAGTCGTGGTGCTGAATTTTAACAGTATAGGGTTCCCAGAGGGTGCAAAGATTATACCGAGAGCGTGGAAGTGGATGTTCAGTCATGCCGAGCACTTCCATCGCACCTATAAGGACAAGGGTGTCATCGTGCTCGGGATTTTAGGACTTCACCCACCTGAGCGGGCAAAGGAATTTGTTGAGGCTCTTGGAATAACTTTCCCAGTTCTCTTAGATGACGGACGGGTTCGTGTGGCTTATAAGATTTACAGCATCCCCACAGACATCGTAATTGGCAAAGATGGCAAAATCCGCTTTATCATGGGCGGATATGCGGATAAGCGCCCGCTACGGGAGGCAATTGAAAGGGCATTAAAGGAATAGCAACTCAGAACAGTCGCTCAAACCTTAACTATCCCTCGCCTGACAATTTCCTCTGCGATTTGGACGGCGTTTAAGGCAGCGCCCTTGCGCAAGTTGTCAGCGACAACCCAAAGCCACAAGCCATGCGGGTTGAATGGGTCATTTCTGATTCGCCCAACATAAACTGGGTCTTTGCCTGCAGCGTCAAGGGGTGTCGGATAGGTTCGGTAGGAAGTTCCGTCGGGAAGTTGAGTTGGTTCGTCTATGACGACAATCCCTTTTGCATTCCGCAAAATTTCTCGCGCCTCATCGGCGCTCAAAGGTCGCTCCAACTCAACATAGATTGCCTCGGCATGACCGGTAAATACGGGAACACGAACACAAGTAACAGTGATAGGCAAATCAGGTTCGTGCATGATTTTTCTGGTTTCACGAACCATCTTCCACTCCTCGTTGGTGTATCCAGCATCCTCAAACCGCCAGTTTGCTCCTGCCAAGACATTGAAAGCGATTTGGAGAGGATGGGCTTTGAACTCGCCTGGGTCTTGACCGTGCAAAATTCTGTGAGCCTGCATTTCAAGTTCCTCAACGGCTGCGCTGCCAGCACCTGAGACGGCTTGATATGTGCTGGCAATTACCCGCTTCACTCTTGCGGCGTCGTGGAGTGGCTTGAGAGCGACGACCATTTGAATGGTTGAGCAGTTGGGATTGGCGACATAGCGCTGAGGAATTTCACCGACACCTGGCAATTCAACAGTCCCGTCGCCCTTGAGGACTTCTAAGTCATCAGGATTGACTTCAGGGACAACCAAGGGAACGCCGTCAACCATCCGAAAATCAGAACCGTTGTCAATGACAATTGCGCCCTCATCAATGGCGGGGCGGGCAAATTGTCTTGCAGCACCCTTCTCGCCTTCTGTTCCAGCAAAGAAAACTATGTCCATGCCTTTGAAAGCATCAGGATGGGCTTCATGGACTTGAATCGTCTTGCCGTCAATAGTGACTTCTCTGGCTGTGCGAGCCAGAACCAAAGGTTCGTCACTCAAAGGCAATGACGACTGCCATAGGCAGCGAACCATCTCGCGACCGACAGCACCGATGCCGACTACAGCGACTCTCAAAGCAATCACCTCCGACAAGGGTTTTGGCATAAAGTTTGACACGAGGCTCAAAGAGGGGTTATGGTCGCACATAAGGGCGGATTTGCTCCAACTTCTTTTCACCGATGCCCCTCACTTCTAACAATTGCTCCACACTTTTGAACCCACCAACTTGACGGCGGTATTCAATTATGCGCTTCGCCAATGCTGGTCCTATGCCTGGCAATTGAACCAAATCGGCTTCGGTGGCAGTGTTCAAGTGGACAGTTTTGGGCTTTGATTTATCGCTTTGTTTGAACTGCGATGAAGAAGATGAAGAAGTTGTAGGTGATGTAAGAGCCAAAACGGAAGCACTTGCCAAACGATTTTTGCTTGGGACGCTGATTTCTTGCCCGTCTTCCAAAAAGTCGGCGAGGTTGAGGGCGTTCAAGTCGGCATCTGGGCGTGGTTGTGCCTTTTGAATGGCGTCAATGACGCGACTGCCGAAGGGCAAAGTGTAAACGGAGGGTCGCTGAACCGCTCCTTTGACATGGACTTTCAAAGTCGGGGGAAATGCTTCAGATTTTTGGGGAGGTGTCTCCAAGATCAAGGCTGCAGGTTCTGTCAACCTTTTCCCCGCCAAAATTGCGAGACTTATAGCGATGACCACCAGACTTACCAAAGAGATGTATCGCTCCGCTGGATGTTCCCAAAGTTCCATCCTTACTCCCCTCCGTCAGCCTTTTCTTAGGAACCCAAAACCCTTTCAACGATCATCATCAACTCATCAGGGTTGAAGGGTTTTGCCAAATAACCTTCAGCCCCCTCCATCCAAGAAATGAGCGCTCCCGAGTTTGAAGCGTAAGCAGTCAAGACGACGATTGGGATGTTGCTCGTTTCTTCGGTTGTCTTGAGAAGCCGCATCACTTCATAACCGTCCATCTCAGGCATCAAGATGTCCAAGATGATTAGGTCTGGGCGCTCTGAGAGTGCTTTGCGGACAGTCTCCACCCCGTTACTGGCAACGATCACTTGATAGCCCTGCACTTCCAAGTTGAGCCGAACGAGTTCTTGGATTGCTGGGTCGTCATCCGCTACCAGAATCTTCGCCTTTTGCGTTGTCATCTTCTTCGCCTCCCGAAGGTTCCATCCCTTCACCCAAAAGCCGTTTCTCCTGTTCTTCCAAGTCAGCGAGCAACTCTTCCATCCGCTCCAACTCTCTCCTTGTCCATAAGTCGCGGGGGTTGCTCGCCAACTTCTGGGACAGAACCCTTATGTGGCGTTGGCATTCTAACTTCCGAAGCCGAATTCGCTGCAACTTCGCATTCACCGCTTCCTGCATAGTCCATCCCACCTTGAAGCGAGGCAAGGGTTTGACCTCGCTCGGCATTGATTATGGCGCAGCGAAGCAGATTTTACAACTAAGTCAAGTTTGCGCTATTGTAGCGACTTCCCTTTTGCTCTTTCCCCACGCCTTCGGTCGGTAGATGCAATATGGGTCGCTTCGCATGTAGTCGCCAGTGACGGCGTAAGCGCGGGAGCGGCTTCCACCACAAATTTGCTTGAACTCGCAAACCCCACACTTGCCTTTGAGTTGCGAATAATCGCGGATGCGAACGAAAAGGGGTGAGTGGCGGTAAATTTCCGTAAGAGGTTTTTCGCGAACGCTCCCGCCAGCCAGTGGCAGGAAGCCGCTGGGTTGAACTAAGCCAACATGGGATATGAAGACAACGCCCCTGCCATCATTAACACCCATTGGAGCACGAACGATTTTCGGTCTGTCCTTAGCAGGGACGACATCGGTAGGGCGTAGGGATTTCTCCAAAACTTCCTTCAGCAACTCCTCAGCAGGGACACCTAACTCTTGAGCCCGTCGCTGCAACATAACTCGCCTGTAGTGATAACCCTCACGAGGCGTGATGTCGTAAGGCGCAGATTTGCTCAAGTCATACATCCAGTTGAAGACCCGCTCAAAGTCGTGGGGTGAAATGTTGAGCCTTCTGACTTCGGGACGGGCGGCGCGACCGACAGCGATCAGGAAAAACAACGCCCACAACTTGATGCCCAACTCAGCAACCATGTCAGCAACTTTCGGCAGGTCTTCAAGGCTGTGCTTGGTTACGGTCGTGTGGATTTGAGTTTCAATGCCAAACTCGCTACACCAATCAAGGATGCGAAGGGTATGAGCAAAGGAACCCTGAACGCCCCTGAAACTGTCGTGAATTTCAGGGGTGCTTCCGTCAAGGCTGATTGCCAACCTAACCAAACCTGCTTCAGCAAGTCGCTTTATCGCTTCCCTTGTGACCAAGGGAGTCGCCGATGGGGTCATAGCGACGCGGACACCTTTCTGCGTTGAGTAGGCAACAATGTCAAAAATGTCAGGTCGTTTCATCGGGTCGCCGCCAGTGAGGATGAAAATCGGATGAGGTTGCCCAAAATCGCAAATCATGTCAACAAGCCGGAAGGCTTCCTGTGTCATCAACTCGTAAGGATTTCGGTCGGGTATTGCATCCGCACGGCAGTGAAGACAAACTAAATCGCACGCGCGTGTCGTTTCCCATATCACTGTGAACGGTCGCTGATTGAAGTCCATGCCCTTCACCTCCGTTTGAGCGTGTCCTTAAACTGCTCATGCCACTGGCTTCAGCCAGTGGTTGATGACGGATTTTTTCCTGAGCGCCGAATTTATTCGGCGTCAATTCGGAGGGCACGGCTCCTGCCGTGCCGAAATTTTGCAGTCGGGTAGAGCCCGACCCTCCAAAAATTCGCCGACCGAAGTCGGCGCTCAGTTTCTGCGTCATCAACTACGGACTGAAGTTCGTAGCATGGTTTGATTTTTAGTTGCGTCGCTAACCGCCGGCTAAAGCCCGTAGCGTGGATCAAACAGCAATCACTCCTTCTCTTCATTTCCGCATGAGCACCACAAAAGTTGCCAAAGAATTCCGAAATCGGCTGTAAGGGAAAATACGGATTGACAATTGCTTCGCTCATTCGCCACACCGTTAACGGTGGCAAAATTTTGCGACGGTGAAAAATTGAGCATGGAGGTGGTTTTGATGGTAGTGCGACCTTTCGCGGTCGGAATAATGTTGGGCGTCCATCAAGACCCAAGGGTGAGCGTTGAGAAGTGCAAAAAGGTGGGAGTCAACAACGCACAGTTGGGCGTCCCACCTGATGATTGGTTGACGCTGGAAGGCGCAACGGAAGTGAAGCGGATGTTTGAAGAGGTTGGAGTGACTATCACGACGGTCTTTTGCGGGTTTGAAGGTGAGCGATACGACGACATTGAGACGGTGAGGCGGACAGTTGGATATGTCCCAGAAGAGACAAGAGAGGAACGAGTCCGAAAGACGCTTCAAATTGCCGAATGGGCTTATGCGATGGGAGTCAAGAGGATTGCAGCCCACTTCGGCTTCATCCCCGAAGACCCAACGGACATCCGCTACCCAGTTTGTGTTGAGACGATGAGGCGAATTTGCGATTACTTGCTTCCCAAAGGCATGACCTTCGGCTTAGAGACAGGGCAGGAAACTGCCGACACCTTGCTTCGTTTCATCCGAGATGTCGGTCGCAAAAACATCAACATCAACTTTGACCCTGCCAACATGATTCTTTACGGCACTGGCGACCCTATTGAGGCATTGAAGAAAGTCGGCAAATATGTCATGAGCGTTCACTGCAAGGACGGCAAGTGGCCAACTGAGGCTGGCAAACTGGGAACAGAAATGCCGTTGGGCGAAGGCGATGTCGGCATTGACAGATTTATTGCCACCCTGAAGCGCATCGGCTTCAAAGGTCCGCTGACGATTGAACGCGAAGTTCCTGACCCACCTCAAACCGACGACATGATTAAAGCGAAAGCGCTCCTTGAATCGTTGGTCAAGAGCAAGCGAGCGGGAGCGAAAAAGAGTCGGTGATTTAAAGAGAGCGGCTGCGAAATTCAAGCCGAAGGAAGTTAGTTGGGGAAAGGCAAAATTTTTGCCGACTAAAATGGCAGCAATTGTCAAAGCAGCAAGTTGACGCTTGGCTTTTCAACGCGCTCTTGTGACCAACCTATAACCAAACACACCTGCTTGGGTCTTAAAGGTCACTTCGCTGCGGGTTTGAGTGAACTGGGCTCGGGCGATGACCTTACCATTCTCACCGATCGCCTCAATTGCAGCGATCCGAACAGTTTTGCCCAGCAACTTGTCCAGCCGCAAAGTCACAGTGAAAGGTTGATGCTCAGGTAGCGGGATGAGGGTGAGAGTTTTTCGGTCAAAGCGGAAAGCGCCGTCAGTGAGGGCGAAACCGAAGTCAACGAGTTTGCCTTGCGTGTTCCAGCGCTTGAGCCATTCAGGCAATTTTGTCAAGTTCAGGTTGAGTTCCAATCTCGCGTTGGTGATTTTTTCGCCGCTGCCTTCCAAAATCAAATCGCCCACAATCAACCGCAAGGTGTCATCGCTGTCGCCCATCAGCCTTATCCTGTAGCCCGTTTTGGGGTTCCACAATCCGAGCCGCACACCGTATTGGTCAGCACCCCAATCTTGAGGGACGGTCACAACGGTTCGGGTCACAATTTCGCCTTGCCATTGCGTCGTCGGCACATCAGGGGCGTGGTCGCCCTGAAAAGCGATTTGTTCGCCCCGCTTTGATTTCGGGTTGACAAAGTGGACGAAGACAAGGTGAGGCTCGCTTGTGGGTTGGTCCGCTCGCCATCTCAACTCCAACTCAAACTGCCGATTGCCCAGCCAACGAACTTGAGCGCCGATAAGTTGAATTGGCGTCCAGCCAAACAAAACTTGCGTTCGCGCATTGCAGTAAGCGAACTGCTCTGATAAAGCCCATTCGGCGATAACTCTCTCACCTTCAACGGTCGGCAATTTTTCAATGGCAACTTGAAGTTGGGGACTGGGGATCAGGGACTGGGGACTGGAAGAGCGACGGTGAACAAGGGCATAGAAACCGAACGGTGGCAAGGTGCGATTGTTGACTTTCCAGTCGCTTCCGCTTCGGTTCACCCAAACAGTTGCTTCTGCTGGGACGCGGGACGGGGGACGAGGGGCGAGTTGCCAACGAACGATTTGGCGATGAATATCGCCGTCAGCAAATTCAACCGAACTCATTTTCGCCAAAGCCAACGCTCGTCCGAGTTCTGCCAGCAACCAATACTTGCGCACAACTTGCGGACCGAACGGCTCACTCACCATTGCGGGATGTCCTGTCAAGACTTCGGTGCAAATGTAATCGTCGCTGTAAATGCCTGCAACTTCGTAAGGCAATCCGCCTTGATAGCGGTTGCTGTAGCCCGCGCCGTGCAAGGCAAATTTGTGGTGGTGGGCAAAGTCAAACCAAGGGATTCGTTCAGCGTCTTCACACCGAATTCGCCAAACAGCCCATTGACCTGGCGGTGCGTTGGGGTCAACTCGCAAGTGATTGGTCGTAGCACCGTCAAGCCAACCAATGAGCCAATCACATCCGCTTTCGCTCGTCTGAGGGGCATTGCCGAGAATTTTGCGTATAAAGTTGAACGCTTCGCCCCATCGCCGTTGCGTCTCCAAAATGCTATGAAACTCGCCCTCTTCCGTCCACCAGTCAAACATGCCGATGCTGCTGAAGACATCAACGAAGTAAGCCGTCGGCTTGATGTGCTCGGCTATGAGTTTCAAGTTGCGCTCCATGAACGGGAAGAAAGCGTCGGGACGCCAACGATAGGACTGAGCCTGTCGCCACTCGTTGAACCAAGCGCGAACAGGACTTCCGTCAGGGGTGAAGCAAATGTGGCGATACGAAAAGCCTTCTGCGTCGGGGTAGAAGTCAATGTAGTTGTCATGGGTCGCAAACAAAACGCCGTAACGGTTGCAAATTTCAACCATCTTGACAAAATCTTCAAGGGTGCCGAACTGCAGATTTGGCGGGAAAATGTCAGGCAACCTGTAGTCGTAACCCCAACGCTGCCAGTTGTGGTAGATGACCAACGCATCGGTGCAACCGTAACGGAAAGCCCTTTCAAGTTGTTCAGCAACCCAAGCATAGCGCCAACCTCCCCACAAATCAAAGACGAACCGACCAGCAACTTTCGCTAAAGTCGGTGCGGGCTTGTATGGGTCAACTTCCCGATAGCGTTTCGCTGCGACCCAAACATTTTGCGCGCTCGCAGCAATAGTAAAGGTTGTGTCCATGTGAGCGTGAATGCTGTAATGGCGCGTTGTAGGTTGACACTCAAAGAAGTCAGGTGGGTTGTCCACTCCAACGACGACACTCACACCGTTTGCGAAATCCATGCCAGCGTGGCGAGTTGAAAGGAAGTGACCATCAGCGTGCAGTCTAAAAGCCTGTGGGCGAACGATGACATTGCCGTGACCGATGTGAATTCGCTCCGCAGTCTCGCTCCACGAACGAACAGTGCAATCCGTGATGCGCAATGGTTGATGCTTGTCTTGTGGTGCGGTCGTGCTCAGTTGCCAACGGACTTTCAGCGTCCCACCTTCAGACCATGCCATCATCGTCAGCGTGTAAGGAATGTCGTTTCGTTCCATACGATGAGTTGCTATCAAACGATTGCCATCAACTTTTTCGCTGCGGCTCAACAGCACTGAAGGGCTTCGCCAGTCGCTCAAGTTGTCCCCAAGCACTCTTAGGTCAAAGCCATCAAAAAGCACTTCTCGGTCGGCGAAAACAATTGCTCCTTTCGCATCCCACCAACCGCCTGCTTTCGGTGGCAACAAAGCGAAAGCCATTAGTTCGCCATCGTGAGCGACTACCCAAACTGCAAGTTGAATTCTTTTGGGCAGGGCGAAAAACAGTTGCTGTTTCCCTTTTGGCGGCTTAATTTGAGCGAGCAATTTTCGGGCAATTTCGTTTATCCTCTTGAATTCGTCGGGCGAACTCGCGACAGGTGCCAGCAATTTCAAGGCAGCCAAATCCTTGACAGTTTGAACACTCCTCGGCAACAAGCCCCAATCTTCCGCTGCTTCAACTATTTTCCATCTCGCCAAAGCAGTTAACACCAGTCGCTCATCGGGTTTCGGCTCGCCGATTTTGTCTGGCGGTGTTCGCCCTGCAACCAAGTAAGGTTCGCCGATGAAGGCTAAATCGCAAGTCGTGTCGTTTTTCGGACCTGGGTGCACTTCTATTCGCAAGATAACCCGTTGCCCTGCAAAATCGCTCAAGTTAACCCTTGCAGGCACCCAAACTTTGCTGTCGGAATGATGCTCGTAAAGAAGTTGCCAATCATCGTCACCGCTTTGCCTCGGCGCACCGCCACCGTCAAAAGCGATGGGATGGCATAATTGCGGAGCGAGGTGAGAATACATGGCGAAAGCAAAAAGTTCTTCAGCGCGTTCTGCCTTTGAAGCGAAAGTCGCTAAGTTGCGGAAAGAGCGTGAGTATGTCGCCAGAAAACTGCGAGAGTTGAAGGAAACGAAAGGACCAGAGGCAGCATGGGAGTGGTGGTGGAATCGGATGAAACGAAAACTGAAAGGCGGCGTGCCTGCTGAATTCGTGGAAGCAGCGATAGAAGCGCTTTCACGCCATCGGAGTGAGGGGAGAGCATGGAACGAAGGCGACGAACGGTCGTAGATGCCTCGGTCGGTTTCTTGACGACACCTATAAGTGGCGAGCCACCAGAATTGCAACGATGTGCCTTGGAGTTGTTTGAAGACATCCGCAACGGCTTGCTGGAAGCCCACATCCCTGACCGTTGGGAAGATGAGTTGGGAGGTGCCCTGTGGCAAGCCGTCACACAAAGACGACAAATTTTGTTCGTGGGGCGACCATTGACACCTGAGGATGGTTGGATTATTTTCTCTGAACTCCTTGCCTTTGCTGACGCTTTCATGCACTGGCACCACCGAGACTGGACGCCAGAAGAAGTCTGGGAAACGACAGCAACAAAGGGCTGCAGTTACTACGACGCCATCTGCCTCGTTTTGGCGTTCAAATTGGACGCTGTTTTCTGGACGGCAGACCGACGCCTTTATGAGTTTTTGAGACGACGCCGACAACTGACCAACCCAATCGTCCGCTGGATCGGTGACTACCGCAGTCAACCCTTCACGCCATAATCGTTGTCGGAGGTAAGATGCAGTGGCGAAGTCCAGAGGGAAAACGAAAGCCGATGACCAAAAATTGCTGGCGGAACTGGAAGATGCTAAAAGTGAGGTCGCCCAGATGTTTGAAGCACTGCGCACGGGTGCTATCAGCGAAGATGAGTTCAAGCAGTGGTGGCAAGCCCGTGTCGCTTTCAAAGGCAAAGGCGTCTTGCGAAGCATGCTGAAGCGAAGGGAGTTGGCGAGAGGATGGGACACCAAGAGGTCACTGTAGTCTTGAACGCTTCGGTCTTTCTGGCAGCGATGCTTGTAGCCATTAGCAAGGGACGACCTGTCTCGGCGACCGTTTTTGCCACTTTCCTGCACTTCTGGGAAAAATTTTGCGTCCACTCCCACAATACTGATTGGCACGCTGAAGAAGTTTTTCAGGCTGCGTTGCGATGGTGGGTCAGTTACTACGATGCCCTCTATTTGGTCGTAGCGAAAAGGGTTGGAGCGACTTACTGGACGGCTGATAGAAAATTGCTTCGTTTCCTGAGACAGCACCGCTTTCCCGATTTGCCTGCTCTGTCTTGGATTGGCGACTATCGTTGACGACCTTTGCCGTTTCGCTTCACCTCGTTGCCCTTCCGTTTGTCGCTTCACCAAAACCCTCACCGTCACGCCGTCACTTGGTGGCTCACGCTGCGGGTCGTGGTCTCTGATGGCGAAAGCAAAGTCAAGCCAAATTGGTTTCGTCTTAGGCAAAGCAACTTGCCAGTCAACGAAAATTGTCCCAGCACCTTTCCGCCAAGGCGGGTGGATGGCGATGGCTTCTTTTGTGCCACCCCTGTCAACCCGCTGCAAAGTCGCGTGAGCACCCGTTGTCTCATCTGTGCCCCACCAACCCATCGGCATCGTTTGCATCGGCTGACCGAAAACTTGGAAGGAGACTTGATGGTTGCCTTGCTGCCACAAAGAAACGCTACCTCGCTCAGGCAATCGCACAATTTTTTCCTTCGGCAGTTTCGGTTTGCGTGGCGTCCTCACTTCCACAACCAAAACCGCATGAGCCCTTCCCTCGTCCCCCGTCCCTCGTCCCCCGTCCCACTCCGCAAACGCATGGATGGGATAATGAGCGTTGTGAGTTCCTTCACCAGCGATGACAGTGAACTCCAGAGCCTGCTCACTTTTCGGCGTCAACTTAAAACTTTGTGGGTTAGGACTTGTGATTCGCCATCGGTCAATGACTTGCAAGCGAACTTTTCCCCGAAGGGTTTGCGAACCTGCATTGGACAAGTGAATGCGGACAGTGATAGGTGTTTCAAGTTGAGTGACTATCTGGGGTGCATCAATGCGGAGAGTGAAATCGCCAACTTTCGCCACAGGTGGGTCAAAGGCTGCAACCACCGAACTCATCATCATCACTCCCATCAGCAACCATGCCCTCATCTCTGCTCACCTCATCCATTTTGTCACTCACTCATCCGTTGTGCTTCCAGAAAACTTTGCAGCAAGATGACAGCAGCCAAGCGGTCGCGAACCTGCTTTCGTTTTCTCCGCGACAGGTCGGCTTCCAGCAAAACTTGTTCAGCGATTCGGGTCGTAAACCGCTCGTCAAAAAGCACGACAGGCACAGACACTGCTTGACGCAACTTTTCTGCGAAGGCTTTCACCTTCCGCTCCATTTCGCCTTCCTGAGCATCGGTCCGTCGTGGTAACCCAACGACGATTTGCGCGACCTGCAACTTGGACGCCAACTGTGCAATCTGCCGAACAGTTTCCTCGTCACTCTGGCGCACCAGCGTCATCAAAGGTGAAGCGGTGATACCCAATTCGTCACTGACTGCTAAGCCGATGCGTTTTTCACCATAGTCAACGGCAAGGACGCGAGCCACAGCGCTCACCTCTGTTCATGAGTGCACAAGTGCAAGCGTGTATGAGTGCAAGCGTGCAAATCAGAGTGCAACGAAGTTGGTCAGGATTTGCAAGCCGACTTTGCTGCTCTTTTCGGGATGAAACTGAGTGCCGAAAATGTTGTCAAGGGTGATGGCTGAAACGAAGTAGACCATTGCCCCATCGGGCACATTCGCAAGGAGCGGTTCGCGTTTTCGTATGCGCAAAGCGTTCCAACCCATGTGCGGGATTCGGATGCCGTTTTGTTCGGGGAACCGAACGACTTTGCCCCGAACGAGTTTCAAACCTTCATGTCGCCCCATCTCCTCGCTTTCGTCAAAAAGCAGTTGCAGTCCGAGACAAATTCCCAGCAAAGGGATGCCTTGCTTGACAGCATCGCAAATGGCTTCCACCAAGCCCAACTTTCGCAAATTTTCCATCCCTGCCCCAAATGCCCCGACACCTGGCAGCACCAATTTATCCGCTTCCGCTACCTCATCTGGGTCATTAGTCAAACGAACTTGACAGCCGAGAAATTCCAACGCTTTCACGACACTTCTGAGATTACCGATGCCGTAGTCAACAACCGTGATGGTCACCACCTGTCACTCCTTACGGTTGAGGTTGGTAATCGCCAATCCATTTCACCCATGTTAATCGGTTGCCGCAAGCATTGTATAGCCTGCGATCAGCCGTCCACAACTCACAACCAATGTCCGCAGCCAGCACAAGGTAAAAAGCGTCGTAGATTGAGCAGCCAAAATTTAGGGCCGCCTTAAAAGCAGTTATCGGGTCTGGTATTGGACGAACTTCTACAGGGAGATTTAACAAGGCATCTAAAGCCATTTCGGCTTGCGGCACAGTCAATTCGCCTCGGCTCACTGCCTTTCTGAGAGCGTTGGCAATCTCGTAACACCAAAATAGTGGGACGATGATACGCAATTTTCGCTTTTGGAAGTCGGCAAGCAATAACATAGCCTCATGTGCTAAAGGTTCTTTGGGATTGACCCACTTGACAGAGACAGAAGCGTTGACAACGACAGGCTTAGCCATTCTTCTCCAACTCCTCTCTCCCCTCTTCCACTAACCTTCCCAAGTTCAAGGTTTGTGGGGCACTTTGGGCTATCATTTCGGCGACTTTTTGAATTCGCTCAAACGCCTCATCCCAGTCCCCAATCTCTCTCTCTGAGACCAGAATTTGGACGCGTGTCCCTTCAGGACAAGGGAGCGGAACCTCTGGCACAATTACGCCGTTATGGATGACCCCTCGGTAAATCGCCATCTTGAACCCTCCTTTGCATGTTAGACTTTTCCCACTGCCTTTAGCCCGACCCGCATCATCACGAAGTTGCCACTGCCAAAGTCACGGAGCGCCTCTTGGAAGACAGTAAGTTCCTCTTCGCCAAGCAAGACACGCCCGTCCAAACTGACGGCGATGAATTTGCCCCAATGCTGGCTCTCTAATGGACGGACATAGCGCTCGTAAAGGGTTTCCATCTCCTCGTTGGTCTTCGGCGGTTTCATCGCTAATTCCTCCGTTGTGGCTGATGCCGTTTACTTTGGTGAACGCCATCAGACATAATCCCTTGACGACTGTCAAGGCAATGAGCAATCGCAAACCTTTACCCGTTGCCCTGATGATTTACGACCTTCGGGAAATCCGAATGTTCACAGCAACCTCAATTGCTCGGTCGGCTCGGGTTCTTTTATGAGCACCTCGTTCGTCAGTGGCTTGCCCCTCAGGGTCAAGAAAGGTGCAGCCCGTTTTAGTCGCACGCCCAGCCGCTGCAAGTCCTCAGCAGTCAGCAAAGTTCCCTCCCTGCGTGCCTTGACAATTCGTTCAGCAGTTTCAGGACCGATGCCGGGAACTCTCAGCAACTCATCTCGTTCCGCTTTCGTGACTTCAACAGGAAAGCGTTCTAGATGGCTCAAAGCCCAAGCCAACTTTGGGTCAACATCGCGGGGCAAGTTACCATGTTCGTCAAAGGGCAATTCGCTCAAATCAAAGCCGTAACGGCGCAGCAAAAAATCGGCTTGATAAAGCCGATGCTCTCGGACAGGTGTTTCGGCGGGAGCATTTTCCATCTTCGTCCCGCAAATTGGTCGGAACGCGCTGAAATATGCTCGCCCCAATTGGAATTGGCGGTAAAACTGGACAGTCGTTTGCAGCAATTCCTTATCGCTTTCGCCTGCAGCCCCAACGACAAATTGAGTCGTGCTGGACAAAATTGGCGGTGTTGACACTGATGCTAATTCGTCCAAATCCGCAAGCCAACCTCTACCGATGCGCTGAACGACACCTTGCCGTTCCAACCACTCCATCCGCTTTTGCGTGATGACCTCAGCAATGCATTG
>Ga0209393_1000682_pt1 | contig 15878 bp, 14 predicted proteins | sample SSWtaG_2_FD_184117 | JGI IMG/M metagenome (GOLD analysis project Ga0209393, IMG submission 184117) | Hot spring microbial communities from Sandy's Spring West, USA to study Microbial Dark Matter (Phase II) - SSWsed_130316 (SPAdes)... | ecosystem: Environmental > Aquatic > Thermal springs > Hot...
TCAATTCTTCAACTTCCATCAAATGCCTTCGGACGGAAACAATTTCTTCGCTGACGAGAACCCGTCTCCCTCCCCAACGCTGATACAGGTCACTTTCACGGTAGAACAGATGAGGGCGATTGCCCAGGTGAGGACGAGCATCTACGCCATATGGCAAAACGACCGAACCGATGTTAATCAAAAAGCAAAGCATAGCCTCATGACGGTCTGGGAAAATTTGAGAGCCATCCGAGGCGAAAACCAGCCAGCGGTCAGGGCGAGAAGGCAGCGGGAAAACTTTGGCTGGAGGTTCATCAAACCTTGCCACCAGCCAAGATGTCTTGCTTTCAGCGATTTTTGATGTCAGGTGATGATAACCCGAAAACCATCGCTTTGCCTCTTGAACGGCGATGCCGACTTTTTGCCCGAAATCGGGTCGGCGAACTGCTTGCTCTTCAACCATCCGCATCAATTGCCTTTGAACTTCCGCCAAGTTGAGCATGGCAATCACCCACTCCCGACGAAAATTGTCGCTAAAACCGGCGGTGGACGAAAAAGTAAGCGAGTTGTTCAAGCATTTTGATGGCTTCAGACGAATTTACTTGGCTTGCCACTTTCATCAATTGTTCCAGCGCTTTTTCAGCGAAATTTTTCGCCCTTGCCCGCGCTTGCTCTAAGACCCCGTTCTCTCTTGCGAATTTCGCCAAATCCGCTACATCTTGAGGTGTTAACTCCCGCTTGACTATTCTTTGCTTCCAAATCGCTCGTTTCTCTTCCGGCAACGCATCAAGGGTGAGCCGAACTGGAAGAGTGATTTTACCTTCGAGCAAATCGCTTCCCACAGGCTTTCCGATTTCTTCAACTGAGCCTTCCATGTCCAAAACATCGTCAACGATTTGGAAAGCGATGCCTAAATTCCGACCGAAAGACTCAAGGGCAGCGATAACTTGACCGTTTGTTCTTGCAGCCATTGCCCCGATTTTGCAAGCGGCAGCCATCAACTCAGCCGTTTTCAAGCGAGCAATTTCAATGCATTGTTCCTCGGTGATTTCTGGGTTGAACGCCAACTGGAGTTCAAGGACTTCACCCTCGCAGATTTGGCTTGAAGTGTGAGCCATCGTCCTAATGACCTCAATATCGCCGTCTTTTGCCAATATGTTAAATGCCGTTGCATAAAGGAAATCGCCACACATGACTGCAGCCTCATTTCCCCAGAGAGTGTGGACTGTGGCTTGTCCTCGCCTCAAATCAGCCTTGTCAATCACATCGTCGTGGATCAAGGTTGCCGTGTGCATCAATTCAATGGCAGCGGCAAAAAGGATTGCTCGGTGGTTTATTTCTCCCACAAGTTTTGCACTTAGGAGAGTTAGAGCAGGACGCAATCTTTTGCCTCCTGCAGAGAGCAGATGCAAAGCCATAGCGGTCATATTTTGCACTGGCGATTGAACCACTTCTTGGAGAGTTTCCTCCACCTTTTGCATCGGCTTTTCAAGGAAAGCGAAGACTCCTGTCAACGAGTCATCCCATCGGCGGCTTAAGGCTAACCTTTGTAGCCCTTTCATGAGTCTTCATCCCTCTGTCTTCTTCTGGGACATGGGACACGGGTTAAGGGACAATGGTCCGTGAACCCATTCTTCATCGCAACGGCAGTAGTTGAAAATCTCGTCATCTCTGAAGAACAACCTTATCTCTCGTTCTGCGTTTTCAGGTGAGTCGGCACCGTGAATTAGGTTCATCGTTTTAGTGCAGGCGAAATCGCCGCGAATTGAGCCGGGCGTCGCTTCCGTTGGCTCCAAAGCGCCCATCATCGTCCTAACGATAGCGATTGCGTTTTCGCCTTCCCAAACCATTGCCACGACTGGACTGCTGGTAATGAAGGCAATCAATTCGTCAAAGAAAGGTTTACCCTTGTGCATCTCATAGTGGCGTTCGGCTAAATCTCGGTCAAGCCAAAGCATCTTCATGCCCACAAGTTTTAAGCCTTTGCGCTCCAACCTTCCAATGATCTCCCCGACCAATCCCCGTTGAACTCCGTCAGGCTTGATCATCACGAAAGTCCGCTGCCGAGCCAAAAATTGTCCCTCCTTTTCTCGTCGGGTTATGAGTTGAGAGTTTTTTGAACCCATAACGCTCAACCCTCAACGCACAACCCTTAACTGGCAATTTTCACGATTTCAAAGAGCGAATTTTGTGCCCACTGGAAGGCGGGGCTGACAAAGATGCCTAAAAGGAAAGCGCCCAGAACACCTATGAACGCTGTGCTGCTGACCAAAAAAGGTGACGGCGGAATTTCAAGCCGCTTTGGCTCCAAAAAGAACATCCTGCGGACGACCTCCAAGTAGTATGCTGCGGATATGACGCTGTTGATGATTCCAGCAATTGCCAACCAAGCCAAACCAGATTTAATCGCTGCACCGAAAAGAAAGAATTTGCCGAAAAAGCCAGCAAGAGGAGGAATCCCAATGAGCGACAGAAAAGAAATGGTGAGCAGAGTTGCTGCCAGAGGTGCTTGCTGAGCCAAGCCATCATAATCGTCAATTTCCGCAGAGCCAGTTACATGTTCAATCCAAATTATGACGGCGAAGGCAGCCATGTTGGCAAAGGCGTAACCGAGGACGAAATAAAGAACTCCAGAAAGACCCATGTCAGTAGGTTGGGCTGACCTAACCCCAGTCAAAATCTCCCAATCAGTTGGCGTGAAAGCCGCAATGCCGATGAGCAAATAGCCCACTTGAGCGATTGAGGAGTAAGCCATCAAACGCTTGATGTTTCTTTGCCACAATGCCCCCAAGTTACCGAAAGTCATGGTGATGAGGGAAAGGAAGGAGATGACAAGTTGCCAACCAGTGCTTGCTGGACCGAAACTGGCAGCCAAAACTCGCAAGAAAACTGCCATGCCTGCCGCTTTTGAAGCGACTGAAAGGAACGCTGTGACTGGTGTCGGCGCACCTTCGTAGGTGTCAGGTGCCCAACCGTGAACTGGAACCATTGACACTTTAAAGCCCAACATTGCAAGCATGAGCAAGAGCCCCAGCATCGTGAACGCGTGGACACCAAAGGCATGTCCCCTTTCACCCAAACTCGGCGTGAGTTTTTCCGCTATCTCGTAAAGGTAGGTAGTGCCCGTTGAACCGTAGACCAAAGACATCCCGTAAAGTGCAACGGCTGTGGTGGTCGCACCGACAAGAAAGTATTTCAACCCAGCCTCGGCACTTTTTGGGTCATCACGCAAGTAAGCAGCGAGGATGTAGGAAGCAATTGAGGCGAATTCAATGGCAAGGAAAAGCGTTATCAACTCAACAGCGGAAGCCATGAAGCAAAGGGCTAAGACAGCGAAAATCAAAATCCCGTAGAATTCGGCTCTCGCAAAAGCAATGTGCTTCTCAGCGTAGTCAACAGTCACCAAAGCAACAAGCAATGCACCGACAAGAATTGTGACCTTGAAAAAGAGTGCCATCCTGTCGGCAGCGAAAGCAGTGGTCAACCAGACGGCGATTTTAGGCAGTTGCTCCTGTTCGGCTCCGAGTAGGGGTAACTTGGACATCTGCCATCCAACCCAGAACAGCGCCCCGATGAAAGCGATAATTGTCAAAAGCCCGTAGTTTCGTTTGGGTAGGCGGGGGAAAACCATGTCAACGGTGAAAACACAAAACCCCAACAGCGCCAACCACAACTCAGGCGCCATCTTCTCCCATAGCAATTGCCAAACTGTCACGAACTATCACACTCCTATCCCTTTCAATTCAGCGTATCCGTGTGTATGCGTGCAGGTGTGTAAAGGTTCTTTTGTTTAACGCTTACACGCTTGCACTCTTGCACGCATGCACTTATTTTTAGCAACAGGCGGTTTGATTTTAGCGCATTTACGGAACCATCGCTTTTGTGCCAGTTTTATGGTAGCCCACGAAAATTTGCAGGCAAAAGTGCCAAAATGGAAGGTAAGACAACAGGACAAAAAGCAGGGACTAAGGCAAGGAGGAGAGGGGATGACACCTGCTCAAAGGGATTTAATGGTTTGCGAATTCGGGCGAAGGTTGAAGTTGCCTTACCCGATGGGGCTTGCTGAGATGCTTGAGGAGTCGTTGGAAATTTACAGGCAAAACTTTGCGCTTCTATTTGGGCTGGCTTTGATTCCGGCTCTGCTCAGCACCGCATTCGCCACTATCGCTAACTTGTGGCTAACACTCCCGAGCACAAGGGGACTTGAACCGCTGTTAATTGCGGCAATGGTCATCTCTTACACCTTGCTTCTCGTCACTGCTTTCATCGGCTACGGCGCTCAGATTTGGGCTGCGGGGCAAATAATCATGGGCAAGTCTGTCAGTTTCGGCGAGGCATGGATGGCTGTCCTCAAGCGTTCAGGGGCACTCCTTCTCACCATGCTCATAGCCTTCTTCCCAATGCTTGCCGGTCTCGCCCTTTGCTGCGTTGGTGTCCTTTTTACAGCCGTCATCTTTTTCGCTGTGCTTGAGCAAATCATCTTGCTTGAGGGCGTTGCTTACTTTCGCGCTATTTCCCGCCATGTCCAGTTAGTATATCCGAACTGGGAGTGGGCAAGGGTGCTCGGCTTTTACATAGTGTCCTATGTGATTATCATGCTCGCCCAACTTCTCGTTGGGTGGGCAGGGATAGTTTTGTCCCTCGCTGTTGAAATTGGTCGTGAAGCATTGCCTCTATCTGCTCAATTGGGCATATCGGTTGCAGGTCAACTCTGGCAACAATTAGCCAACGCCCTCGTCATGCCTTACTGGTCGGTCTTCCTGACGCTGCTCTATTTTGACCTAAGGGCTCGGCACGAAGGGCACGATTTGCAAGTTTTGCTGGGAAACTGGGAAAATTTGGGCATTGAACTGAGAAAAAGCGGGTGATGAAACAGCATGCGGGACTTAGTTCTCGTCACCATCTTTATTTTTGGGGTGGTTTTTACTGGGCAAGCAGCAAAAGCGAGAAATGAGACAAAACTAACAACTCCTTTCAGCATCATCGCCGAGCAGTTGCAAAAAGCGAGACAGGAAAACTCTCCTCGCAAGAGACAAAAAGCCCTGCTTCGGGTGCAGGAATTAGTTCAGCAACTTCCGAGGTCGCCCGTAACTGAGCAATTGGAAAGCAGACTTGAAAGAGCAATTCGCACAGGTGTCATGAGCGAAGAGGCGGAAGATGCAATGGACGAAGCCTTTGAGATAGCAAAGTCCGCTGATAAAATGCTTCGTCAGACTTTGCCACCCTTTGACCCGGAAGTTGCTAATGCCACTTTACTTCGTGTTTTGAGCAGCCCTGAATTTCAGATTTGGAACCCCATCACCAAATTTTTGCAGTGGATATCAAAGTGGCTTGAAAAGCCCATCAATTGGGTTGCTAAGCAGTTAGGGGCGTTTTTCCGTTGGCTCGGCAAAGTTTTGAGACCAATCCTTGGGTGGCTGTCAAGGTTCTTTGAGGCTTTAGGGGCTTGGCTTTGGCACTGGTGGCAATTGCTCAAAACAATTTCGCCCGCTTTGGCTTGGACGAGCGTGGTGTTACTTGGTGCGATATCTTTGGCTCTCCTTTTACTCGCATTCTTAAAGTGGTGGCGTGAAAAGCAAAAGGTTAAGGCGGAAATCGCTGTGGCAGAAACCTTGACAATACCAGAACAGTTGCTGCGGGAGGCTGAAAATGATGCAAGGCTTGGTGATTACCTGACCGCTCTTCGCAAAACTTATAAAGCTCTTCTTCTTTTCCTTGACCGCATTGGGCTAATTCGCTTTCGGGAACAGAGGACAAACTGGGAATACCTATCCGAGGTTCGCAGAAAGGCGTCCGGCGAATTCGTTCAACGCTTTCAAGATGTCACCGACATTTTTGACCGGTGCTTTTACGCCCGAAAGGCAGCCACCAAAAGCGAATTCTCTGTTGTAAGGCAATTGGTTGAGGAAACGCACCGTCAAGCCCGCTCGTTACTTTTCAAGTCGGAAGGCTTTAAGGCGCAATAGCATCGCCATCCCCATTGTCACCAAAAACATCAATCACCATTCGCCAATCGCCATTTGCCAATCACTTTCATAAGAAATCCGTGTGGACGCTTGACAAGTTCTCAAAAAGGGCATACCGAGGGATAAAGGCAACTTCAACGGTGGTGACTGGACCATTGCGGTTTTTGGCGATGATGACTTCAGTGGGGAAGTATTCGGGTTTGCGTTCTTCTTCAACGAGACCTTCCAAATGAGGTTCAGATGCGACAGGTTTCTTCTTCCTTTCGTAGTAATCTTCACGGAAGAGGAAGCAAACGACATCCGCTTCAGCCTCAATTGCCCCGCTGTCGCGCAAGTCTGCCAAAACAGGTCGTTTGTTTTCCCTGTGCTCAACTGAGCGGGAAAGTTGGGATAGCACAACGACCGGGATATTGAGTTCGCGGGCAAGACTTTTCAGCGATCTGACGACTTCAGTGACTTCTTGAACTCTGTTTTCCATCCTGCGTGGAGGTCTGATAAGTTGAAGGTAGTCAATGAAAATGCAGCCCAAGCCCTCACTCGCTTTTAACCTTCTGGCTTTAGCGCGAATTTCAAAAGGTGAAAGGTCTGGGGTGTCATCAATGTAAAGTGGGGCATTGTAAAGTTCGTGAGCGGCTTTAGTGAAACGAACGAAATCTTGTTCTCTCAAGTAGCCAGTCCTCAACCTGTGGAGGTTAACACGAGCCCTCGCACACAACAACCGCTGCACAAGTTGCTGCTTGCTCATCTCAAGGCTAAAGATAGCGATAGGCAGTTTTTGCTCGGTGGCTATGTTCATTGCCATTGACAAAGCAAAAGAAGTTTTTCCCATAGATGGGCGACCGGCAATGATTATAAGGTCAGAGGGATGCAATCCTCCCAAAACTTCATCCAATTCATTGAAACCTGTAGGGATGCCCAAAAGCGCTCCGGGTTGACGGGAGCGCTGCTCCAGAAAGTCGTAAGTTTGCCTAATTAACTCTGTCAGCGGTTGAAATTGAGCCCCTACTCTCCTCTGCCCAACGCGAAATAGGGCAGCCTCCGCTCGGTCAATCAAACTCTCCAAATCGCCATCGTGGTGATATGCCCAGTTGACGATTTGGTTAGCAACTTGAATGAGTTGGCGAAGGACGGCTTTCTCCTCAACTATGCGGCAGTAGTTTTCAATGTTCGCTACCGAAGGGACAATCTCCATCAGTTTCATCAAGTAAGCCTGACCACCACACTCGTCCAACTTCCCCTTTCGCTTCAGTTCCTCAGCAACCGTGAGCATATCGGTCGGCTCGCCTCGGTTAAACAATGTCAAGATGGCTTCAAAGATGTAACGGTGAGGCTCGTAATAGAAGTCGTCCAATTGCAAAATTTCAGCCGCTGTCGTCACTGCATCCCGGTCAAGGAGCATAGAGCCCAAGACCGCCTGCTCCGCTTCAATGCTTTGTGGTGTTGGATAAGCCAATGGAACTGGTGAAGGAAGCCGTGCTGCCTCCATACCCCTGCCTCCTTTCCCCCGCTACGCCGGGGCAGCCACGATATTGACTTTAATAGTTGCCCGAACTTGGCGATGTAGCCTAACTGAGATAGAATGAACCCCAAGGCTTCTTAAAGGCTCGTCCAAAAGGATTTGGTCTCGGTCAATTTCAATCCCGTGCTGTTCCTTGAGACGATGGATAATTTCGTGAGCGGAGACGGTGTGGTAAAGGCGACCCCCTTCGCCAGCAGGGACAGAAATTTCAACAACAAGATTGTTCAACTTTTGAGCCAATGTTTGCGCCCTTTCAATTTCCCTCTCTTCTTTCTGTCGTTCCCATTGACTACGCTTCTCAATTTCTTTGAGCAAGGCAGGATTCGCAGGTTGAGCCAAGCCTCGCGGTATCAAGTAGTTACGAGCATAGCCATCAGAAACTTCAACGACTTGGAACTTGGTTCCGAGTTTAGGGACATCTTGCATCAACACGACTTTCATCGGAATTTCACCTCCGTCCTACTTCTAAGCCAATGCCGAGGGTGCGGTCTCTACCCAAGTCCTCTACACCAAAGCGCAAAAGGATTGACGGTGAAATTTGCCATCGCAACCAAGAATTGACTTGCCATTTGTCAGGGGCAAAGGCTTCAATATCAAACCGCAACCTATCAGTGCCCCATCCAAAGCCAATGCCAAGTTTAGAACGGATTGAGCCGAAACGCCAGATGGTTTTTGAGCCGATTTTGCCCTGAATTTGCAGGTTTACAAGCGTCCCATCCCTGCCCGTGTATGTCCCGGCAAGAATGGAAACAGGACTGATAGGTGTCTCAAACAGCGTCCACGCTTCGCCGCGAACTTCTTCAAATTTGGGCACAAACCAAATTGAAGAACCTGCATGGGTTCTCAAACTTGTCGCCATCTCTAAGCGTTGCAATACCTTTTGACCTCTTTCTGCAGTTTGTCGCACTGCGGCAATTGTAGAGCCGACCTCTTGCAGACCTTGCTTCAGGCTACTTTTCGCTTTCTCGTCAGAAAGCAACTCTTTAACACTGGTAGTGGCTTCTTTGAGGTTCTCCGAAGTTGCCTTTAAGTTCTCCCCAACTTGTTTTAGGTTCTCTTTCAAGCCACCTTCGGTCATGAGCCACTTGACAGCATCCAAAGTTTCGTCTAAGTCTTGGGTTATGCCACGAAGGTGTTCGGTGACTTTCTCCAAGTCGTCTTGAGTTGTCTCAATGAATTCACGCAAGCGCTTTAAACTCGTTTCCAGTTCAGTGAGGGTATCGTGACCTCTCCCTGTTAGTTCTGCCAGATTTCGTGCCGTTGTCTTCAGCGCCGTTTTCACCTCTGGGTCATCCAAGATCTCGCGAGCAGAAGTGACTGTCGCCCTCGCTTCCGACAGAGTTTTCCTCAAATCGCCGCTCGCACCCTCTTCGGAGAGAAGTTTCTTCAATGCTTCACTACTCTCTTTCAGGTTAGCTACAAGGGCTTTCAAATTCCTTTGTGTTTCCTCATCGCCGATGAGATTTCGGGCGGAACGAATTGTTTGCTCAGCCTCTTGAATCGTTCTCACCAATCTGCTTTTGAGTTTCGGGTCAGACAAAATCGCTGCAAGTTGGCGAGTTGCAATTTCAACATTGCTCAAGGTGGAGTCAATTCGTCTGTCAGAAGCCAAAGCGTTCAACCTTACGCTCACCTGCTTCAAACTTTCGCTGACCTGACGGATGTCTTCTGCTGGGATGGCAGCGAGGATTGCCCGCAAAGAATTAGCGGCTTGGGCGAGGTCTGAAACTGCGGCTCGCAAATTCTGCTGAAATTGAGGGTCGCCGACGATGCTGTTCAAACTACTCGCCAGTTCCCTCGCTTGAGGCACTAACTCCTCCCATGAAACTGGATCAACTCCGCGAACCTTGTCGCCTCTCTCAATCACCTTCCCCACCTTTTGGTTAACGATGTCAATGTATGGCTGCCCGATAAGAGTGCCAAAGCGCACGGTGATCTCCGAGGCAGGCGGGTAGTAGATGGGGACATCTTTTTCAAGCCGAATGGTCACCTGAACAGTGTTAGGTGGAACAAGTTCAACCTTCTCAACCGTTCCAACCCTCATGCCTTGAAGCAAAACATCAGAGCCCGGTTCAACTCCCATAGCCTTGTTGAACTCCACGACGAACCAATGTCCTGCTTTCCACTGCCAGAAGGAGCGAAGCCAGAAAACCCCAGCCACGAGAACAACCAAGCCAGCCAAAACCAAAATGCCGGACCAAAAAGCGCTTTCTGGGCGCGTTGTCATTGGGAAACACCCCCGTCAGAGTCGGTCTATGAACTCTGTCAGTGGACCTACAGCCTCTCCTTTTACGAATTGCTGCACCACTGGATTAGACAGCATCAAAAACTCACTGGGTGAGGCTTCTGCAATTATCTTGCCATCGTGGAGCATGGCTATTCGGTCGGAAAAACGAACTGCGCTCGCAAGGTCGTGGGTTACAACGATTTCCGTAACACCAAACCGGTCACGCATTTGCTTGATGAGGTCATTGATGACACCGCTCATGACTGGGTCAAGTCCGCTCGTCGGCTCATCGTATAAGACTAACTCAGGTTGAGCCGCCAACGCTCTCGCAATAGCAACCCTTTTCCTCATCCCGCCGGAGAGTTGCTCAGGCAGCAAATCCTCCGTGCCCTCCATCCCAACAGCGTCAAGCAATCTTTTCACCCGTTCATCTATTTGCTCATCAGTCAAGCCGCTATCGGTGCTCCTTAGTGGGAAAGCAACATTGTCGGCTACGGTCATCCAGTCAAAGAGGGCGCCGCCTTGAAAAACAAAGCCCATCCTTTGGCGAATTTGGTTGACTTCTTCTTCAGAACACTTCGTTAGGTCGCACCCAAAGACTTTGACCAATCCACTTTGGACAGGCGCCAAACCAGCAATAACTTTCAGCATGGTGCTTTTTCCGATCCCAGAGACACCAACGACCGCCACAATTTCACCCTTATTAACTTGCAAATTGACCCCGTTTAAGACCAACTTATCCCTAAGACGGCAATGAACATCCTCCAGCAGGACGATAGGCTCTTGCTCATGGCGAGTTGCTCTCATTTCCTCTCACTCCAACTTTTGCTCCCAAGCCAAAGGCTCTTTCAACGCTGAGGGAAGCCATTGCAAATTATGCTGCAACACAGGAAACCACTTTAAGATGCCTTTCCAGATAATCTCTTCAAATCTTGACAGATTGCACTAACATCCAAAGGCTTTTGTGGGTCAAATCACCACCTGTGAAATCGCCGAAAGCGTTGGTGATTTCAAAACCGCACTTTCGCAGCAGACCATCAAGTTCAGTTAGGGTGTAAACTCGGTATGTCAACACAAGGATTTTGTTTCCTTGTTTAGCGTCAACGCTATGCCACTCCTCCCACATTTGTCCTATCGCCGCCATCCATTTTCGCTCCACGAGGATTCGGTTTCCGTCCATCATAGTCTCCCAATCTCGTTCTTTGAATTGGTGAAGCACACCGTCGCGGTGCGGGAGAGCCATAACAATCCTCGCTTTAGGTTTGAGCACACGCCAAATTTCACTCAAAAAGTCTCGGTCAGAAAACTCATCCCCCGTTATACCGAAACGGTTCCCTACTACCATCGCACCGTCAAATTGCTCTTTTCGGAGCGGAAGCCGAAATATTTCGGCAAGCAAGAAGTTTGCGGACAAACCTAACCGCATGCTTCGCTGTTTTGCTTCCTGCAGTAAGGGAAGGGACAAATCTACGCCCACAACTTGAAAGCCCCACATTGACAACTCGTGGGCATACCAACCCGGACCGCAAAAAGGCATCAAGACCTTTGAGCCAACTGGGAGATACAAAAGCCTCCTTGTAAACTCAATTTGCTCCGCAGCCTCTTCCTCGTCACCAATCCAGTGGTAGCCGAGTTTGAAGATAAACCTTTTGTCTGTAATCGCTTCCATCTCTCACCTTCACCTCTAACCGTTTCGTCACTGTGTGATGCCATAAAGTCGCAAAACGAAATCCGCAACTGATGTTGGAGCGAGAAACAAAATTGCTGCCGACACTGCCATAGCGGGTCCGAAAGGCATGTATCCCGTCAACGGTCGGCGCTGAATGATAGCGACGAAAATTCCCATCGCCGCACCAATGAAGACGCTGAAGATAAAGAAGGGTAACATTTGCCAAGTTGCCCCAAGGTGTGCTCCAACGGCAGCAGCAATTTTGACATCTCCAAAACCCATTGCTTCCTTGCGAAAGATTGCCTTCCCTAAAATTCCCACAAGCCATATAATCACACCGCCCAATATAGCGCCCGAAAGGCTTAAAAGGACAGTATGAACACTTGGCTCAAGGGCAAAATTGCGGATGAACCCAAAAATTCCCAAAGCCCAAACGGCTTCGTCTGGGACGAGAAAGAATTCCCAATCAACGAAAGTGATAACTATCAATGCTGCCAACGAGGTGGCGACCAAGACCGCTTCTAACCTGAAAGGGTAACGGTAAACTACTGCAATGAACGAAAGGGCTGTCAGCAGTTCAACGATAAAGTAGCGGGGGCTAATCGGCGTCTTGCAATGGCGGCATTTGCCCCCAAGCCAAATGTAACTGAGAATCGGCACTAAGTCAATAATTGTCAAAACTGTCCCACAATGAGGGCAGTGGGACGGCGGCTGCACGATAGATAACTTTCTTGGCAGCCTGTAAATGCAGACATTGACGAAACTTCCGACCGCAGCACCGAACAAGAAAGCGAACAAAACGATGAACCAGTGCGGCATCAAGTCACCCCTTTTCGTCATTGTTGTCTTGTTGTCCGTTGTCCTGTTGTCCCAAAACTTTTGAATTGCGCCACCTTTAATTTTGCGGGCAAAATTTTAAGCCGTCGCACTATACTTTGACAACGGTGGTGCTCATCATGGCTTACAAAGTCCTTTTCACAACATCGCGTGGCATTGAGGACATTGTGGTTCAAGAAATCAAGTCGCTGGGCATAGAAGCCAAGCCTCGCCTTTTCGGTTTGGACGGATGGGTTTGGGGATTTGTTGATGAGCCACTTGACCTTGCGAGAATTTGCTACCAAGCCAGGACAATCTACCGAGGTTTGCTCGTCTTAGCGGAAGGTGATGTGAGGCGAACTGAGGAAGGCTTGCAGGACATCTATGAACTTGTCAAAAGCGTTGATTGGACAGAGTGGATGCCAAAAGAAGCGACTTTTTGCGTCCGCTCCAATAGAAGCGGTCGCCACCACTACCAATCACCAGACATTGAGAGAACCAGCGGTCAGGCAGTTATTGACCGCATAATGGAAAAGACAGGACACCGCCAAAAGGTCAGACTGGCTCACCCCGATGTCATGGTCAGGGTAGATGTCACAGGAGAAAAATGCGTTGTCGGGATTGATTTTGTTGGCGAGGAAGCAATGCACAGGAGAGCCTATCGTGTTTATGACCACCCAGCAGCAATCAATGCTGTTTTGGCTGCTGCAATGGTTTTGGCTTCAGGTTGGCAACCAGAAAAGCAACTTGTTGACCCGATGTGCGGTAGTGGCACTATTGTCATTGAAGCAGCGATGATTGCCCGAAAAGTCCCTGCAGGTTTCTTCCGCAAAGAAAACTTCGCCTTTAGGTCGCTACCGCATTTTGAAGGCTTGAACTTTGATGATTTGATGTTTGAATGGGACACTCAAGCCGATTGGAACATCAAGGCGAAAATCTTCGGCTCCGACATTTCGCCCAAACACATCGCAGGCGCTCAATTGAATGCCGAACGGGCTTTAGTTGCGGACACGATAGAATGGCAAGTCCTTGACGCTGCCGACCTACCCAAAATTTTCCCGAAAGGCAGTGTCCATTGCATCGTTTCAAACCCACCCTTTGGTGTCCGCAGCGGCTCGGTAGCAAAAGCGAAGGAAGCCCACAGGTTGCTCCTTCAAGTCGCCGACGAAGTTCTGGACGAGAGAGGAAAATTCGTTATCATCACTCACCACCCTGAATGGCTTGAAATGTTGATGCCTGTCGTAGATTTCGTCATTGAGCGCCGATACGAAGTGATGCACGGCGATCTGCCAGCAGCAATACTCGTCGCTTCAAGGAAATCAACTTGACATTCGCTATTCGCCAGTCGCTTCCAAACTAAAGTTCGGAGGTGCATGACTCTTGACAGATTTGGATGCCCTTAGGGAAATCGTTCGTAAGGCAGGAGAGTTGGCTCTCTCTTACTACGGGCGAGTGATACCTTCAGAAAAGCCAGACCAGTCCTTTGTGACTGAAGCCGACAAGGCTGTTGAGGACTTTTTGCGTTCGGAAATAGCCAAATGCTTCCCCGGCGTTGAAGTTCTGGGTGAGGAAGTTGAGTCAGGTGTTGATAAGGATGTCGCTTGGGTCGTTGACCCAATTGACGGGACAGCAAACTTCGTTGCTGGCGTGCCAATTTGGGCGGTTTCAGTCGGTTTGATTGAAAATGGGGTGCCGACAATGGGCGCTGTCTATTACCCTGCCTTCGATGAACTTTACATCGCTCAAAAGGGCAAAGGCGCGTGGTTGAGTGATAAGGGGCAGGGGACACGGGACATGGGACAGATGAGAAGGATTTTTGCCCGACAGGATAACCAAATCCGCCATGACGACTTGCTGGGGTTGAGCACATTGAGCATCAAGCGCATGAAAGTCAATTTGCCCTGCAAGGTCAGGAGTTTGGGGACTGCCGTCGCTTGCTTTACTTTCGTCGCTAAAGGCTCCTTCATCGGTGGCGTCTTGACAGACAACCGAGTCTGGGACATAGCGGCGGGTTGGATTATCGCTAAGGAAGCGGGAGCGGATGTCATTTACTTGCTGACGGGCGAACCAATTGAGAAACTCGCTCTCAATCGGGAGCAACTTCCGCCTCAACTCGTTGCTCCGCCCCAGTTCATTGACACCTTGCGGCGTGGAATTCAACTCCGTTAACCCTTGTCTCCGCTTCTCCACTTCTCCGTTTCTCCGCATCTCCGTTTCTCCTTCTCTGTCCCCTGTCCCTTGCCCCATGCCCCTTACTTCCATCGGGCATCAAAGGCTTCAACGAAGGCTTGGAATGTTGGCTCGTCAAAGAGCACGAACCTGATGTCCTTCAAAGGGCTTTCGGGGTGCTTTTCGCAAAACTCTTTGGCTGTGTCCATCAAAATCGCTGCGCATCTTTCTTTGGGGAAGCCGAAAATCCCTGCGCTGATGGCGGGCAAGGCGATGCTGGAGAAACCTCGGTCATGGGCAGCCTTCAAACTGTTCCAAACAGCGCTTTTGAGAAGTTCGTCCGCTTCCTCTGGCTTATGCTCGCTCCAAACAGGACCAACAGCGTGGATGACGGCTTTCGCAGGCAAGTTGCCAGCACCCGTAACTGCCACTTTGCCAGTTGGAACAGGTCCATACTGTTTGACCCATTCATCGCTTTCCCGTTGGATTGACTCTCCGCCTTTTCGCACAATCGCTGCTGCGACACCACCGCCGTGCTTGAGGTAAGAGTTTGCAGCATTGACGATTGCGTCAACTTGCTCTGAGGTGATGTCGCCACGAACTATTCGGATGACTTGCCCACTTAGCAACTTCGCTTCCCTCACCACAGTGTTCATCTTCCTTCACCCCTTTTGAGTATGTTCTAAAAGTCAAAAATCTCTTCCCATGCTACGGGCTTTAGCCCGTAGTTGTTAGAGCAAACAAAATCAAATCATGCTACGGACTTTAGTCCGTAGTTGATGACGCAGAAAACTGAGCGCCGACTTTAGTCGGCGAATTTTCTTGGAGGGTCGGGCTCCTGCCCGACCGCTTGAAGGATTTTCGGCACGGCAGGAGCCGTGCCCTCCAAATTGTCACCGAATGAATTCGGCGCTTAAAAGACTCGTTATCAACTACTGGCTGAAGCCAGTGGCATAGATAGTTTTAGAACACACTCACCCCTTCTTGACGAACTCAAGTCTGTCGTGAGATGCGCTGTGGCGAAAAAGTTGACCCATCAAGCAAGACCCAAACGCCACTCCTTAACGCATATCGGAGAACCTCTTCAGGGCAAAACTCACCTGCCACAACAGGCAAAACAGGATCATTAACACACCGAGCAAATAACTGACTTCGCCCAATTACTCGGTCAACATCTTCGCTGTCAATAGTTCCTGACACTTCAACGACCAACCATGTGGTTTGCCCTTCTCTCACACCGCGAACGATCAGATCAGCACGCATCAGTTCCTTCTGCTCATCTTCGTTAATGAGCCCTTTAATCAGAGCCTCTAACAGCAAGTCATCCAATTCGTCGCCCGTCACCCATTTGGCGCGACGAACGATTTCGCCGAAGTAGCCGTAAGGGTTTTGGCGGTAGCGGATTTCCATCATTTGCCCATACATCTTCCCCAACCTGTTTAATTGTTTATGCACCAACTCAAACTGCCTCTGGAAGTGCTCAGTTATCTCCCTCAACCTGCGATCAAACTCCCTTCCTTGCTCGGCTAACTC
>Ga0209393_1000686_pt1 | contig 15828 bp, 15 predicted proteins | sample SSWtaG_2_FD_184117 | JGI IMG/M metagenome (GOLD analysis project Ga0209393, IMG submission 184117) | Hot spring microbial communities from Sandy's Spring West, USA to study Microbial Dark Matter (Phase II) - SSWsed_130316 (SPAdes)... | ecosystem: Environmental > Aquatic > Thermal springs > Hot...
GAATTATCTCCTGAAAAAATGTTCGAAACACATTATAAATACAGAAAATGAAAATTAAAATAGGAAATTTAAAGGATTTAATCGAAGGAAATATATATTCAAAGGATATAAATTCTGAACATATAATATTCTTTAAACTAGGGGATAAAGTTTATGCAATTGAAGGATATTGTACGCATGAAAAAGCTGATTTGACTTATGGGATACTTACAGAAAAAGAAATAATATGCCCTTTACATTTATCTTCATTTAACATAGAAAATGGTCAAGTAATGAATCCTCCCGCTGAAAGAAATTTAAAAACATACAAAGTGGAAATTATAAACGGAGAAATTTTCATAGAAATATAAGATTGTTAATATTAAGTAAAATTATGAGTGATATTTATTACGAAATAATACTTGAACATTATAAATTTCCTAGAAACTATGGTAAAATGGATAATGCAGATATTAAAGTAAAGGATTCCAATCCTTTATGTGGAGACGAAATAGAATTCTATATAAAATTAGATTCAGAAAAGAAAAAAATTGAAGAAATAAAGTTTATAGGTAAGGGATGTGCTATAAGTCAGGCTTCAGCATCTATTTTAACCGAAATTGTTAAGGGTAAAAATTTGGATGAAATAAAGGAATTAAAAAAAGAACATATTTTAAGAGAAATGGGGAATCCTTATTTAGGACCTTCAAGAATAAAATGCGCTACATTATCTTTAAAAGCGTTAAAATTAGGAGTATATACATATTTGGGCCAAAAATTATCTTCTGAAGAAAGTACTCTTTAAAAATTTTAGTTTATTTTTATTATAATATTATTGGAGCAGGGGTTCCCTAGCCTGGTCAAAGGGGTAGGGCTTAGGACCCTATGGCCTAAGGCCTTCGTGGGTTCAAATCCCACCCCCTGCATAAATTTTATATGAAACATACATTACCTTTTTTGCCTAATGACTATTCCTCATTTATCCCTAGTTCCTAAAATGTGAGATTTCGATTTTACCGTTTGAAAAATTTCATTTTTTAGCTCAATTTCATCAAATAGTTTAATTAGCTACTTTTTCTGCATTGTTTATAGCTTGTTCTGCATCAATTTTAGTAAAGTTCTTCAGTCTGTATACCACTTTACTCGTCTCCGTACATTACAAATTCTCTTTCTTTTCCTACTTCTTGATATCGAAGCTAATTCATCTAATAGATGGTAAGGTTCTTGAATATTTTCTATACCTTTTTTAAATATATGCAAAATTATGGCTCAAATATTTTTATTCAACAAGCCTGGTCTAAAATGGTTTAAGTTTTTATTGGAAATAAAACTCTTAATTTGCTTCGATAAATAAAGAAGCATTCGTTTATTATAAGAACTTTCTAAAATTTTTATGCCATTAAATAAAATAAAAACTATGTGTAGAATTTTTGCAGGTATAATTAAAGAAGGAGATATTGCTCCTATATTAAGGATTGGTTTAAAGAGATTGGAATATGGCGGTTATGATTCAGCTGGAATTGCTACTATATATGAAGGGAAAATACATGTTAAAAAGGACAAAGGTAAAATAGATGAAATACATCAAAAATTAAACTTCGATGAACTAAAGGGAAACATAGGAATAGCACATACAAGATGGGCTACGCATGGAGCTCCTTCAAAAATAAACGCCCATCCACATTTGGATTGTAGTGGAAATATAGCAATAGTCCATAATGGAATAATCGAGAATTTTTTGGAACTAAAACAAGAACTTGAACAGCTTAATCATAAATTTGTTTCAAAAACTGATACAGAAGTAATTGTACATTTAATTGAAGAATATTACAAAATATCTAAAAATTTTAAAGAAGCTTTTATAGAAGCTGTCAAAAGATTACAAGGATCCTATGCAATTTCTGTAATTTCTACCTATGAACCAGACAAAATTTTTCTTGCAAAAAACGGTGCTCCTCTATTATTGGGAAAAGGAAAAGATTTTAATTTCGCTTCTTCTGATACAATAGCATTTATAGATAAAACTAAGGAGTGTTTTCCTTTAGAAGATAATGAAATAGCTATAATTTCACTTGAAGGATATGAAATATATAAACTGGAAAGCGGAACGAAGGTAAACAGAAAACCTATATTTTTAGATTGGAATTTGGAACAAGCCAGTAAGGAAGGTTACGATCATTATATGTTAAAGGAAATAATGGAACAAGAAACTTCCATGAGATGGTCTTTAAATGCACAAAAAATTTACTTAGATCTAATTTCAGATTACATGGATAAAGCTGATAAAGTTTTTTTAGTAGGCGCAGGAACATCGTATCATTCATGTGTAGTAGGTTCATATTACTATTCAAAATTGGCTACTGTGACAACGATACCTGTTATAGCTTCTGAATTTATAGAGAATTACGGTTCATCGATAGATATTAACACGGCTATTTTATTTGTTTCACAATCAGGAGAAACGGCTGATGTTTTAAATGCGGTAGACTTTGCCAGAAAAAGAGCATGTACTATATTGGCAATTTGCAACGTAATAGGTTCTACATTAACAAGGATTTCAAGAGCTTATGTTTTACAACAATCAGGACCTGAAATAGGGGTTGCAGCTACTAAAACTTATACATCACAGTTAATTATCCATTTACTTTTAGCGTTAAATTTGGCTAAAAAAAGAGGAAAAATTTCCCAATATGAAATGGATGAAATGAAGGAAACACTCACCGAAATACCTTTTTTAGCAGGTAAAATTTTAAGGGAGAAAAGTAAAGAAATAAAGGAAGTTGCAAAAAGGATAATAAATAAAAATCACGTATTCTTTTTGGCTAGAGGTTTAAATTATGGCACAGCTTTGGAAGGAAGATTAAAACTTTTGGAAATAGCATATATACCTTCAACAGCCTATCCTGCAGGAGAATCAAAACATGGCCCAATAAGCTTAATAGAAGAAGGAGTACCCGTTATTTTTATAGCTCCAAAGGATGAAACAAGAAAACAAATAATAGGAAACATAATGGAAATGAAGGCAAGAGGAGCTGAAATAATTTCTTTAGCAGAAGAAGATGATGAGGAAATTAAATCCTTAAGTAATATTTTCATAGGTATGCCAAAAATGAATAGCATAGTAACTCCAATTCTTTATATTTTACCTTTACAACTATTAGCTTACTATTCTTCAGTATTAAAAGGACTTGATCCTGATAAACCAAGGAATTTGGCAAAATCAGTAACCGTACTTTAAAATGAGTAACGAAATAAAGGATAAGGGAAAAAGAGAATGAATAAAAACATTAGGTTTAGGGGCAACTGCAATAGCAGCAGCTGATACTCTTTTACTATTATCTTCAAGATTATCCCCTACTACTTTAAGAGGAGATATATTAGCAAATTATATATATTTCAAGAAAGAGAGCTTTTTAAGGCTTTAAACGGTATAACTGGAATAATAGATTTTCAAGATTATGATGCAACAATAGTTATTTAAAAGGCAATTGAAGCACTTTACAATAAAGGAGGAAGAATATTCATTAGAAACGGTATTTAAACGTGTTTCCTTCAACATGTACCCCCCTTCCTGAACCAAGTATTTGAAACGGATGATTAGCTATTACTGTATTATCAACTATTTTTAGGTCTGTGTTATTACCTTCCTTATGCCGTATATTGTAACTTTAACCTTGGAAAAATCAGTTAATAGGCGAAATATTTAATATAGGGCCTATGCGTGATCCTAATAAATGCGACAATAGATATTTGAAAATAATAAACAATAGAATTAAAACTATGAGAGTAATTATTCGTGGAAATAAAATGGACTCAAGTATTTTTGCTAACAGTATATTTGAAGATTATAGTCAAGCTTACCCAGTTAAATTCGAAATAAAAGCAAAAGGAGTTTTATTTATTAACAATTTAGGCTAAAACCAAAGGAATGCAAGGGAAATAGAAATCAACGGAAATCCATTTATTGAGACAAACGAGAATCCTTATCCTGTAATGATAATAATAGTAAGAGATGCAAACGTAGAATATTCAAGAGATGGAGTAGATTTCTATAAAATAAATAACCAAGTTACCCTTTACCCTCTCGAATAAATTAGAATAAATTACGTTGTAAAACCTAGAATTTTAGAAGTACAACTTTAATTTTTTATTTAATAATCTTTCTCATTGAATAATTTATCCTAAATCTAGAAAGAAAACCGTTGTTTTAAGTGTTTTACAATAAACTAAAGCCTAACTACTATAGTGGTGACGAATTTTGTTTTTAAAATATTTTATAACCAATCAGACCAAATGAAAACTACAACTGATTTTCTCTCATCATAAAATAGCAGATTTTCCTTATCGATTCGTAGCTATATCTCTTTATCGTTATATTATTTTTACTGAGCATCTTGATGGGAAGCGTAATACCTGCAGGGCTAGGTTTTTCAATAGGACTTTTATTTGGAATTGGTTCAATGCTAACCCAAATTGTTATAGTATCACAATACAATGGGAAAAATTGAGAATCACAGAGAAGCCAATAAATTAGAAAAATATAAATATCGAAAGATTTTTATAGCCTTAAATTATAATATTATTACTAAAATGGATAAAATAAGGCTAGGATTGGTAGTAATTTCAATTGTTGCTATAGTAATTTCCATATTTATTCCTCCAGCACAACTTGTAGGTTTATCAACCATTTTGGGATCTACTATATTAGGAAGTACAGTTTTGGGGTCTACTATATTAGGAAGTACAGTTTTGGGCAGTGTAACTTTGACTACAGTATATGCTGAAACTTATTATAATACTTTGCTTAACGCATTATACATAGCTCAAATATTATTAAGTATCGCTACAATAGGTTTATTAATTTATCTAGAAATTGCTCATCAAAGTTATGGGAATGTTAAAAGGAAATATTTTGAAATAAGAAGTGCATTATTACCAATGGGTATAATACTTGCTTTAATTTTCTTTACAATAGTTACATTAAAAACTATAATAATATTAAGCGGAGCATAACTTTATGGAAGATAGTTTAAGTATAATAAGAAGTACAGTAAATCTTTTTTTCTTTTCCCTAATATTTTTTTCATTTTATTATTATATTTTAATTTTATTCATTCCATATTCCTTATTTTTACATTTTATATCTACAATCTCTTTTACATTATTAAGCCTTTTTTTAATATTTATTGTAATAAAAGATAAAATAAAAATATATTTATTGATATCTTTTATTACAATAATAATATTAATTGAAGAATTACTTTTAATATCGTTATACGTCATGTATGGACTTATACTTAATATATTGCTTATAATATTTTTACCTTTATTTACTAACTTTTCAAGGAATAAAAATCTTAAAATTCTTTTTGAATCCGTGGCTTTAATTTTGATTAGCAGAACAGTACTTGTAGCCTTTCCAAGTCAATTTTTAATTTCAGCTTATTCAATGATAATATTATACTCCTTTTTATTAATAACAATAGTAATTTATTTATACATAAGAAAAATACCCAATGAAGATATAAGATTGTATAAAGGAAATTCAAGCCTATTATTACAAATAATAATAGGGCTAATTGTAGGAATTTTTATTGGTATTACTGAATATTACGTTTTAAAATTAAAGATTACATTATTCGAAAATTTATTACAGGTCATTCTTTACGTTATTTTTGTTATGATTTTAGTAGGATTTGTAGAAGAAATTCTTTTCCGTGGTATGTTTCAAACATATCTTGAAAAAATTATACCTAAGCCTCATGCAATATTTTTAGCTTCTTTAATATTTGGTTTAATGCACTCAGGTTGGCTAAATCCTTGGGAAGTAATTTTAGCTTATGGAGCAGGATTAGTATTTGGTCTGTTTGCTTATTTTCATGACAGTCTTGTTACTCCTATATCTGCACACTTTTCTGGTAACGTAACTTTATATTTAATAGCTATATTTTTTGCCAGCTAAGTTTATATTTTTTTAATAAACTTATTTTTTGAATGAAAGTAATCGCTTTAATTCCTGCTTATAATGAAGAAGCTACAATAGCTAAAGTTATATTGAAAACCAGGAAGTATGTTGATAAAATAATCGTTTGCGATGATGGATCAAAAGATATGACCTATGATATAGCCAAAAGTTTAGGAGTAGAAATTATAAAAAATGAAAAAAATTATGGTAAAGGATATTGCTTATCGGAGCTATTTAAAAAGGCTTTAAATGAAGATGCTGATATTGTAATAACTTTAGATGCTGATATGCAACATGACCCAGATTTGATACCTGTTTTTATAAATACACTAATTGAACATAACGCTGATGTAGTTATTGGTTCGAGATTTTTAAACTTAACAACAAAGGAAATGCCAGGATATAGAAAATTTGGTAATAAAATATTAAACGTTATTACAAATAAAAAATATACCGATTCACAATGCGGTTTTAGAGCTTATAGAAAAGAAGTTTTAAAGGACTTAATTCCTTCAGAAATGGGATATGGAGTCGATTCAGAGATTTTAATGAAAGCTTTGGATAAAAATTTAAAAGTTATAGAGATACCTATAAATGTTCACTACAACGTTCCAAAACCTTCAAAAACTAATCCTATTTTTCATGGCTTAGACGTTTTATTTACTATTTTAAAAAGACATTCAATAAGACATCCTCTAATTTTATTCGGAATACCTTCTTTTATATTTTTGTTAATTTCCATAATTTTTGCAATATTAGTAATAGACTACTTTAATAGCACAAGACAATTACCTACAAATTTACTTATAATATCTGGAATAAGCTTAATTATTTCCGTAATTTTAGCTACAACTGGATTGCTAATATTTATCCTCGTTTCATTGATAAGGGAAGAAATTTATAAATGAAAAAAATATGCATAATTTCACAATATTGGCTTCCAGATTTAAACGGGGATGTAATTAGATTAAAGAATTGCATAAAGACTTTAATAAATCTAGGATACGAAGTAATTTTAATTACAACTTTACCCCATTACCCATACGGAAATAGAAAGGGTTATAAGTTAAAGCCAATAACAATAGAAAAAGGTAAGAGAATTAAAATAATAAGAGTTTATATTCCTTCTTTGAAACATGAAGGATTGCACAGAAGATTAATATTATATATTTCATTTACTTTAACTTCCCTTTTTCCTTTATTTCTTTTAAGTAAAGTAGATTATATCTGGGCCTTTAGTCAAAGGATATTTTCTTCGTTATCAGGATTTGTATACAAAATTTTTTACAGAGCTAAATTAATAAGCGATATTACAGATCTTTGGCCTGAGGCTCTGGTTAACACAGGTTATACAAAATATAACAGTTTAATTTTTAAAATTGGGAAACTCTTGGCTAAAACTGTTTATTTGATAAGCGATAAAATAACTGTACTAACTGATGCGATGAAAAATTTTATAGTAGAAAAATACGAGATAAATCCAGATAAAATAAAAATTTTGCCCAACATAACTGAGAAATACAATTGCGATGAAATTGACGATGATAAATTAAGTATTATTTATTCAGGAAATTTAGGTAAAAATTACGATTTAATTTCTATCATAAAGATCGCCAAACTAATCAATAATGATAAAATCGAGTTTGTAATAAGAGGTCAAGGAGAAATGTACGAAATTTTGGAATATTTGGTAAAAAGAAATAATTTAAAAAATGTAAAAATAATAAACGAACAACTACCTTATAAAGAATATTTAAAGGAAATGTGTCGTTCAACTGTGCTTGTTTTACCATTAAGAGATTCCATTTTTCCAGATGCATCATTTCCGATAAAATTTGTTGAATATTTAAGATTTGGAAAACCTTTGTTAATAATAGCAAAGGGATACTTGGCAAAATTTGCAAAGGAAAAGGAAGTGGGTTTTGTATTTGAAGAAGTTAAATACGAAGAAATAGCTTCATTTTTAATTGAACTACTTAACAAGAAAGAGATATTAAAGCAATATAGACAAAGGAATCTTACGATTTTGGATGAATACTTTTCAGAAAAAATACTTAAAGAAAGTATAAAAGAGGTCTTTAAATAAAAGCATTTAAGCTAATAAGATAAGATAATTAAAATGGATTTTAAGGAATTTAGGGAAGCCAATGTTTTAGTTACGGGAGGAGCTGGATTTATAGGTTCAAATTTAGCTAAAAAATTGGTAGAAATAGGAGCAAACGTTATAGTAGCTGATAATCTTTCCAGAGGGAGTATGGAAAATTTAAGCGATATAATTGATGATATAAAATTTTACAAATTAGATTTAACAGATTTAAATAACTGTATAAAAGTTAGTCAAGGAGTGGATTACGTATTCCATTTAGCTTCATCTGTGGGTGGAATTCATTATATTTCAAAGGTAAACGTTGAACAGTTAACTCCTTCTGTTATTATGACATTGAATATGCTTGAAGCATCAAGGAAAAATGATGTTAAAGGATTTTTGTTCACAAGCTCGGCTTGCGTTTACAGAAATAAAACAAACGGATTGAATATATTTAAAGAAGAAGATGCTTATCCTGCAAACCCTCCAACAACGTATGGTTGGGCAAAAATATTGGGAGAAATAGCATGTAAATCTTATTATAAAGATTACGGATTAAAATGTTCAGTTCCTAGAATATTTAATGCATACGGAGAAAATGAAAATTTAGATTTAAGATGGGCCCATGTTATACCTTCACTTATAAGAAAGGCAATAATGTATCCAAAGGAAAGATTTATAATTTTAGGAGATGGAAGTCAACAAAGAGCATTCCTATATGTTCAAGATTGCGTAGAAGGTCTTCTTAGATGTATGATTAAAGCTAATGATGCTGAACCTATAAATCTAGGAAGTAATGAAGTTGTAACAATAAACGAAGTTGCATTAAAAATCATTAAAATATTAGGAAAGGAAATAAAAATAGAATACGATCTTACAGGAATTGTAGGAGTTAAAGGATACTGTGCAGATATAACAAAAATGAAGGAAAAACTTAACTGGATGCCTAAAACCAAACTAGAAGAAGGGTTGAAAAGAACAATTGATTGGGCTTATAAAAAATTAAACAATGTATAAAAATAAAAAAGTTCTTGTTACAGGAGGGGCATCTTTTATAGGAAGTCATTTAGTAGATAGGTTAATAAGAGAAGGATCTGAAGTAATAGTAGCTGATAATTTTTCAAGCGGTAAATGGGAAAATTTACAATATAAATTTTTGAAAATATCTAAAGGAGAATATATAAGTAAAGAAGCAAATTTGAAAGTTTACGTGGGAGATTTAAAGGACATTAGATTTGTAAAAAAGGTAGTAAAAGACGTGGATATCGTATTCCATTTAGCTGCAGTTCATGGAGGAAGAGGATATATAGCTACACATCCTGCAGATGTTTGTACTGGAATGATAATAGACCAGCTTGTTTTTGAACAAGCATGTAAAAATAATGTAGAAAGAATATGCTATGCAAGTTCTGCTTGTGTTTATCCAGTTCATTTACAAGAAGATCCTGAAGGAAATTATAGGTTAAAAGAAGAAGATGCTGACCCGTTTACCTACGGTAAAGCCAATGCAGATTTGGAATACGGCTGGAGCAAGCTAATGGGAGAAATGGCTTTAAAAGCTTATCATAAACAATATGGGATGAAAACATCTTCTGTTAGAATATTTACAGCTTATGGGCCCAGAGAAAATGAAACACACTCTGTTATAGCTTTAATAGCTAAAGCTTTCATAAGAATGGACCCATTTGTAATTTGGGGCAACGGTAAACAAAAAAGGAATTATACATATATAGACGATATAATAGATGCTTTAATTTTAGCCTGTGAAAAAATTGAAGATGGGACTGCAGTAAACGCTGGAAGAGAGGATAGCATAACTATCAATGAATTAGCTGAAATGATTTTTGAGACAATTAATTGGAGACCTAGTAAAATTGTTTATGATTTAACAAAACCTGTAGGTGTAATGTCTAGAGCTGCAGATTTAACTTTAGCCAGAAAATTACTGGGGTGGGAACCTAAGGTAAGCTATAGAGAAGGATTAATGAAAACGATCGATTGGTATTTTTCTACAAAAAATCCTGAAAAAATAAAAATGAAACTTGATTATTTACTTTTTGAAAGAAAAAGTTAATGCCCCATAGACCAATAACTGTACTTGGTATAAATGATGGACATGACTGCGGAGCAGCATTAATAAGGGACGGAAAAGTTTTGGCTGCAATACAAGAAGAAAGATTAACAAATATAAAACATCATAGCGGAGTACCTAAATTATCAATAAAGGAAGTTTATAAAATAGCAAAAATCGATCCCTCTGAAACTGATGCAATAGCTATCGTAAGTTTAAATAGGGTTTACTCTCCTTTGGAAGAATATCCTTTAAAATTAAAGATATTTGAAAAAATTTCTCCATATTTTCATTCAAAAACTTTCGTAAAACTTTACGTTAAAATATTACATAAATTCAGAAATATAAAGGAATTGAAGAAAATATTTGAAGAATTGGGTATTGAAAATAAGGAAGTTTTTTTCGTTGAACATCATTTAGCCCATGCTTCATGTGCCTATAGATGTTCTCCATTTGGTTATGATGAAAAAGTTTTAATAATGACAGCAGATGGTGCAGGAGATGGTGTTTCTTCAACTGTTTCAATAGGTGAAAAGGGAGAAATTAAAAGGATTGCATGGTCTACTTTCTATGATTCACTTGGAAATGCTTTCTATAGTGAAATAACAAGATACTTAGGAATGAAACCTTGGGACCATGAATATAAAGTAATGGGTCTCGCTCCTTATGGAAAACCAGATTATTGTATAGAAAAAATGAAAAAAATAATAAGAATAAATCCAAAAAATAACTTGGAGTTTGAAAACATATTTAAAAGTTATTTAAAGTCTATGCAAAAAAAATTAAGGAAATTATTAGAAGGAGAAAGATTCGATAACATAGCTGCTGCATGCCAAGCTTACTATGAGGAATTATTTTTACAATGGGTAAGAAATGCAATAAATGCAACAGGAATAAATAAGGTAGTTTTTGCTGGAGGAAACATTTTAAACGTTAAAGCCAATAAAAGGGTTTTGGAATTGGAAGAAGTTGATGATGCTTTCTTTTATCCTGCAGCAGGAGATGATGGAACACCTGTGGGAGCTGCTTTACAAATTTACTATGAGCTTTGCAAAAGGGATGGAAAAAAACCAGAATTTCATCCATTGGAAGATCTTTATTATGGATGCGAATTTGATGATGATTATATAAAGGAAGTAATAAAAAAAGAAGGGTTGGAAAATAAAGCTGAAAAATATGACGGAATAGAAGAAATTGTCGGTGAGCTTTTAGCTAAAGGTGAAATAGTTGCAAGATTTAATGGTAGAGTTGAATGGGGTCCAAGAGCATTAGGTAATAGAAGTATTTTAGCAGATCCAAGGGATTTTAGAATAGTAAGAAAATTGAATAGTGCAATAAAGCAAAGGGATTTCTGGATGCCCTTTGCTCCAACTATACTTGAAGAAAGAATGGAAGAATATTTAGTAAATGCTAGACCTGCAAGATATATGATTCTTGCCTTTGATACAACAGAAAAAAGAGATGAAATAATAGCTGCAATACATCCTCAGGATTTTACAGCAAGACCACAAACTTTAAATGAATGGAATCCTTCTTATAGAAAAATATTAAAGACTTTTGAAAAAATTACAGGTGTAGGAGGAATTTTAAATACAAGTTTCAATTTACATGGCTATCCAATTGTAGGAACACCTGAACTTGCAATTTGGACTTTCAAAAATTCAGGATTAAAATACTTAGCCATTGGTAACTATTTGATTAAAAAATGAACTTAACGTATCTTCTTTCAGTTACAAAAGCTAGACTACTTGCGATAAAATTTTTAAGGTAGAAAAAAATTAGTTATTAAAATGGTTTATTTATCATTTCATGATTTACTAAGATTTTATAAATTATGCTTAAGAAAAGGATTATGGAATAGACTTTCAAATATAGATAAATCATTTTACATTGCTTGCATGAAATTATCAAAAATTAAAAAAATAGTAAACAAAGATGTCATAGAAACATTAACTTCAATAATGAAAAAAATAAGCTCATTTAAAGAAAAAATAATGAATAAAGGTAAAGAAATCGCTGAAAGATTAGTTGATAACAAAATATGTGTGATTGTACCTAAAATTAAAGAATGGATTAAAGATCCTAATTATATATTTTGGCTCGGTTTAACATATTCAAGTTTAAACAAATAATTAAAAATATCAAAGAAGATTCTAAACTTAAAGTAAAAATAAAAAATTAGTATTAAAGAATATTCAAATACATAAAAATTGGATTGGACATTTAATTTAATTCGTTGATAAATATGATTAGATGAAAAAGAATTTGAAAGATGGTTAAGAATGGCTAAATTTACTTTAGACTCTGCTAAAGGAGATCATGAAAGAAGGGATAAATACTTATCTAAAATTGCAGCAAATCAATCATTTCCTCACCGATGTATATCGAAACTTCTTTAATTTTTTAAGTAATCTAGTTATACTGTATCCCAATGCTTCTAAACAAAGACCATACAATAATCCTTTTACAACAAATTCGTATACTTGATGACATTTAAAGCAAGACCAATATAGCGTTAAATTTCAAGAATTCGAAAAACTTAAAAAAGATCCAATAATGAAGGAAATAATGAATTAATAAAGTGATTTTGAGAGATTATTGTCAGTTATTCGATCATGTTGAATTAAATGTTTAGATTATTATTTATAAATTAAGCTTTCGCTTTAAATTTTTTTAAAAAAGAACTGTTTATATTTGCTTGTTCTAAGAAAATGAGCAAACTTAAAATCTTGTTGGTATGTGAACAACCATTACCTTCAAAGAAAAGAGCGGGAAGACCTAATTATAGTGTAAAATACTTATCTGAACTTTCATGCGATTTAACGGTTATATGTCCAAAATCAGAATATCCAAAAGACGATTTAGCAAATTATGAATACATAAATTTAGAATTTAAACAATTCGATGTAATTACTCGAATAAAACTTATGAGAGAAATGAAGAAGAAAATTAAAGAGGTTGTAAAAAAACAAAGATTTGACATTATAAGAACGATAAATATCATTCCTACATATGCAACTATATCTATAAAGGATGAATTAAATATACCTATTTATGCAGAGTTAACTGATTTTATAAGCGATCTTTATGTCCAATTCGATTTACCCTTTAAGAAAATAGCAATTCTTTTCTTGAAAAGAATGGAAAAGAAGATTGCAAAAAAAGTTGACTATGCTAACGTTGAAACAGAAGTAGGTAGGGATTTTTGGAACGATTATGGAGTGGATAAAGGAAAAGTAGTAGTTATTCCTAATGGAGTTGATACTGAACATTTTAATCCCAATAAAGTAAATCCAAAATCTATAAAAGAGAAACTTACATTAAACAATGAAGTTATTTTCTACCATGGAGATATGGGCCCTTATGATGGTGTTCATTTGTTAATATACGCAATGAGAAATTTGAAGAAAAACGTTTCTTTGCTTATAGTAGGAGATGGTAAAGAAAGCTATATGAACTATTTAAGATATTTAATCGAAAGATATGATTTAAAAAAACAAGTTAAGCTTACAGGATGGATCGAATATGAAGAATTACCTAATTATATAGCTACCGCAACTTTATGTGCATTACCCCTGTTACCAAGAACAAAAGTTAATCAGGCTAATCTTCATACTAGAATAAGAGAATATTTGAGCATGTGTAAGCCTTTTTTGGTCACGAGAACCGAAGGTATTTTTAGGTCTTTAGGCAATACAGTGATGTATTTCAGAGACCCTTCAAATGTAGATATGATTGCTAAAGACTTAGATCTTGCATTGAAAGAAGTCAAAAATAAAGATTTCAGCTTTATGCGAAACATAGCTAAGAAATTAGATTGGAAAAATATAATTTATCAAGATTTCAAAGTTATGGAAGCGATAGTTGAAGGTAAAGCTAAAGATCTTAGAGAATTCGATTTAAAATTGAATTGATAATTTTAAGATTAATAGGTGAATTTGGTTATGATATACCAGTTGGACCATCTAAACAAGCTTATTTATTAACAAAAGGACTCGAAGAAAAAGGTATCAGATCTACAATACTTACATATAAAAAAGGCGAAGTTAATCTCAAATACGTTAATATAATCGAATATAAACCTATATTTCGATTCAGTCATTACAAGCTTTCAATAAGAATGTTATTAAGAGCAATTAATGAAGATTGTTCAATTATTCATGTTCATGGATACAGAAATTTTCAAACAGATGCTGGTGTTTTAGCTTCTTTTTTGAATAAAACTCCTTTGGTTATAACTACTCATGGAACAGTTAAAGGATACGAATTTTTAAATTTGCGCTTAAGCTCAAAGCTCCCTAACATAGTATATGATTCATTAACGATGAAATCAGCATTAAAATTTGCAGATAGGATTGTTGCTACTTCAAAAAAAGAATATCTCGAATTATTAAGTTTTGGAATACCTTCAAATAAAATTAGAATAATACCAAATGGAATAGAATTTCCTAAAATAAATGTTAAGAGAGAGAATAAAGGTACGATAAATTTGTTAACAGTTTCACGCTTAACTTTTAAAAATAATCTAGAAATGGCAATAAAAGGATTCTATGAAGCTTATAAAAAAAATAATAAACTAAGATATATAATAGTGGGGGATGAAAAGCCTAGCAGATATGGATCTGAAGAAAGTAATTATAAAAATAAATTACTAAAGCTTTGCAAGTATCTAGGCATCGAAGATAAGGTCTTATTCAAAGGATGGTTAACTGGAGAAGAGCTATGGAAAGCTTATATTAATTCTGATATTTTCATCTGGACTTCAAGATATGATAATTTTGCACATGCTTTAGTTGAAGCTGCATATTTCAAGCTACCTATAATAAGCACACCTGTAGGTATAGCTGAAGAAATAATTGAAGATAAAGGAGGCTTTATAGTTGACCATGAAAATTACAAGCTGTTGAGTGAAAAGATCTTAGAAATTTGCGAAAATCAAAAAATACTAAAGGAAATGGGAGAACATAACTACCAAAGGTCTTTGAATTTTAATGTAGATAGAATGGTTAATGATTACATCAAATTATATGAAGAATTAGTATGAGATATCTTTAACAATTAACATATTACTCCAAAACTTTTGTTAACATGAGTAAAGAAGAGAAGGAAATTTTAATAAAAAGAGGAAAAGAATTCCAAATACTTGCAGAAAGAATGTTTAATGAAGGAAATTATAACCTCGCTGCTTTCTTTATTGAACAATCTTTACAATTCTACCTAAAATATATACTTTTCAATACATTAGGTTATTTTCCAAGAACACATTCAATTTCAAGATTATTTAGTGAATTAATGAGAATGGATGACGAGTTCAAGAATTTCTTTGATGAAAACGAAATTATAATTAAATCGATAGAAGATGCATACATTCTTTCAAGATATTATCCAAGAGAATATAGCAAAAAAGAAGCTGAAGAGGTGATGAAACTTTTGTTGAAATTCATAGATAAATTCAAAAAATGGATATCATAGAAATACTGATTGAAGAAAGGAAATTAAGAGAAAAAGTATTCAAAGATTATATTAATTACGCAAAAAAATAAAAGAAATTGTTAGCAAAGAAATTAAAGATTTTAAGTTATACGTTTTCGGAAGTGTAGTGAGAGGTGAATTTCATGTTATGTTATCAGATATTGATATAGCAATAGTTACTGATGAGAAATTTGATGATTCTAAACTTAAAGTAAAAATTGAAAAAGAATTAGGATTGATTGGAATATTTCAAAT
>Ga0209393_1000690_pt1 | contig 15749 bp, 14 predicted proteins | sample SSWtaG_2_FD_184117 | JGI IMG/M metagenome (GOLD analysis project Ga0209393, IMG submission 184117) | Hot spring microbial communities from Sandy's Spring West, USA to study Microbial Dark Matter (Phase II) - SSWsed_130316 (SPAdes)... | ecosystem: Environmental > Aquatic > Thermal springs > Hot...
CGCTCTCCCCGGCCGCTCGGATCCAGAAGTGGAGAAGCAAGTAATAGAGGAAGGGGCTGCGGTCCGCCGCCGTGGCCTGCAGCATCGCGGGGATCGACATCCGGGCCAGATGCCAGGACCATCCCTCGTCGAACCAGAGGGAGGGATGGCCCAAGCGGTCCGCGTAAAGGGCGGCAGCCAGGAGCAGCAGCCCCACTGAAGCTCCCGGAGTCCCCAGGCTGTGTTCCCTTCCCATGGCCTCTTCATCGGATGGACGCGGATCAAGGGGAGTGTAGCCGGAACGGTGGGAGCTCACCACCGGTCCCTGGCGGGAGCCGATGCGAAAGACCGTCCGGCTCAGGCGGAGGATCAGGCTGGGGAAATCGAAAGTAAGAGGCGGGAGGATGAGATCAGAAAGGTCGAGGAGGAAAACGCTTTCCCCCGGCGGCCGTCAGGGCGGCTTCCCCTCACGGGACCTTCGCCCCGGGGAATCCGGCGGCAGCGTCCCCCAGTCGGATCGGGCTGCTCCGGCTGCCAACCACCGCCAGGGGCTTGTCGGAGAGGATCATCGCGCTTCCCAGAAAGCCGGCGGGGACGTGTCCGTCGCTTGTCGGATTAAAAGCACGGAAATCCGTGATCAGGCCGCGCCAGGTGAAGGTGCCCAGGTTGCCCTTGTACGTCAGGCTCAGGCGGGCCGTCCCCCCGCCGATCACCTGGACGGCGAAGGTGGTCGTCCACTTCTCCTCGCCGTATTGGCTCTGGATGAGGGGGACCGCCATCTTCGTGCCCGTATCGGCGGGGTGGACGGCGGTGTAGGCGAAGGCCTGGTCCCCGGGACCCAGCGCGTTCGTGATGCGGTAGGCGATCACGATGGGCTGACTGGCGCTCACCGTCGCCGCCCCATGGAAGTTCGAGGCCAGTGGGCCTCCGGCGCACCCCCCATAGACGCCGGCCGCCGGGTTCAAGTAGAGGTTTCCGTCCGCCGGGACGGTGCAATAGAGGATCTGGTTGTTGGTGAATCGGATCCGCACGAAGGCGGGGACGTTCGACGTGTTCACGAGGGTGAAATCCGTGGTCCACGGGCCGTAGGCGTTGAGATAGCCCGGCATGTAGAGGGTGGTGCTCGCCTTGCTCAAGGGCAGCCCCGTGTAGGAGATCAGCAGACCCCCGCGCGTCCGATACTCATCCACGGTGACCACCAGAGGCGCCGTCCCTGTGATGATGGCGGAGCCGTTGAAATGGCTCAGACCAGGGTGCTCATATCGGCCCACGATCGCGGAGGCGCCCGCAGGGAGATCGGAGAGGGTTTGGGCCGCCACCACCGTCCTCCCGCTCACGAACCGGATCCGCACGTTCGCCGGCGCATCCCCGGCGTTCTGGATCACGATTCGAGTGTTCCAGGACCCTCGCTGGATGCGCACGAGGGGTGCGAAGAGGATCGTGGAGGGCTCCAACGCTCCCCCATACGCATCCGAGGCGTAGAGGGGGCCTGACAGGTCGTTGACGACCGTGGTGACAGCGGCCACAGGCTGATCGGCGCTGACGATCGCCGTCCCCCACCACCCCATCGGGAGCGGGATGCCGCCATCCAGGGCATGCCGGGCGGGGTGAAAATAAGCCGACCCGCCTGGCGGGACGTTGTAAAACGTCTTCGTCCCCGCCCCGCTCCCGTCCGGGTTCACGAAGCGGATCATCACGATCGCAGGCCTGGATCCCAAATTTTGGATGCTGTAATCCGCCGTGAAGCGGCCGGGCGGGGCCCCGAGGGCGGGACCCACCCCGGCCAGCAGCCCCAGCACCACCCACCCGACCGACCCGATCCTCCGCCTCATCCTGTTTCCCTCCCCTCTGCAGAGATCCGCGGGAGGGCTCCGGAACGCCTCATCATGCCCGGCCTTTCCCCCTCTCCCGCATCCACGCCCACGTCCGGGCCAGGCCCTCCGGCAGCGCCACTTGGGGCATCCACCCCAGCTCCGTCTGGGCCCGCTGGACGTCCAGGACCATCCGCCGGATGTCTCCCGGGCGCGGCGGCCCATAGTCCGGCTCCCCCTCCACCCCGGCCACCGCTCGAGCCAGTCGATATAGCCCTCGGATGGAGATCGCCCGCCCCGTGCCGATGTTGTAGATCCCGCCTTCCCCCCGCACCATGGCCCGCTGATGCGCCGCCACCACATCCGCGACGTAAACGAAATCCCGGATCTGCCGCCCGTCCCCATGGATGACCGGCCGTCTGCCATCGGCCAGGGCCGCCAGAAAACGGGCGATCACCCCCGCCTCTCCCACCGCCGGCTGGCGGGGCCCGTAGACGTTCCCGTAGCGCAGGATGACCACCTCCAGCCCGTGGTGAACGCCGAACCAGCGGGCATAAGCCTCCGCCGCCGCCTTGCTCAGCCCATAGGGGGAAAGGGGACGAAGGGGATGGTCTTCCGACACCGGCAGCCGCTCCGGCTCCCCATACACCGCCGCCGAAGAGGCCAGGATCACCCGCCGCACGCCCCCGCGACAGGCGGCCCGGAGCATCCGGATCGTCCCCAGCACGTTGACGGAGGCGTCATGCCACGGATCCGTCACGGCCGCCGCTACATCCACCTGGGCGGCCAGATGGTGGATGACCGCCGGGCGGAATTCGGCCACCAGGTCCTCCAGGGCCGGATCCCGGATGTCCATCCAGATCAAGGGGACGTCCTCCGGCAGATGGGCCGGGGAGCCCCGGGAGAGGTCATCCACCACCCGGAGCTCCCATCCGGCCTGCCGCCCGGCCTCCACCAGATGGGATCCGATGAACCCCGCGCCCCCGGTGATCAGAACCCGCATGGGATCACCTCATCCCGGGGGGATGGAGGACCACTGGCGGAGGAGCGCCCATAACCGGGCCGTCAGCGCCTCCCGACAGGAGGTCTCCGCCAAGGCGATCAGTTCCTCCACCCCCTCCCAGAAGGCGGAAGGGTCCAGGTTCAGTGGGCCGTGGACGCGGAAGATCCGGGGATGGGGGGTGGGCTCCAGACGCTCGTCCGCTCCCACCAGCTCCTCATGAAACTTCTCCCCGGGACGGGGGCCGATGTAGCGGATCGGGATATCCACCTCCGGCCGGAGGCCCCGCAGGCGGATCAGCCGACGGGCCAGCTCATCAATGCGCAGCGGCTCCCCCATATCCAGGAGAAAAATATCCCCGCCTTGGGTGAAGACCGCCGCCTGGAGGGTGAGGCGGACCGCCTCCGTGAGGCTCATGAAATAACGGGTCATCTCGGGATGGGTGACGGTGACCGGACCTCCCCGTTCGATCTGTGCCTCAAAGGTGGGGACCACGCTCCCCCGGCTTCCCAGCACGTTGCCGAACCGGACGGCGGTGAAGCGCGTCCGCGGGCCCGGATCTCGGCCGGACCCCTGGCCGGAAGGCGACATCCGGACCATCAGCTCGCCGATGCGCTTCGTCGCCCCCATCACGTTGCAGGGGTTGACCGCCTTATCCGTAGAAATGAGGACGAATCGCTCAACGCTGTAGCGTTCCGCCAAACGGATCAGGAGGCGGGTGCCCATCACGTTGACCCGAACGGCCTCCTCCGGATGTTCCTCCATAAGAGGAACATGCTTATAAGCGGCGGCGTGGAACACGATCTGCGGTTGATAGGTGGCGAAGACGGCGCGCATCCGAGCCTCACGGGTGATGTCCGCCACGATAGGCCGCAGGGGCGGCTCCGCCCCGGCCGCCGAGAAAGGATCCGGCGCGGGGGCCAGCTCGTTGAGCAGATCGTATAATCCGGACTCGTTGTGATCCAGCATCAGAAGCTGCCGGGGTTGAAAGAGGAGGATCTGGCGGCAGAGCTCGGAGCCGATGGAGCCGGCGGCGCCGGTGACCAGCACGGTCTTCCCTTCCAGCATCGCCCGGCAGGCCTCCCCATCGATCTCCACCGGCCGGCGGCGCAACAGGTCCTCCGCGCTGACCGGCCGGAGGGAAGCCCCGTTGCCTCCGCGCAGGAAATCGAACAGGTTGGGGAGGATCCGCACGGCGGCCGGCGTCTCCTCACAGATCCGGAGGATGGCCTGGAAATCGACCTCGGAGATGTTGTAGATGGCCAGGACGACGAGATCCACCCGATGTCGCGCCACCAGGGCCGGGATGGCGTGGCGGTCCCCGAGGACGGGAAGGCCGTGGACGCGCAGGCCATGCTTGTGGGGGTCGTCGTCGACGAAGCCGATCAGCTGATAATCCCTCCCCTCCCGCTGGTTCTGGAGTCGCCAGGCCAGGAGTTGCCCCGCCTCCCCGGCCCCCACGATCAGCACCCGCATCCGGGGGCGCCCGGAGGCGGTGAGCGGCTCCTCCCGGAGGCGGAGGGCATGAAGGCCGGCGAGCAGCTGCCGGTGGTAGCGGAGGACGGTGAAGCCGGCCGTGCCGAAGAAGCCCCCCAGCAGGACCACGGTGACCGGCAGCGGCCGTCTGAGGACGAAGTCCATCCCCAGGACCGCGAGCGTCGCCCCGGCGCCCGCGAGGGCGATCGGAAGGACCTGCCGGGCGCCGGCATAGCGCCACAGCTGCAGGTAAAGCCCGAAGGCGGCGTTGAAAGCGAGGTAGACACCGAGGAGGAGGGGCAACACGCGCCCCAGGGATCGCTGATAGAAGGCCGGCGGGCTGCCATCGAAGCGCATCAACAGGGCCAGGTAAAACGCCAGGACCACCACGAGCGAATCGAGCAACAGCAGGGCGATCCAGCGCCGGATCGCCCGGAGGGAGCTCCCCCATCGATGAATCCAGCTGCGGATCCTCTTGCCGGCCATCGTTTCCCCCGGCATCCCTACCTTAGCTGTGCTGCAACGCCTCCCCGAGGCACCGACACACTTCCTCCACCTGGTCCTCGTCCATCCGTCCGGAGAAGGGCAGGGCGAGGGTGGAGCGAGCGACCGCCTCGGCGACGGGGAAGCAGCCCTCTCGGTAGCCGAACCTCTCCCGGTAGAAAGGCTGCAGGTGGATGGGCGGAAAGTATGGACGGGAGGGGATGCCCCGGGCGGCCAGGCCCGCCATCACGCGGTCCCGCGAGATCCCCGGGGCCAGGCGGATGACGTAGACGAACCAGGACATCCGCGTGGTGGTGGGAGCGATGAAGGGGATCCGGATCCCTTCCATCTCCTTCAGCCGCTCGTTATACCATCGGGCCACCTGCTCCCGCTTGGCCAGCAATTCCTCAATGCGGCCCAGCTGGGCCAGGCCCAGGGCGGCGCTCAGCTCGTCCATTCGATAATTGTAGCCCAGGCGGGGATGGCTCAGCCACGCATCGTGGGAATCCCGCCCCTGATTGCGCAGAGACCGGAGGAGGGCATCCCAGTCCGCCCGGCCGGTGACGATCATCCCCCCCTCTCCGGTGGTCATCTGCTTGTTGGGGTAGAAGGCGAAGACCGCGGCGTCCCCGAAGGCGCCGACCTTGCGGCCTTTGTATTCGGCCCCGACGGCCTCACACGCGTCTTCAATCACCGCCAAGCCGTAGCTCCGAGCGATTTCCAGCAGAGGGTCCATATCCGCGGGCTGGCCGAAGACGTGAACGGGCAGGAGGGCTTTGGGGGGGCGAAGCCTGAACCGGCTTTCCCGAAGCGCAGGGGGAAGCCATCGGCGCGCGGCGCGGCCGCCTTTGCACAGGTCATGGACAGCCTCGGCAACCTGCCCCGGGTTGATATTCAGAGTGAGGGGATCGATATCCACGAACACCGGGATCGCGCGTTCGTAGAGGATGACGTTAGCGGAGGCGACGAAGGAGAAAGGGGTGGTGATGACGAGATCGCCTTCGCCGATGCCGGCGGCGATGACGCAGAGGTGAAGGCCGGCCGTGCCGCTGGAGACGCCGACGGCGAAAGGGGCCCCGATATACGCGGCGAAGCGCCGCTCGAATTCCGCAAGGCAGGGCCCGAGGCTGAGATGAGGGGTGCAAAGCACCCTGCTCACCGCCTCTATCTCAACCGCGGTGATGTCGGGCGAAGACATTGGGATCTTCATCGCCTCCCCTTTCCGCCCACTCCTGCAGCACGCTCTCCAGGCCCTCCAGGGTTTCCATCTCCAGGTCCGGCGCATGGTCGGGGGACGGCGGCTCCAGGTGGCGATAGAGGCCGTCGGGCCGACGGACGCGCACCGTTCGCATGCCGACCCGCCGAGCGCCCAGGAAGTCCTTCAGGGGGTTGTCCGCCACATAGACCGCCTGGTCCCCCGCCAGGCCCCATCTTTCCAAAAGGGCCATAAAGGGCCGGGGGTCGGGTTTCCATGCCTCTCGCCCCCACTCGTCCGGGAAGATCAGATCATCAAAGCAAGAGGCGAGCCCCAGCGCGGCCAGCTTGCTTTTTTGAACCTCGACGTAGCCATCGCTGATCAGGCCGAGGCGATAGCGCCCGCGAAGCCGCCGGAGCACCCCCGGCACCTCCGGGTAGGGCGCGATGTGGGGACGATGGCCCCGATAGACCTGCACCATTTGCGGGACCAGGGGGTCCGGCTGGAACCCATGGCCTTCCAGCCAGCGGTTGAAGACATCTCCCCGAAAGCCCGCCTCGAAAAGCCGACGGAGCTCCGTCCACCCGCGATCGGCCGGGATGCCCAGCCGCTCCTCGGCCCATAGGGCCACCGCCCGAAAACCGCTGAGCACAAAGTCCCGTTCCGGGTAGAGCGTATCATCGAGATCAAACACGACAGCTCGCAACACGGGCATAGTCCTCCTCGGTCAGGAAGAAGGAATCGTCAAAGCGGGTGAGGTAGAGCCCGACCCGATAAGCGCCCAGGGGCGGGACCTCGATGGGCAGCCCGGCGGCCAGGGACAGGAACCAGTGGGGCGCCGGCACGCCGGCGGCGATCCCCAGGGGCACGCCTCCCCCGAAACGGGCGTTGATCTCGGTGAAGCAGGGCCGGCCATCCCGCAGCATGCACTGCACCGTGATCGGACCGATGGCGTTCAGCGCCTTCGCCACGGTCACGCAGTGCCGGAGGATCTCCGGATCAAATACGGTCTTGCCCTTCGCCACCTCGCCCCAGCGCACTTCGATCCGCTGGCGGGAGACAACCGCCAACACGTGGCCTTCGAAATCGCAGATGACGTCGCTGGTGATCTCCGGGCCGGGCAGATATTCTTGAAGGATGGGTTCGGGGACGTAATCGATGAAGAACTCCAGCTCGCGCCGGTTGCGAACCTTGAAGGCCTGTCGGCCCGCGCTGCCGAAACGCGGTTTGATGAAGATCGGGTATTCCAGGTCAGCGGGATGAATGTGCTCGGGGAGCCAGCAGCGCGGAGTGGGGATGTTCCATCGACGAAAGAACTGGTAGGTCTGCCACTTGTCGGCGGCCACGGCCGCGGCTTCCTCGGAGACGACCACGACCCGGGCGCCGGTGGCCTCCAGTTGCCGGCGATGGCGGGCGAGCACCGGGATGTCCGGGTCGATCAGCGGGAAGATCAGATGAACTCGCTCTCGACGGCAGATCTCGACCAGCGCAGGGATATAGGAGGGCTCCGACAGGGGTGGGACGATGTAAGGGCGATCGGCCTCCTGCAGGGCCGGCGCCAGGGGATCCACGTCCACGGCGATGAGGTTCCCGCTGAGCCCCAGGTCGGCGTAAGCGCGCCGGAACGCCCGAAGCAGCTCGACCCGGCGGCCGACGCTGGTGAAAAGCACATGGATCGTTTTAACCGCCCCGCCGTCCCTCATGGGCTTTCACCCCAACGCCCTCAAACCTGGGCATCGTCGCATGCCCACGCGCGCTCACCCCTTCCCGCTTCAGCACCTTCCACGCCGTCCGGAGCAGGATCTTGAAATCCAGCCACAGGGACCAGTGGTCTACATACCAGACATCGAGCCGGAACTTCTCCTCCCAGTCCAGCAGGTTCCGGCCGCTGGCCAGGACCGGCCCGGCCATCCCCGGCGGCATCTCGTGGCGCCGCCACTGCTCCGGGGTGTAAAGATCGCGGTATTCCACCAGCAAGGGCCGGGGGCCCACCAGGCTCATCTCCCCCTTGAGGACGTTGAAGAGTTCCGGGAGTTCATCCAGCGTCAGGCTGCGCAGGAAACGGCCCAGCCGGGTGAGCCGTTGCTCATCGGGGAGAAGGTTGCCCTGTTCATCCCGTTCCTCGGTCATCGTGCGGAACTTGTAGATGGTGAACACCCGGCCCCGGTAGCCGATGCGGGGCTGGCGGAAGAGGATGGGCCGCCCCATCGTGACCCAGATGGCCAGAGCGATGAGCAGCATGAGGGGCGAGAACAGCAGGATGAGCAACAGAGAGACGACCACATCCAGCGCCCGCTTGATGATCAGCTGGACCCTCCGGCTTCCCATCCGTCGGCCCTCGTCGACGGCCACGGGATGCTCAACCCGCATGCCTGCGGAGCAGCTCCGCATATAGATCCAGATATTGCGCCGTGATGCGCTCGATCGCAAACCGCTGGGCGGCCCGCGCCCGGCCGGCCTGCCCCATCCGCCGGCGCAAGGCGGGGTCTTCGACCAGTTTCTGGATTGCCCGAACCAGTTCATCCACGTCCCGGGGCGGCACCAGGAACCCGGTCTCTCCGGCGACGACGGCTTCCCGGCACCCCGGCACATCCGTCGCCACCACCGGCAGCCCCATGGCCATCGCCTCCAGGACCGTCACGGGTGTTCCCTCCCTGTAAGAGGGAAGCACAAAAACGTCCGTGATGGCCAGCCAGGGGATGACATCTTTCTGCCAACCCGGGGCCAGAACAACGCCTCGTTGCACGTATTCCCCAATTTCCTCCCAGGTCAGCGAGTCCAGGTTCCCCGGATCGGGCTCGCCGATCAGCACGAAGCGGGCCTTCCCGTTCAGGCGCTCGGCCGCCTGCAGGAACTCCCGGACCCCTTTGGGGGCGATCAGCCGCGCAATCATCGTCACCACAACAGCATCCGGAGATAAGCCTCGCTCCTGGCGCAGCCTCTGACGCTCATCCGGGAAGAAGCGATCGGGCGAGAAGGTCTTAATATCTATGCCAGTGCTCACGATTAACCGGGCCTGCTCCGAGCGGCAGAGCTTCCGGCTCAAATAATAATGCTGATCCTCGGGGTTCTGGAAGATCACCGCCTCGGCCGCCCGCAGGGCCAGGCGGGTGACCTGTTCAACCCCCCAGCGGAGCACTCGCGTCCGAACATCGTGGCGCGTGTAGAGGGTTCCGAGCCCGGTCACCGTGCTCACGATGGCGGGCACTCCTGCCAGCCACCCGGCCAGCGCTCCATACACGTTGGGCCGCAGTGTGAAGGTGTGCAGCACGTCAGGCCGCAACGCCCGCAGGATGGATCGCAGTCGATGAACCGTGGCCCACGCCCTCAACGGGTGAAAGGTTTTGCGGTCCAGAGAGAGGGGCACGAACCCAATCCCATGCTCCCGAAAACGCGGGCTGTATTCTCCCGGTGGGCAGATCGCCCACACCCGCGCCCCCCGTTCTCCCAACGCCCGCATGACCGGCATGCGGAAGCGGTAAAGATTGAGATCATAGTGGGAGAAAAAGGCGAAAACTTTTCCAACAAAAACCTTTTTAAAACAATTATTCGACATAATTATGCGCTCTTTTGTGCTCAACTTTGTCGGGATCTATCGTGTGGTGGGCACAGCCGCGTATACGTTCAACGTTTCCCTGGCCATGCGTGAGGCGGAGAAGAAAGTGGCGACTCGTGCTTGGCCTCGCCGTCCCATCATCCGGGCCTCCTCCGGGTGGGAGAGAAGCCGGAGGATTTTTTCGGCGAAGGACTCCGGGATCTCCGGCTCGGCCCAGAAGCCGGTCTCTCCATCGACGACGATCTCGGTCAGCGGCGCAATGCGCGAGACGACGACCGGCTTGCCGGCGGCCATCGCCTCGATGACCACCTGCCCGAAGCCCTCAGAGCGGGAGGCAAAGGCGAAAACATCAATCGCATGCAGGAATGAAGGAATATCATTTTGGAAGCCGAGGATACGCACCTGCTTTTCCACGCCTAATCGTGCGGCCAAACTCTCCAATATACGCCCATAACCCCACGGATCATGCCCCGCAATGAGCAGCGTTGTTGGCGGGAACTGCTGGACAATGAAGGACATCGCTCGGATCAAAAGATCGTGCCCTTTCACGGGCTCTAGGCGCCCGACGCTCGCGACGAGAGGCTTTCCCGCGAGTCCCCAAGTGACACGAAGGTCTTGGGCAGGGGAGACCCACCGCTCGGGCTCAATGCCGTAGTAGACCACCTGGACCTTTTCGGAGGGAAGCTGGAAGCCCTGTACCAGCCACTCCCTCACAGCCCTGGAGATCGCGATGATTCGGTCGGCCCGACGCCAAATCGGTCCGAACAGGGGAAGTGCCCTGCGTCCTCGCCAGGAGTTGGCGTAAATGCCGTGCACCGAGCAGACCCACGAACCCGAGAACCCACTCCGGCGCATCAGGAAGCCCAGCAGGTCTGCACGGGGAAGGTGGGTGTGAAGAATATCTGGTTTCTCCTGTTTGAGCAGGCAGCGCAACCGAAGCCATGGCCGGACGAGTCCAACGCCCTCGCCCCCAAGGTAGAACACGGGGATCCCTGCCGCCTCAAAGTCAGACTGAAGGGGACGGGATCCCTTCCCTTCTTTGAGGTGAGCCACTGCCGTTTCTACCCCAAATACCTTCAGATGACGGCACAACGTCAGCAGGTGTAGTTCAGCCCCTCCGGCAGAAAGTGTGTTGATTACGTGAAGAACCTTTAGTCTTCTAATCCACATGTTCGAGAACATTCACCTTCTATGAGGCTTCGTGCAGTTTATTACTATAACTTGGGCATATCGCCGCAAGACCGGCAGGAGTTGGAATAAACAATGGTCAACCTTTGCCAACGCGGACTCAAGCCATTGTATTCTCCAGTATAGCCGCTTCCCGGACAAGCCCATCAGGCCCACCGCTGTCGCGACGGCTTGGGGAAGTAAAGCCAGGAGGTGATAGAATTCGACAGTAATATTTTGACCGAAGGCCTTCCGCAGCGGTTCTAAGTCGGACAGAACTAGCGGGCGTTCTGTGGATGTCCGGCGGTGCGGCGTCAGGCACCGCCACAGGCTAATGACAGGGTTGTATCCTAACGGTTCATAAAAGAAGCACTGGCCACCCGGTCTTAGTACCCGGTAAAACTCTTTAGCCGCTAAAGGTATATCAAGATGGTGCAGCACGGCCGCTCCATATATCACGTCTACACTACAATCCTTGAAAGGTAGAAACTCGGCCGGCGCGAGTATTTTAAACAAATTATGGGATCCATTAAAACTAAAAAGAGCTTCTGGAGAAATATCAATAGCATACACCGTTGCACTTTGAGATGCGAAGTAAAGCGAGAAGAGCCCTAAACCACACCCAACATCCAAAACTCGGAGCCCGCGTACCGGCCCGATTTTATCGAGGAGCTGTCTCATCCCATAAGGCCTCGTCCGATAGAACTCCTCGGGCACAAAGACTTGCTTCAATGGCTTGTGCTTAAAAGCTCTGTCATGGTGTTCGCGCTCAATCTGCCAACGCTGGCGGATATCCATTGTTTCTTGGTCTCCTTTGTTTTTTGTTCCACTACTCCACTAACTCGGCTGAACAACGCCTGTTCCACTTTCGCCTAGCCCACGCGCATATTCGTAGTTCCGTATACACTCATCTTATGCAAGTCGGCTTATAATCTTAGCCATAGCCATAGTCCAGTAAACCCGGAAACACCAATACCCCAAAGCCATAATACCCATCTATAACCCCTAACCATCTCGCGGCTCATAGATGCCGATGCAAGAATCGTAAATAGAGCCATGCTCATAATTCGGTGACGAAAAGGATCACTCCCCACAGCTATACCCACTGTCGCGATAGCTAAAAGCGCTAAGCCCATTACCCCTAAAATGGCTATTTCCAGCCTCCTCCAAAAGCGACACAGCGTAATCACCGATAAAGGGAATACTGCATACCACAAAGCCATACTTACTCCCTCTACTAATGTATCAATGCCCCTATCGAGCATCCATCTCAACGGACTCGGGGAGTAAAGGCCCCTTAGGAATAAGATTCCGATGTTTTTGGGGGACAGGGGTGAGTCAATGTCCAAGAACTTGGTTACTAAAGCCTGGGACTCCACGAACCTCTTTATATAGTATTCTTCTGCTGTAGTGCGAGATACGATAGTAGCAGATATCAAGCCAAGTAACCTTGATGCCAGAATCGCAACAATTGTTAAGCTGAATAATAACGCTCCCAAGGCCTGCCATCGCAGCCGCCCAGAAAAATGCAAACCAGGCCACGAATACCGGAGGACCATCCCCAACATTCCAATCAACGCAAGCGGCGCTCCGCGCACCCAATATAAGCCTCCCACTCCTATTAAAGCACCTATTAGCCCAGCCATGGGCCTCTTTCGCGACAGCGTGAGACTCCAAGCTACCCAGAGGATGGCAAACGCAGTCAATATCTCCTTCAAATTGACGCCAGAAAAAATAACAAAGGGGGGTGTCAGACCAATAATCCAGAAAGCTCGGCGAGCATACCTCCTGTCACCATATAGTTCGGTTGCTATTGCGAATGCAAGGAAGGGCAATAAGGACCCAAATAAAACATTAACGGCTTTGGGGATAAGGATATTGGCGCCGAACAAGGAATAAATCCAAGTGACAAGCCCATAGTATGCCCAGCCCGCATCAAAAAAGTTAGATTCTTTGGATAGAGCTAATGCTGCATAGTGGAAACCTATTTCATCATCGTACATGAAGATGTGAGATAACACAATAGCTGTTAAAATACGGACCATGAAAAACAATGAGAACCAACCTACTGCTTGTCTCAATGGAAAGCGCATCGCAATAGCAGCCCCAATGAAGTACAACCCTGCCGCGAGTGGTATGACGCTAAGGATATCTACAATGGAGACCGAAATCAGACGATTCTGGTCCGCTAAGCCAGTAAGCTCGTCTACGATAAGGGCTACCATGACAGAGAGAATGCCAATGAAACCTACCTTTACGATGGCTCTAAGGATAAGCTCACTATGTATTGGTTTTATGTGGACTCTCATTTCAAGCCTACCTATGTCAGACTCTCCTCTGTAGATAGACTACCGCCATATTCCGGGCAAGCCATACAACCTTGGCACAATGGTCAGGGAAAAGGCGAACGAAACGCTCTACCTGTCCTGCGTCACCTTTTAATTCGCCAACGATCCAGAACACGTCTTGCACCAGCCTTGAAGCGGCAAACACCTCGTATTCGAGGCCTTCTATGTCGAACTTCACAAGGTCGCAAGGAGGGTCTATATCGGCCAGTATCTTGTCCAGGGCCCTCACATTGCAGCAGACCTCATGGAATGCCATGCCCTCGGGAGGGCGAAGTAGGGAAGAGGCTGAGTGACGTCTGATCGGCATGTAAAGGGTCGCGGTAGTGTCTTCAGGACCGACAGCATCCTGGCGCAAGACTACTCCCGGCAGGCCTCTCGTGTTCTTCTCCAGCAACTTGAAGTTTTCGGGGTTTGGTTCATAGCAGTGGATGATAGCCTGTGGGAAAGATGCCTTAAACCTAAGCGTTGCCAGACCAATATGGGCACCCAAATCCAGAATGCAGCGGGGTGGATTTTGAAGCATCTCAGGATGGACATAAGGGTTACCCCACAGCACTTCATAGAATAGGAATATGTCCTGAGTCCTGAGGTAGAGAACCCTTCTCAAAGAAGCAACTCTAATCTGAACTTTATGCACTCTTTCATCATCCACTCTGACCACCGGGAATTTTAGCCGAGGCAATAGGGTAGCCAGGACCAATCTGGAACGCAGGTCATCCCCAAGCGCCCATGCGGCATGTGTATACCGCCACAAGGTTTTAGCCTTACTTATCAGGTTCATGTCCGTTTCCCCAATCTCCGCAATTTCTCATACCACTCCACTGCTGGCGAAAGTTTTGCAGCAAAACTCCCAAGGTTTAAAGAATGGCTAATCCAAACGCGCGGAAGTGCCAACCAGTCCGGATGGTCTGGAATCAGACCCTCTCGTATCGTTACTGCGTAGCGAAAACCTTGTCGTTGCACCTCTTCCTTCAAGGCTTCATTCCATGCTCCCTTTGGGTAAGCGAAGGATATCACCTCTCTGCCGATCAAATCCTCCAGAAAATGCTTGGACTCTCTAATCTCCCTTATTGCATGCTCCATAGGCACTTGAGTTAGTTTCGTGTGCGAGACACTGTGAGCCCCAACTTCGTGTCCTAAAGACACTAATTCGCATATCTCGTGACTGCTCATGAGCGGAACATCCCCAAAAGATGTAGAAAGATAACATCCAAGTAAGCCCGTCACAATAAAGAAAGTCGCTTTCACTCCAAAACGCTCCAGCACAGGCAAGGCTACTTCGTAATTGTCCATGCAGCCATCATCAAAGGTAACACAGGCAATGCGGTCTTGAGGGTTAGCAACGATGTGATGCTCCAGGTCGCAAAGTCTTACAATTTTGAAATGACGACTTAAATAAGCTATCTGCGCTTCAAAGGCTTTCACCGGCACTGAATAAGAGCCGAATGACGGTTCTTTGGCAACTGAGTGATAGAGGAGAATTACACGAACGCGTTCTCCAGGCCCACTTATCACTCGAAGCAAACCGTAAACAGAGTTACGGACAAAATAGCGAACACTCACATTCATCGCTTCCTCGCCAAAATCACATACCCGATGGGACAAGGACGAAGTTTGAAATATATGACGGCTCGGTCCAGAAGAAGGCACAGCAGGTAAACTAAGGGCGCTACAATCCACCTTGGACGCAAAAACGGTTCCAGCAGGTAAGCGACTGCTGAAAAGCGGTTCCCTACCGGGACAATTTCAAAGTCAGTAAAGCCCGCATTGTGAAGTAACAAAGAAAGCCCTTCCTCAGTAAAACGCCAATAATCTGTCGGTTCAGGCGTATATGGAAAGACGAGTGGCGCTGTCAGTAACAAGCAGCCGCCAGAATTCATGATGCGCCACACTTCCTTAAGGAACTCTTGCGGATCAGGGACAATATGGAGAAAGGACGAAATAATGACAACATCAGCAATCGCGTCCTTGAACGGAAGCAAGTGCATCAGGTTTGCTACAACTGTTGGACGAAAGGCTGGATTGTAATCAATGCTGACAAGACGAACTTTTTCGTTATCCTTTAAACTCAAGATACGCCAATAACTTGGGCTTTTCCCGCAAGCGCAATCCAGCACGATCCCTCTGACCTCTTCTCGCCACTGCTTTAGAGCTTCGTTCGTTAAAATGCGCCCGATGGATTTTCCACGCATCGCTTCCCGCCATAATGTTCGGTAATTCACTCTCAAGAATGGTGGCATTTTTAATCCTCCTATCCTCTATTGCATTGCTGTATCAGGGTCTCAAATAGTGTGACCAATTTCTCCGTCAATCTTGCCAGACTGTGCCTTTCAATGACATTTTGTCGGAGTTCTATGCTCATTTCTTGTAGTTGCTTATGGTCCATGTTCAGCAAAGTCTCCAACCTCCAAGCCATATCCGAAGGGTCACTGTAGTGAAAAAGCAACAAGTCAACCCATCGCCCTAAAGTCTCCCGAAAGCCCTCGTTAGCTGCCAAGCACGGTCGCCCACAAGCCATTGCCTCCCAGACTACCTTATCCCCAGAACCAGTGGGAGTCATGTTTACAAGAACGGTGCAACGCCGATACCAGTTCGGTAAGGCACTTTGAGGGACGGGTGGATGGAAGGAGACAATGTCCTGCAAGCTAAGTTCTTCCACTAACTGATGCAGGGAACGGACATAAGGTTCATCTTTCGGTCCCGCTGGTCCACCCAGAATGACTACCCGAAAAGG
>Ga0209393_1000693_pt1 | contig 15702 bp, 21 predicted proteins | sample SSWtaG_2_FD_184117 | JGI IMG/M metagenome (GOLD analysis project Ga0209393, IMG submission 184117) | Hot spring microbial communities from Sandy's Spring West, USA to study Microbial Dark Matter (Phase II) - SSWsed_130316 (SPAdes)... | ecosystem: Environmental > Aquatic > Thermal springs > Hot...
GGTGAATGGTGCTCCTGAGAAGAGCGTGAAGTTGAGGTTCCACCCAGATAGAGATCTAGGTTACCGAACCATCCACACGAAAAGCATCTTTTACTTGGCTAAAAGCGACGCCGCAACGCTACAGCCGGGTAAGGAGTTCAGGCTCTTGGAGCTATATAATGTGCGCGTCGATGAGGTCAGGGAGGATCAGATTACAGCAACCTACACCAGCCAAGAACTTAAAGAAGGTATACCTAAATTTCAGTGGGTAACGGAAGATAACGTACCCTATAGGGTGCTGGTACCTGATGTGCTCTTCAAGGACGGCGAGTTTAACCGAGAGGGTCTGAAGGAGGTTAGGGGTTTAGCCGAGGCAGAAGCTGCTAACCTAAAAGTTGGTGAAATCGTTCAGTTTGTTAGATTTGGTTTCTGTAGGGTGGATGGTGAGGGTGTTGCGATCTTTGCCCACAAGTGAGGAAATCGAGCGTAGATTGCTGGAGAGGCGCTTGAACGAGTGGATGATTAAACCAGATTATGAGGGGTATGGTTTAGCAAACCTTGTCTCAAATGTGCTTAGATGCTTCGGCTGTAAAGGTTTAAGGCACAATCCCGTCCCTGAAGCACCCCTGAACGGATATTTGGAGGGTGTTGAAAATATTATACTTCTACTCGTAGATGGATTATCATATTATCAGATCAAAGGGTTCGTGGATAGATATCTGAAGGATCTTGACCCGCTAATTATGCCGCTAACTTCAACCTTTCCCTCTACTACAACAACCGCATTGACTACACTAAATACGGGGCTAACGCCTCTTGAGCACGGTATAATAGGGTACACGATGCATCTAAAAGAGATAGGTGTGGTTCTAAGTTTAACAAACTTTGCCCCTTCAGCTGCTCCTGAAAGCACTACTCTGCTACAAGCTGGTCTGGACCCTTCATCCTTCTTAAATGTAGAGAGCATATACACGAAAACGAAGCGAAGCGGTGTCCGCCCCATCATAATGACGAGAAGGCTTTATCGTGAAAGCCCCTTCACAACCATGCTCGGCTCAGAGGCAGAAATAGAGACCTATGTAAACATCTCTGATCTCTTCATAAGACTCCGCAAACTGGTCGAGCAATCTAAAGATAGAGTGTTCCTCTTCTCCTATTGGGATGGGTTCGACATATCAGCGCACATCTACGGCCCAGAGAGCGAGGAGTCTGAAGCAGAGCTCGAAGCCTTCTTTTCATCGCTAAAGAGCAATCTAATAGATAAGTTGCATAACAGCGCCGCAAAGAAGACTGTTATGCTCATTCTAAGTGATCACGGTCAAGTCACTTTAGCAGCGGATGAAGTGTTGATGGTATCTGATCACCCAACTCTTCTGAACGCCTTACATATACCACCGACAGGAGATTCTAGGGCTGCTTGCCTCTACATCAAACCAGACATGAGGGAAGAAATCTTCTGCTACGTCGAGAAACGCTTAGCCAACCTCTTTATTGTATATGATGTTAAAACCTTGATTAAGGAGGGGGTATTCGGTTTAGGTGAGGCTAAACCAAACCTATTTGATCGCACGGGTGATCTGATACTGCTACCTAAAAGAAACGGAGCAGTAGCATATAACTATAGACCAAAATCAAGAGGATTCGAGTTAAAGGGCGGTCACGGCGGTCTTCATCCACAGGAGGTTCTCGTTCCGCTTCTCTGCCTAAACCTAGATAAGGTTGGGTGAGTGACATGTTTATTAGAGAGTCTTTAAGAGCGGGTATGGGGGAGCTTAAGATGATCCCGAAGACCACAGCCGAAGACTGATGCAATAAGAGGTGATTTAATGACCGCTAAACCATACTATGTCAAATTCGATGTACCAAAGGAGCTAGCTGATGCGGTATACGAGGCAGCACGCCAAGCGAGGCAGACGGGTAAGGTTAAGAAAGGCACAAACGAAACGACAAAAGCCGTGGAGCGCGGCATAGCCAAACTGGTGATCATAGCTGAAGACGTTGAGCCTCCTGAAGTAGTGGCGCACCTACCACTCTTATGTGAAGAAAGAAAGATACCATACATCTACGTCCCTAGTAAAGCACAGCTAGGCTCAGCACTGGGGTTGGATGTTGCAGCAGCCTCAGCAGCAATAATCGAACCTAGTGAGGCGCAGACGCTAGTAGAGCAGATTATTAATGAATTGGCCAAGCTTAAGAAATGATAGGTGAGTGTGGAGATGAGCAAAGCTGCTGAAGAGAAACTTACTCCTGCTGAAGTCATACAGATTGTGGGGAGGACTGGTGTAGCTGGCGAAATAACGCAAGTACGTGTCCGCATACTAGAGGGTAAAGATAAGGGGCGCATACTTACCCGCAACGTCAAAGGACCTGTTAGGCTACACGATATACTCATGCTCAGAGAAACGGAAAGAGAAGCTAGAAAGATCAAGTAAGGTGTAGAATATGCTGTCGGGAAAGACGTGTAGTTTCTGCGGAAAAGAAGTGAAGCTAGGCTACGGCATAATGCTTGTACGAAACGACGGATCAATAGAATACTTTTGCTCCTCTAAGTGCAGAAAGAACGCGCTTAAGCTTAAGAGGGACCCTAGAAAGTTCAAATGGACTGCGTATCACCGAAAAGGCGAGAAGATTTGAGTGAACGCACCTTAATAGTTGTAAAACCTGATGCTGTACGTAGAGGTCTGGTGGGTAAGATACTTACAAGATTTGAGGAGAGAGGGTTTAAGATAGTGGATCTAAAGATGTTCACATTCACGAAAGAGCAGGCTGAGAGGTTCTATGAACCTCACGTGGGTAAGCCGTTCTTCCAAGAGCTTGTGAACTTCATAACATCAGGTCCTGTAGTAGCAGCTATACTAGAGGCGCCTAACGCGGTAAGTGTAGTTAGGTTGATGATAGGCCCGACAAGATCCACAGAAGCACCTCCGGGCACAATACGAGGGGACTTCGGGTTAGGGGTTACTGAAAATGTTATACACGCTTCCGATTCTCCTGAAAGCTTTCAGAGAGAGGCGGCTATAGTCTTCGGCTAAAAAGAATCTGCTTAAATTATAGTCTAAACACTAAACATAGTGGATGGTTCTGAGGTTAGGGGGAGGCATAGTTGACTCCATCGCAGTGGTTAAGGCAGCCTGTCGTTGTGGTGCTCGGGCATGTGGACTCTGGCAAGACCTCCCTACTGGATAAGATTCGTGGTACAGCTGTTCAAGCACGTGAAGCGGGTGGTATGACTCAGCACATAGGTGCGAGCTTCTTCCCAACAGAGACGCTCCTCCATATCTGCGGCCCTCTGCTTCAGAAGGTTGGTGGCTCCATTAAGGTCCCTGGTCTTCTTGTGATCGACACACCTGGGCATGAGGCGTTCAGCAACCTTAGAAGTAGGGGTGGTTCTGCCGCTGACATAGCCATACTTGTCGTTGACATTACCAGAGGTTTTGAAGCGCAGACATATGAGAGCGTTGAAATATTGTCACGTAGGCGTGTGCCGTTTGTAGTTGCGTTAAACAAGATCGATAGGCTTACAGGCTGGAGGTCTACTTCAACACCCTACTTGACAGAGGCTTTGAAGAAGCAGGATAAGACCGTTCTCGAGGAACTTGACACTAGAATCTATAGTGTAGTCGGTAGTCTATCCCGCTTAGGTTTCCGAAGCGAAGCATATTATCGGGTTAAAGATTTCTCGAGAGAAGTGGCGATAGTCCCAGTAAGCGCTAAGACTGGTGAGGGGATCCCTGAGCTGATTATGGTGCTCATCGGTTTGACCCAGCACTATCTTACGAAGAGGCTTACTACATCAGAGGAGCATACTAGGGGTATAGTGCTGGAGCTGAGGGAGGAGGCTGGCTTAGGTCTAACAGCCAACCTTATTCTGCTTGACGGGGTGCTTAAGGTAGGGGATACAGTAGCTATGGTGAAGAGGGATGGCGCCTTTAAGACGAAGATTAGAGGGCTCTTTCTACCTAAGCCTCTAGATGAGATGCGAGATCCTAGAGATCGCTTCACACCAGTAGATGAAGTTCGGGCTGCTGCTGGTGTGAAGATCTTAGCCCAAGACCTTGAAGGTGTGTTGGCTGGTTCTCCTTTAGTAGGCTTAGTCTCTGAAGAGAGGTGGGAAGAGGTTAAGAAAGCTCTCGAAAGCGAGGTTTCAAAGGTCTTCATAAAGACCGATACAGTAGGTGTAATCGTCAAAGCCGACACCCTAGGCTCTCTAGAGGCTATAACCGATATGCTGAAGAGACAAGGAGTACCTATTCGGATCGCTGATGTAGGTGCTGTTACGAGGCGTGACGTGATCGAAGCCTCTATGGTGGCGAAAGAAGACCCCTACCTAGGCGTAATCCTAGGGTTCAATGTGAAGATTCTACCAGACGCTCAAGAAGCTATAGAGTCTGAGAAGGTAAAGGTGTTCAACGAGTCAATCATCTATAATCTGATAGAGGGGTATACACGGTGGGTTCAGGAGGAGAAGGAGAAGGCTGCTGCTAGAGAATTCAGCTCCCTAACACCCATCTGCAAGTTCAAGGTGCTTGAAGGCTACATCTTTAGGAGAAGCAACCCCGCAATCTTTGGGGTCGAGGTGCTCGTTGGTAAACTAAGGCAGAAGGTTCAGGTTATGAATAGCGACGGCAAGGTTGTTGGCACGATCCATCAAATACAGGATAAAGGTAAACCGTTAGAGGAGGCGCCACGAGGCGCACAGGTAGCGGTATCGATGATAGAGCCGATGGTGGGTAGACATATCTTTGAGAAAGAGGTTCTCTACTCCCTACCTAAGGAGAACGAGGTGAGAACGCTGCGGGAAAAGTACCTTAATAGGTTAAGCCCTGAGGAGCAGCAGGTTCTTAATGAAATTATTCAGATAAGAAAGAAAGTTCAGCCCACCTACCCTTGATAATAGTTAAGATTTGGATTCTCTAAGTTATCTTAACTCTAGCAACCTCTTCTAGCTTTTCTTTACATCGTTTTGCGTTTCTAGGTCATCGCAAGGAGTTAGCTTTATCACAATACAATTACGCATTTCCTTCGCCGTTTTAGAAGTTACTACATTAGAAGCCTAAAGTTCATCCACGATCGCTATGCCAGCATTACTGGCGTTAATAGTAGCATTAACGCGAAGAACAACGATCTAACGACCTTAATTCTTGAGTGGACCGGGGGGGATTTGAACCCCCGACCTTCCGAGCTCTTGGCTAAGGCGCTTGCAAGTCGGATATTCTACCAGGCTAAACTACCGGCCCTCTAGCTAGAGTGGTTTGCTGTGCGGTTCTTAATCTTATCGCCTTTTGAATTCTAATCTTCTAAGTATCCTAAGAACCTTCTTGCTTGGGCTCTTTTTTAGCGCGTTCAGTCATATCTGTAGTTAAGCCTGCAAGCTTCTTAACATATTCTTTTGATAAGGCTCCACTTGCTATTAGGCTTGCAAGAGAGTTGGGTGACGCTTCGCCACTAATTTTACCTATATTACCTCTAATCTGCCTCCACTTTAACCTTGAATTACCGCTGTTAGATACGTAGATGATGCCTAATACGTCTCTTGCGTTGACGAATGTTATATCTCTGATCTTCTTTAACGTAACCTTATCTGCCGCCTCCACATATATGGCTCCTCTTTCACCCTCTTTCTCTGGGAAGACTTCTTTGTCTCTTAGGTAGCTCTCAGGTATGAAGGAGCGGCAAGTATTGTTGATTAGGAATCGTCTGAAGCTCTCTAATGTTGCGGTCGTTTCTATATACACCATTGTGCCCACCTCCTTGTTAGCTGAGTGTTCTACCCCTTCTTCTTAAAGCTGAGTTAAGCGGTAATATATAGGTGTGTTCCTAACTATTGAGCGGGCGGACTGTGACGACTCTAGCCCTGCTGATGGGTGAAGAGGATAGGCTATATAAAGGCCCCTCAGCTTGAGTGCTGAGTTCGCCCCAACGGGTGATAAACCTTGAGTCTAAGAAGCTTCTTGGAAAAAGTGGATGTAGAAGTTGTGGAGGAAGAGGTCTCACCAGATTTAGAAGTAGCAGAGCACTTAAGAAAGGCTAGGAAAACGATCTTATTTAGGAAGATCAAAGGATATAGCGGCTTCAGAATAGCTGGTAACTTGGTGTTTTCGAGAAGTGAGCTAGCATCGCTACTACAGGTGGATGTTAGCGGCTTAGCGAAACATCTAGCATCTGCTTTATCTCGCCCAACTAAATATAGGTTGGTGGGGAATGCGCCTTGGCTTAAGGTTCATCACAGTAAACCTGATCTAGCTTCCACGCTTCCTTTGACTACCTTCTACAAGCAGTACCCAAGGAAATATGCTTCGGCGACCATAGTTTTAGCTAGGGACCCTGAGTCAGGGCGACAGAACGCTTCAATACATCGCTTGATGCATCTGCAGGGTAATAGGTTTGTAATCAGACTTGTACCCAGAGATCTTTACACTTTTTACCAAAAGAATAAGGAGTGTGGTCTAGATACTGAGGTTGTTGTAGTCTGTGGTCTTCACCCCCTCATCTACTTAGCAGCAGCGACTTCACATCCAGGCTTAGATGAATTAGAGTTAGCTAACACCTTACTAAACGGCGAATTAGAATGCTTTACACTAGACGGGTTTAATGTGCCTAAAGAAGCGGAGGTCGTTATGAAAGGTAGGCTTCTTCACTCAGAAGAGGCTGAGGAGGGGCCATTTGTAGACCTAACTGGGACTTGGGATGCTGTTAGGAAGCAGCCGATACTTGAGGTGGATGAACTATACTACAGAAGTGAACCCATCTGGCAGGTAATTTTACCAGGTGGTGTAGAGCATCGCCTACTAATGGGTGTGCCACAAGAGCCTCGTATACTTACCTTTGTGAAGAATGCTGTTCCCTCGGTGCAGAATGTTGTGCTTACTGAAGGCGGGTGTGGTTGGCTGCATGCGGTTGTTTCGATTAAGAAGATGGTTGAGGGTGATGGTAAGAATGCTGGGCTAGCTGCTCTTGTCGCACATCCCAGCCTCAAGATGGTTATTGTAGTAGATGATGACATCAACATATATGACCCTTTGGATGTTGAATGGGCTTTGGCTACGAGGTTTCAGCCAGATAGAGGTCTTGTAGTAATAAGTGGGATTAGGGGTTCTTCTCTCGATCCTTCGAGTAATAAGTCGGGTGTAACATCAAAGTGGTTGATAGATGCTACACTATCTTTAGACGCTGAGAAAGAGCGCTTCACCAGGGTTCAGGAGTAGGTAAGGCTTGTATCTCACCAATAAGCAAGAAGCCATCCTTAGAGGGGAGGAAGGCTGGGCTAAAAAGAAGTGCTTAGAGATCATAGTCGGGTTAGGTGAAATCTACGGCGCAGACCGCCTCATACCGGTAACCTCAACCCAGATATCGGGTGTCAGCTATAAGACGCTAGGCGAATACGGGTTACAGTGGGTGGAGTCGCTAGCACCAGCCAAAGTCGTTGTGCCGAGCACGCTAAATCCAGCTGGCATGGACCTTTGCTTCTGGTCTGAGATGGGTGTTCCAGATGACTTTGCTGCAAAGCAGATGAAGGTGATAAGAGCGTATGAGAAGTTAGGCGTCATCACTCTGTGTAGTTGCACGCCCTATTTAGCGGGTTTTGCTCCAAGGTTCGGTGAGCATGTGGCTTGGTCAGAGTCCTCTGCTGTTTGCTTTGTAAACTCTTTTCTTGGTGCTCGGACTAATAGAGAAGGAGGCCCATCTGCTTTAGCCTCAGCAATAACGGGTTTGACAGCGAATTACGGTCTGCACATAGATGAAAACCGTAAGCCTACCGCTATAGTCGAGGTTTCAGCTAAGCTAGCGGGGTTAAGCGACTACAGCGCCTTAGGTTACTTGCTCGGTAAGATGGTGCATCAACACATACCCTACTTAAGAGGCTTGTCTTCTTTAGATGTGGATGAAGCTAAGGCTCTTTCAGCCGCAGCAGCCGCCTCTGGTAATCTAGCGCTCTTTCACGCTGAAGGTTTTACACCAGAATCTAGATTAGGTGTTAAAGAGGTTAGTGAACGTCTTCACGTGGGTGATAGGGATCTTAAAGAGGTGTATGATGAGTTATCGACAATACGCTCTGGTAGGGTCGATCTGGTTGCAATAGGCTGCCCTCACGCTTCTCTTGCTGAGCTTGAGGCCGCTGCTGCTTTGTTAGAAGGTAAGAGGGTCTCACCTACTACCAAACTCTGGTTCTTTACATCCCTACCAATAAAGGTGCTCGCCCAAAGATTAGGTTTCGTGGATGTGATAGAGGGGGCTGGCGGTAAAGTGTTCACAGACTGCTGTATGATCGTAGCACCTCTTGAGCGTATGGGCTTCAGCGTGATGGCCGTAAACTCGGCGAAAGCAGCCCTCTATGCACCAACGGTCTCGAAGGTTGACGTGGTCTTCACAACATTTGAAAAGTGTATTGAGATAGCGCTTGAGGGTAGGTTGAGTTGAGGGTTATCAAGTGTAGAAAGATATCTGCTGGTAGGGCAGAAGGTTTATCACTCTTCTCACCAGCGCCAATAAGCTTCTTCGGCACCATAGATCCCTCAACAAGCGAAGTTATCGAGAGGAACCATCCGCTCTATGGGCAGAGGATAGCGGATAAGATACTGATCTACCCGACTGGAAGAGGGTCTACAGTCGGCTCCTACATACTCTACGGACTGAGCAGAAGAGGGTTAGCACCTAAGGCGATCATTATGAAGGAAGCCGAGCCGATTGTAGCGGTTGGTGCCATTATGGCAGATATCCCGCTCGTCGATAGACCTGAGTCCTTTGACTTCAGAAGCGGGTTGCATATAATAGTGGATGCAGATAGAGGAGAGATTATAATCCCCTAAGGCTGCTCCCAATACGGCTTCAGCCAATTATAAGCGGCTTCTGCAACCACCGCTGCGCAAACCAATATTACGCAGAGTAGTAGTTCTCCTTTGCCGAGCATATAAGCACCTATCATAGCGAGCGGTATCTGTATGCTGTGCAGCAGTATAGCTATAATCTTACGTCGTAGCGTGGCTCTCCAAATCCATCTGGTACCCAAATACCCCACCTCTCCATTAACGTAGATGGCTAGTGTTAGGTAGCTTGAGGTAGGATTGGTTTCACCTCTTCTTCTGCTATCTTTTTAGCGAACTTCCTTTCGACCTCTTGCCTATGCATAATATTCATGGTGCAGAATGGTATGATTCTACCGTCTGGCACAGCATAGTGTTTGCCGCACTTCTGAATCCTCTTGAGGTCGAAGTTGTATCCATCCATAAAGCTTAATTGTACGGGTAAGGAGGCTAAAATCTTTGTGATACTAGCTGTTTCTTTTACTTCGGCCAAGGTTACAACAACTTTTTCGTCTACTGGTTTGGATCTCAGATCTTCGGCACATATTGGACCTCAAGGTTCTTTAAGCCTTGGATCGGTGTGTCTTTATGTTGCTCCACACCTATAACCTTCAGCTTAGGTTTCCTTTCTTTTAGCTTTTTGAGACGCCGACGAGTGTACCTATTGTGCCCAGCCCAGCGACTAGGTGTGTGAGTCTATCGCCGAAGTCCTTCCAGATCTCTTCAGCTTTTGCTTCGTAGTGTGCTTTAACGTTGTTTGGGTTTGCAAACTGGTTGGGCATAAAGTACTTCTCTGGATTCTTTGAGACTATCTGTCTAGCTAGGTCCTCAGCCCATCCATCCCCTTTGCAGCTGGTGAGAGGATGATCTTCGCACCATATGCCATTAGGATCTTTCGCCTCTCCATGCTCATGGTTTCAGGCATAACTATAGCGAGCTTATACCACTTGACCGCGCAGACTAATGCTAATCTTATGCCTGTGTTTCCGCTTAGTGAGCAATCCTTCTCTTTCAGCAGCTTCTATCATATAGCGCGATTCTATCCTTCACGGATCCTCTTGGGTTGAACTTTTCGAGCTTCACATACCTCTCTACACTCTTCTTTGGGCTTAGGTTGTTAATCCTCACTACAGGCGTGTTGCAGATTAGTTTGAGTATGTTGTATATCACTCTGAAACCCCTCGTTACATCACTGATATAATCTATAATGCAAATGGTAGACTACACCACACGCTTTAGGAGCTTCTCTCTTAGATAGTGTTTTTCATTACGAGCATCGTTGCCCTTATAATCTTAAATATCTGCTTATTCAACCATTAGATTGATTGGCTTCAGATTTCAGAAGTCTGCTTGAGGAGGTTAAAGATAAGCGGACTATTCGTCTAGTAACTATTGGTAGGAGGAGCGGGCTGCCCCGGCCTGTTACGGTTTGGTTCGTTTACCTTGAGGGTAGGCTCTTTGTGCGCACATCGAAGAAGACAAATTGGTATAAGAATGTTAAGGCGAACCCACATGTTGAGGCTGAGGTTGGCGGATTAAAGTTTAGGGCTGAGGCTGAGCAGGTTTTTAACCAAGCACTAATAAAGCAGCTTCAAGAAGCTTATAAAAGGAAGTATCGGCTAGCCGATACATTCTCAAACCTTATTATAATTAGGGGGAGCCCGGTCTTCTTCGAGCTAAAAGTTAAGGAGTGATGGAATCTATATTCCTTCTCATCAAAAGGTTTATTAATGTATGCATCCCATTGAAATGCCAGAATTGTTTAGATGATTTTGTTAAGGGTGAAGATGCTTGAAAGCAGAAGATGTGTCTGTCGAGCTGGTTTCGACTGGTCTGGATAGATTAGATGCTCTCTTAGGCGGAGGCTTTCAGAGAGGTTCGTTGGCTCTTTTGGTCGGGGAACCTGGGGTTGGTAAGACTGTGTTTTGTGCTAACTTTATTTACAGCGGCTGGCTTCAAGGCGAGAAAGGTGTGTACGCTTCTTTTGGCGAGAGTAAGCAAACCTTCTTGTCGAATATGCGTAGGCATCTGGGTGATGCGATTGTTAAGTGCTTCACCGAGGGTGGGTGTGAATATCTCGATCTACTGTCTGTTGGCGGCAATGGTGTGGCTGCGACCTTCCAGGCGATACTTGATGTGGTCAATAAGATTGGTGCGAAGAGGCTTGTGATAGATCCTTTCACCACACTTTCCCTCGCACTTAGGGATCCGTCAGAGGTGAGGATCTTCCTACACACTGTGGTAGGTAAGATTGTTAGGCAGCTGGGCTGCACAACACTCTTGGTCAAAGAAGTCCCATCATTAGAGCTTACTGTGGAGGAGTATGTTTCAGATGTTATTATGCAACTTAAGGTGGATGTGGTTGACGAGAGGTGGATAAGGATTATGGAGCTCAAGAAGGCTCGTGGCTCACGAGTATCAGAGCGTTTTCTAACTTACACCCTTGATAAAGGGTTTAAGACTATTGACCCCATTACTAACCCATTTATTTTGCCTAAAGCAGGTTTTGAAAGATGGCAGCCTACTCCAGACTCCCCGACCATGTTTTCAACAGGCATACCTGAAATGGATGAGTTACTTGGTGGAGGCTTCCCAAGAGGCTCAGCAGCCCTACTTGAAGTAGATTCTGCAATAACTTCTGAGCAATATTTCCCGCTTATTATGTCAACCGCTGCTAACTTTCTCGCTAAAGGCCGACCTGTTATCTTAACCCTTCCACTTGGGATCATACCAAGCACTATAGAGGAGTATGTTAAGATCTGTGGTTTTACGATTGAAGAGATCAATAAGTTGATGAGGATAGGTGTTATAGAAGGGCAATACCCAGAAGAAATCGCTTCTAAAGGGTACATCTGGTCAATAAAACCTAAGGATTTGCTAGAAAGTATAGATTTGTACTATAAAATGGTAGCTGAATTGAAAGGAAGAGCCAAAGAAAAGCGTGCTCTCACCGTTACAGCAGTAGATACTCTCTACAGCATGTTCGGCTTACAAAACCTACTGCTTGCCATCAACAGATATATAGCATATGCCGTAGCCAATGGCGATCTAAGCATATTCCTGTTAAAGCCTGGCATACCTTCTAAAGCGCTCTACCAATCTCTCTACTCAACAGCAAAATTACATCTCAGAATCTTTAGAAAGTACGGCGTTTTATTTATCTATGGTGTTAAACCCAGAACCCCCCTCTATGCTATTGAAGTGGGTGAAAGAAGCTTTGTCCCTAGACTAATACCCATAGTATAGGTGCAAGCGATGTGTGAAAAGCAATCTGAGGTTGTTAAACGCTTTGTAAAGATCGCAACAGAACTGACACCAAGAGATATGTTCCCTGAGGAGGTACGCAGATGCATGAGGGCTCTAGTAGGCGAAACCGCAACAAAAGTATACATTTATCACTTAGGCGGAGAAAAGGTCTTAAGCGAACCTAAGACATTTGCTGAAAGAGTGCTTAACCTACTCGGCTATGGCGGCGAAGTTCTGCTAAACTTCATAATAAAAGAAATAGAAAAACGCACTTCCTAAAGGGAGCTCAATAAACATCAAACTATACGAGAGGATAACAAGGCACCTTATTGTAACAAAAACAGAAAGCATAAAGATTCTCCAAAACAGAGTAGTTGACGATGGACCTTAGCGAGATTAGGGTTGTCATTCCTGTGGGTGGGCAAGCGACTAGACTTCAGCCTCTTACCGCTGAGGTATCGAAGGCTTGCCTACGTTTTATGAATAAGCCGCTCATCGAAATAGCGATTGCTGAGCTCGCTAAACAAGGTGTTAAGCACTTCATCTTCGGCGTGAAGGGGTACATAAACTATCGAAGCCTACACGACTACTTTGATGACGGCACACCTCTCTCAGCCAAATACGGCATACAACCACGGATTCATATAAAGTATCAGCCACACTTCGACGACTTAGGGAGCGCCGACTCGCTCAGAATAATCTTAGACTACTACGACATACCCTCGCTGATAGCGGTTGTGCAAGGCGATAACATCTTTGATCTGAACCTCGCTGATCTAATAGATTTCCACCTCTCAAGAAAAGCGCTCATGACCATCTGCTTAACAAGGGTTGATGATGTAACCGGATATGGTGTAGCCGAACTCCAAGGTGAAAGAATAGTCAGATTCATAGAGAAGCCAGATCCTAAAGAAGCCCCCTCGAACCTAGCTAACACGGGAATCTACCTACTCAGCCCAGAGGTCAGATCGGTCTACAAGGAGCCGCTTATCCAAGAAAAAATCAAGCGCCGAGAGCGGCTTGACTTCGGCAAAGACTTCATACCCTACCTCATAGAGCGCGGCTACCCTGTCTACGGCTACCTCCTCAAAGGTCGATGGTATGATCTAGGTACGCCAGCAAACTATCTTCGCAGCCTAATCGAACTGCTCAAAGCTGGGTACGGACTTGATCCAACTTGGAGAGTAGAGGGGCACGACATTTGGATACAGAGCCGAAGCGCTGAATCGCTGCGTAGAAGAAGCGAAATAGTGAAGAAGATGCACGAGGGTAAGATTAGGCTAGAAGGCTCTGTACTTATTGGGAGACATTGCCAGATAGGTGAAGGCTCAGTAATCAAAGACTCAGTAATAGACAACTTCACTATTATAGGCAAGAACGTATATATAGAGGGCTCAGCCATATTAGATCGGTGCATAGTTTACGATAACGCAACGATAAGCAAGAGCATAATAGGTAGGCACGTTATAGTCAAATCCTCGCCAGCAAAACCAACCTCGATAGAGGACCTGTCTGTAATAGGCGACGATACCCTAATAGAAGAAGGTCTCAAACTGAAGGCTGCGAAGATCTACCCGCACAGCAAATTAACCTCTGCTACTTAGTGTGAAACCCACCTCGACGTCCCGTCAACGAACACCTCTTTCTTAAAGAGCGCTGGTTCACGCTTATATCTTTCAACAGCCTCCTGCAAGGCGGGGAAGACGTTGCTACGGCTCTTACCAGAGACAAGCACCAGCACAAGCGGCTCTCCGACCCCAAACCGACCCATAAGATGGTATATCAGAACGCGGCTGACCCGATACTTAGTACTAACCTCCTCGCATATCTTACGAATAGTAGATGTAGCGTGTTCAACATAGGATTCGATCTCGATCTCAGCAACCTCTTTACCTAACTCGCTAACATTCTTCACTAAACCTATAAAGGAAGCGACAGCCCCGTCACTAGGGCTAACATTCTTTAAAAATTCGCTTATAGCGTCAAGTAAGTTAAACTCATCCTTAGGATACACACCCGGCTCAAGCATATTAGAAAAGGGGGTTTGAGGGGTTTTAATATCTTACCTCTTTGCTACTGCCAACCCTTCTTTTTAACGCTGTACCGCAGATCGGGCAATAGCGGATAGTACCTCCGAATACTTGGCTGCAAGCCGGGCAGTATTGGACCCATCTCACCATCCTCCTTATACCTCTACTCATACTCGGCATGAAACGCAGATTAAGGGCTTGGGCTACATTCTGAACAGCATAGTCATCGGTCACTATAACCGTATCGCCACCCTCCTTAGAATAATGTAGAGCAAGAGCTAGGACAGAGAGGTCTGCCTCAGAGAGGCTAGAGATGTCTTTTGTTTCTGCGGCCACAGCCTTCACACGCTGGTATGCCTCAGAAGGCGGCTCCTCGACTACTAGACGCTTAGAATCGATAAGAGTGTTTATTATCGCGATATATTTGCTACTATGTGTAACTTCTTTTAATACCTCTGCGGTCGTCTTGTAGCATTCTAAACCAGTATAAGGTATACCCGCATAGAATGCGGTCGCGTCTAGTACCAGTATCCGAGATTTGCTACCCTCTTTTTCTGCCATTTTCAGACCTGTGAAGCCAATTTATCGAAGAGCTTCTTCTTCATCTTTATAGGTACATCATAATATGTAGCAAGTGCTATAGAGTCTGATGCTCTATAGTTTCTAAGAACAAAACTGCTACCTCTACAGTTAAAATAGAGGTCAGCCCTAAGCACATTCCCCCTCTCATAAACCTCAACTTCTGTCAAGAAGATCGACTGACTATCAGCCAACTCAGCTATCATCTTGTAGACCGAGGGTACAGAGACTCGGTCACCCCTCTGGAACCTCGCTATATACTCTGCAACCTCACCCGAAAAGGCGCTCATCGGAAAGCTTCTACCATCTTCAGCCGTTAAAACGAGTACACCTTGCGCACCCTCTGGGTCTGCAAAACCCACCTTCGTAACCTTAACATACACATATTCATCCTCTTTTTTATCTTCCTGCATATGCGCTCCCTATAAAAAATACAACCATCTACTGATAAAGGTAGCGCTCTGCATTAAGAGATCATCTTGAGTAACTGCTTAAATGCGAAGTCCTTCAGCCTAACTAGGTTTGCATCATATTTATACCTAGTGATCTCCACCTCCTCACCACTTTCTAACCCAAAAACCTCTTGCCCATCGACCACCACATCAGCTGGCTGATCGACCTTTATCGTAATCGGTTGAGGCCTTATCACGATAGGCGGCACATAGTGAAGAGGTGAAGCTGGGACTATCAGTACACCATCAAGGCTCTCTTGCAAAACTGGTCCTTTTAATGAATAAGCGTGCCCAGTTGAACCAGTTGGTGTTGATACCACCACACCATCCATCCTAACATTTATTTGTGCCTCGCCAAGTTTTATTGTGAATAGCGGTGTACCTATGTGCCGTCTCCTTACTACGTACACCTCATTTGTTGCGGGTGGAAGTTCCACGGTAGTTCTTGCCACTAGCCTCATCCTTCTATCCAGTAGGTACTCTCCTCTTTTCAGCTTATAGAGGGCTTCATCCATCTCATTGGGCTTGATCTCTGAAAGTATCCCTCGGTGCCCCACATTCACAGCTAAGACTGGTGTTTCATCTTTGAGCAATCTTAGTGTGCGCAGGAGAGTA
>Ga0209393_1000699_pt1 | contig 15643 bp, 18 predicted proteins | sample SSWtaG_2_FD_184117 | JGI IMG/M metagenome (GOLD analysis project Ga0209393, IMG submission 184117) | Hot spring microbial communities from Sandy's Spring West, USA to study Microbial Dark Matter (Phase II) - SSWsed_130316 (SPAdes)... | ecosystem: Environmental > Aquatic > Thermal springs > Hot...
GTCCAGCCCCTACCACCCTGGTACGGCTACTACACCTACGCTGAAATCTTCGAGACCTGGGGCGGTGAGCCCGTAGCCTTCGTATGGCCCGGCCTAGACTTCTACAGCGGTAGCTACGTAGTCCTCTCCGAGGACTTCTACAGCCACGGAACGTTCTGCGCTACTACCGCAGCCGGTAGGGACTTCTACGCCGCGACAGGCTACGGTACTAGGAGTATAGCAGGTCAGGCACCGGAGGCCTCCATAGCCTCAGCTACAGCTCTATGGCTAGGCAACACCCTAACCTCCATATACTTCTTCAGCGGGTTCGACATAGCTACACCGTACGGTATAGGGTCTAGGTACCTGTGGCCAGCTCTCTTCGCTAACCCGTGGATGGCTTATGAGGGGTATAGCTGGGAGTGGGTCTATACAGGGAACCCGCGGGTAGACATAACCAGTAACTCCTACGGGATAAGTGCGTGGGCTCTCTGGGGCTGGGCCTCCGGGATGGACCCCGTAGCGGCGGTATTCGACTACACATCAGCTGTCTCAGGGGTAGCGCACTTCGTAGCCGTTGGCAATGGAGGGCCGGGATGGGGGACTATAACGACCCCCGGTGCTTCGTCCCTAGCTATATCGGTTGGAGCTGCAACCGAGTTTACATACCTAACCGCCTACGGCTACCCACCTGGAGCTAATAGCATGGTAATAGCGTGGAGTAATAGAGGGCCTACCGAGCTAGGTACGGTAAAGCCAGACGTCCTAGCTGTAGGAGCCTACGCCTGGGCTGTTGGTAGGACCTGGGACTCCCTACTCTACGGAGTACTGAACGGCGCCTACGCCTACAACCTCTTCGGAGGTACTAGCCAGGCAACCCCGATGGCAGCTGGTGTAGCGGCTCTAGTAGTATCGACCTACAGGCAGCTGACCGGGTCCGGGATGCCCGCGTACCTACTCAAGACCATACTCATGAACTCCGCGAGGGACGCAGGCTTCAATGAGCTAAGCCAGGGGGCCGGCCTAGTGGATGCCTACATGGCTGTATCCATGGTCCTCGACCCATCGATACCCAGGGTCTACTCCAGGGAGTTCGTTACCGACGTTCTAAGCGATGTAGGCCCTAGCTACGCAACCTTCACCTACGGCGCCTCGGTACCCCCGGCCTGGTACGAGCCTAAGATCTACGTACCGCACATAGCCCCCGGCTCGACTGCTCTGAGGACCCTCGAGATCACCGGTAGCGGGACCCTAAAGGTCTACTCAACTAGGTTGACGCAGGTCAGCACCACACCTATATGTAGCATAATCTCATCGGTGCTATCGCCACCGACCGTCGCTGGCTGTAGTGGCGATATCCTCTACGTAGACGCTAGGGGGAGGATCGCGGCCTACGCATGGCTATTGCTAGACCTAGCTAAGATACCGAGGGATAGGTACTTAGAGTTCGAGGTAGTGTACCCGTACGAGTACTTCAACAGAGGTGGTAGGGACCTCACCTGGGATACCTACCTAGGCGTTGCAGACCTCTGGTACTGGGTAGACTTCAACGGGAACGGCGCTATTGAGTGGTGGGAGAGGACTAGGCTAGCTGTAGACGTTAGGGGCGCTAACTCCCTAAGGCTTCAGCTATCTAACCTAGGCTCCCGGATGGCTGAGGTCGATAGCCTGATTAGGAAGCTCTACGGTATAGATACGACAGGCCTAAGGAAGGGTGTAGTACTTAGGGTAGGGCTGTACCAGACTACAGTGAACTCCGTAGTACCGTTTAGAGTTAGGCTAACCACGTACATAGCAACAGCGTGGCCTGAGGTCACCCCGACCGCAACTACGGTAACGGTATCCGGTACAGCTAGGCTAAGCGTAGTGATTAGAGCACCTACAGCTCCAGGGTTCTACAGCGGTTACCTAGTGCTGGAGGACGTATCTAGGGGGACCCGCTACAGGGTTCCGGTATCATACTTCGTACCGATAACCCTAGGAGGGGCTGCGGTATCCCTAGTACCGGTAACTGAGAGGGGTCTCTACAGGAACTACTACCTAAGAGGCGCCTTCGACTGGACCTGGAGGTACGAGTCAGGGGACTGGAGGGTCTTCAAGGTAAGCGTACCACCGGGTACCTACGCTATCGGGGTTAGGATAACCTACCCAACCTACGGTAAGCCCGAGTACTCGAGTAACGTAGACTCCGCGATCTTCGGCCCGACTACCTACTACATGGTGGACGAGTACGGTGAGGTCACCGCGTACACCGTAACCGGTGCTCTACTCGGTGGTGAGCTAAGTAGGTACTTCCAGAGAGCCTGGGACTACGTTAAGCCAGGTGAGGTAGTGTACCAAGCTCCGGCAGTTACTGCCGGTACATACAGGCTGGTTATAAGGAACATAGGGTTTAGCGGGGCTACATACGAGGAGCCTCTGTACATAACCCTAGTACCGGTCTCCTACACGATATCCATGCCGACTAAGATAGACGCTAGGTACGGAGCTAGAGGGATAATCACCTTCAGATCGAGTATAGCTACCTACCTACCGAAGAGCTTTACAGCACTCGACGAAGCTCTCTACAGACCACCTGCTGTAGGTACGTACTACCTGGTGTACCTCCCAGCTATAGGTATCACCGTTAGCACCGGTACCGTAACGGTAACGCCACCAAACCTCCGTGTAGAGCTGTCAGTTACTGCAGATAGGACTAGGGCATACAACGGGTACTACGTAGTAGGTATAGAGGTGGAGAACGGGGCCGTAGTGCTAGCTATAGGGTACGAGGGTACCTGTACCTTCTGCTGGAGCTACTCGATACTCTACTACAGGTTCGAACTCGTTGGAGCTCTTAGCTTTATGTACTTTGCGTAGTTAAGAGTAGCTTTTTAGTTCCTACCTCCTCAGCTCCCTAGTAGATTACCTGAGTTCCGGTAAACTCTCCTCCCTCTATAGCTCCCTCTAAGCTCTTCACATCGTATGCGCTTAGAAAGACTAGGGGTACTCTACTCCTTTTAACTATGTTTATAGCTACTCTATCGAATAGCTCGTAGAGCCCTGCTAGCTCCTCGCTACGCAGCATCCCCTCAAGTACCTCGGCCCTCACCTCCTTGAGTAGCTTAGCGTTAGGGTTCTCCTTAGGGTTGGAGTCGTAGATCCCAGCAACGTCAGTAGCGTTGATTAGTAGGTCAGCCCTTACTAGCTCTGCTACTAAGGCAGCTACAGCGTTCGTGGACTGCCCTGGTTGGAGCCCACCTAGTACGACTACCTTACCGGTGCTCCAGGCGCGTAGGAACTCCTCCACGCTCCTAGGTATAGGGAGGTAAGCTACACCACCCACTAAAGATGCTAGAAGTAGTGCGTTCACCCTACTCATCTCGATACCAAGCATGTCGAGCACCCCCTCAGACAACCCGAGGTCCCTACCTAGCTCTATGTAGTCCCTAGCTCTCCTACCTCCACCTACAACTACAGCTAGCCTAAAGCCCTGCGAAGCCTTCCTCGAGATTACCTCAGCTACTTCTCTAAGCACCCCAGCTCTACTACGGTCGTCGAATAGCTTACCTGTTAGCTTAACCACCACCCTCCTAATCCCTGACACCCCGGAGGACTCATTAAAGTAACTTAAAAACCCGTACTGGAGCTCTACGTGGTATGGTTAAGGTCCTGATCACGGGGAAGCCGGGGGTCGGTAAGTCCACGGTATTCCTTAGGGTAGTTGAGGAAGCTACCTCCAGGGGGTTTAGGGTCTGCGGCTTCTACTGCCCTGAGATTAGGTTTGGAGGGGTTAGGAGGGGGTTTAGGATAGTCTCGATAGGGCTGCCCCTAGAGGGGGTCTTAGCCTACGTATGCGGGGAGATGGAGGGGCTTAGCAACATTACCGTCGGTAAGTACTGCGTTAAGTTAGACGACGCCGTAGCTGTGGGGGTTAGGTCCCTGGACTATGCCCTTAGGGAGTGCGATACGGTAGCTATAGACGAGGTGGGGCCCATGGAGCTTAAGGCTGGGGAGCTAGGTAGGCGTATCTGGGACGCCCTACTAAGCCCTAAGCCTACTGTAGCTGTTGTACACCGAGGTATAGCTGAGGAGGTGCGCAGTAAGCTAGTCAGTAGGTCCTTTAAAACCTACCTCTACACGGTTACCGAGCTCAATAGGTCGAGGCTACACGAGGAGGTGCTCAAAACCCTACTTAGCAGCTTAAAGTAGCTTCAGCTTCCCCGTTACCCTATCCAGCAGCTCGTCAGGAGCCGGCCCCAGCCCCGCAGTCGTCGTTGTCCCGGGGGGTAGCTCGGTAAGACCGGCATCCCTTACGATAGCTACTGGGATACCCAGCTTCTCAGCTTCCTCAGCGTACCGTAGGAGCTCCTCCTCCGAGGACACCCTGACTACGACCTTCCTCTGCCCCTCCTCCAGCCACCTATCGAGCCACTCCCTCCTAGACCTCATAGCCTCTAGAGCCGCTGAGACAGCTGCATGCGCTACCTGAACAGCTAGCTTACCCTTACTCATCCCTAGGTCTGTGCGGACAAGTATTACCTGCTTCACCCCCTGGACCCCCGGGCGGTTAGCGCAGCTATTACCTTCTCCACAACGTTCCTTGAGCTCTCCAGCAGGCACTTAACGTAGCAGCTCTCTAGTAGGACCCCGTTCCTCGTGCACCTACTCCTACAGCTAGGCTCGAAAGCAGCCCTATCTACCTCTAGGATGAAGTACTCAGAGCCCTCACCGTGTCCCCTGACCTTTACTAGGACCCTAAGCTCCCCTAGCTCCCTGAGTACCTCCCTAACAGCCTCCTGCTTATCTCTACTGAAGATGTAGAAGCCGTACCTCCTGAGGGCCTCAGCTAGCTCCCTCCTTACATCCTGCTGTTCCATACCTCCTCACCGGTACCCTCAACGTACTCGTAGCGCAGGTAAGTATTAGCTCAGCTAAACGCCTGCTAACCCGGCACTCCACTACCCTAACCTTAAGCTTCCTGTAGACAGCTCTAACTAGCTGGGCTCCGTCCGTCCCGAAGACTACGAGGTCCCCCTTAACGTGCTTCCTCGGGTTCCTCCTGAAGTCCACCCAGACTACGTAGGTACCGCCCGGTACCTCTAGTGAGACCTCGAAAGCCTCCCCCTTAACGTACGTCGGCCTAGTAGGTACCCTCTCAACTACCCTAGGTACTACCCTACTGCAGTCCCCTCCGATAGCTAGGTAGGTTGAGTAGCGTGTGTGGAGCCCCGACCTACTGGAGGACCTCTCAACCCTAACCTTCAGGACCAACGCAGCGGACCCCTACTACACTACCCTTAACCGAGTACTCCACCCTACCGCTTACCCTAATCACTAAAGCGTCCTCGAACTCAGCAAAGCTTACGTCAGCTGAGCAACCCCCTAGCTCAAGCCTTACGTGCTTTACGGAGCCCGCCGTATCTGACCTAGATAGCTTACCTTCGGAGCTGTAGACGCGTAGGTCAGCTCTACCCCCCTTCGTAAGGTACAGTACAAGAGTCTCAGAGCGCACCCCCATCACCTCTACAGCTCTAGTTGGACTACCATTATATTTCTTCCACGAGGTCCGATGGAAGGTCGGCTACGTAGCCGGGTAGCCTATAGCTTTACCGGTGAGTGCCCCAGCCCTGTAGAGCCTAGCGGCTGTGCTGGTGTTCTACCCTAGGCTACCTCCCTACACGCTCTCGTCGAGTACCTAGCTACAACCGGTGCTGAGAGGGCTACCGAGATCAGCTCGGGGATAGCGGCTCCAGGTGGTACTCTATAGGCTAGGTGGAGTACCCATGATGCTACTCCAACCGCTATAGCTACCGAGGGTACCAGCAGCTCCCTGAAGACCGCGGCGTAGGTCGCTAGGGCTACGGCGATGGATACGAAGAAAGCTACCGATACCCAGGAGTGGAGCGCTCTGTAGACCTCGTCAAATACTGCTACTAGGTTTAGTGCGAACGCCATCAGTAGTAGGGAGGCTGAGACCGCTCGGCTAGCCCTAGCCGAGTAGGTTAGCGCGAAGATAGCTGCTAGGAAGGCCCCGAGGGCTAGCCCTAGGTTAAAGAGCGGCGCCACGTTGCTCTTAGTAGCGTGCCCTAGGTCGCTGAGGGCGTTCCTGTAGATATCGAACCACCCTGAGAGGGCTGCGGCAGCAGCTACGAAGAGCAGCGGGACCACGTACATGGACGCAACTAGGGTAGTGCACCTACGGCTATACGCAGCCGACACCTTAGCCAGCCCCTAGCACCCTATCAAAGACCTCCTCGAAGGCTCTGTAGACGTCGTCTGTGTAGAGGACTACGAGGACCCTCCTAAGCTTCGTGTACCTATAGCTCCTTAAAACCTCGGCGAAGACCTCGGCAGCTCTAGCCGGTGGGTATCCGTACACTCCCGTGGATATAGCTGGGAGGGCCACTGACTCGAGGCCTAGCTCCTCAGCCTTAGCTAGGCTGTTCCTAACAGCTAAAGCTAGCTTAGCGTCCCCCTCAGGGTCCCCGTAGACTGGCCCTACTGCGTGGATTACGTACCTAGCCTTAAGCCTCCCGGCGCTGGTTACAGCCACCCCGCCGACGGGGACTGGACCGTACCTCCTAACCCACTCCCTACTCTCATCCTGGATAGCCGCACCGCCCTTCCTAACTATCGCAGCGGCAACACCACCCCTATGCTCCAGGTACGGGTTAGCTGCGTTAACTATAGCGTCAGCCTCTACCTCAGTAATATCGCCCATAAGTAGGACTACCTCGACACCGTCGGCCCTGTAGACCTTCATAGAGGCACCACTACTTAACCTAGCGCTACGGTAAAAATACCTCAGCTAAAATCTGACCTCTGCGCCCGCAGGGTGTTCTAAGCTTATTAGCGTACCCGGTACCTCACCTACGGCGAGGTTCCTATGCTGAAGCTTGAGGGGGTCTTCGTACCTCACGTAACCCCGTTTAGGGATGACGATGAGGTGGACCTGGAGGCTTTAAGGGAGCTAGTTAGGTTCTTCCTGGACTCGGGACTCCGCGGGTTAGTACCCCTGGGTAGTAACGGGGAGTTCCCCAGCCTGAGCTTCGAGGAGAGGCTTAGCGTGCTCAGGGTAGTAGTCGACGAGGTTAACGGGAGGGTCCCTGTAGTAGCCGGGGCAGGAGCTCCGGCTACCGTAGAGGTGCTGAGGTTCGCTAGGGCAGCTCTCGATGTAGGTGTCGATGGGTTCCTCGTAGCACCGCCCTACTACTTCACGCCAAGCGATAGGGAGGTCTTCGACTACTACTCCAGGGTAGCTAGCAGTATTGACGCACCGATACTGCTCTACTCGGTCCCTAAGTTCGTAGGCTACCACCTCAGCCTCGAGGTCGTCGAGAGGCTGGCCTCCGAGCACTCGAACGTTGTTGGGATAAAGGATTCCGGAGGTCTTGTATCGAGGTTCGCGGAGCTAGTTAGAAGGGTTGGTAGTAGGCTGAGGATCCTAGCAGGTACTGGCGACATGATCCTACCGGCACTAGCTCTAGGAGCTCACGGAGCTATAGTTGCCGTAGCGAATGTGGCACCGAGACTCTGCGTACAGCTATATGAAGCCTTTAAGAGGGGTAATCTGGAGAAGGCTAGGGAGTTGCAGGTAAAGCTTAACTACCTGAACGAGGTCGTAGTTAAGAAGTACAACCAGCTCAGCGCTATAAAAGCAGCAATGAGTCTACTAGGCCTAAGAGTTGGGAAGCCACGGCACCCATACGCACCACTGGGGGAGAAGGAGGCTAGCGAGGTCTTCAGGGTACTAAAGGAGATCGGGCTTATAACTGAGAAGGGATCAGACCTAGCGTAGAGCTGTTATAATAGCATAGGTTATTAGAGCAACCGTGGAGAGAAACCCTATGAGTAGTAGTGAGTACGTCAGGGATCTTTCCATGTAGTCCTCTACAGCTACTACTGTGAGGGAAGCTCTTCTGACCGACTCGGCTAGGGTCTTCTCTAGTTCGGCTACGAAGGATACGATCTTTGCCAGCGCTACGTACATTAGTTCAGCGGGTGCAGAGGTTAACCTCTCAGTAAACTCGGAGACCGATGTTAACTCGCGAGTAAGGCTACGCACTGAGACCAAGCTCTCGGCAGGCTTAGGTATAGAGGTTAACCTCTTGGCAACCTTAATAGCACTAGCAGACTTTCTGAATAGCAAAGCTTTAAGGGTCTCCGGGCAGCTTAACGGAATTCTCAGGTAGCTTAGGTAGCTTAACGCATGTTCACTATACCTACGTAGAGCTCTGGACCCTGCAAACCCTATAGCCATCAGGGCTAAGGACAGCACTACGTGCCACAGCACCCTATACGCAGGGTCGAACCCGAGGCCTAGCACTTTAGTTGGAGTAATCGCATAGTAAGCCGAGAAAAGGCTTAGGAGGGGTAGTAGCGGTCCTTTAGGGAGGTAGCTACTGGGAGCTAAGCAGAGACCTAGAGCTAAGGATAGTACTGGGAGTAGTATTAGGTCGGCGAGCACAGCTCCGGGTATAGCTACGGAATAATAGTACACGAGAGTAAGTAGGGGTAGAGCTAGGACTATTAGGGGATACCTCCCTCGGTTATAGCCTAGCAACGCTACCTCAGTAGCAGTTACCGCTACTAGGGTTAGAGCTAGCTTAGCTGCGACCTCAGCTAAGGTGTAGCTAGAGCTTAGTGTAGATAGGGTTGAGGTAGCTAAGCTAGCTATCGATAGCTGTAACCGAACCCCGAGGAAAGCTACCTCCAGTACTCTAAGGGGCATCCTAGCCCTCACCAGATTCCCTAGTTCGCCTTAGTAGTTCAAGTAGGTAAAAAGCTAGGAGCACGAACATGAGGAGAGCTATAGCAAGTACCGGAAACACCTCCCTAACTACCTTAAGCTCGCTATAGAACCCCTCGTAGACCGTCCCGATAGCGAAGGTAAACCCTATCGAGACGGCTACCAGACCCGCCATGTAGGGGATCAACTCAACGGCTTTACGGTCTAGACCAGCGCTTCCAGATTTAACCTCAACCTCTATGTGAGCTCTAAAGTACTTTACGCTGTAAACTACCGATAGAGCTACCTTAACGGAGATTACAAGTAGTGCGAGGACGTAGAGCCAGGAGTACTTAAGGTAGTATGAGATAGATACGAAGGTAACTACCTTAGCTAGAAAACCTACAGCAGGCGGCATGCCGAACATCGATAGTACTGAGACCATAGCTACTAGAGACTCTGCTGGAGCGTATAGGTATACGTAGCCTAGCTTACCCAAGTTCCTCTCACCAGTTAGTATCTCGATAAAGCCGGAGTCCATGAAGAGGGATGACTTAAAGAATACGTGTGCGACTGCATATATGGCTGCTGCATCGATGAATACCGAGTCGCCCGAAAGTATGTAGAGGGAGAGTAGTAGTGCCATCGCTGCGGTATGCGACATAGTGCTATAGGCTAGCAGCTTCTTTATATCGGACTGCACAGATGCTTGGAGCCCCCCATAGATAGCTGTAAGGCAGCTGGACAAGAACATCGTAGCTAGCGCAGTATCCCGGCTTAGGGGGTAGGACTCGACTAGGTAGATCCCGTAAATACCCATCTTAACCATAATCCCCGAGAGTAGCGCTGATGCTGGTGAGGGAGCTATGGAGTGAGCATCAGGAAGCCAGAAGTGGAACGGGAATACCGCCGCCTTGGAGAAGAAGCCAAGCAGTACTAGAACTGTAACCAGAGGTGATGTAAGGTCCGGAGCTATCTCGCTTAGCTGTAGGTGTACTGCATCGCTGAAACCTGTAAGAGCTAGTATTACGAAGAGAGATACGTCTGTCGGTATCATAGAGAAGAGGAGGTACTTAACGGCAGCTAGTAGGGCCCCCCGATCGGCTTTAACTAGGTAGTCGTAGGCTATGAGGAAGAAGCCCAGTAACTCTGCTACGAGCCAGAACGTGATCAGCTCAATTAGCCTAGAGGATGCGAACACCGCGAGTATAGATAGTGCGAAGAGGTCTACTAGGGGGATTAGACTCGGGGAACCGTACTTAGCTCTCGAGTACTTAGGTGTGTAGAGTGTGAGGAATACTGCTACAGAGACTCCTGAGAGTAGTAGTAGCCTACTAAATGGGCTTACACTACCGGGTATCAGTACTAGCAGCAGGAACCCGGCAACCCTAGCTACGTAACCGGGAACCCGCTCACGGATTGCAGGGATGTTGCCTAGGAGTATTAAGGCTATAGACGTAGCTAGTATAAGCTCCCTACTATTTAGGAGGACCTGGACGTACTCCAAGACTCCACCTAGCTCTAGAGCCATCCCGCTAAGACCCTAAAACGAGCCTTATATACCGCTCGTAATCCTCTACAGAGTTCCCAATACCTTCAACCACGAAGCTCCTTATGCTGTCCGATACAAGTAGCAGTACTCCAAGTGATATAGTTGCTACCAGCAGTACCAGTAGAACAGCTATCGGTAGCACGGTACCCCCCCGGTAGCCTTTACTGCGCACTACCATAGGGCTAGGCTTGAGGGAGCTGGCTACTGCCCTGAAGTACCCTATGGCACAGAGCCCAGATACGGCAAGTACTAGGGCAGCACCAAGAGGTCTCCCAGCTTTAACCATAGCGAGGGTTAGCAGAGCCTTACTCCAGAACCCAGGTAGCAGCGGGATGATCCCGAAAAGGTTGAGGAACCCTACGATCAAAGCTAAGTGGGCTACCCTATACCCTCTAAGGTAGCTTAGGCAGGTTAAGCTCCTCCCGCACGCTACCGCTGCTATACCTGCTGAGTACAGTACTAGAGCGTCTCCCAACCCGTTAGCCACTAGGTGTAGCATAGCTCCGGCTACCCCCTCGAGAGTACCGGAAACTACTCCCGCGAAGGCTAGGCTGTATTGAGCTATGGTACTGTAGGCAACTATCCTCCTAACGCTCTCCTGAGAGGTAACGAGGGTGGAGGAGATCAGCGCCGAGGCTGCAGCTATAACCAGGAGTACGTCCAGCAGCATCCTACGGTACCCATCGAATACTGTACCAGCACCGAAGACTGTGATGAGTAGCCTAGCTGCTCCGTAAACCCCTATGATATCGGCTGACGCCGTAAAGAGGGCTACAGCAGGCGTAGGAGCTTCCATATAGACACCCGGTAGCCAGAAGTGGTTCGGTACTATGGCTGACTTGAAGATCATCAGCCAGGCTATGATAGCTAGCGAGACCTTAGACGCTAAGACTATATCGCCGAAGACCGTCCCAGAGAGAGGTACCCAGGCACCTGGATTGCGTGATTTTAGTGCTAGATCAGCCATGTTTAGGGTTCCGTAAGACCCGTACAGCATGAAAACCGAGAGGAGTAGTAGGGAGAGCACTAGAGATGCTGAGAGGGCGTAGATCGACGCAGCCCTAATAGCGGCCCCCCTACTCCTATAGAAGGAAGTCAGTACGTACGCAGATATGGAGGTCAGCTCAGCGGACACGTACAGGTTGAAGAGATCCGCTGTGTAGAAGAGACTAGTACACCCAGCAACTAGCAGGAACGCCGTAGCGTAGAAGAGGTACCTACTAGCAGGCTCTAGGATCCACGACCCGTAGGCAACCGAGAGCAGTAGGCTAAACGTGGCCAGAAGCCCTAGGGTAGCGCTAGCTTCGTCAACTACATATACTATGCCTAGAGGTGGTGGGAAGCCTCCGAAGCGGTAGACGAGGGTGCCAAACCTCGCTACCGCTACCAAGGCGTAAACGGATATAGCTAGTGAGATTGCTGAGGTAGCCGCGGCTACTAGGTCGATTACGGAGGTCCTCCTAACGAAGGCGGAGAGTAGTGGGAGGGCCGCTGAAGAGAGTATTAGCAGTATAGGTTGAGCTGCTACGACCCACTCCAAGAAGTTCACCCGAAGATCTTAGCGGCTAGCTCGTTCAACCCCGCGACAACCTCTCTCTCAACTACGCCCGGGTCGTTTGAGGTAGCCTCTATCCAGTGTATGTAGACTAAGCCCCTTGCTTTATCCACGTGTACTGCTACAGTACCCGGGGTGTTGGTAATGGACGACGCTAGGATGGCTATACCGTAGTCTGATCGCGGCTGGACGTATAGCTTAACTACCTGGGGGTTTATAGCGGGTCTCCTACTTAGGATTATCCTAACCATCTTAGCGTGGGACTTAAGCTCGTAAAGAGCGAATAGGTAGGCGTACTTTAACAGGTAGAGAGCCCTGATGATATCTTTAGCTGTTAGCTCCCTCCTGATGATAGCTCTGTCCATAGCTAAAGCTATGGCTAGAGACACCGTAACTCCGCTTACTAAGGTTAGCTCGCTAACACTTCCACTAAATGCTATGTAGAATAGCAGTAGGAAGCTGAATATCAGTACCCTATTTAGGAGCCTCAGCTTCCTCCACCTCCGGAATTACCCTAGTGTCCGTCGTTCCGAAGTGCTTGTAGTAGAGAACGGCTAGTCCAAGTAGGAACACACTTACAGCTAACCCTATTACTATGGCTGTAACCAGCAGCGCCTGGGGTATGGGGTCAACACTTCTAGCTGGAAAGACCCCAATGTCCTCCGGTTTAGCAGGTTGCCCAGGTAGTATGGGCGGTGATGGGAACGGACCTGCGATTCTAAATCCTACGATAACTGCTAATATGTTTACGGAGTCGGTGAACAATACCAAAGCTATCACCTTCTTAATTAGTGAAGGTCTTGAGAAGATCCCGTAGATAGCTATAGCTACGTTGACGGTCACGACCGTCGCAACTACAGTTACTATAGCTACGGGTAGTTCACTCATAGACGGAGTCCCCAGCTAAGGAGTCTCTGATATCCTCCATTCTTGCTGACATTAGTAGTAAGCAGTAGGTAAGACCTATAGAAACAGCTATAAGCTCAAGCAAGTTGAATACGAATATGGAGCCTGCTAGGGGGGTATTAAAGAACCACGCAGGCATTGAGAGAGGAGCATCAGCCTTACCCATGTTCTGCAGTACGTAACCTCTAGCTCCCAGTATTGTAGCAGCTATGGGTATCGCGATGGAGGTTAGCACTATCAGTAGTAAGGCGAGGTACCTCGCTTTGAGTAAGGTCCTAGCCCTGATACCAGCTACGTATATAGCTCCAACGGAGAACACTGTGACGACGAGTGCTGGAGCTACTGCTAGGAGGGCACCCCCCTGGAAGCCTCCTCCAGGGCTTAAGTGTCCGTGAATAGCCAAGCTGATGCCAGCTACGATTATTAGTGGGATTACTACTCTGGTAGATGCTTTAACCACTAATGTAAGCCCCCGGAGCCTAAAGCTGGGGGGCTCCCTAATCCCTCTAAAGAGCGTGGCAATACCAGCTATTGCGGCAAATAGGACTGCCGTCTCCAGTATGGTATCGAGTGCTCTGTAATCCCACATTACAGCAGCTACAGCATTAAGAGAGTAAGCTGTTAGGTTAGGGGACCACGGGTTGAATGTATTCTTTAGTACGGATCCGGCTAAACCTCTTAGATCACTAGCTGGAATAACCCCAAGACCTCCCAGACTGAAGACGGCTCCGAGGGCTATGGACAGGGACGCTAGGGATACAGCTACAGCTAGGTCCCTCCGCCTCATCTCTCATACCTCTCGGTCTTCCTTAGGACAGCCAGTAGCATTATGGGTAGTAACCCGCTGGATACCGGTATGTACGCTACGACTACGTCAGGAGCCATCAGGGTGTAGCAGATTAGTGCGTAGCAGACCCCCTGAAGAGCCATAAACACAGCGGAGTTCACTAGGTCCCTCTCTACTACTGCCAGGTACGTAGCTACTACAGAGAAGAACGAGAACATTAGGACAACTATTAGGGGGACCAGCACCTAATCCCACCCCACACCATCCTCCGCAATGGCGTCGTAGGTGAAGTCCTTAGCTACCTCACCGGATCTGTAGGCCGCCCTAGCTAAGGCGTGAGCTCCGGCTGGTGCGAGTATCAGTATAAGTAGCGCTGCTACTAAGCATACCCCAAGTAGGTGAAACCTCTGCATCCCGAGGTCCTCCAGGGCTACGGAAAGTAGGGAGAGCCCAAGGAGGGGTACCGCGGAGCCTCCAATGGCCGAGACCGTTGCTGCGTGTAACCTATTGAAGAACCCGCGGAGCCTTAGGATTCCAACAGCTCCAACTAGCTCTAAAAACGCTCCGACTACAAGTAAAGCTAACCCCAGGAGGATTAGCGCTAGCTCCAACTTTAGTCACCTATACCCTCGGACTCTACGTACTTTGAGATGTAGATATCTAAGGAGTATATCCAGAGAGTAAGCACTACCGCACCAATAGCTATCATAGGCTCCCCTAGGTAGAGAGCTAGGAGGACCATGAAAACTGCTAGGTCGTAGCTCAGAGCATCCACGGCTAGGACCCTATCGAAGACTGTTGGACCTCTAACAGCTCTCACCAGGAATAGCGTAGCCGAGGCTAGGTAGGCGAGTATCACGACCTCGATAACCCTTGTTACCACCTCCTCCATAAGGCCCCGAGTACTCTTTTACCACGGCCAAATATACCCAGCCCTCCTCGGGTCTAAAGGGCTTTGGACGGAGGGAAAACTAAACGTCGAGGTAGAGCTAGGTAGGATATTCGTGAACTCTAGGGGGATGTACATCTACGCGTCATAGGTGAGGTTACCATTAGGCACGGCGTAGGGCTCGGTAGGGAGCTCCTAGATAAGGTTAAGCTAGTGAAGCAGAGGAGACCGAGTCCCCTTAGGAGGGGCTGTAAAGGTTGTATTCACGACTACGTGCCACCAAAGGCTTAGAGCTCGTGAGAGGAACAACGTCTGAGTGCTGAGGTGAGATATGGGCCTCATCCCCTTGAGGGTTGAGGAGCATGGCCCTAGCTAGTCGGCTAGCTGGGTAAGCCTGCCGGGGTGCACTAGCGTATCTCCAGGGATCTGCTCAGCTTCCTGTACCCCATAGACGTAGCTAGCTGTAGGAGGAACTTTAGGAGCACCCTAACCAGGGAGGGGCCGGCGCCCGCGATTAGGTGGCTGGCCAGCTTGTGGATCTTGCGTATGGAGTCTAAGGCCGTGATCGCCACTAGCTCTAGGGCCCTCCGGCTCTTAGGCAGTATGCTGTCAGTGCTTAGAGCCTTAGACCTCCTGAGGCTCCCCGAGGGTATGAACGGTAGGGTGAAGAAGAAAGCGTTGTAGCTCCTTAACCTCTCGAACAACTCTATGGAGGCCTCGATATCCTCCTCAGTCTCCCACGGGAAGCCCACTATCAGGGTCGCGCAGACCCACCACCCGCACTCGTTGAGGAGGGCTATGGCCTCCTCAACTACCCTAGGCCATTCCTCTGCCGTGAATGGCTTCGGCTTACCTGGTGCTACGATCCTTATGAGCCTCGGGCTAGCGGTCTCGACCCCTAGCTGGATCACCGAGAACCTCCCCCTCCAGGTAGGCTGGAGGATCTCTGCGGAGGCTTTTAGCAGGCTAGGATTCGCGGCAGCCGTCGAGGCGGTTACGAAGTCCACTGAGACCCCCTCCACTCCCGTCACCTTCGTAACGGACCTCAGGAGCTTGAAGAGGGCCTCCGGGTTCGGCTCGAGCCCCCTGGACCCGTACCTCAGGAAGTCCTCGGAGTGCAGGGTTATGCTGATCTCACTGCCGGCTACGTTTACAGCAACCTCCCGCAGTACCTTCTCCAGGGGTATGCTCCTGAAGTAGAGTAGCGTTGGGTTACAGAATCTGCACCCCCTCCCGCAACCTCTGGTTACCTCCACGATCCCCTT
>Ga0209393_1000705_pt1 | contig 15578 bp, 16 predicted proteins | sample SSWtaG_2_FD_184117 | JGI IMG/M metagenome (GOLD analysis project Ga0209393, IMG submission 184117) | Hot spring microbial communities from Sandy's Spring West, USA to study Microbial Dark Matter (Phase II) - SSWsed_130316 (SPAdes)... | ecosystem: Environmental > Aquatic > Thermal springs > Hot...
TAGCGACAGAAGCAGAAGAGGCAGCCAAACCCTCGCTGCCTTCTTAGAGCCCCATTCTTCAGGGACTGGGTCGTAGCCTCCCGGACTGAAAGGATGGCACCGTAGCAGTCGCTTCAATGCCAACCAACTTCCTCTCCAGAGCCCGAACCTCTCTATCGCTTGCATTGCGTATTCGCTACAAGTCGGCGTGAACCGACATGATGGCGGCAACAACGGCGAAATCCAGCGCTTATAGCCTTTCAAGACCAAAAGAGCAAGTTTCGTCAACATGGTCACCACAACCTCACCGGTTTCCTTTGTCTGTCTTCGGATTTTCGGTTTGCCCCTTTTCACCGAACCAATCGGGCAGTTGCAGGACTTTCGCTTTCAATAGCAACTCCGTCAACGCTGCGTCAACCAATTGAAAGTTTGCCGCAGCGCATGCTGGTTGTGCAATAACGAAAAGGTCAACGCCTTCCCTCATTGCCCACCGTTTCGTCCTATAAGCCTCCCTGAACCACCGTTTGATGCGGTTTCTAAGGGTTGCCTTTTTGGCAACTTTCCTTCCGACGGAAAAGGCAATTCTCCTGCCTCCACCTTCCTTCCAACGGACATAGAGGGTCATCAAAGGGTGCCTGTATCGCTTTCCCTCTCTCAAACATGCCTCAATGTCTTTTTGTCGGCGCAGTCGTTCGGATTTCGGGAAACGATTGGCACCCTTTGGACCGGGCGGGAAGGAAGGGATCAGACGGTCAATCGCCATCGTCCTTTCAACCTGCGGCGCTTGATGACATTGCGCCCTGCCTTCGTCGCCATTCGCGCCAAAAAGCCATGAGTCTTTTTGCGTTTGCGCTTGTTGGGTCTGTAGGTTCGCCCCTGCAAAGATTTTGGCATCCGCTTATCACCCCTTCTTCTCCCCAGTGTCCTTTCTGTGTGTCACGAACTTCCGCTGGTTGACCTTAAAACTCTTCTCTCGGTGTTCGGCAATTATAACGCTGCCGTGCCAAACTGAAAACGGTGAGAGCCATGACCAAAGAGCAAATTCGCCAGATGGTGAAAGAGCGGATAGAAGCGATGCCTCCCGATGAGCGCTTTCGGCTCACACAAATAATTTTGCAAAGGGCTCGGTCTTTCCTCTTGACGACAAATGCTCAATTGGCTGCGTTCTACATGCCGATTCCCGACGAAATTGATATTGTGCCCTTGATTCGCTGGTGGCAGCAACGGGGGCTGCAAGTAGCGTTGCCGAGAACCTTAACTCAGGAGAGGCGGTTGGAGTTCCGGAAGGTAAGTAGGCTGGAAACGGATTTGCAACTGGGAGCGTTTGGGATTTGGGAACCCAAACCTTCCTGTCCCTTAGTGACACCTGAGGAGATTGACCTCATTGTCGTTCCAGGACGAGCCTTTGACGAGTGTTGTAACCGCTTGGGGCGTGGGCTAGGCTATTACGACCGCTTTCTGAAAAACTTGCCGGAACGGACATTGAAGGTTGCTTTGGCTTTTGAGTTTCAAATCGTGAAGCGAATCCCGACCAAGCCGAACGATGTCCCCATGGATGTCGTCATCACTGAGAGACGAACGCTCATGTGCCCCAAATAACCGAGCAAGGAGGGAAAGGGGATGCGACCAAGGATTGGATGGGGACCTGTCAGGTTGCTCGCACCGATGCTTTCCGAGGGCAAACCGACGCTTTCGGAACTGTTCGCTATGGCGAGAGATTTTGGCGTTGACACTGTTGAGTTGCACCACGCCATGATCCCCACTTATGACCGCAGGACACTTGACGAAATTGCTGGGTTGCTTCAACGCTACGGCTTGAGGTTGTCCATGCTCACATGCGCCCCGGATTTCACTCATCCCGACCCAGACGAGAGGGAGCGTCAACTTGACGAAATGAAAACAAAAGTCGTGGCTGCTTGGGTTTTGGGAGCGGAAGGGGTTCGGGTGACTGTCGGATGCGCTCACGAAGAGGTCTCGCGAGAGCAAGGCATTAATTGGGCTGTTGAGATGCTCCTTCGCCTCGCCGAGTTCGCTCACCCGAGAGGTGTCAAGTTGGGTTTGGAAAACCACTACAAAGACCGGCTGTGGGAACTGCCCGATTTCGCTTTTGACCCCGATGTCTTTTTGGAAGTCGCAGAAAAACTCAAAGGAACGCCTGTCGGGATTAACTTTGATTGCGCCAACCCTTTGATGGTTAACCGCGACCCAATCCCCATTTTGAGGGCTGTCGCTGACCGAGTCTGGCATGTCCATGTTTCCGATAGGAAAGCGGGTGAGTATGCCCACAGGGTTTTGGGTGACGGAGATGTGCCCCTTGGAGCCATCTTCGCTGAACTATCCAAGTTGGGCTTCAGTGGTGTCATTAGCCTTGAAGATGGTCAAGCCTACGCAGGTGATGAAGGGACGAAGCGTTCGCTCGCTTTCATGAGGGAACAAATATCGCGCTATTGGGGGCATTAACCCGAAGCCCCTTTTATCTGCGAGTTTGCCGAAAGTTTTGAGGATTTTGGAGTTAAAGGCTTGCATTCGGTTTCTGTCACCGCTATAATTGGGATTGCCTTCAAGGCAACGAGACGGCTGCGGATGGGTGCCGGGAAGTCCGGTGAGAATCCGGCGCTGTCGCGCAGCGGTGACCGGGGACGAAAGCCGCTGAGGGCTGTCGCCCTCAAACTCGCGGCAGCCTGAAACGCCACTGGCGCCGAAAAGGCGCTGGGAAGGCGCGGCGAGTAGGATGATCCGGGAGCCCGAAGACCGACCCATCCGCCCCCGTCGCTCGTTCGCCTCGCGGGCTGGGCGAAGGAGCGAAAATTTGTCAAGTCACTGCCAGTTCAGTGCCCGCAACCTAAGACTTTGTGGGCATTGAGTGTTCGGCAGTGTCGCTCCCTCTTTCGCCCTTCCCGCAAGCAACGGAAAAAACATGCTTGCGAGGAGGGATTTGGTCATGTTGAGGAAGGACTGTGGTCTGAAAGGGTTCACACTCATTGAACTCCTCGTCGTCATTGCGATTGTCGCCATTCTGGCGGCAATCCTGTTCCCCGTGTTCAGCCGCGCCAGAGAAAAGGCAAGGCAAGCCTCCTGCGCATCAAACCTCAAGCAAATCGGTCTCGCAGGGCTTCAGTATGCCCAAGATTACGACGAACGCCTGTTCCCCATCGCTTACGATGACTGGTCTCATTACTGGTGGGGCTATGTTGACCGAGCGAACCAAACTGTTGATTTCTCTCGCGGTTTCCTTCAACCCTACATGCGAAACGCCCAAATCAAAGCCTGTCCGACCTTTCGTGAAAACCCCAACTTCGCTTACGGGCATTTGGGCTACGGCTACAACTACGCTTACCTCAGCCCCATGAACCCACCAACTTGGACACCAATCGCTGTCTCTCTCGCGCAAATTGCTAATCCTGCCGAAACCGTTTGGATTGCCGATGCAGCACAGTGGCGGACATGGGGAGCAGGAGCGCCTGTCTTTGAGGGCACTGGTTTCCTTGAGCCACCGTCTTACTTCAATCCGACCTTCCACGGTCGCCACACTGAGGTTGGCAATGTCCTGTGGTGCGACGGTCATGTCAAGGTCTTCAAGCCAGTTTTCCGACCAGACCCGAGTTTCCAACCGCACCGAGAACGACTGCTGGGTGACATTGACCGCGACGGCAACTTCCTGACAGATGAACTTTTTGACCTGCAGTAAACGCTGACTTGAGAAACGGGCTTGCAGTTCCGCGATATTTTCGGGATGAGAGGCGGCGAGGGTGGGATTTTTTTGTTGCAGAATTTCCTTGCAGCGAAGGTGCAACTTTTGGCTGTCTAACAAAACGGTGAAAGTCTCATGTGGCGTTGGTTCCTCATCGGCATAATTTTGGGCGTCTTCCTCACTGCGGGTGGGGGTTGGTTGCTGTTCCGATGGTGGCAAAGCACCGAACGGATTGCCTACGGGGTTCGGGTTCAAGGCGTTGACATCGGTGGCTTGAAGGCAACGGAAGCAGTCCAAGCCCTCAATCGCGCTTTCCCCGAAACTTCCTTCGCAGAAATAGTTGTCCCCATCGTCTGTGATGGGCAAATCGTTCGCAGGGTAAAGTTGAAGGAGTTGGGGATCAAGCCTGACAAGAGAAAAGCAGTGCGAAGTGCTCTTGAAATTGGGCGACGGAAATCTTTGTTGGAAAGTCTGAGGGAATTCGTGACGGCATGGCAAGGAGGCACCAACTTGCCAATGCCTTGGCAGTGGGATAGGGAAAGCACTGAAAGGCTCTTGGTGCAACTGGCGAAAAGAATCAACCGCTCCCCCAAACGGGCTCAAGTTCAATTTGATGGCAAATCTGTCCACATTGTCCCCTCACAAGACGGAATACGAGTTGACATCGGTGAGACTCTGAAGTTGTGGCAGAAGCGGTTGAGTAGGGGAGGGTGGGAGATTTTGCCGCTCATAACAAGGGTAGTCAGACCGGAAGTGACAACTGAAGATGTCGCCAGCATTGATAGTGTCGTTGGTCAAGCAACGACTTACTTTCGGGTCACCGAAACCAATCGGGCATATAACATCCGCCTCGCTGCCGCCAGACTCAACCATGTTTTAATCCGCCCTGGTGAGACGATTTCCTTCAACGAACTCGTTGGTCCAAGGACGCCGAAACGAGGTTTTCGCATGGCTCGGGTCCTCGTTCGCGGCGAGTTTACTCAGGACTTCGGCGGTGGAGTTTGTCAAGTAGCAGGGACTCTTTATCTGGCGGCATTGCGATCCGGGATGGAAGTAGTCTGCAGGCACCGTCACAGCCGTCCTGTCAACTATTTGCCGCCTGGGCTTGACGCAACCGTCAATTTTGGTTCGTTGGACCTGAAACTTCGCAACCCGTTCCCAACACCTCTTTACCTTCGCACTTTCGTCAGAGGCGGCAGACTAACGGTAATCGTTTTGGGCAAGCGACAACCAAATAGGACTTATCGCATCGTCCGATACACTAAGCGAATAGGCAAGCCGAAAGAAAAGCAAATTCCAGACCGATCTTTGCCGGTCGGAGCCCCAAAAGTGGTAGGCAAAGGTAGTAGTGGCTACAAAGTTGAAGTCTGGCGGCTGGTCATTGAGAACGGAGTCGTCATAAAGCGAGAACGCATAAGCACAGACATCTACCCGTCCCAACCGAAACGGGTGAGGGTAGGGGCGGGACAAATAACCACAAGTGCCCCTCCGCCAACGAACGAACAAGCCCGCGATAACTTCCCCCAGCAAACTTCGGGCACAGAAGTCACTCAATGACGACGACCTCGTTCGTTGGGAAGAAGAAGTGAACGATGATGGGCAGGAAGAGGATGAAGGTGTTGCCTAAAATCATGCCGATGACGAAGGGCTTGAAGAAGTGCCACATTCTAATGCCACCGAACCACATCACCAAAGCCTTCGTGAGCCAACCGAGAAACATGCTGAAACCATACCTGTCGCCAAACCATGGGACAGCACTGCTCGCTGCGTAGCCTAACGGATGGAATGGCTACCAGAAAAACTGCCAACGCATCCAAGCGAGGAAGAGGGTGGTGGAAGTATTGGGAGGTCCGAACCCTCAGGTCTTGTGCCAACCTGACCAGAAATTCGTTCGCCAGCCATCAAGGATATCCCCTCGTCCGCCAGCCCATTTTCGGCACGGGCGTCGTGTAAATGATGCGAACGCTGGTTGGGTGGCATGTCAGGATAGCGATGTATGCCGAGGCAAGCATCAGGTAGAAAACTTGACGCAAATTCAAGTTGGCTAAATGAGCGATTTTGAACCCGTGAAGGGCTTGGGTGACTAAGCAAGCGGCAGAGTCACCAAACTTTGAACTAACCATCGTTAACCCAATCGCTTCTCGTCCGCTGCCTCAACGGAGACTTGGGCAAGCGGAAACGATAACTTTTCGTATTCAACCCACTGCCAACGCAACTATGCAACAATGAGCACATGAGAGTGAAGAGCGCAAAGAAGAAAACCGTCCACAATGCGAGGGGCAAGACCCAAGGCTGCCAAGGTATTTTTGTGCCCTCTGGCATGCCTTCAAAGACCCAAGCGACGACCCCGCTTCTCGGGTCTTTTGTCGGGACTGTCCAGTCAGTGATGTATTGAAGCCAGTTCAAACCCTCATACTGAAGCAACTCAGGCATGTTGCGAGGATGGGCATGATAGACGGGAGAGACCAAGCCGGTGTAAAGGTAGTTTGAAAACTGTTGCCCCGGTATCGCTCATTATGACGAGGGCGCAGTAAATGAAAAGCAGTTCGGACGAGGTGAAAAGGGGCTTCATAAAGAGGAAACGCCAAACAGGGTTGACCGCCGCAAAAAGCATGACAGGAAAGAGCGCTGAGCGAGGCAGATGCCCAGTGCCAATTAAGTCGTAGCGCAAAAAGGCAGAATGACAACCAGCAACGGTTATGCTCACAACAAGCAATGCAGACGCAATTATCGCCTTGACCGTAACTTTCTCAGCCTCTGCAATCAAATGCCTTTCCACAACTGGTGGTCTGAGCCTCGCTTCCATCTCCTGCGGGCGAAATTAACCTACTCACCTCCTTGAACGAATTGCGGGTTTTCCCTAAGTTGAGCGCAGGAAAGATGCCCCTTTGCGAGAGCACTGGAGGCGTTCTCAACGGGCTAACCAACCGAGCAAAAGAACTGTCAAAGCCCAAAGGGCTAAGTTGATCACGAAAGGCTTATCCCTAAGCATCTGTTCAGGCGCGCCGGCAGTGTCGGTCTGATAAGCCAAGTAAAGGTAGCGGAGCACCCCATAAACGACGAACGGGATTGTGACCATCAACCAAGGCTCTTTCCTGTCGCCCAAAAGGATGTGTGGTGCAGTGAAGGTGTAGAGGGAATATGCCATGATGGTCATTGAGGCGGTGACGGCAATGAACATGTCCAAGAGTTGAGGCGAATACTCGCCTAAGACAGACCGAACTGCTGTTGCGTTGTTGCCCATCAAGAGCAATTCGTGTCGTCGCTTGCTAAAGGCTATGAAAAGAGCCAACAAGAGAGTGCACAAAATCAGCCAAGGCGAAATGTCAACTTTGATGGCGAGACAACCGGCAACGACCCTCAAAACGAAACCTGCAGCCACGCCTAAAGCATCAACGATGATTACTCGCTTGAGCCAGAAGGAGTAAAGAGCGCCCCAAATTGGGTAGGAGATGGCGGTGAGAAGAAACAAAGGTGCTTCGTTTCGCCACGCCACCAAAAGCGCTAAGATAAGCCCTAAAACGGCGCTGCTAACAGCCAATGCAGCAGCCTCTCTGACCGAAACCCTCCCCGAAGCGACGGGACGGTTCCTCTTGACAGGATGTTTTCGGTCTTTTTCCCTATCAACCACATCGTTGACGGCATAGACTGCCCCCGACAACAAGCAGAAACTGACAAAGCCAACAAGCACGAAAGTGAGGTCTGTAATTGCTTTTGGTGGTGGCAACTTAAAGTTGCCTGCGAAGATGTAACCTGCGAAGATTAGGACATTTTTGACCCATTGGTGAGGTCGCAGGAGAGCAAGCCAATCTCTGACCTTCGTTACCATCCTTTACCCTGCCTTTCCGTCACGAATCCCTGCCATCAGATACGGATTGGACGAAAGCCTCTGTCAACTCGGGATCAAGTTGGGAGCCGGCAACTCTTCGCATTTCCTCCAACGCTTGCTCTGTTGAATAAGCGGGTCGGTATGGTCGCTCGGAACACAGGGCGTCAAAGGTATCGGCGACTGCTAAGAGTCTTGCTGGGAGCGGGATTTGTTCGCCCTTCAATCCATCGGGGTAACCGCTTCCGTCAAATCGCTCGTGGTGATGTCTCACAGCCAACTCAATGGTTTCGGTCAAGATGGCAGGTGGGTCTACCAACTCCAAACTCCATAACGGGTGTTGCTTGACAAGTTGCCATTCGTCATCCGTCAACCTTCCCGGCTTCGTTAAGACTTCCTTTGGCACTTTCAGCAGCCCTAAATCTTGCATCAGTGCTGCTATCCTCAATTGCTCTGCCTCTTGTTTGCTCAAGCCGACGACCTCAGCCAAACGCTTAGCGTAAATCCCGACCCTTAACGAGTGACCTTGACGGTATGGCATCAAGGTCTCAGCAAATTTGCAGAAAGAAGTGAGGGCAGCGATGTAGCCTTCACGGATTTTCTGGTGGAGTTGAGCGTTCTCAATGGCAAGTGCTGCTTGAGCGGCTAAGACGAGGTAAAGCCTTATATCGCTTTCGGAGAAAGGACGGTCAGAGGTGAGTTTAGTTAGGTTGAGCACGCCGACGACACGATTTCCGACCTTCAATGGCAAACAGAGGGCGCTACCCGCACCCTGATAATGCAAGGCTGAAGGTGAGAACTGCTGGATTGTCTGGGCATTGATGAGCAAAGGTGCACCAGTGAGGGCGACTTGACCGGCAATTCCTTCGCCGACGGGAACTTCTATGGAAAGCAAATCCGGTGAGAGCCCTTCCGCAGCCACCAACCTAAGTCGGGGCGGAGAAGTTGACTGGTCAACGAGCATGATGGAGACTTTATCAGCCCTCGCTTGTTGAAGGGCGACATGCAAAATCCTTTGCAACACTTCTTCGGTTTCAAGGGAGGTAGCGATTTGCTGTGCAACCTCGCTCAGCGATATCATCAACTCAAGCCTTTCTCGCTCCCTTATGGCACGAATATATGCTGCGGCTCTTTCAACCGTTGCTTGAAATTCGGAGATGGTAAAAGGTTTGGGTAGGAAAGCCCAGAAGCCCGCTTCAAGGGCTTCCCTGTTTGTGTCAGCGACATTTTGCCCCGTGATGAGGATCCCGACCAACTGCGGCAAGTGTTCTCTCATCATCCTGAACAGAGCCATCCCGCTACCGTCTGGCAGAAGCCAATCCACCACTGCCAAGTCAAAGGCTTCTTGTCGGACCTTCGCCAGCGCTTCTGAGGCTGTCAAGGCGGTTTCAACCTCCATCCCCAACCGCTGCAAGGCAAATTTGCAAATTGCGACTGTGCTTTCCTCGTCGTCCACGATAAGCACCCTCAAGTCTGCCATAACTCACTCCCCCTTTGCCGCCTCTGGGAGAGGCGGTGGTGTGTGCATCCGTTTCCAAAAGGCTTCAAGTTCCTCCATAAGTCGCTTGGGGGGAAGGTTCATCAAGTAACGGCTGAATTCCCTCAGCCTAAGGCTCAACTGTTCTATCTGTTCAAGTGCGTCCCTAACATGAGGCGGTAACTGCTCGTCCATTAGGGCAATTTGGGTTAAGCCCAAAATCCCGTTGAGGGGGTTGTTGATGCCGTGACTGAGATACTGGACCAGAACTGACCACAAATCTGGCGACATGGTCGGGAGCGACGGAACCGACGGAACAAATTCGGGTGCGGTGATAATCTCTATCCGATCCCCACCTTTGCTCTTCGCTACAGCGAGGGCTTGGTCAATAAGAGAAAGGAGGCGGCGAGCATCTTTAGGTTCAACTTTTTGAGCAGTTGTCAAGCCAATGCTGACTTTAAGGGTGAGCCTGACATCCTTCACCGGCAGAATATCTGCTTCCGCAAGCCTCGCTTTTAACCTCTCTGCGACCTTCACCGCACCTTCCAAAGAGGTTGCGGGTAGCGCTATCACAAACTCATCGCCACCGTATCTGGAGACAAGGTCGTAACCTCGCACCGATCGTTTCAGTATGGAACCGACTTGCCGCAGTATCTCATCGCCAACTTCAAACCCAAGCACCTCGTTGAAGATGCGAAATTCATCCAAATCAGCCAGTAACAGGCTGACCGGGTAGCCAAATCGGGCTGCTCTGTGCAACTCGCTTTCCAGTTTCCTGCCAAAGGCTTTTCGGTTCGGTAAGCCAGTCAACGGGTCAAGCCAAACCACTTCCTCAAGCCGAACGGATTGCTGGCTCCAAGAGATAAGGGAGCGGATTATGTAGGCGATGGCTTCCAGAAGAGGGTTAAGTGTGGGGCGAATTTGCTCTGATGCCTTTACGGAAATAATCCCCGTCCACTGTGCCTCCGAAAAGGCTTTCGTTAAAAAGGATTGACGAACACTCACAGGCAAGCAGTGCATCTCCAACCATCTCTTCCCGTCCTCACCCCGAGCGACACCGAACATCGGCGTCCCCTTAAAATCCGTCAAGACGATTGCCCCATCCCCTGCCCCAGCAGCGAACAGTAAAATTTCAAGCAGGAAAGCCAAACTCTCTTCCACCATCGCTGATATGTCGGAACGAGTTGTAACTTCCAGCCAAGACCTTAAACCCCGCCCGTTCATGAGAGCGGTAAGGAGAGGGGTGAAGAGCAAGCCCATATCCCGTGCGAACACTTCAAAGTTTTTCCTCTCGTCCTCGGTCCAGTTTGAAGGTTTTAACCGCCCGACCCAAAAAAGCGTTAACGGCTCGGTTCCATCAAATTCCCCCGCCACCAACACCGAAGCAAGGGGAGGCGTAACGGGCAGGAAGGTCGTGCAAGGGGATTTGAGTTGGAGGGGTGACTTTGAAATTTGCTTCAAAAGCAAAGGCGGGACGATCAAAACGGTTTCAGAGAAAATTTGCAGCCTATCGTTGAAAACGAAATGAGCAAATCTCCGTTCACCTCGCCAGAAGCCGATGCCGCAGGCATCAGCCTTCAACTGCCTTGTAGCAGCGAGGAGCGAAAGGCGAACTAACTGCTCAATCCATTGCCGCTCCGCACCCGTTAATTTCACACCTGAAACACCTCTCGCGAAATTTTTCAGGTCGTCCCTTCGCTTAAGGAACGCAAAAGCGACTCAACTTCACCGACCCGATGAGCAGAAACACCTTCTCGGCTGACGACATTTACTATCGGTGGTGCAGCGATTGGTTCTGCGATGGCTACTGTTTCCCCTTGTTCCCCTTGCAAAGTATGAAGCCCGAAAAACAGTATGGAAAGCCCGTAGCGATTGAGAAAGTTCTGGACTTCCCAAAGGATCGGTCTGGGTCGCCAACTGAGGACATGGACTTGGGTTTGCTGTCCAAAGGAGACCGTTCGCTCTTTCAACCCGTGAACTTGAGCCCAAACGACGGCAAGAGACGCTTTGGGGTCATGCCAAAAATAACGACCAAAAGTCTCCAGTTGCTTTTCATCCAAACTTTCAGCCCAATGCAGCGCCGCAACGCTTTCACCTATGATGGCTGTCAATGGGCGCTCTGCCTTCAGGTCGAACAGAACCGCAATTGTTCTGCCGCTGTTATCTATGCCCAATATCGGCACGACAGTGCCCAAAGGTGTGGGCAAATTTTCACCCACAGGAAGCAGAGGGACAGTCAAAGTCCACAAAGTTAAAGGCTGAATTGAACGGCGCAACCATTGTTCCGCCCAATCAGGATCGGTCACGGGCGACAACGAACTGGAGCGCCCGTCGGGAAACCTGATTATGCCCCCCATTTCTTTCCTTGCACCTCCTCGTTCCAGCAAAAACCTTGTCACACCCCGACGCCGTTGTGCCATCGTTATATCACGGCAGCGCTAAATCGGCAAGGAGGGAAGTCACATGGTGAGACGAATCGCAGGTGTCTATGTCGTGACCGACAGGTTCATCAACCCCAGCAGGTCTCATGTTGATATAGCGAAGGCGGCAGTTGCGGGAGGCGCTTGTGCCGTCCAACTGAGGGACAAAGAAGCGACGACACGCCAACTTTTGGAGTGGGCAAGGGCAATCCGAGACATAACTTTGCGAACAGATACCTTGTTCATCGTCAACGACCGAGTTGACATAGCCCTTGCTGCCGATGCTGATGGAGTTCATGTGGGCGACGACGACATGCCTGTCCCTGTAGCACGACGCTTGCTTGGTGCTGGCAAAATCATTGGTCGCTCTGTCGCCAACGAAGACGAAGCACTTAAGGCGGTCACCGAAGGTGCCGATTATGTCAGCATCGGCTCAGTGTTCGCCACCTCAACTAAACCCGACGCAGGTGAACCTGTAGGTGTTGAAATGGTTAGGCGTGTCAGACAAGTTTTGCCGCCCGATTACCCCTTAGTCGCTATCGGTGGCATCACTTTGCAAAATGCAGCAGCGGTTTTTGAAGCGGGTGCTGATGCCGTCGCTGTCGTTTCGGCGGTCGTCTGCGCCGATGACCCTGTTGAAGCAGTCAAACAACTGAAGCAACTTTGGTTGAAGGTTCGCGGTGAGAAAAGATGAAAGTGCGAGAATTGGGCGAATATCCTCTGGTTGCAAGGTTGTGCGAACGGTTGGAGAGAACTTTTGGGTTTGACAAGCGAGTTTTGGTTGGGCTCGGTGACGACGCATCGGTTTTGGAAATTGACGGCATCAAGTTTGTTCTGACTATTGACACCCAACTTGAAAACGCTCATTTCCGCCGCCGTTGGATGCCTCCTTTTGACCTCGGTTGGAAGTCAATTGCTATCAGCGTAAGTGATGTCGTGGCAATGGGCGGCAAACCTATCGCGGCGCTGTTAGGCTTGGGCTTGACCGGCGACGAACCAGTTTCCTTCGTGGACGAGTTTTACGATGGCGCTATCGCAATATGCCAAGCAACAGGCACTTTGCTGCTCGGTGGTGACACAGTTCGTTCACCTATTGGGCTCATGGTGAGCAGTGTCGTCATAGGCATCGTTGAGGGAGAACCTTTCCGACGAGACGGCGCTAAGGTTGGCGATGAGATCATCGTGACAGGATTTTTGGGTGAATCAGCCGCTGGCTTCTGGCTTTTGGAGCAAAACATCGGCAACGCTCAAACTCACCTGTTACTTTCCAAATGCATAGAACGCTTCAGACGACCAACTCCCCGCCTAAATGCTGTCCCTATCTTGCGTTCTTTCCCCGTCCATGCCGCCATTGACATAAGCGATGGCTTGGTCATTGATGCCCAAAGGATGGCAAAAGCAAGCAGGGTCCAAGTTGTCGTAGATTTGCCTAATCTGCCATTGAGTCAAGCCTTGAAGGAAGCAGCATCTATCACTGGCAAAGACGCATTGACTCTTGCACTGACTGGTGGCGAAGATTACGAACTGCTGATAGCAGCGCCCTCAGTCGTGTCGTCTCAACTTTGCGAGACCTTGACAGCAAATGGCATCGCTGCTCACCGGATTGGGGCGGTTGTTTCCGAGCATGAAGAGGGTGAGGTTCTCGGCAAGCACATTGACGGGACATTCAAACCCTTGAGTGGTGGCTTCCAGCATTTTTGAAGTGGTGCACTCGCAAAGTTCAACCTGTCCGCACTGGAAACCTCATCCGGTGGCGAACCGCTCAATTCGCTCAACCAAATCCATCGTCCTCGCAGCGTCAGTAAAATTTGTCAAGGGCGTTTCGTCGTTGAGGATGCAGGAGATGAAGTGTCGGGTCTCTTCAAGGTAGCCGTAAGTGATTCGGCGGTCAGTTGTGCCTGTGAGTTGCTCGTCGGTCACGATTTCAACGCCTTCACCTTGCCTGTGAATTTCCGCTTGTTCAGGTGCTCGGATGTAGGCGCTGATGCCTTTACCGTGAACCTCAAATCGCTCATATCGGCTGCCAGCAGTTCGCGACGCAGTCAAAATTCCGACGGCGCCGCTGTCAAACCGAATGAGCGCTGCAAATTGGTTGTGGGAGTTTTCCCATCGTTCATACCGCGACCAAACATGAGCCGCAACCTCAAAAGGTTCACCGAGTAAATCGCGCAAAATGTCAACAGCGTGGATGATGTCGGTTCTCAAAATGCTCATGCCGTAGTATGGACCTTGACCGAGCATGTCTTTGTGGAACTCTGCCAAAGCCAGCGAAATTGTCCCTCGCTTTAATACTTCGGACTTGGCATACCTGTAGACGGCAGCGTAACGGCGGTTGAAACCGACACAAGTTTTAACCTTTTGACGCTCAGCCTCTTCCGCCATCGCCCACGCCTCGTCACTGTTGCAACCCGGTGGCTTTTCAATGAACACATGCTTGCCAGCCTTCAAGCAATCCAGAACGATGGGCGCAAGCCCCATCGGTGGCATGATGACATAGACGGCATCCAATTCCTCTCGTTCCAACATGCGCCGATAATCAGTGTAGCGGTGCTCTTTTGGAATTCCATAGCGGTCTGCTGTTTTGTTCAGTCGCTCCTCGTTCAAATCGCAAATTGCCACAAGTTGAGTTTGAGGCGTTTCAACGACGCTGGGGTAGTGGACAGCGTTCGCCATACTGCCTGCCCCGATGAAACCGACACGGACAACAGCCATTAAGTGAACCCTCCTTTCGCTTCAAAAAGCGTCGGGGATGTGTTCAATGCGTTTAACCCGTCCCATTTCGTCCAAGTCAACGGCAACGAGGTCAAACCTTCGGTCTCGCTCCGACCAACCTCGTTTAGCCAAAAACAATTCGGCAGCATTGCGGATGCGTTTTTGTTGGCGGGGCAACAGTCCTTCAACGGGCGTCCCAAATTCGTCGGAGGAACGAGCCTTGACTTCAACGAAAACGACCAAATCGCCTTTGAGAGCCACCAAGTCAATTTCGCCCAGTTTCGTTCGGACATTTCGGGCTATGATTCGGTAACCTCGTCGGCGGAGGAAAAGTGCTGCCTCCCTTTCGGCTCGTCTTCCCCATTCATAAGTTGACAAAGGTTGTTTCCTCTTTCGCAACCGTTCCTTTAGCGCTGATAACCATTGCGCCGATAGCCATTTCATCCCTGACCGAACCCTCTTGCAAGTTGCTTGACTTCACTAAAGGGTTTGTCCCTTTCCCTGCACACTCATTTTGCAGCAAAATAAGAGAATAAGGCAGGTGACGGACTATGAGGCAGTTTTTGAAGTTATCACTCATTGCCGCTGTAATGCTTGGCTTGGCTGTATGGTGGTGGATGCCCTTAAAGGTGGAACGATTTCCCTTGGGCAATATTGACCCAGGGTTTCAAGGTTGGTGCGTCACCGACCTTGATGGTGACGGAAATGCAGAAATCTTGATTACATACCCACGACGAACAACAATCTTGGTGAGACTTCAGAAGGACAATCTTGAGTCTACGGATTTGCACGGCTTTGACAGTGTTGTTTTGCCCTCAAGTGAAAACCTCCAGTCTTTGTTGCTGCCACCAGCAAAAGCAGTGCCTGCGAAAATAAAGGGGAAGTTCAAATTGGTGAGATTGAAAGATGGTCAAGTGGTATTGGAACCGTTCCCAAAGGTCAAACAAATAGACCATGTGGTTTGGGTAGATGCCGATAAGGATAGCAAATGCGATGATCTTATTGCTCGCGATAGCAATAAGCGTTTTTGGTTCAAGATGAACGAACAAGGTGAGTGGCAGTTTGAAGCGCCACTGCCCTCTGGACCAAAGCAACAAATGATGGGCGTTAGCGATTTAGACGGGGATGGAAGACCTGAGATAGTCCTTGCCGACAAAAAGCATGTTGTTTTGTGGGGCGATGGCAAACCTAAAGCGAATTTAGGCACACCTTTGCAAGCCCAATTGACCGATATGGATGGAGACGGTCAGAAAGAAATTGTCGCTTTGCAGAGGGAAGGTTCGTTTTCTCGGTTAATCATCTGGAAGTTTGACCCATCAAAGAAGCAGTTGGTCTCGCTTTCGTCCCCAACTTTTGAAGCATTGGTTACTGCAGTCATTAATGGGCAAAGGTTCCCTATACGGCGGGATTCGCTGATGGTCTCGGATTTGGACGGTGATGGGCTTAAGGAAGTCATCGTTTACGCCAGTATGA
>Ga0209393_1000708_pt1 | contig 15555 bp, 15 predicted proteins | sample SSWtaG_2_FD_184117 | JGI IMG/M metagenome (GOLD analysis project Ga0209393, IMG submission 184117) | Hot spring microbial communities from Sandy's Spring West, USA to study Microbial Dark Matter (Phase II) - SSWsed_130316 (SPAdes)... | ecosystem: Environmental > Aquatic > Thermal springs > Hot...
TCAACAGCACTAAGCCTAAAATGTGAGTGCGGCGGGTGCTGAGGGCTTGGGCGATTGGGTTAGGTTGATAGCCCAACTTCGCCGCTGCCTCCAACACCCGCCTTTGAACTTCCTCGCTTACAGGGCGTGGGTTGTAAGCGCCCCTCAAAACCCGTGATACTGTCGTCGGCGAGACACCTGCTAACTTGGCGACATCGGAAAGGGTAACCCTTCTGTCCATCACTGTCCATCCGTCGTGCTGTTTTTTTCGTTAACGGCGTTCTGTCCCATGTTCTAGTGTTGGCGCCTTAGGTGTTTGTTCAACAGGCAAGCCCGTTAGTGGATTAACTTCCTGGGGCGGAGGCGGTTGCGTTCCGCGATAGAACAAATACCCAATGATCGCCACGACGGCGATCAAAACCACGATAACGACAGCAATAGGTATTTCCCGACGCACACCTATTCCCTCCTTTCGTTATCATGGAAAGTCAGGGTGACTTCGCCCCACACGACCTGTAGAGTCCCAATTGCGGCGCCGGCTTTGACGGAGCCATTTCACATGCCCATCAACGAAGGCTGCATTGAAGCCTTCAAGGTGGCGGATATTTACTGCCCCTTTCATCGGTCCCCAATGGGAGCTTGTCCATTCGTTTCCGGGCACATAGTCAGTTCCATGATACGATCCAGTAAAGGCGAAAGACTCTGCCCAAATTTGCAAAGTGCCTGCATCAACAAGAGCGATCTTCTCAGCCGGTTCAGCGATATTGGCATCTGTCGTCAGGCGATAAGGATAGCGGCGCAGGGTATCGCCATACCAAGCAGGAGGGTTGATGTTTTCAAGAACACAGCATGACCAAGCGTTGTTACATCCATAGGAGAACTCCAATTCACGAAAACCAGGTCCTCTGCCAGGGGGCAGATGGTCACGGCGCCATGTCGTGATATTGGAACGGCTGGGACATACCCAAAGCTGGGCATTGCGCACATACGGATTGGCTATGTCAGCATACCAATACAATCGTGCCCACGAACCGTCTCCCCAAGGTGGAGACCATGTTTCGTAGTATTCAAAGCAGGGGAGCGAATGACCGTCGTAGTCTTGCATGTATTGCGCATAGGCTAAAGCGATCTGGCGCATGTTAGACAGACAAGAGGCTTGCCGAGCCTTCTCGCGAGCCTGGCTGAAGACGGGGAACAGAATGGCAGCCAGGATCGCGATTATCGCGATCACCACGAGCAACTCAATGAGGGTGAAACCGACACGAAAAGTAATGACCTTATCGGTTGACCTTCTAACGACGCCGAAGCGTTGCAACATCTTGCATCCCTCCTTACTTAGATTTGTGCAACCGCTTGCACACCGATAGTTTAACACAATGCCGTCACCGTGTAAAGAGGCGTCTCGTCTGTTGGGCATCCCCTTTTCTCAATTCGCCTTGTGCAACTGATTGCATGAGGTTGGCGGAAATCATACTGGTCAGGCGGATGTTGTAAAGCCCTTTACGGGGTCAGTGGGGCGCGTTACTTTACTTTGGTGTCTGCAAGGACGGCGGTGGATTGAGTTGCTGCCTTGTGTTCCCTTTTGACGGCAAAGGTGAAGCATTGGGCGGGTGGCGGAACCTGGTAGACGCGCTGGACTTAGGATCCAGTGGCTTTAATGCCGTGCGGGTTCAAATCCCGCCCCGCCCACCAAAGGAGGAGGCGCTACAGGGAGTGTCGTCTTTCAACTCAAGAGGTTTTTGCTCCTGCCCCTCCTTAACCCTTTTGGCAAGGAGTTAGTCGCAAAGTTTTACGGCTGAAGGAATAGGACGAAAGTGGGGGAATTGGGCTAAAGGCGTCGCAATTTCAGGGAATTCAGAAACCATTTGATCGCGCCAGCGACGCCTTTAAGGGCGGATGGCTCAACTTGCTTTAAGCCCGGCAAATAATGAAGTATGGCGCTTACCCATTCCCGCCAACTGACCCCTTTCCCTTGCCAAATTTGTCGGATCAGTTTCTTGACCTTGCCTTTTGGCAGAAATTTCCATGCCAATCTCGCTGACGCTTCCCAATTTCCTGTCACTTTCAACGCTTCTGCCACATATGGCGTCGCTGGACAAGACCAACGGATTTCGTCTTCCCATTGGCATTCTGTCAAGGGTGGCAAAGAGGTGGCTGGTTCAGAGGGTGGCATCTCTAAAAAGAGGTGCATCGTCCGAGAGGAGTGGTCGGAAAGAGAGCAACGCACCATCCAAAGGGCTTTCCCTCGCTGGCAAGTCAATGAGGCTTCCTTACGAAGGACTTGCAACCCCACTCCTGCAGGCACTTCAATGGCTTTGCTGTGGACGCCAATGACTTCGCCACCTTTCAAAGCCAGCCCGATGATATGCCAATGTCCTTGCCAATCTTTGCGGAGCCCGAAGACCCATTCATCAGCGAAGTAATTTCCGTCGGCTGACTCTTCGCCGAAAGGGGCATTCTCTTTGCATCGGCAAAGGTTGGCAGGGGTTGGAATGAGTTCATCCCACGCGAGGATAGAAGATGGCTCTAACCAGAGGTCAAGGTCGCCCAAGTGAGGTGCTTCATCGGCGATGCGACCGTCGGAATGGCTCACGCGCCAAGTGGCAGTGTAAAGTTGGGGGACTAAGAGCCTGAGGTTTTCTTCGTCGCCGAGAAGACGACAGTCATCCGAAAAAGATATGGGTGACAACTGACTGACCTTTTCGGCATGAAGAGTGACTTGAAGGGAAACATCGTCGCCGGCAGGCAAAAGGAGATGCGTCTGGGCATGGGACGCCATCCCGATGAGGATGAGTTGCTCTAAGGTTGCCCATGCGGTGGCATTCAAAACTTTAGCGGTTTGTTCAAAGGCTACCGATGTTTCGCTTTCTTCATTACTGAACACCAAACCCGATTCAGCGAGGGTGCGAAGGGAGAGGAGTTGACCGAGTGTCCGAAGGCGAGAGAGCCAAGGATGGGTAGTCGGGTCGCAAGCGTGATGGCAGAGAAAATCCGTCCATTTACCCATGACACCCATGAGGACATCCCAAACGGCGTCGTCAACGGTCATGGCAGAAGGGTCTTCGTCACCAAAAATGGATAGGAGTTCGTCATATGACAGGTCGGAAGGTTCGCTCGCAGGCAAGCGCCTTCGTCGGAAGAAAGGGAAATTGCCCCAAAACGGTCGTCGCATTCTTTCACCCCCTTGCTTTGAGCCTCACCTAAATTTTGGGGCAAGGAAAAATGTTTGACACCTTGGTTTTTGGATAGCCCATCACACGAGCAGGGTGATGATGCCAGCGAGGAGGAGGGCGATGCCCCAAAGCAAGTCAAAGTTGATCCACCAGCGGCGTAGGAGCGCCACACCTAATTTCTCGTAAACGAGCCATGCCATCGTCGCCATCGCCATCAGCATGCCGATCGTGTGGATGAGGGTTGCCAGCAATGGGGGCGTGAGGAAAGTTGGGAGGGCGCTGAAAGTTTCGCCAAATTGCCCGCTGAACATGGCGATGCCCCATTGCCCTTGACCTTGGGGCAGGCACAAGGCGAGGGGGATGAGCATCAAGCCTGCCCCGTGAGCCGTCGCCATCAAAAACGACCACCATCCCAGTTCCCACCATGCCACTTTCATCCCGACCCAGCGAAAATGGCGTTGACGCAAAAGACGATGAGTGCCGAAAGAGAGGAGCACGAAGGCAATGAGCCAACGCAAAACCGTCGCAGGTAAAGACAATCGCAACACCGCGACGAAAATGAGGAGGCAGGCGACGGAAAGGGCGTGCCCGACAGTGATGGGCAAGAGGGCGGCGAAGACGGCGCGTCGGGAGCGTTCCTGCATGCCTAAGGCGACAGCGAAAAGCCAACCCATGGCGGGGTTGATGCCGTGATAAGCGCCGAGCACCCACAGCGTTGCCCAAAGTCGGATGTCGCCCCAAAAGTCTGCGCCCATTTTGTCAACCGCCCGACATCACGGGAAGCAGAAGGAGTCGGAGGAACTGTCGCCGCCTTCCAAGCGCACTTGGTGGGGGCGCAAGTAATCGGGCAATTCGGGAAAGAAGTCGGGGTCTAATTGCAACCCGCCATCGGGGTCGGCGTGTGCCAGTGCCATCCAACCCTTGATGCCGTCGGGATAGAAAATTGGGTCCCACGCCGCATAGAGGGAGTTGGTGAAGTAGACGCGTCGTCCGTCCCTTGACACTTCCACCATTTGCGGACCGCCGTTGACTGGACCGACTTTGGGATGGGGTGCGCGAGCGATGATGCCGCCGAGTTGAACGCTGCCTGTCAACTTGGGGTTGAAGGGGTCGGAAACATCATACTGGCGCAATTCGCCCGTGCCCCAGCAAGACACATACAAAAAGCGATCGTCCAGCGAGAGGTTGATGTCGGTGACGAGGGGCGGGACGGCTTTGAAGGGTTTCAAGGCGGGAGGCAATTGGTCTTCGTCGGCGGGTTCGGCGGGGATTCGGATGATTTCTCGCACTGCCCATCCGCCATTCTCGCGATACCAGACGAAAATGCCGCTGGAAAGGTCGTGCAAGTTCAGGACGGCATTGACGAAGCCGTAAGTTTTCGTCGGGTCGTGGGCGGGGCGAAGTTCCAACACCATTTGCCAGCCATCGCCCAAGTCAACGGCTTGGAGATGTTTTCGTCGGCGCAAATCCCAAAAGTGCAAGCGTCGCCCATATTGCTGCGCCATCAAGGCGTCCAAATCAACGCCCTTCTCAATGTGTTGGGGCGCGCCCCATTCGCTCGTGACGCCGATGTCGTGGGCGATGTGCCACCAGAAATCATAGGCAAGGCGTTGCGAACCGCGTGCCACTTCCCATTGCCCCAGCACCTCAAAATCATCGTGGTCCAACATCAGCAAGCCACCAGGCAATTCGCCATCGGCGCTCCCTAAGGCGCTCAGGTAAATGGCGTCGGGACCGCAGTGGACGGTGTGCAAGCGGGTGTAGTTAGCGCGCTCTTTCACTTCGTCAGGTTCAATGACCTTGACCAGTTTTGGGGCGTAGGGGTCGGGCTTGGTGTCCAGCACATAGATGCGGGACGAACGCAAGCCGGGCACAAGCAAATAGCGGCGCTCCACATGGGGATGGGGCGCTGAGGGGCAAAGGGCGGAACTGCAAGCGTTCCAGCCGAAGTGATGCAGTTCGTCCCCCGCGTAGGGCAAATCCACCTTGTTGACGACTTTGCCGTAATCGGGTGAACGCGGGTCTACATCCACAACGAGCAAGGCGTCGGGGCGATTGTCACCTTCCCCCAAAGCGGCTTTGGGGTTCATGGCGGCGACATAAGCCAATCGCTCGCGCGGCGCTTTCATCGCCAAGCGCGGCGACGGATAAAAAGTCGGGTCGGGACGAAACAAAGGCACGACTCATCACCCCCATCCGTTCGCTGATGCGCTTTCAGCGCCCTTGCGCTAACACAGGCTCACTGAGCATCTCTTCAGGCAGGTAACCCAGTGCCAAAAGCGCTTGCCAAATTTTGTCCACGCTCTCGTCCACTGTCTCCTTGTCCGTCTCCACGATGACTTCGGGGTTTTCGGGTGGCTCGTAAGGGTCGCTGATGCCCGTGAAGTTGGGGATTTCACCTTTGAGTGCCTTCGCATACAGCCCCTTGACATCGCGCTCAATTAAGACTTGCAGCGGGCATTGGACATAGACTTCCACGAAGTCGCCGATGAGTCGGCGGGCGTAGTCGCGCCCTTCACGGTAAGGCGAGATAAGGGCTGTGATGACGATGACGCCGTTGCGGGCAAGCAAGTGGGCGACATACGCCACCCGCTTGATGTTTTCAATGCGGTCTTCCTTGCTGAAACCCAACCCTTTGCTGAAGTGTTGGCGCACGACATCGCCGTCTAAAATTTCCACGCAGTAGCCTGCCTGCCGCAAGCGTTCCGCAAGGGCATGGGCAATCGTTGTTTTGCCCGCCCCTGATAAACCCGTCAACCACACGACAAACCCACGACCGCTGACCATCATCGCACCTCCTTTAAAGGTGGCGAGTAGCGAACGGCGAATAGTCAAACGGCTAACCGCCTTCGTCGTGGCTGTTTTTGTCGTGGCTAATAGCCACTCCAACAGTCGCAGCCGCTCCAACAGTTCACCACTCGCTATTCGCTGCCGTTTATTGCCTCTCATCCCAACCCTGCTTCGCCGCCGACAGAAACGCTGTCAACGGTCACGGCGTCGGGACGAATGGCGAGGGTGATGACGGCACTGTCGGTTTCTATCGTCACCGTGAAATGCCCCAGCGTCCGCAGGGCGACACGGATGCCCTGAAGGGTTTGCCCTTCCAACACGGACAGGGCTTTGTTGACCTCGTGCAAACTGCGGACGAGTTCCTGACCGCTCGGCGTCTTGCGGAAAAGATCGGTCAAGATTTGTTCGCCCTCTGCCCGATAAAGCCGACGCGCCCGCCCCGTTTCCAAAGCGAGTTTCGTCACGCCCTCCAGCAGTGGAAGCAAATCAGGCGGGACGGCACTTTGCGCCACCGCCTCGGCAAGGGCTTGATAGGCTTCCCGCCGACCCGCCGAAAGGGCGGGCAATAGCGCCGTCAGTTCCGTCTGAAGCAATTCCCGCTCCTCATCGGTCAGTTGTAAGGTTTCGGTTGTTGGCTCAGGCAAAGGAGTTCACTCCTTGTCATCGTCGCTGCCATTGATGCGCCCATGAGCCTCGCCCAAGATGGCGTGGACTTCGTGTTCAAAACCGCCCGTCTCAATGGGGCAGTGGATGCCGCACTCTTTGGGGGCGTTGACTTCCCACCACCAACGCCCAGCCCGATCGTCCTCGCCTGGCTGAATAGGACGGGTGCAAGGGGCGCAGCCGATGCTGGTGTAACCCTTGTCGTAAAGCGGGTGGTAAGGGACGCCATTCTCGCGGATGTAATCCCAAACCTCTTCCTTTGTCCAATCCGCCAATGGATTGACCTTGACGATGCCGCCGTGATCGTGATCCAATTCCACCTTTTTGATGTTCGCCCGTGACGCCCATTGCTCCCGCCGAAGCCCCGTGAACCAAGCGTCCAAGTTTTGAAGTGCCCGCAACAAAGGACGCACCTTGCGGATGTGGCAGCACAACAAACGCAGCGGCACCGACTTGTAAAACAAGTTGACGCCATGGCGCCGCACCATCGCCTCCACTTCCCGATAGTCGGGAAACAGCACCTCAAAGCGGGCGTCAGGGTAATGCTCCCGCACGCGGTCAAGGAACTCGTAGGTCTCCTGTGGCAACCGACCCGTGTCCACGGTGATGACGCGGATGTCAGGCTTAAGTTGATATGCCATGTCCAAAACGACCATGCCTTCGGCTTGCAGCGCCGTGACGACGGCGATGCGATCGCTGAAAGTGTCCAACGCCCAAGCGATGACTTCCTGTGGCTCCTTGTCGTCCAATTCAAGAGCGATCTCGCCGATCTCCAAGTCATCAAAGACAACCTGATGCGTTGCCATCCGTCCATCCCTCCAGAGCCGAAGCCTTCGTCTGCCAAAATTATAACAAAGCCGAACGAGTAAGTCAACATTTGACGCAAGGGGTTCGGGACACGGTGGGATGGCGATGGGCAAGGAAGAGATGGGAAGGGAAAGGGCAGGAAGGAGTGTCAAAATAATTGCGGGCACAACGATGATGCCATCGGAGGCAAACGAGCATGGCAGGTTTGCTGTCGCCGATCGCTCGCCGCTGTCGGTTCATCTGGCTTGCTTGGCTCCTTGCCCTGTCGGTGCGGTGTGGATTGGCGGCTCCGTCGGTGCCGCCCGATGCCACGCCTGAAGAGAAACGGTTGGGCGAAGAAGCCGTGCGGGCGTTTGAAGCGAAAGTCAAGCCCCTCGCTGACCATCCCGCTCTTCCCCAATTGCGCGCCATCGTGGCGCGCCTTGCGGCGGTGACGGAGCGACCGAAGATGGCTTACACCGTCAAAGTCGTGGACGATCCTGAACCCAATGCCTTCACCTTCCCTGGTGGCTTTTTGTATGTGACGACGGGGTTGCTGAAATTGGCGCAGAGTGAGCATGAGTTGGCTGCCGTCCTTGCCCACGAAATCGCCCACAACACGCGGCTACATGCTTTGCGAATGGCTCGCAAAGAGCACCGACTTTCCTTGCCCCTCTTGCTGTCCATGCTGGCAGCGATGTTCTCGCGGGGCGAGACGACGGCGCAGGTCGCTCAGGTCGTCGTCAGCGTCTTGCAAGTGCTGGTGTTGGGCTACTCAAGAGACATGGAGCGGGAAGCGGATGAAGCGGCGTTCCGTTACTTGCGGGAAGCAGGTTACAACCCTGTCGGGTTACTGACTTTTTTTGAGAAACTGCAACAGGTGGAGGAGCGGACGATGCCGCCCGCCGTTTTGCCCGGCTACTGGACGACCCATCCCGCCCTCAGGGAACGCATCGCTGACATCAAGCGGTGGCTGCAAGCCAGCGGGTTGCCGATCAACCGCCGTCCCATCACAGGGGCACTGAAGGTGACAGCGAAAGAGGCGGAGTGGAATGGGCACAGGGTGGGCATTTTGTTGCTGGATGAGGACGAACTTTGTCGGTTTGCCCCCCTTGACAACAAGAGTGGTTTGCAGCGTGCCCAAGAGGCTGCCCGCCGTCTGGACACTGCTTTGGACGATGGGGCGAAACCTTTTTCCTTCCGCCTGACCGTTTCGGAAGGACGCCTCCTCGTCGCCATTGACCGCCAAGTGCTTTGGGAGTTGACGGAAGCCGACGCGCAGGCGAGCAAACGGTCGCTAACTGACCTCGCCCGCCACATCCGCCAAACCCTTGCCCGCGCCTTTTTGCGCGAACGCTTGAACGGTCAACTTTGATGCCCTTCGTTGCCTTCTCTCGCCTTTTAGGCATGACGGGTTTGTAGTGGCGAGGGGAGGCGGTGACAAAAACCGATGAAGGAGGTGAAAGGGCGCATCTGCCTGTCGCTTTTCGGCGACAAGCCCTGCGCTCGGTGTCATGGTTCGGCGTGGATGGCTGATGATGGTGTTGCTGTTCGGTTCGGTGGCGGTCGCCCAGCGGGTTTGTCAATCCCCCGACGCCCTCTTCGTGGACAGCACCCGTCCTGCTAACACCCTTCACCTGTTCCTCTATGTCCCGCCGACGACTTCCACCTTCACCCTTGCCCTCTTTGACCAAAGCGATGACACGGAAGTCAGCCAACCGTCCACCTTCGTCCTTTACGCGCCCGATGGCAAGGAAGGGATACGCTTGGACAAACCCCAACGGAAAGCGTGGTCAGAGTATCCCATCGCTGTCAATGGGCGCTGGGGCATTTGGCGGTTGACCGTCACGGGACCGCAGCCCCCTTCAGGTTCACTTCAAATCGCCCGCAACTTTTTCCTCGCTCGCACCGTCGGGGAAGTGGACTTGTTTGTCAAGCCCGAACCTGCCGTCATTGCTCGCGGGTTGCGCTTTTCAGAACCTCGCTTCGGCGGCACTGCCATTCATCGCTTCACCTTGCAAGTGCCCGAACTTTCTCGCCTGCGGTTGCATTTCCTTCGCCCCCGCGAGGAAGGGACGGTGCAAGTGCAATTGCAAGCGCCCGATGGCATTACCGCCGAACAAAAATGGGGCGGGTTGCCTCGCGGCTCTGTGGAAGTTTTGGAAGTCGTTGGCGTCAATTTGCAAGGGTTATGGCGGCTCACCATCAGCGATGTCAAGGGCACTTACGCCCTCGGCGTAGAGCAAGAGTTGCGCCTCTTTTTCACCGATGCCCCCTTGATGCCTTCACCCCGACGCGTGCCCGTCGCAACTTTCATCGCCGACGAAAACGCCCTCGTTCCTGCCCGAATAGAAGTGACCTCACCGCAAACAGCGAACGAACCTTATGTCGCTTACACCGACCGAAACGGCTTGGGCAACCTGTTTTTGCTGCCCGACATCACCTATCGCGTGAGGGCATCGCGGGGTTTTGAGTTTGAACCGCAGACTGTTTTCGTCACGGCGGAAGGGAGCGAGTTCAGCATCCCTGTCCGCCGCCGTTTCGCCCGTCCCGCTGGCTGGTATTGCGGCGACAACCATGTTCACACCATCTACTCCGACGGCACCGACACGCCCACCCAAATGGTGGAGGCGGCGCGGGGCGAAGGGTTGGACTGGGTGACTTTGACCGATCACGGCGTCGGTCCCGCCATCCAACATGTCCTCACGGCACATCAGGAAGCCTTGCCCCTTTCTGAACCGGGCAAGTTCGTCGTCATCCCAGGCGAAGAATTCACGACACCTAACTATCACGCCAACATCATCAACGGGACGGTTCTGGAATTGCCGACGGCGCCCCTTCAGCAAGTCATTGACACCGTGTTGAAGATAGACCGTGAGAGCCATCCCGTGACCATCAAACTCAATCACCCCACTTGGAGCGGGACGCCAAAGGCAGCCGATTTGGCGCGGCAACTCGCTCGTTTGCCCTTAATAGAGTTGTGGAACAGCCCTGAACCGCAAGCGACGCAACTTTGGTGGGAGTTGCTCAACAATGGGCTAAAAGTCTTTGCCGAGACGAGCACCGACACCCACAACCGCAAGGGGTCTCCATTAGGACATCGGCGCACTTACATCTACCTCGGCGACGAACCCTTGACAGCCGAGAACATCGTTAAAGCCTTGCGAAGCGGACGAAGTTTCCTCAGCCGGGGCGCTTTGCTGCTGTTTACCGTCAATGGGACTTTGCCTGGGGGCGAGGTTGCTCTTTCCGATAAGCCCGTGACCGTGCGCCTTCAAATGCTCAGCGCTTTTCCCGTTGACCGCATAGAGTTGGTGCACAACGGAAAAGTCGTTCACACCATCCCTGTCGGCGGTCAACGGGAGTTTGTGTTTGTGGGGGAAATGCCCTTGACAGTTGGCGAAGGGTGGCTATTGGCGCAAGCGATGGAGCGGGAAAAACCCGTGCCGCTGGCGATGACCAATCCCGTTTTCCTGCGCAAAAGCCAACTTGTCACGACGGGGGCGGCTCCTCCATCGGCAACCGAACGGCGCCCTTGAGCAACTTCCGCAAAGCGGCGCGAGCGGCTTCCTGTTCGGCTTCCTTTTTGCTGTGCCCTTTACCCCGCCCGACGGGAACGCCCTGAATGCGCACCTCAGTCACAAAAGTCTTCATGTGCTCAGGACCGACGGTGCGCAAGAGATGATAAGTCGGGACGGTGTGGTAGCGGCTCTGGGTGAACTCTTGCAATCGGCTCTTGAAGTCCAAAATCAATCGGTCCCTCTCCACGAGTCGGATGCGGCTTTTCAGGTGCTTCAAGACGAACTCCGCCGTCGTCTTCAGTCCCCGATCCAGATACATCGCCCCGACTAAGGCTTCAAAGGCATCGGCTAACACCGACGGTCGGTCACGCCCGCCCATGCGCTCTTCTCCCTTGCCCAAAAGCAGGTATTGACCTATGCCCAACTTTTTGGCGACGCCATACAAAACGGGCTCGCTGACGGAGACAGCCTTAATGCGAGTAAGTTGCCCCTCGTCCATTTCGGGATAGGCATGGTAAAGGTAATCGCTGACGATCAAACCCAAGACGGCATCGCCGAGAAATTCCAAGCGCTGATTGGACGGGACGCTCCCCTGATTGAATTCGGCGCAAAAGGATGGATGGGTCAGGGCGATGTTGAGCAAGTCCAAACGACGGAAGGAAATGCCCAACTGCTCGCAAAAGGTGCGGAGCGCCTGACGGCGTTCCGACGAAAGGCGCAAAGCGACGCCGCTGCGTCCCTGCACCAATCGCACAGGCGGTCGCACCCGAACCCTCACCGAGCGTTTCTTCGCCTGCCCCAAGCGTCGCATAGCCTTCCCCTTCGTTGGCACTTTAAGCCGACCTGCGATCAGACTTCTGGCTTCTCCCACTTGCGCACGACGACGGTTGCATTGTGCCCCCCAAAGCCGAAGGAATTAGAAAGCGCCACTTCCACCCGCGCTGGTCGGGATTGATTGGGCACGACATCCAAATCGCATTCGGGGTCAGGCGTCTCGTGATTGATGGTCGGGGGCAAAATTTGGTCGCGCATCGCTAAAAGGCAGACGATCAACTCCACCGCCCCCGCCGCCCCCAAAGTGTGCCCATGCATGGACTTGGTGGAACTAACAGGCACTTTGTAAGCGTATTCGCCGAAGGCTCGCTTGATCGCCCGCACTTCGGCGGGATCACCCAGCGGCGTGGAAGTGGCGTGGGCGTTGATGTAATCCACCTCCGCTGGTGTCAAGCCCGCCGTTTGCAGCGCCATCAACATGCTACGGGCGGGTCCATCCCCATCCTCACACATTGCCGTCAAGTGATAAGCGTCGCCTGTCATCCCAAAGCCTGCGACCTCGGCGTAAATCTTTGCCCCTCGTCGGATGGCATGCGAAAGCCGCTCCAAGATGACGATGCCCGCCCCTTCCGCCATCACAAACCCGTCCCGCTGGGCATCAAAAGGACGGGACGCTTTTTCAGGTTCGTCGTTGCGGGTGGACAACGCCTTCATACTGCAAAAGCCTGCCAGCGATAACGGCGAGATGGCTGCCTCCGACCCGCCCGCAATCATCACATCCGCCATCCCCATCTTGATGGTCATCGCTGCCATCCCGATGGCATGACCAGAAGTGGCGCAAGCGGTGATGGTCGCAAAGTTGGCTCCCTTCGCCCCTGTCAAGATGGCGACATGCCCAGCAGCGATGTCGGCGATCATCATCGGGATGAAGCGGGGTGAAACACCGCGCGGTCCCTTTTGCAGCAAGTTAGTGTGATTTTCCTCCCAAGTCCACGCCCCGCCGATGCCTGACCCAATGCAGACGCCGACCCGCTCGGCGTTGTGCGGTGTGACGCTCAATTCGGCGTCCTGCAACGCCATGAAAGTCGCCGCCGCCGCAAATTGCACATAGCGATCCATCTTGCGCACTTCGCGAGGGTCAATAAAGGCTTCGGGTTCAAAGTCGTGGACTTCGCCAGCGATTTGGGAAGGGAAAGGCGTCGGGTCAAAGCGGGTGATGCGGCGGATGCCCGACCGCCCCTCCTTCATCGCTGCCCAACTCTTTTCTGCGCCCGTCCCCAATGCCGTGATCAGCCCGATGCCTGTAATGACGACGGGTTCGGTCTCCCGCCAAAGTTGCATCCCCAACACCTCGTTACTTTGAAGCGTTCAGCGCGTGGGCATAACAATTTGCCCGAAAGCGCCCCTAAACGCCTGCCTTCTCTTTCAGCCGTCGCTCCACATAGGCGACGGCGTCGCCGACCGTCCGAAGTTTCTCCACATCCTCATCGGGGATGGTGATGTCAAAGGTCTCTTCCAGTTTCATCACCATCTCCACGATGTCCAGCGAATCGGCCCGCAGGTCTTCCACGAAAGCGGCGTCGGGAGTAACCTCGGACGGGTCCACCTTCAACCGCTCCACGATAATCTCCCGCACCTTCTCCATCACATCTGCCATCGCCATTCCCTCCTTCTCGCAGATTGGGATGTCATCCCTCGCACCCCCTCGGCATGACCCTGTGCCCTTTCGAACACACACATTTTTCCATCCTTCGCTGTGGATGGAGAAATGCCGAAGAGGGCGTGCAAATAATAGCCAAATCGTTCGCCGTCGTAAAGGGTCTCACACTAACCCACCATCCACGACGATGACTTGACCCGTGATGTAACGCGCCGCCTCCGATGCCAGAAACGCCACGACTTCGGCGACCTCTTCGGGTTGACCGAACCGACGCAAAGCGATTTGGCTCAGGTAAAAATCGCGCCGCTCCTCCGTCAAGGCTGCTGTCATGTCGGTGACGATGAAGCCAGGGGCGACGGCATTGACCGTGATGTTGCGACCGCCCAACTCCTTCGCCAGGCTCTTGGTGAACCCAATCAGCCCCGCTTTGGCGGCGGCGTAATTGGCTTGCCCTGCGTTCCCGATCAACCCGACGACGGAAGAGATGTTGATGATGCGTCCCCATCGCTTCGCCAGCATCATCGGCAAAACAGCCTTCGTGCACAAAAATGCTCCCCGCAAATTCGTGTTCAACACCTCGTCCCATTTGTCGTCACCCATGCGCAACAAAAGGGTGTCACGGGTGATGCCTGCATTGTTGACCAAAATGTCCACTTCACCCAGCCCTTCCCGAACCCTCTGCACCATTGCCGCCACTTGTTCAGCATCGGCGACATCGGCTTGGAAAGCGAGAACTTTTTTCCCCGTCTCCTCCTGCACCTGTTGAGCCAGTTGCTGCGCCAGTTCGGCGTTTTGGCGATAGCAGAAAGCGACCATCGCCCCCCGTTGCGCCATCAGACGGACGATGGCTGCTCCAATGCCCCGACTTCCCCCCGTCACCAAAGCGACTTTCCCTTCTAACGATAAACTGGCGAAAGCGGTCACGCCTCGGTCACCTCGTTACCTTCACATCCCTTCCAACGCATTAAGCGTCTCTTCCAGCGACTTAGGGTCTTCCACGCAAAAGGTGATGGCGTCAGGGACGATGCGCCGCACCAACCCACTCAGCACGCGCCCTGGTCCCAATTCCACGAACACCATCACACCGTTGGCGTGCATCGTCCGAACACAATCCACCCACCGAACGGGCGAAGTCAATTGTTCCACCAACAGTCGTTTGAAGTCGTCAGGTTGCTGGACAGGTTGCCCCGTCACATTGGCGACGACAGGCGTCTCCGCTTCCTTGAAAGGTGCTCGCTCCACATAGGCTTGAAACCGCTCTTTCGCTTCCGCCATGAGCGGCGAATGGAATGCCCCGCTGACTTTCAGCGGCACCGCCTTCACCGCCCCGAATTGACGGGCAATTTGGATGGCATATTCAACAGCGGCGACTTCACCAGAGATGACAATTTGGTCGGGAGCGTTGTAGTTGGCGATGGTGATGACGCCTTTTTCGCGTGCGGCGTCGCACAACTTTTCCACTTGCTCCCACGAAGCGCCTAAGATCGCCGCCATGCTGCCCTGCGGCGCTTGATGCATCAACTCACCTCGCAAAGCGACCAAAGGTAACGCTTCCTCAAATTCCAACGCCCCACCGGCAGTGACCGCTGTCCACTCGCCCAAACTATGCCCCGCCACAAACTTGGGCTTGGGACCTCGTTCGGATACCAACACCCAAGTGACGAAGCAAGTCGTGAAGATAGCGGGTTGGGCGTTGATGGTGAGCGTCAATTCGTCCTCGGGACCGTCAAAGCACAGTTTGCTGATAGGGCGTCCCGTGAGTTTGTCCGCCAACGCATAAAAGTCGCGCAGTTCGGGAAAGGCTTTGACGAGGCTTTTGCCCATCCCGACCCGCTGCACGCCTTGCCCCGAAAAGAGAAACGCCAACGCCATGTCGCTCCCCCTTTGACAGATGTTTTTTCGTGCCTCCGTTGCCTCCCAAATGTTGCCACAACCCTTGCCAGTCGCTACGGGTCTTTCCGCAACCGCTCAAATTCGTCTCGGCTCAAACCTGCCTGACGCAAAAGTTTGTGGAAGAGTTTGACCGGGATGTCCCTACCGTGTTGATGGCTGAGCACAACTGTTCGCTCCCTACCGTCAGGTTCTTTTCGCTTCCAGATTTCGTGTTTGCGGGAGCGTTCCAGTGTGAAACCAACTTTTCTCAGCACTTCTCTGAACTCCCGATAAGTGACCATACATCACAACCCCAAAAGTTTTCTCAACGCTTCTT
>Ga0209393_1000714_pt1 | contig 15439 bp, 13 predicted proteins | sample SSWtaG_2_FD_184117 | JGI IMG/M metagenome (GOLD analysis project Ga0209393, IMG submission 184117) | Hot spring microbial communities from Sandy's Spring West, USA to study Microbial Dark Matter (Phase II) - SSWsed_130316 (SPAdes)... | ecosystem: Environmental > Aquatic > Thermal springs > Hot...
ACCAATAAACCCCGGTACAGACGGAGCCCTCTACCTAGCCTTAGCATATGTCTGGATTAAAGAGGGGACCTATGACAAAGACTATGTTCAGAGATGCTGCGTGGGTTTTGAAGGTTTTATGAAACATGTGCTCGGTGAGGATGATGGTGTTCCAAAGACCCCTGAATGGGCTGAGAAGATAACTGGTATACCTTCGTGGGAGATAAAAGCTCTGGCAAGACTTTGGGCTAGCAAGAAAACCTCTCTAGCAGTCTTCTATGGGGGGCCCAAGATTAGGGGGCCGTACTCTCATATTGCAGGTAGAATGGAAGCCTATGCCCTAGCTATGCAGGGATTGGGGAAGGATGGAAGACAATTCTTAAGGTTCTGGATATCATCAAGATTAAATGTAAAAGACATTGCGCCTCTACCTTCTTACCCAGAGGTGCTGAATGAGGCGCGAGCATACATACCGCGAACAATGTACTCCTTTAAGGTTCAGCCCCCACCAGCGATACCGTTGATAAAGACTTTGGTTCCAGATGCAATATTGAATCCGCCTGTGACTTGGTGGTGTTCTGGTGCTCAATGGAACACAACGCAAGACCTCTTTGTGAAGTATAGATATCCTCCTACAGATGGGCATCCTGGTATCAGAATGATATGGAACGAAAACGGTTGCTACACAACTTGCTGGCACGGATATAAGTTCATCGAAGCTCTGAGAAGCCCACAGATTGAGTTTCATTTAGTGATTCACCCATGGCTTGAGAACGACGCGCTCTTCGCAGATCTAGTGCTACCAGCACTAACAGACTTCGAGGTTGAAGATCTGGTTGTTAGTGCTAGGTCTGAAATCATCGGCTTAGTGTACCACGATAGAATAGTCGAACCAGTCGGTGAGTCTAAAAGTGATTATGAGATTCACAGGATGATCGCCGAGAGGTTGGCGAAGGAGTTTAACAAGCCTGAGCTACTTCAAGCCTTTCCTGAACCTGAAGTCATCTTAAGGGACTTCTATGAGACTACATTGGCTTACAAAAAATATGGGATAAGCTGGGAGGAGTTCAAGAAGAGCAAGAAGCTGATAATCTACAGCCACCCAACTTGGGAGGAGTGGGTTGAAATCAAGAAGAGGTACGGGTATGACACATATGATAGCTTTATGGGCAAATTCTATAAAAACGGCTCAGGCTTAGAAACACCCACTGGCAAAATAGAATTTCAGTCACAACTAGCCTTAAAGCATGCACCAGACGACGCTGAGAGACCACCTATCGCTAAGTGGATCGAGCATGACGAGTTACCCACTTCACCAAAGAGGCAGAAGTATCCCTTCTTGTTGTGCTCAAACCATCCGAGATACAGGTTCCATTCACAAGGAGACGAAATCTTATGGTTAAGGGAGGCATATAGGATCAAGGGGAAGGATGGTTACATGTATGAGGCGGTGTGGATACACCCATCTGACGCAGAAAAATTGGGAGTAAAGACAGGCGACGTTGTAATGATTTATAATGACTTAGGCTCAATTTTAGCTGGGGCATTAGTTACAGAGAAAATTAAGCCTGGTGTGATATCAATAGATCACGGTGCAAGACTAGATCTGCTAAGTGTCGAAGATAGGATTGATAGAGGAGGTGCAATAGACCTCCTAACACCGACACCATCCTGTAAATATAAACCGGGCGAAGAGATAAGGGTCCCTGAACAGATCTGCTCAGGATTTCTAGTAGGGGTTAAGAAAGTCGACCTTACAGAGTTAGAGAGAAAATATCCTCAAGCTTTTAAGAGGAAAATGCATCCTATTATGGGTCCGATTATGGAGGCTTACTTAACCAGCGAGGTGTTATGAATTGGGTAAGGTCCTTGTTGTTGATGTCGCAAAATGTATAGGTTGTTTGAGCTGTGTAGTTGCTTGCAAAGATGAATTCGTCACCAATGACTGGACACCCTACTCCAAGCCTCAACCAGAATACGGAGCGTTTTGGATTAAGGTAGATGCACAAGAAAGAGGAACCACACCCAAGGTTAAAGTAACTTATACCCCGATTCTCTGCATGCACTGTGACAACGCACCTTGCATTAAAGCCTGCCCGGTTAAAGCGATTACTAAACGCGCCGACGGAATAGTGCTAATTGAACCAAATAGATGCAACGGCTGTAGGTTGCTGGAAACAGGCCCACTCTGTATGAAGGCTTGTCCATATGAGGTTATTTACTTCAATGAACAATTAGGGATCGCGCAGAAATGCACATTTTGCGCACATCTGTTAGACGACCCTAACTGGAAATATGGTCCAAGGTGTTATGATGCTTGTCCGATCGAAGCCATAGTATATGGAGATGAGAACGAGCCAAGAATCAAGGAACTAATAAGTAAGGCAAAGGTCCTTCATCCTGAGTACAACGCTCAACCAAGAGTATATTACTTAAATCTACCTCAACCCTTCATCACCGGGTGTGTAGTAGACCTTGATCTGAAAGAAGTAATCGTGAACGCTAAGGTAACCGCAATAGATCTATACACATCAGAAAAACACGAAGTTTACACAGATGATTTCGGAGACTTTTGGCTTAAGGATCTGAAGTGGAACCATAGATATCTCATTGAAATCGAAAAAGAAGGGTACAAGAAGAAGACGTTGGGCATATACTTAACAAAGCAAGATCTAAATCTACAAGTTATAAATCTGAGCAGAAGATGAAAAGTGCAAAGAAAAAACCTTAAATAAGAGAAACAGTATAGTAACACCGGGTTGATCGAAGATGGAAAAGTTGGAAGATTATAGGACAAGAAGTTTAGATTCATATCTAAATGATCCTACTTTCGGCAACATTTTTAGGGAGATCCTAAAATTCTGCACTACACCAAGGACAAAAGACGAAATCGAACAATACGTTGAGAAGGATTTGGGTGTTACATATGAGAAGTATAAGGTCTTCGCAGGCTACTTCATCGGAGCATTAGAGGCTTCCGGAGGGTTACGCTGGGATAAGGATATCAGAAAATGGGTAGCCACCGAAGTAGGGAGAAAAGCGTTTTCATGATTATGCGCCTTCGAGGGATACAGATAATTGGGAACTTCTGACGATGTTAAGGTTTGTTATGTTAGCCACGGTTTAGGGGGGCTCTCGGGCTCAGCTGAACCACTAGAAGTTCATGTTAAAAATGGCAAAATACTTCGGATAAAGCCACTTCATTTTGATGGTGTTAGGCTTTACGAGATAAAGGCGAGAGAAAAACGCTTCACTCAACCTGCGAAAACACTCCCTTACTGGGTCAGCTTAGCGTACAAAAAACGTGTGTATTCACCGAATAGAGTAAAATATCCACTAAAGAGGGTTGATTGGAGTCCTGAAAACAGAAACCCCCAGAATAGGGGTAGGAGTAGTTTTGTCAGGATAACTTGGGAGGAAGCTCTTGATATAATCGAAAAGGAGTTAAAACGCATAAAGGAGACATACGGGTTATGGTCTGTGCTCGTGCAAGACGATGGGCACGGGCAAGGAGGAGCTGTGCAGACACCTCACGGCATCCACCATGAATTATTCCGCCAGCTCGGTGGCTGGATACAGCAGGTCAGAAATCCAGATAGCTGGGAGGGCTACTACTGGGGAGCAAAGCACGTATGGGGGATGGAGGGGCCGCATGCTGGGCTCCCACACCAAGACGCAATATTCGATGACATCCTAGAGAACACTGAATTACTGATATTTACTGGTTGTGATCCAGAGTCTACAGTTCCAGGCTTTGCTGGTCAGATTGGAAGTATTATGTGCCGATGGTTTAAGGAAGCTGGAATAAAAATAGTTGCCATATCCCCTGACTGCAACTTTGCAAACGCCGTCCACGCTGATAAATGGATTCCAATAAAGCCGAATACAGATGGAGCACTGTATCTGGCGATTGCCTATCTTTGGATAAAAGCTGGAACATACGACGAGAAATTCCTTCAGACCCATTGTGTAGGCTTCGATGAATTCCGCAGATATGTGACAGGTGAGGAAGACGGGGTGCCGAAGACACCTGAGTGGGCTGAGAGAATAACTGGTGTACCGACGAGAGTTATAAAGGCGTTAGCTAGAACTTGGGTTAAGAAGCGGACATCACTAGCGCTCTTCTTTGGTGGTCCAAAGATCAGAGGCCCTTACTCCCACGAAATAGCTAGATTAGAGGTAATATGCCTAGCAATGCAAGGGCTAGGGAAACCTGGGCGACAGCTACTTAGAGGTTTCTACCCAGCTGCTACAGGGAAGAACTTAGCACCTATCCCCCAATACCCTGAGACCACAAGATCGTTCGTAGCCAGCGCTTTTGCTAGGTATACAGTTGAAGCGCTCTCCCCCCTGATCGTGCCTAAGGTGCTTGTGGCTGATGCTATTTTGAACCCACCTGTGACTTGGTATGGTACGGGTGCGATAATCGCATCGAGAGAGGACCAATTCAAGAAGTATACTTTTCCACCCGAAGGTCACCCTGGTATACGTATGATCTGGAACGCTAACTGCTGCTATATTACCTGTTGGAATAGTAAGATAATAGAAGCTTACAGAAGCCCGAAGATAGAATTTATAGTCGCTGTTACCCCATGGCTCGAAAATGAGGCGGTATTTGCAGATATAATACTTCCTGCACAGACCATCTTTGAACACGAAGACTTGATAATAACGAATAGGGCAGCGATAAGTGCAGTAACTTATCAGGAGAGGTGCATAGAGCCGATAGGTGAATCAAAAAGCGATTATGAGATATGCCGCTTGGTGGCGCAGAGGATGGGTATCGGAGACGCTTTCCCACCAGCTGAAGAGCTTATGAAGAGGATGTATGAGACGACATACGTCTACACAAAATATGGGATAAGTTGGGAGGAGTTTAAGAAGAGGAAGATCTTTATCGCAGACCATCCTACTTGGGAGGAGTGGAAACAGATTCAAAAGAGCATTGAAGCAAGATCTGGTCTTACTTGGGGTTCAAGACCTGGGTTAACGTGGTTCTATGAGCTACCTGAAGGAGGTGGGCTTGAAACACCGACGGGTAAACTCGAGATAGTTTCTACCGGCTTGGCTAAACACTTCCCAGGCGATGATGAGAGACCCCCGCTACCACGCTACATACCCTACGGTGAAACTCACCAGGAAAGTCTCCTTCATCCGAGGGCTAAAAAGTACACATTACTTTTGATGTCAAACCATCCTAAGTGGAGGTTCCATGCACAAGGAGATGACATAACGTGGATAAGGGAGATACCTACGTGTAAGATAAGGGGTCCAGACGGCTACCTCTACGAGCCCCTCTGGATCCACCCGATCGATGCGGAGAAAAGGGGAATAAAACACGGAGACATAGTCAAAGTCTACAACGAGCGTGGAACAGTACTTTGTGCAGCATATGTGACTGAGCGGATAATACCAGGCGTAGTCCACGTGCACCATGGGTCGAGGGCTGATCTAATCTCATTAGAGCCTCTTATAGATAGGGGTGGAGCGATTGATTTAATCGTCCCATCTAAACCGATGTCAAGGAATACCGTAGGCCAAGTCTGTAGCGGCATCCTTGTTGAGGTAGAGAAGGTTGATCTTGCTGAGCTTATGAAGAAGTATCCTCAAGTATTTAGCCGCCCGACACACCCAGATGTAGGTCCGTGTTATGAAACATGGGTTATAGGGTGATCGATATGGGTAAAGCCTTAGTAATAGATGTAGCAAAGTGCACTGGTTGTTACTGCTGTCAGATAGCGTGTAAAGATGAGCACGTAGGAAATGATTGGAGCCCCTACGCGAAGCCCCAACCAGACACAGGCCACTTCTGGCTGAAGATCAACGAGATTGAGAGAGGCACCACACCTAAAGTCAAGGTAACATACATACCATACCTATGTATGCACTGTGACAATCCACCGTGTATACAAGCTTGCCCCATAAGAGCGATAATAAAGAGACCGGATGGTGTTGTCCTCATCAATCCAGATAAATGTGATGGATGTAGATCGTTAGAAAGCGGGCTAAAGTGTATCAAAGCGTGTCCCTATAACGTGATCTTCTATAACGAGCAGCTTAAGATCGCCCAAAAATGCACCCTCTGCGCCCACATACTTGATGGTGTCGATCCGCTAGTTAAAGTCCCCAGATGTGTTGAAGTTTGCCCTCATAACGCCATAATCTTTGGAGAATATAGTGAACTGAAGGGCCTAATTGAGAAAGCTGAGGTTCTGAAACCCGAGGCTAACACCCAGCCCAGAGTATATTACCTCAACCTCCCGAAGCCATTTATAGCGGGAGAAGTCTACGATCCAGAGTTAGATGAAGTGATCGAAGGGGCGAAGGTTACAGCAACAGACCTAACTAGTAGAAAGACGTATTACACAGAAACAGACGAATTCGGAGACTTCTGGCTACAGAACCTAGAGAAAGACCACACCTACAAACTCACAGTAGAAAAAGATGGTTACATCACTTGGACACTAGACGAAATAAAGGTAGAGAAAGACGTCAACCTCGGAGAAATAACCCTCCTCAAAAAGAAGTAAAGACCAACAACCCTCCTCGCAAAGTTAAATAGTAGGCTTGGGATAGCCAATGCTATGATAAAGGTAAAGTTTGAGGATGTAAAGCCATACGAGGCAGCTGGGCACTTCAACATGGTTGCCTTTAGGCTACAGCATAAGGAAACGACTGGTGTAGAAAAATTCTGGGTAGGGTTATCACACTTCCTACCAGGTGGGGGAGCGGAGATGTCAGCGAGTAACGTTGAGCGAGTCTATGTGATGCTTGCTGGAAAAATGACCGTTGTAACAGAGGACGGTAAGGAGATAGAACTCGAACCTTATGATTCACTCTACATACCTAAGGGTGAAAAACGCGCTCTAATAAATAAAACAAAACAGCCCGCCAGTATGTTAGTTATCTGCAGCTACCCAGAGAAATAGAGAATAGCAGTATTGCTAACTGGCAAGCGAAAAATAGAAATATATGATGTCTTACCTAAACAATTTGGAGCGTGATAGTATGAGTGAGGATATACTTGAAAGATACTTACACGGCTTCTTAGATAAAAGCGCGTTAGGAAGCGTAGAGGAAGCCCTTAAGAAGCCGGTTGTGAAGATCTTTGGGAAGGAAGTTGCAGTCTTTGACCTCACACAACCATTCGGCCCAACAACTCCTACTTGGCCGTATGCAGCCGAAAACATTGATGTCATAAGATTACGATCACACGCAAAAGATCGAGTACTAGCGCAGAAAATCAGCCACACCATGCACTTCGCAACACACATGGATGCACCAATCCACGTTGAGGAAGGTTATCCAACAATCGATCAAATGCCGCTTGAGCGGTATATAGGTGATGGTGTAGTTGTCTCCATCCCGAAGAAGGAGTGGGAGGTGATAACCCCAGAGGATCTGGAGAAGGCTGAGCCTTCGATAGAAGAGGGCGATATAGTAATTATCAACTCGGGTTGGCACCACTACTACGGAGACAGCGCAAGATACTTCTGCTTTGCACCAGGGCTCTACAAGGAAGCGGCTGAATGGTTTGTGAAGAAGAAGGTTAAGGGTGTTGGTGTCGACCTACAAGCTATGGACCACCCGCTGGGTACGCGGCTCGTTCAAACGGCAGGCGGCTATCCACCTCTCGCACCGTGGTTAATCGAGCTGTATAAGAAGAAGACTGGGAGGGATGTTTACGAAGATTTCCCGTATTGGGAGCCCTGCCACAGAATACTCTACACACACGGCATCTTCGGCATCGAAAACGTTGGAGGGGAGTTGGATAAAGTTACAGGTAAACGATGTGTCATAGCAGCCTTTCCGCTTAAATGGATCGGCGGCGACGGCTCAATGGTTCGAGTGGTGGCGATAGTGGAGAAAAAGTGAAGGAGGTAGTATCGTGAAAGACCTCTTTAACATCGAAGGTAAAGTTGCCGTAATAATAGGCGGCGGAGGAGGCATCGGGAGAAGTATAACCGAAGGCTTCGTTCAATATGGTGCAAGGGTGGTTATAGCCAGCAGAAACCTAGAAAACCTCAAAAAGGTAGCAGAGGAAATAAGCTCAACTTTCAAAGGCGAAGTGACTCCTCTTCAAGTTGATATAACAAACGAGGAGAGCGTAAAACAACTAAGAGATGAAGTAGTATCAAAATATGGCACTGTCGACATTTTAGTAAACTCACAGGGATATAATGCGAAGAGCGCAGCGGTCGATTTCCCAACAAAAGAATGGGACACTTTATTTGATGTTAATGTCAAGGGCACGATGCTTAGCTGCCGAGAGTTCGGTAAGGTGATGATCGAAAAAAGGAAGGGTAAAATAATTAACATCTCCTCTGTTAGGGGGGCTCGTGTCACAAAGTGGCCAGGTAACCTCGGCTACTGTACTACAAAAAGTGCGGTTGATATGATTACACGGGCTTTGGCTGCTGAGTGGGCTCCCTACAACGTTAATGTGAATGCAATCGCACCAGCTTGGGTTGATACAGGATTCTCACCAAGCTTAAGGGACCCTGCTCGTTTAAAGACCGCTCTAGAAAGCATTCCTCTCGGCAGGATCGCTACACCAAGAGATGTGGTCGGCGTGTGTATCTTCCTCGCTTCACCAGCTTCAGATTACATAACTGGTCAAGTGATATATGTCGACGGTGGTCTTACTCTACTAGGTTAAGTGAACTACCAACCTTTCTCAAGTATGATGCAGCCGTATGCGCCGTATGCGCCGTAGGCCGTACATACACCTATTTTTAGACTCTTTTTCGCCTGTCTTTCTTGCGCTTCTCCTCTTAGTTGTCTGAATAATTCGTGAAGCATTATATACGCTTGGCTATACACAGCTTCTCCGAATGACGCTGTTCCACCACTCAAGTTTACAGGGAGCTCCCCGTCGTGGCGGATCTGTCTTTTCCGGATCAGCTTGTCGGTCTCTTCTCTCTCCCAACCCATTATTTGGTCGATCCAATTTATGGTATGGAAGCAACTCGTATCATGGCACTCTATAATGTCGATGTCTTCGGCTGTTATTCCGGCAATTTTATACGCTTTCTCTATAGGCTTTCGCCATTCAGTAAAGGGTTTCAGTTTCTTGTAAGTCGAAAACACTCGAAGTCGCGGCATTGGTTCGCCGTAAAGAGGACCTCCAACGGCTGAAGCAGCCACTTTCACAGGTTTATCTGTTAACTTTTTAGCTGTTTCCATATCAGCTACTACTACCGCACCACCACCACTACTCGTTGCACATATCATATACAGGTGCAGGGGGTCACATACTATCGGTGATTTTAAAACCTCATCTACTGTAAATATCTTCTTGTATCTGGCATAGGGGTTCAAGGCACCATACTGACTATGTATTTCTTTCACCAACGCCATCACTTCTTTTAAGTCTTCTACGTCCTTACCCATCTCATAGGCACGCCTTCTAGCCCACATCGCCCAGTAGGCTGGATTAGTCGCACCAATTACCTTTATTGCTGCCGCGTATGGATCCGGATCCAGATAGGATTGCGCAGGTAGGTAAAACCCTCTCGGGGAGTTATCTATGCCCGCAATAAGCACTTTCTTCAGCTGACCCGTCTTTATCATAGAGTCTGCAACAGCGAAAGCAATAGAGGCGCTGGCGCAGGCTGCAGAAACATTCATACACTGAGCCTCTCGTATACCTATTCTCTCCGCTAATCTATGCGCAAAATGTTGAGCGCTGCTTGTAATATACGCGGGGCTGTCGAATGGTATTGATGAAGTGTTGCAGATTACGGCGTCAAGTTCACCTGGTCTGAGGTTTGCTTCACGAAGAGCTCGGATCGCAGCCTCTGCAAGTCTGTCCATAAGTAAAGGTGTCGGTTCTCCAGCGGCAATCCACTCAGTTATTGCAGCACTAACAATCGCACTTTCAGTCATTTTTCGATCACCGGTTCGAAGAAGTAGCTCAAATATATGTTTTCGTCGTCTTCGTAGAGTTTGTCGATTTTAACTCTTAACTTCATACCCATCTGCAGAGCTTTTTCATCAGACACATTTATTCTACCCACGACGATCAAACCTTCAGGAAGCTCTACAGCGCCGACAACATACGGCCCTTTATGATATTGGAACGGTTCTCGTAAGCTGTAGGCGTGGATAGTATAGCTATATAACGTACCTTCGGGGCTCAAAGCGTATTCTTCTACAGCCGCTGAGTGGTCGCAGTCCGGGTTATTACACACAGTAGATTTAGGGAACTGAATGCTTCCGCATTTTGGGCATCTGCTACCAATAAGCTGCGGCTTATCAGACGGCCATTTAAAAAGTCCTTCTATAATAGGAACCTCCTTCTTCATATTTAACCTCCAGCAGAAGGGCGTACAACTCTATTTTTAACTTTTTGCTTAGTATGCTTCGCAAAATAACCCTCGCATTTGTTAATATTAATTGCTCAATTTATCTTAGGAAAGTATGGGAGTGCAATGATAGAATTTACTGGTGTTTTAACTTAGAGATACGAACTTAAGTATAAGGATGTTAGTAAAGAGAAAAATTAAATTAATGGTTAGAGAAAGGTGCTAATGTGAGTTAGTATGAGCTCACAGTTTGAACGTATTATCTATGAGAAAAAGGAAGGGGTTGCTTGGATTACATTGAACAATCCAGAACGCTATAATGCGCTTGATTATAAGATGCGCAAGGAATTAAAGACCGCTTTAGAAGATGCTGCCGGAGATAAAACCATAGTGGCGGTCGTCATTAAGGGTTCAGGAAAAGCTTTTTGCGCTGGAGGTGACATTCAAGCTTTCGTGGAGATGAAGCCTATGGATGTCCTCGAATTGTATAGAGAGGTTGGAACTGCTCTTGTTTTGGGGAAGATCATTAGGGATATGCCTAAACCAGTTATAGCTGCAGTTAATGGCTATTGCTTAGGAGCTGGCTTTGAATTAGCCCAGTCTTGTGATATAATCTTCGCTTCTGAGGAGGCTATCTTCGGTCAACCCGAAATAAATGTTGGTCTTATCCCCGGCGGTGGTGCAACACAAAGACTCCCGAGGTTCATAGGGGAGAAGAAGGCCAAGGAGTTAATCTTTACTGGCGAAAGGATTTCAGCTAAAGAAATGGCTGAAATGGGGTTGGTAAATAAAGTCGTCCCCGCAGACCAACTTATAAATACGGTTAATGAGTTTATCGAAAAAATTAAGAATAAAAGTCCAGTCGTCATCGCAGCTGCCAAAGAAGCGATAAATGCGGCTATGGAGATGAGCTTATCTGAAGGCTTCAAATACGAGGCACAGATCTTCGCACAGTTATTCAGCACAGAAGATCAGAAAGAGGGAGCAAAGGCTTTCTTAGAAAAGAGAAAGCCAGTTTGGAAAGGGAGATAGTATAACGTTACCTAGGTAAAAAACGTTATAACAGAGTATTTTTCTAAAAACCTGTGATACATATGCCAACAGAAGAAACTAAACTAAAACTCGAGGTACGGCACTTTTATGATAAATTGGCTTTAGAGGGAACAGGGCAAACTTGCTGCACTAGCTGTGCCGCTGAAGTTAGAGCAGCTGATCTCCTTTCACTAGGATATACAATAAGAGAGATCTGGGCTGTCCCACCAGAAGCTCGCCTCTCACTCGGCTGCTGCAACATCTCTGCGTTCGCAGATCTGAAGCCAGGGGAGTGGGTTCTTGATGTCGGTTGCGGTGCTGGTCTAGATGTTTTCTTATCCGCTAGAAAAGTAGGAAGGGAAGGGCTTGTAGTAGGTGTAGATGTATCTCCTAGTTTACTGGCGAGAGCAAAGGTTGCTAAGCTAAAGTCGGCTCAGAATAACGTGGAGTTCTTCCTTTCAGATGCCGAAAAGATGCCTTATAGAGATGAGGTATTCGATGTAGTAATAAGTAATTGTGTTGTGAACCTGATTCCTAGAAAGCTCGAGGTCTTTAGGGAAATCAGTAGAGTGGTTAAGAAAGGGGGGCGGCTCTGTCTCTCTGATATTATAGCGGTAGGCGAGCTGGATAAGGAGATACGCGAAAACACGAAGTTCTGGGCTGCTTGCGTATCCGGAGCGGTTGACGAATCGAAGTATTTGGCCTTTATTGAAAGTGTCGGCTTCACGGACATTAAAATAATCTCTCGAAAAATATTCAAGTATGGTCCAGTAGATGTGAGAAGATTTGTAGAATACTTCAAGGGGGATGTGCGAGCCCTCAAAACAGCTCTTTCTTTGGATGGAAAGATAGGCAGCCTAACGCTCATCGCCTATAAGAGATGAATTAAAGTTCGAGCTATTTCACTTTATTTCTGTACAATGTTGCACCTTCGGTTGATGTATAGTTATATAGGCAGAAGGGTATTAGCTTTCCACCCGGTGTTAACTCGTGTATGCAGCATTTCTCAAGCCTGTCTACATCAGCGTTCCAAACATCCATCATCGCATGTGAACTCACGGCAAAAAAGCGGGCATTTGGTTCTGGTATTGGAAAGCAGCAATCTTCTGGTGTGGAGCCGCAGCCGCAGAGGTCAGTTAATGTTTTTCTCAATTCTTTTATCGCGATCCCCATCTGTTCGGAATCGGTAAAGGATCTATAATATTCTTGGAGACTCTGTTTATCTATGAGCCTACTTAGAGGTAGGATGCTTTTCTTACCGATTGCTAAATACGCCATTATCTGGCATCGAGGGTCTGCGCAAGGAATGGGTAGGAAATCATCGGTTTTAATCACACCACTACTCTGCTCCTCAATAAGATGAGCTATATCATAGTTGGTTATGCGCTCCAAGGGGTTAAATTGATTATTTGGGTACCGTCCTTGCATAGCAAAGGGTTGGAAGTTAACACCGTTTACACCCCTCTTTAGACCATAGCGCACAATCTCCCAAAGTTGATGATCGTTTATTCCCTTTACCGCCGTTACAGCTAGAACCACGTTTAACCCAGCTTTCTTGGCGTTGTATATAGCTTCCTCTTTAATCTTTAAAAGATCAACCCCCCTAAGACGTCTATAGACATCATCGCTTACACCATCAAACTGAAGGTATATCCCGTTTAACCCTGTTTCTGCATATATCTTGGCTAGTTCTGGTTTTTTGGCTAAAGCGATACCATTCGTGTTAATTTCTACATACTTGAAGCTCAACCTTCTTGCTTCAGCAATGAAATCTATAAGGTCTGGATGTATTGTGGGCTCTCCTCCAGAGAGTTGAAGAGGTGTAGCTCTACCTTCGTAAGCTAAGAGCGAGATTAATGCATCTTTGAACTCATCCATCGTTAGCATAAAACCTCCATTTGCTTGCGATGAAGCTAAGCAAATCGGGCAGCAGAGGTTGCAGTTCCCTGTGATTTCAAGTATAGCTAGGCATGTATGTTGCTTGTGTGTTGGGCATAAGCCGCAGTCTAAGGGGCAACCTCTTTTGGATTCGGTGGCTGGTTTAGTGAAAGGAGTAATTTTGTGAGCTAGTTTTGGGGAAGCAAGGTAGCGTTCAGCATCGCTTGAGATGAGAGCTAAAAACCTCCCGTGCACAGCACACACTTTATCAACATAAACAGATGATCCGTCGGTAACAAGTTTAGCCTGTATAGGGTCTAAACATACTGGGCAAAGGCTTTTTGTTTCCTTTATCACCTCAAGCTTCTCTGGCAAATTGAACGCCAACTACCTCTATTGTCGCAACGTTTAGGTATTTAATGGTTTCCAAAAAGGCTTTATGTGAATTAATCTCTATAGCGTTGATGACCTAACCTAACATTTCCCATTCGAGATTAATTTCGAAATCGAACATCGCCCTATAGAAAGTGGGATGTTCCTTTATAAAAATTTTCAAAAATGGTTAAGGTATAGATGACTTTATCCCTAGGCTAGCGTCTGTCTTCTGGATTGATTTTTCGCTTGAAGCGAGCTCGAACATCGCTCTTATTGCATCTATGTTTTCTGGTATAACGATGGCTTCTTGATGTACGCCCATAAAGAAGTAGAGTTCAGAATCCTCTACTGTGAGCGAATCTTCCCAGATTATGTTCTCAAATATGTCACTTCTTTCCCGCCCTATCTCTCGCCCTAGATCATACACATGGGCTGTTGACTTCACCCCGAGCTTGCTACTTACTAAAAGTATTCTCGGTGTTCGTCGGAGCACCTCACTAACCTTTTCCACAGTAGCAGTCTTATCCTTCAACTTAACGATCAAGCTGTGTAGATGCATATGAGTAGTAGGGACCTTTACAGCCATCGTAGTTATGTTTAGGTGTGGTAGAACCGTCTTTACATCAGGGCCGTGGTGTGAAGGTAGGGTGACCGGGTCTAACACAACAGCATCAATAGGGCCTCGACCGATTTCATCAGGGTCCGCAGCCCTCCTAGCTATCACAACCCTAGCCTTCTCAACACCAAACGCTAGATCCAAGGCATTTAAAACCCTACATAATGCTGTTGTGTTACAGGAGACGACCCTCACAAACTGTCTACCTAAGGCTTGATTATAGTTGCATTGCGCAACAAAAGAGAAGCCTGTTAACTCGTGTTCTTCACCTCCTTGGAAGATTGCCTTTTTAGATGCTTTAGCATACATCTCCTTATTCTGAGGCCCGATGTCTCCGGGTGTTGCGTCTACGATTATATCAGCCTCTTTCACCATATCAGCTACTGTACCAGAGACGTTGACTCCCATCTTCCTGAACTTCTCTACACCTTTCTCATCAGCGGCGAATAGTTTGAAGCCCTTCTTTAGAGCGAAGAGCGCTTTGTAATCTGGGCTTACTTTACATACACCTACAACCTCCATATCATCTTGCTTCGCTACCGCATCAGCCACTCTACGACCTATCACACCATAACCATTGACCGCAACCTTAACCTTCATACAAAAATCACCTTATCCCTTGGATCGCCACCGTTTTGCAGCCCTATATAAGGCTTCTATCAGCGGGAGCTTTTTACCAGCCAAGTAAAGCACTAAAGCGCCACCAGCGGTACTAACGTGATCAATCCACTCTTTGATGCCAAACTTCTGTAGAGCGGCGCTCAGATGACCACCACTTACAATGGTTGTAGCAAAAGATGACGCCATAGCCCTAAGGAGCATTTCAGTACCATAGCTGAACTCTTCACGCTCAAAGAATCCTGGAGGCCCGCTCATAAATACTGTCCCTGCACCTCGTATGATCTTGGAGTAGTTCTCTACTGTCTTATGTCCTATATCGTAGACTAGATCATCTTCTTTGAGGTCTTCAACTTTAATTTCTACCCGCTCTCCGCTTCTCTCAACGGCTACATCTACTGGGAACTCGAAGACATCTGGGTATTCGTCAAGCAACATTTGTGCCTTTTTTATATACTGCTCCTCCTTATCTAAACCAAGAGGGGTCTTCAGCTTCCCTTTTGCGCGTAAGAAGACGTTTGCTAAAAGCCCGCTAAGAAGAACCTTGTTAGCCCTTTTATTTGTGATAAGTGTCTCTATGGCTTCGATTCGATCAGAAATCTTGGCACCACCTAATACTGCAACGTAAGGAGCC
>Ga0209393_1000717_pt1 | contig 15386 bp, 11 predicted proteins | sample SSWtaG_2_FD_184117 | JGI IMG/M metagenome (GOLD analysis project Ga0209393, IMG submission 184117) | Hot spring microbial communities from Sandy's Spring West, USA to study Microbial Dark Matter (Phase II) - SSWsed_130316 (SPAdes)... | ecosystem: Environmental > Aquatic > Thermal springs > Hot...
TGTCATCGCAACTGACCCAGATGCTGAGGGCGAAAAAATCGGGTATGACTTGATGGCAGCCCTCAAGCCTTTCAATCCCAACATTGTCCGAGCCGAATTTCACGAAGTGACGAGGCGAGCCTTCACTCAAGCCCTTCAATCGCCGAGGGGAATTGAACGAAACTTGGTCAAAGCCCAAATCACTCGTCGCATCCTTGACAGATGGGTTGGGTTTGAGTTGTCGCGGCGACTTTGGCAGGTTTTTGACCGCTACGACCTTTCGGCAGGGAGAGTTCAAACTCCTGTTCTCGGCTGGGTCATTGAGCGCACGGATTTGGCGCGGGAGAAGAAGGCTCGCATAACCGTCCAACTCGCCGACCCCAAAACGAATGCGCAGGTTCAACTTTCCTTTGAGCACGAAAACCTTTCCTTCGCCCGAAAAATTTTTGACCGATTGGAGCAAGCGAAAGTCGCTGTCGTTGAATTTGGCGAAGAAATTGTCAACCCACCACCGCCTTACAATACTGGCACGCTTTTAGCCGATGCGGGTTCGTTTGCTTTCGCAACTTCGGTGATGGATGCGTTGCAGGATTTGTTTGAACGCGGTCTCATAACTTACCACCGAACCGACAGTTTCCGCGTTTCCGATGCTGGTTTGAGAGTTGCGGAGGAGTTACTCAAGGAGCGCTTTGACCCATCACTTTTCCAACCCCGCCGTTACGGAACCGAAGGTGCTCACGAATGCATCCGCCCGACCCGACCTTTGATGGAAGATGACTTGAGACTTTGGGTTTCGGCAGGGCGCGTCACCCTTGAAAACCCACGCCTTGCTTTGAGGCTTTACGGGATGATTGTCAGAAGGTTCTTGGCTTCACAAATGAAACCAGCGAAAGTCCGAAAGGCGAAAGTGGTTTTGCAGTTAGAAGGATGGCAGCAAGAGTGGGATGTCATTTCTGAAGTCATTGAAGACGGTTTCCACCGAGTTTCGCCGTTGAGGGTTCAACGCGTCTCACCTGAAATGAAGGTCGTCGGCAAGCAGATTCGTTTCGTCAGCAAAGTTATGCCTTTCACTCAAGGCAGTCTGATTGAAGAGATGAGGCAGAAGGGATTGGGGCGACCATCAACTTACGCGAAAATAGTGCAAACGCTTCTTGAGCGGGGCTATGTCATTGAGCGAAACGGGTTTCTGTTTGCCACTGATTTGGGAAGGAAAGTTTACCGGTGGCTTCGCCTTCGTTTCCCAGAGTTCGCTGACGAAGCCTTGACCCGCGACTTGGAGGAAAAAGGCGATAAAATTGAAGCGGGTGAACTTGACTTCCAGTCAGTTTTGAGGGAACTGAGACGCAGTCGCTTGTTCGCCCAGAGATAAAAGCGCTCCAGTGGACTATAATTGTTGCAGGTTTTTTTACCGCAAGTCTAAAAGCACGGAGGTGTCATCTTGCGAGATGGGAAAGCGGTATCGTTGGTCGCGTGAGCGAATCATTGAGGAAATCCGAAAGTTGCACGAACAAGGGATTCCGCTGAACATGGCATCAGCGCGGAAAGTTTTCTCTTCTTTGGTCGCAACAGCGTGTTCGCGCAGATACTTCGGCAGTTGGAGAGCAGCCGTTGAAGCGGCAGGTTTCAACTACGAAGAAATCATGCAAGTGAAGAAGTGGACAAAGGAACGGGTCATTGAGGAAATCAGTCAACTGCACCAATCTGGCTCGGATTTGAGACCCTCTGCCGCTGCAAGGGCTTTCCAAACCTTATTGATGGCTGCACGCAAGTTTTTCGGCGGTTGGCGTGAAGCAGTTATCGCTGCTGGCATTGACTACGATGCCTACATCAAGGAGTTCAAGGAAGACCAAATTGAGCGCGACAAGCAATTCATCATTGATGAAATTCAGCGTTTGTATCGTGAAGGACGGATAGATGAACTGAGCGGTGCTTGGCGCTATCACCTTTCCTTGTTCCGAAAAGCCAGACACCGCTTCGGCAGTTGGCGGAAAGCGATAGAGGCAGCCGGGCTCAACTATAACGAAGTTGTCCAAAGGCAAAAGTGGACGCCCGAGAAAATCATTGCCGAAATCAGACGGCTTTACAACGAAGGAAAAGATTTGAGCATTACTGCAATGCAGCGTTCCTACCCGAACTTGGTCGCCATCGCTCAATCACCAAAGTATTTCGGCAGTTGGCGAGCCGCCATTGAAGCGGCTGGTCTTGACTACGAGTTAATAAAGCGACAAAGGGGTAGGAGACGACGAGAGCCGATTCAAATTAGGGTTTGAAGAACAAACGCTCAGCATAGAGAGGCGAACGGGTGTGGCTATGTCTTTGACCGATATTTTGCGCTCTTTTCTCCGTGAAATCCTTGATACACCGCTCAAGCAGGAACTTTTGGCTTTCTTCGTCACTAACCGAGCAATGGACACCGCTCAGGGGCTTTCCGTTTGGCTCGGGCGATCAGCGGAAGAAATACGGGCAGCAGCAGACTCATTGGTTCAAGTTGGCTTGCTTCGCAAGGAAGGGGAAAGCGAAAACGCAATCTACAGTTATCAACCAAGACCAGAAATTGCAGATTTGGTTGATGCCTTCCTGCACCTATACCAAACGGCAAGGGCTCAACTGCAACAGGAACTGCTTCAAGCCCGTCAGCAGGCTGAGCAAGCGTGGGAGCAATTGAGGACTCTGCAGTGGGAACAGAGCAGATTTCGGCTAATCTTATCCAGCATGACAGACGGTGTCATTGTCTTACTCCCTGACGGAACTGTTTCCTATTTGAATGAGGCTGGTGCTCAGTTGCTTGGTTCTTCAACTCAGGTGTTAACTGGCAAGTCACTCAAAGAAACCGATACACCTATCGCCAATTTGCTGATACAGGCTGCAAGGGAGGTCTCTCAGCCACCGTATCCAGCGATAACTCGGGAATGGATTTTGCCTAACAGAACTATCCTAAGGGCAAACCTACTCCCAATCTTTGACCCTCAAAAGCGTTTCGTTGGTGTTGTGTGTGTCCTTAGCGATATAACTCGGACAAGGCAACGGGAAAGAGAACAAAGGGAAATGCTCTCCGTTTTAGCCCATGACATCAAATCGCCACTCACTGCCATCAGGGGATTTGCCTTATCAGGGTTAAAGGGCTACTTGGGGGAACTTTCGCAACCTGCAAACAGGGCATTTCAGGTAATTGCCGAACAGACAGACCGCCTTCACGAGATGGTGCAGCAGATTGTCCAGTTACTTACAGGGGGGCAAGGACTTCCGCCTTTGCACCCAATCCGTTTTGACCTGAGAGAATGCGCTCAAAAGGTAGCACAGGCTTATGAGGGCGAATGTGCCGAAAAGAATTTGTCCCTCTCCATACATCTGGATGAGCAGCCTGTCTGGGTCTATGCAGACAGGGGATTGACAGAACGGATGATTGACAACTTATTGAGCAACGCCGTCAAGTATAATCGGGAAGCGGGGCAAATTTGGCTTCGGGTCTACAAGCGCGACGGGGAAGCAGTTCTTGAAGTTGAAGATACAGGCGTTGGCATTCCAGCATCGGAATTGCCTTTCATCTTCCACCGCTTTTACCGAGCATCAACGGCAAAAGGAGAAGGTTCGGGGCTTGGGCTCTCCTTTGTCCAACAAGTCGTTGAGGCTCACGGGGGACGCATTGAAGTCAACAGTTCCGTCGGGCAAGGAAGCCTCTTTAGGGTCGTGTTGCCGCTCACTTCCGAACCCACAATTTTGCGAAAGGGACGAGAGCAACTGGAGGGTCAAAAGGTAGAGTCGTAGTGGGAGGCAAACGGGAACAAAAAGCAAACCTGCTTGTTTCTTCCCCTTCTGCCTAACTTGGTGGGACAAACTTAATGCCTTTGTGCGCCCTATAATTTTCGCAGGTCAGGCAACTGATTTGCAGTCCTAATTGGCGAAAAACAAACCCGAACAGAAACTGCTACGGAGGGATCAACCCATGACGACAAAAGAGTTGCGCCAAGCCTTTCTGGACTACTTTTGGCGGCAAGACCATCTCGTTTTGCCCAGTTTCTCGCTCATTCCCAGCGACCAAAGCACTTTGTTCACTTCCGCTGGTATGCAGCCACTCATCCCTTACTTCCTCGGCATCGCCAAACCACCACAACCTCGCATCGCTACTTGCCAGAAATGTTTCCGAGCCGACGACATAGACAAGGTTGGCTACACTTGGCGGCACTTGAGTTTCTTTGAGATGTTGGGCAACTTCAGTTTCGGCGACTACTTCAAGCGAGAAGCCATAAGGTTCGCTTGGGAGTTCATGACGGAAGTCATCGGCTTGCCCAAAGAGAGACTTTGGGTCTCCGTTTACGAGCAAGACGATGAAGCCTTTGAGATTTGGCACAAAGACATTGGGTTGCCAGCAGAGCGAATTGTTCGGTTAGGCAAAAAGGACAACTGGTGGGGTCCTGTCGGCGATACAGGTCCATGCGGTCCTGACACCGAAATCCACTACGACCGAGGCGAGGAGTTCGAGTGCGGGAGACCCGATTGCAAACCGGGCTGCGATTGCGACCGATGGGGCGAATTGTGGAATTTGGTGTTCCAGCAATATGACCAGCAAAAGGATGGAACTTTGTTGCCCTTGCCTAAGCCCGGCATTGACACTGGGATGGGCTTGGAGCGGCTGGCTGCTGCAGTTCAGGGCAAAATCACCGTGTTTGAAACTGACATCTTCTTCCCGCTTGTCCAGCACATCTGCAAGATAGCGAACTACGGATATGGCAGTGACCCTCAAAAGGACACAGCAGTCCGCATCATCGCCGACCACTCAAGAGCCGTTTGCTTCATGGCTGCTGAAGGCGTTGTTCCGTCCAACGAAGGGCGAGGTTATGTCATGAGAAGGTTCATCCGAAGGGCGATGAGGTTGGGGCGAAACTTCGGCATTGAAGACCCATTCGTCTACCAACTCGTCCCAACTGTGGTGCAACTCATGGGCGACCCGTATGACGAACTCGTCAAATCCCAAAGCGTCATCAGTGAGGCTGTCAGGCGAGAGGAGGAGCGGTTTGAGCAAACCCTTGAAATCGGCATGGCTCGGCTTGAGGAGATGATTGCCGAAACGAAAGCGCGGGGCGAGACAGTATTGAGAGGGCGAGACGCTTTTACGCTCTACGACACTTATGGCTTCCCACTGGAGTTGACGAAAGAGATTTGCGCCGAACATGGCTTGACCGTTGACGAAGAAGGCTTTAACGAGGAACTTGAGTTGCAGCGACAAAGAGCGCGGGAACGGATGCGGTTCACTTCGCCCTTTGAAGTGGGCGAATTTGAAGGGTTGCCACCAACTCCCTTCGTCGGGCGAATGCCTGAACCCGACGGAGTTTTGGAGTGTGAGGCAACGGTCATTGCCATCAAGCAAAAAGACGACGAGGTTTGGGTTGTCCTTGACAGAACACCTTTCTATCCTGAAGGCGGTGGGCAAATCGGTGATACGGGCGTGATCGTTTGGGACGAGGGACGAGGGACGAGGGACGAGGAAACAGCAAAGGCAATTGCGCAGGTTTTGGACACGCAAAAGTTCGGCGATGTTATCGCCCATAAGGTCGTTATGGAGAAAGGGTTTTTGACTGAAGGCGCTATCGTTTGGGCTCAAGTTGATGCTGAGCGTCGGCAAGCCATCCGACGAGCCCACACAGCCACTCACTTGCTCCATGCAGCCCTTCGGAAAATCTTAGGCGAACATGTCTTTCAGGCAGGCTCAGTCGTTGAACCTGACCGACTCAGGTTTGACTTTACACATCCCAAACCGTTAACGCCAGAAGAGTTGCAAGCCATTGAGGACGAAATCAACCGAAACATATTGGCTGCATTCACAGTTGAGCCTTTTGAGACAACCTTGCAAGAGGCGAAAGCGATGGGTGCGATAGCATTGTTCGGTGAAAAGTATGGCGAAATCGTGAGGGTCATCCGCATTGACGGCGTTTCGGCAGAACTTTGTGGCGGAACGCACTTGAGCAACACCGCTGAAATTGGGCTGCTGAAAATTATCTCCGAGACAAGCGTCGGCGCAAACATCCGAAGAATTGACGCTTACACGGGCGAAAGGGCAAGGCAGTGGTATGAGGAACGGTGGCAATGGCTGCAACAAGCCGCCGAAGTATTGGAGACTTCGCCAGACCGAATATTTGCCGCAATCAATGAGTTGCATGAACGCATCAGAGATTTGGAACGGAAGTTGCAAGAGGCTGAAGAGCAAAGGGCGTTACAGCAGGTTGATGAATTGCTGAAGCAAGTTCAGGAAGTCGCAGGCATCAAAGTGGTGACGGGGATTGTTTCTGGCGTTTCGCCTGCTTCCCTCCGCAGGCTCGCTGATGAACTTGAAGTCAGGCTCAGGTCGGGTGTCATCGTTTTGGGCACTGTTGATGACGGAAAAGTCCTTTTGGTCAGTAAAGTGACGAAGGATGTCGTCGCAAAAGGCGGACATGCTGGCAACTTGGTCCGTGAAGTGGCGAAGTTGACTGACGGTGGCGGTGGAGGTCGCCCCGACTTCGCCCAAGCAGGAGGAAGAAACCCAGCAAAACTACAAGACGCCCTCAGAAAAGTCCCCGAATTAGTTGCGCAGCAGTTGAAGCAGTGACGATAGAACAGCGAATTAAGGGATGGGAAGATAGGTGTATCCTTTGTCTCGGTTTGACACCGAAACGAGGGGGGTGTGTCGGGATGAAAATCGTCATCAGGCAATGTGAGTTACTTTGCCTTTTGACAGGTTTCATCGTGGCTTTTGAGAATTTGTCCCAAGCAGATTCATGGGGGACTCCTCGGGAATACCATTGGTCAAGCAATGGCAAATTTGTCCTTCGCGTGGATTGGAAACAGGGAATGCTGGTGTTTAAAGAGCGAAGTGTTAATGGGTTTCAGTTGCGTTGGAAGGTGCCTTACCCTAAGGACGATAAAACCATAATCCCAGCCCCTGTTGAGGCTTACATCACTGACAACGGGCAGCATGTCATTCTTCGGGATCAATGGCATATGGTCGGTTACGGCAAAGTTCTAACTTTTCTTGGTCCCGATGGGAAAGTTGTGGCATCTTACACTTTGGAGCAAATCCTAACGCAAGATGAAATTTTGAGTGTAAGGCACACTGTGTCTTCGATTTGGTGGAGCAGTGATGCTCTCTTTTTCTTCCTGAACGGACAAACTCAATTTGCTTTCATTACTCGTCGGGGCACTATTCGGATTTTTGATGTGGCGACAGGTCAACTTCTTCCGTTATCGCCTGCGCTAAAATCTGCCGTTTATAGAGAAGCCATTAAAACTGCTTGGAGGGGAGCGAAGTGTTTAAACCCTCATTGCCGATCAAAGGGGGCTATGTTTCTCGGCATACTTAAAGATAAAGCCTCTGTCCCCATCCTCCAACAACTTTTAAACGACCCAAACTTTTGCCTCCTCATTTACAGCGGGCAACGCCCGCAAAGGATTTATACAGTTCAACTGGCAGCAGGGGAGGCATTAGTCTCGCTACTTGGACCTAAGGCTGTTCCCCTTCTGGATGCCAAGTTACCGGGCGCTAACCGATATATGACGCTACAGTGGATTAAGTTGATAGAGAGAACAGGGGCAGCACATCAAAGCCGCAATCTGCTGAAATTGCTGAAGAGTCCTGACCCTGAGATTCGCCGTGCCGCCCAAATGGCACTTCGCCGTAAAGTGCAGTAAAGTAGCGAAGTAGCCTCGCCTTTATGGGTGACAGTTGTTCAATTGCCATCGTGGACAAGCCCTGACGCTACTGTTATCGCTTGGTGACAAATTGTCACTTTGGAAGCAAACTTACAGGTGAGTCCAATCGGTTTTCGGAGGGCACGGCTCCTGCCGTGCCGAAATTTTTCGGTCGGGCAGGAGCCCGACCCTCCAAAAATTGACGAAGCCTGTGACAAAGAAACTGACGGCAACCGTTATCTTTGACACTGGTCCTTTCGCCTGCGAGCACTGACTCAAAAAGTCATGAGCAAGTGACCTATCCGCCTAACCCTTTATAACCCGCCTAAGGCGAGGGTGGTAAGGAGTCCGATAAGGAGTGCTTCCTTCTTGGCTGTCTTTTGGCGACGACGGATGCCAAACCAGAAAGTGGCTAACCCCAACATCAGCGACCATTTCCAAAGCCGTGCATGGGACTGAGGCTGGATGATTATGACATCCACAATTTCGTTCGTTTCGTTGGGGACGAAAACGATGTCATCGGTCATGTGGTCAGGACGAAAGATGGTGCGCAAGCGAGTCAGGTAGTAAGTCTGCCAGGGGACGAGCAAACTTCGGATAAATTCCCCAAAGTCCTGACCAAGGGAAGGCTTGGCATATTCCACAACCAACGCTCTCCCTTGCGGTTGATCCAGCAACTTTTGGAAGGCTTCCTGATAAGCGAGGCGGAAATCTGCTAAAGTGCTGACTGTCAAGGTTGGTGGTTTCATTTCAACTGTTGGGAAGTTTTCCGCCCGAACCCTATAGGGGGCGAACACATAAATCAAAATTCCACTCCCTGACGGGCGACTGCTTACCGATGAAATGCGCATAGGAAAGACACATCGGTCGGTTCGGAAAGTCAGTTTGAGGGGATTGCGAGGGAAGTAACCACGCCAAAGGGGAGGAGGGGGAGGGAGCATAGATTGGCTCTCTTCGTCGGGCGTGTCCACCTTGACAGCGACAAAAGACCATCCCTTGGAAATGTAGTGCTCCAAGACATTGACCGCCCCTTCGGGGAAGCGATAGCCGTTGGCATTGAGCCAACCTGTCAAATCGGTGGCACTTTGGGCGTTAAGCAAGGTGATGTCCAAACCCTTGATTTGCAACCGATCAACGACCTCAACCCCGAGAAATCCCGACCCTAATGGTGCTTTATCACCAGCTGAACCACAGTAACTGCAACCTTCAATCGTTACAATTTCCGTGATGCCATCGCCTCTTTGAAGTCGTGGTTCTGTTTTGTCAAACAGTTCCCAGAAAGCGATTTCGCCACCTTCCCATACGGCTACTTGGTCACGGGAGGGTAAGTTAGGGACGGGTATGACCCACGCAAAATCAGCAGGTTGCCCAACATACATCGTGGAAAGCACCATCGTTTGCGTCTTCGTTTCAGGGTCAAAGACCAAAATGGCACGCTGGTCAGCGGAATGACCGACACCCAGCGAGATGTCAAAGAAAATGACGCCATCTGCCAAAGCGGGGTGCATCCAAATTGCGGTGAGCAACACACTGAGCCAGAACGATGCCACTGCTGATGCCTTTCGGTGATGTAGGTTCATTGCTCTTCACCCCCTTCAGCACTTTTGCCAATGGCATTTTACCCCTCGCCCTCCATCTCAAAACGGTGGCAGTAGGCTCGTTTGAAACTTAAAAGCCGTCGCCCTTCAACGCTCTAACCCTTTCACGAATTGTTTCAAGAGCAGTTGCGTTACTGCCTCACCGACATGCTTTATCCCGAACCAGTTCACCAAACCCTTTTGGTCACTTGCTAATCGCTCACGCCTGATTGAAAGCAACAGGCTGGTGAAAAGGAACGCTGTTCTTCCCTTACTTTGAGTGCGTTCTAAAACTGTTCACGCCACTGGCTTCAGCCAGTGGTTGATGACGAATTTTTTCCTGAGCGTTGGATTTACTCAGCGACAATTTGGAGGACACAGTTCCTGCCGTGCCGAAATCTTCTCAAGCGGTCAGGCAGGAAACCGACCTTCCAAGAAAATTCGCCGACTAAAGTCGGCGCTTAGCGAAATCGTCATCAACTACGGACTAAAGTCCGTAGCGTGGTTTGTCTTGTGATTGCATCGTCAACTGTGGGCTGAAGCCAAAATTTTCGGTCGGGCATAAGCCTAACTCTCCAAATCAGAGGTGGCGGGAAATGCGTATTGAGAGGATTGAAGCATATGTCGTGGAACAGGAAGTCAAACGCCTTTACCGATGGCGTGAAGGGCTGCCGGGCTCAAAGCCGAAACAGGAGATTTGCTGGCTAAGGGTGATAACGGACGAAGGCGTTGATGGTTGGGCTGTCAGTTCGCACGGATACATCGTCGCCGATTTAGTCCGAAGATGCTTTGGCGAAATAACCATAGGGCAAGACCCTTTGCTCAAAGAAAACTTGTGGCATAGGGTCTGGGAGTTTGACCGCATTGAAGAGTTCCCCATCTACGCTTTGGGCTTGCTGGACATCGCTTTGTGGGACATTACCGCTAAAATCGCCCGTTTGCCCCTTTACCGACTTTTAGGTGGCGCTCAGGACAAAATCCTTGCCTATGCATCAACCGTCACTTGGGAGACGGTGGACGATTACTTGCGCTATTCTGACGAATGTTTAGCGCTGGGATACAAAGCCATCAAAATCCACGCATGGGGCGATGCGGAAAGGGATGGCAAGTTGGCTAAAACCTTGCGACGCCATGTCGGTGACGAAATAGCCTTGATGTATGACGGTTCAGCCGGCTTCCGATATGAAGAAGCGCTCCGCTTGGGTCGGATGCTGGAGGAAGCCAACTTCTTGTGGTATGAAGAGCCAATGCGCGAATTCAACATTTGGCAGTATCAGCGCCTTTGTCAGGATTTGGACATACCTGTCTTGGTGCCGGAAACGGCGGATGGTTGCCATTACAACGCAGCCGATTTCGTTGTTCACGGTGCTTGCGATTTGTTACGAACCAGCACCCACTACAAGGGCGGCATCACAGGCGCAATGCGCATTGCCCACTTAGCCGACGCTTTTGGGATGTTCGTTGAAGTTCATGGAGGCGGTTTGCCCAACCTTCACCTTTGTTGCGCAATTCCCAACACCCGCTACTACGAGATTTTGGTCATCAACGACCCAAAGGCGGAGCGAGAGGAGCAAGGCGAACTGGGCATTGACAGCGAAGGGTATGTCCACATCCCAAAGCGGGAAGGGATTGGTTGGCAAATAAACGCTGAGCAATTGGCAAAGAATCTGTCTTAGTCGTCTCAGTTCCTTAACAATGTGCTGGGTGCTGAGTTCGGGGTGCGGTTGTTAAGCGCTGAAATTTCACGGCTCCTGCCGTGCCGAAATTTTGCGGTCGGGCAGGAGCCCGACCCTCCAAACTCCAGAAAAACTATTCGCCATTCGCTACTCGCTATTCGCTGTCGTTTCTGACTCGGCAGGGGCATCGCCATCCCATTCATTTCCTGAGTTGCCAACGATGGTAGGCAAGGGCGACAGCGAAAATGATGAGGGAAAGCCATTGAGCCTGAGTGAGACCGTTGACAACTTGAGCCGTAACACCTGCCCGCCAATACTCCACGACGAACCGAAGCACCGAGTAAAAAATCGCCCACCAGATGAAAACTGCACCTTCATAGATGGGACGAGGGGCGAGGGACGAGGGGCGAGAAATGTTTCGGCTGTGAAAGGCGAGCAGGACAAACAAAATCAGCAAGCCTGCTGCTTCGTAAAGTTGAGTTGGGTGGCTGGGTAAAGTGTTAACGCCGAGGGCTGGGTTGTGAAACCGAACACCCCAAGGCATCGTCGTCGGGAGACCATAGCAGCAGCCGTTGAGGAAACAACCAATCCGACCTATAGCGTGACCGATTGCTAAACCCGGGGCAGCAGCGTCTGCAATTCTCCAGAATAGGACTTTGTATCTTCGGCTCAGCCACAATCCAGCCAGAATCCCGCCAGCAACTGCTCCGTGAAAAGAAAGCCCACCGTCTGTCCAAATCATCGGGATTGCGACCAAATTCGTGCGGTAAGATTGCCAGTTCAATGCCACATACATGAGCCTTGCCCCGATGACACCTAAGGCAATTGCAGCGACGACCAAATCGTAAAGCAAATCGTTGGGCAACTTTCTCCTGCGAAACTCTAACCGAGTCCAAAACATCGCCGCCAAAACCCCCAATGCTACCATCACGCCATAACTTCGGAGCGTGAACGGTCCAAGTTTGAACAAAATTGGGTGCACAACTTCGTTCCCCCTTTGAGCCGCTTCAAACGCAATAAATTGCCTTTGCACAATTTTATCGTCTCAGCGGCAATCTAAAACCTTTGTTGCCAAATTCACCGTTAACCATTGGCTGAAGCCATTGCTATCGGAGGGTCGGGCTCCCGCCCGACCGAAAAATTCAGCAAAGCAATTACTTGGTCTGCCAAGGGCAGACCCTCCGAGTTTTCGGCACGGCAGGAGCCGTGCCCTCCAAGATAAAGGCTCAACGCACAAAGGTTCACTCGTAAAGCAAGCATTGAGCCCTTTGCCTCATGAACTCTTCATCTGGACTCAAGTCCCACTCCAATACTACAGCAATCGGTTCGTCGCTCTCGTTCATTGCTTCTCGCACTGCTTTCGTGCCCATCAGGCGATCAAAAGTCGCTTCACGCCAAGAGAACTGTTGCGGGTAGAGGCTTTTGAAGGCTGCGACAATGTAAAGTCCAGTTCGGACGGGCGAGAAAGCATTTCTGTCAAGGACATGGACTTGGACGCCGCAACAAATTTCGCCTGCGTGCTTTGAAGCCGTTGGGATGAACCTGATTGGTCTGAACTTAACGCCAGGTAAGCCCAGTTTATTGAGCAAGTTGGCAACTTCGTCTTCATCAGCGAAAGGCGCTCCAATCCACTCAAAGGGATGGGAAGTTCCGCGCCCTTCTGACAGGTTCGTTCCTTCCACAAGACAAGTGCCGCAGTAAACCGTTGCCGTGTCAAGAGTTGCCATCGCCGGCGAAGGCGAAACCCAAGGCAGACCAGTTTCGTCCCACCACATAGCCCGCTTCCAACCTTTGCAAGGGATTACTTCTACTTGTGCCTGCGGGAAGTGATTTCGCTGAAGCCAAAGCGCCAATTCACCCAAAGTCATCCCGTGCCTGATCGGAGTAGGGAAGCGTCCGACAAGCGAACCGACAATCTCGGTTTGGCATTTGCCTTCAACATGCACACCGTTGATTGGGTTGGGTCGGTCAAGGACAAAAACCGGCAACTGCGCTTCCGATGCCGCTTCAATCAGGTAACTCATCGTCCAAGCGTAGGTGTAAAATCGGCAACCGACATCAGGTAAGTCAACCAACAAAGCGTCAAGCCCTGAAAGCCACTCTGGCAATGGCTTAAGGGTTTCGCCATAAAGGCTGAAGACCAGGACTTTGCGTTTCTCATCGTAGCCGCTGGCAACCTTTTCGCCCGCAACCGCTGCACCGTAAAAACCGTGTTCTGGAACGAGGAGGGCAGCGATTTGAAATCCCGAAGCCATCAAAGTGTCAACGGAAGGGACAAGTTCGCTGTTAGTCGCCAAGGCGTTAGTCAACATGCCGAACCGCAACGGCTTTAGGTCTTGCCTGCGGACGAAAACTTCAACGCCTAATTGGACAGTTGACGGGTCATTCATCGTCTTCATTTTCGTCTTCCTCCTGCCTTGTCAGCACAGGGTGCAAGTCTTTTCGTCCGTCAAAGAAAACGGCGACCCATTGAGCCAACCGCTCGCCCAACCTTTCGCAAGCAGCAACTTCCGCTTCAGTTCTGGGTTCGCCAGCAACTACAGCGCCGTAGTGGAGTGTGAACTTTTTGCCGACATAATCAGTGACACCGAAGACGAGGAAGCCAAAGTTCATCAAGACTGTCAAGAGCGACATGCAAGCCAATTCAGCACCGCCTCCCCAGCCTCCCGAAGACGAGAAAGCGCAGGCGATCTTCCCGTCAATTTTTCCCCACAATTCGGACATGGTTTCGTCCCAAAACCGCTTCATCTTCCAAGAGAGCACTCCCATGTTGGTCGGCGAACCGACAGCCAAACCGTCGCACCATAAGACATCTTCGGGGGTTGCTTCGTCAATTGACTTGAGCCTAACTTCAGTCCCTGAGACCTTCGCTGCCCCTTTTGCCACCAACTCAGCCATCTTCCTTGTGTTGCCTGATGCGCTGTCGTAAAGGACGAGCACTTTGCCCATTCTCATCCCTCCTTCTTTGCCCGCTCACTTCAACTTCCATTCGTTTGCCGAAACTTGCAATTCCCTTGCGCCTTTGAAAGTCTCAAACGCTCGTTCCATCTCGTCAATACTGTCAAAATAACCGACCAAGTGAACAGCGCCGAAACTTTCGCCCGCCCGCACTTTCCAACCACCAATCTCCTGAATGAGGCAAACATAACCGCGTTGGTGACACCAAGCCTCATAAACGGTTGGTGGGTGCAAAGCCATCCCTGCAAGCCAAACCCCATTTTGCAATTGGTAGGCTCGGATGAACTTCTCCGGCACTTTGCCGTCTTCACGGCGGTAAAAGAAGCGTTCGTCGGGAGCGAAATCTTCAATGAAAGCACTGGCAGGGATGAAGCCGTAATAACTCAAGTAGACTTGCCTGAAACTGTCACCACCTTGGTGGCGGATATGACCTGGCATGTCCATCCGAAGCAATAAGCAGTCAACAGTGTTAACGCTTGTAACCTTGTCGTAAGCGAGAAACCAACGAACTCCGTCGGGAAAGACCAACAATTGTTCCCAACGCGAACCTGGCTTGTAAGGTGGGCGAGCGATTGTCCAATTGAACCACTGCTTGACGGCGACGAAATTTTTGCCTTCAAGGATTTCAAAGGGCAACTTTTTCGCTTGGGTGCAAATCTGTGGCAACTCAACGAAGCGCTTCGGGATGTTGCCGTGAACTTTGTCGCCCCAACCGTAGTGCAAATGGTCAGGCGTAGATTCATCGTCCATGCCGGGTTCAAGTAGAAAGTCAACGATGACGAGCCCAAAACCCGAGTCCTTGCTGCCCGTTTGTTTGTCAACGAAACTTCCAGCCATGACGCCGCTGACATAACCTTCCGTTTGAACAGCAGCAAAGTATTTTTCGGTCTCAATTCGCACGATTGTGCCGTCTCGCCAAACCCTGACCATTGCTGCTCACCCGAGCAAAAACTTTGCCCCATTTAGGAACGCAGGTGCTATAATCAAAGCGTGAAATCGCATCAAAGGAAAGGAGCGGTTGAAAATGGCAGGAAACGGGAAGGAAAGGAAGGGCGTTTCGCGGCGCGAATTTTTGAAAGTTGCAGGGACGAGTGCAGCCATAACCGAGTTGTTGGCAGGTCACAAAGTTGAAGCGGATGCAGCCACAGAGAAAGTCATCAGAATTCCCCGTGCACAAACTGTCACTGTGACTTTGAAGGTGAACGGCAAAGTTTATAAGTTGCAACTTGAACCCCGTGTCACCTTGCTTGATGCACTCCGCAATCATCTCAATCTGACGGGCACGAAGAAGGTTTGCGACCGAGGCGAGTGCGGTGCTTGCACCGTCCTGATGGACGGGAAGCCAGTTTATTCCTGCATGATGCTGGTTGTTGACGCTGAAGGTCACGACATCGTTACCATTGAGGGTTTAGCGAAAGACGGCAAACTCCATCCCGTCCAAGAGGCTTTCGTTGAACACGATGCTTTGCAATGCGGCTTTTGCACACCCGGCTTCATCATGGCAGCGGTAGGTTTCCTTAACCAAAACAAAGCG
>Ga0209393_1000718_pt1 | contig 15385 bp, 7 predicted proteins | sample SSWtaG_2_FD_184117 | JGI IMG/M metagenome (GOLD analysis project Ga0209393, IMG submission 184117) | Hot spring microbial communities from Sandy's Spring West, USA to study Microbial Dark Matter (Phase II) - SSWsed_130316 (SPAdes)... | ecosystem: Environmental > Aquatic > Thermal springs > Hot...
TTTAAGGACAGGTTGATTTTGGAAAACGACCCTCACTCAATCATTGAAGGCGCACTCATCGCCGCTTACGCCATCCAAGCCGAGAAAATCTTCATCTACATTCGCGGCGAGTTCGGCAAGCCTTACCAAATCTTGAAGGAAGCCGTCAAGCAGGCATACGAGCGAGGCTTTGCCGGCAAAAACATCTTGGGCACCAACTTCTCCTGCGATATCGTCATCCATCGCGGCGCTGGCGCTTACATTTGTGGTGAGGAAACGGCTTTGCTTGAGTCCCTTGAGGGCAATCGGGGAGAGCCGCGCTTAAAGCCTCCATTTCCAGCGACTGTCGGCGCTTTCGGGAAACCGACAGTCATCAACAACGCCGAAACTTTGGCGAGAGTCCCTCCAATAATCCTGAACGGACCGCAATGGTATCGGCAATGGGGGACGGAGCGAAGCCCGGGCACAAGGTTGTTCGCTGTCAGCGGTCATGTCAACCGACCAGGAGTTTACGAGTTCCCGCAAAACATCCCTTTGGCTGACCTGATTGAATATGCTGGTGGCGTTTTGGACGGTCGGCAAATCAAGGCTGTCATACCTGGCGGTTCGTCATCCCCAATGCTTGACAGGGAAACGGCGCTGAAGGTAACGATGGACTTTGAATCCCTTCAAGCGGTAGGTTCCGCTGCAGGTTCCGCAGGGGTTGTCGTGATAGCCGAAGGGACATGTCTTGTCAAGGTAGCGTTAAGGTTGACGAAGTTTTACATGCGGGAATCTTGTGGCAAATGCACACCATGTCGCGAAGGGACTTTTTGGCTCGTCCGTGTGCTTGAGAGGTTTCACAACGGTGGTGCGCGACCTGAAGACATTGACTTGCTGAGGAGCGTCGGGCAACAAATGCAGGGCAACTGCTTCTGCCCTTTGGGCGACACCGCCCCCAACCCTTTGCTCTCGGCTCTAAAAATTGCCCCCGAAGACTTTGAATTTCATGTCTGCCACCAGCGTTGCCCAGAGGATGTAGCGTGAAATGGGGTGATCATTTAGGGAAACTGCAACCGCAATCGGATGAGCCTTTGGTTTCCACTGTCAGCGATAACGGCTTTGTCACCTCTCAGAGCCACCAATGTGGGAAGGTTTAAGTGCCAAAGGTCGCTGCCTGCCTTGTCCGTTTCACCGAAAACGCCCAAAACTTTCCACTCCGTCCAATCAAGCCAAACGACGCGATGTCTGTCGGTGTCGCTGACCAACAGCCAAGAACCGTCAACAGCGAACCTCAATCGCCTCCCGAACTTTTGAGCGGGTTGACTGCCCCACCCGTCAAAGGCTTTAATCACCCGAAAGCCTTCTCCATCGGGACTCAGCAAAAGCAATCGCCCTTCGTCAGCGACCAAAAGTTTCCCGTCAGTGAAGGCGAAAATGTCTGTCGGCGACTTAAAAGTTTCGCCATTTAAACTCACCGGCTGCCAGCCAGACATATCAGGGCGCAAACTTGAAATGTCAAATCTTGTCCGCCAAATTCGTTGGCTTTCTTGATCGGTGACGAAAAGCCAAGCAGTCGCTTGGTCGGGCAACTTCTGCACTGCAAGCCCGACGGGACGGCGCATTGGGACGGGATCGCCCACTCGCATCGCTTCGTTTCGTTCGCCGACCCTTGGGTGAAAAATTGTCGGCACTGGTGCCCGCTTTTCAAGGTCGTCCAAGCGATACTGGGCTGCAAGGGCAAAACATCGGTCACCGTGAAAGAAGACAGGCGTAACGGCAATATGCAATTCAGCTTTGCGCGGTGGTGTGTTTGCCGCGTCGTCCCATTGCCACCAAAGTTGTGCCCGTTCCGTTCCAACCGTCACCCAGCCATCTTCGGAAAGCCCAACACTTGCGATAATCGGCAAACACCCCAATCGCCTGATGAAGTTCAGTTGCTTGACACTTTCGTCCCAATGAGCGAGGTAAACGGCATTTGGCGTCGCCGTTGTGATAGCGAGAAGTTGCAAACCGTCATTTGCCCCGACCATGAGAACTTGCGATGGATACCCAAGTTCATGATGCCATTCAACGACCCTTCCGGGCGCCCCTTGACCTTTCTTGTCCAAGCGAGCCAAAAAGCCATACCAAGCCGCATCCCACAACGCTTCGCCTGCTAACGAAATAACGCCGCGAAATTGAGTGGGGATCGCTGGAGTTTTGGGACAAGCAACGGGAAAGCCCTCAAGCATCGTCCCGTCGGGTTTGAAAGCAGCAATGGCGTAAATGTTCGGGTGAGTTTCCCCACTGACAAACCAACCGAAGTAACCGCCGAGGTAAACCAAACCCGCACGCTCGTCAACGGCAACGCCTTGAGGCGCTTCACCTTCAACGCTAAATGCAAGTCGGAAGGTTGCTTGCTCGCCTCGCTTTTGTGGTGGTCTGAGGAAGTAAACGCCTATCCTGCCGTCAGACAGTTCCTTCGGTTCACAAACCAACACCAGTTGACCGTTCAGAGGCTGAGGTGCAAGGCAGTATGGGATGAAATCTCGCCTTCGTTCTGGGAGTTGGAGCAAAACAGGACGAGCGACTTTCTTTCCGTTTGTCGGCAACATACTCACGCCGAACAAAGCGAACTTCCCATCCGCCAAACTACCGAGGAAGTAAAGGTTTCCGTTGAGGACAGCGAAAGTTCGGCTGTTGACAATACTGCCGCGAGGTTCAATTGGGATGCGTTCAATAAGGTGCCCGTTCAAACTGAGACGGTTAATTGCGTCACCCCCGCTGACCCAAAGGGTGAAGTCACGGTCAACAGCAATCCCCGTCGCACATCGGTCAAATGGCATCGCTGAAACCAAAACTAAGGTCTCACCCGCTTCGCCGCTGTTACCGAGGATGCCAAGTGGTTCTATCGTAGCGCAAATTGTTTTGCCAACGAAACTCAAAAGAAAGGCACTTACCAGCAACCGTCGCCATTTCATCCTTGACCACCTTACTCAACGGTTATCACACCACAACGGTGCGGTTGTAATCGCACTTCAGTCGGGATATCATTGACGATTGCGGTGTCCTTGTTAAAGTAGCAAACTCGCAAGACATTTCGGCTTCCACCTGCATCCGACCAAATGACGCCGACATCGCCTTTGTAAGTTGCACCTTGTTTGGGCGAGAAGATGATTGAGGATAAGGGAACGGCTGCTTCCAAAATGTAACCTTTGCCTTTTCGGCTAACTGCAACTTTCGCTGCGGTTAAGACTTCAACCCTGTCAAAGGCTTCAGCACCTGTTGGCGATGTAAACAGCCGCATCGCCTTTGAACCTTCGCGCGACACTGGTTCGTAAAGGACGCATGTTGGTTGCTTGTCCATCACGCTGAACAGCAACCGAATATCGCCAGCAACGGGGCGCGTTCGCTGTGGGTCTGCTGACGGGTCGGTGGCAATGAATAGGTCGCAGGCATCCCCAGTTTTGAACAACAAAGCAAAATCTTTGCCGCTGTTGAGCATCGGCGAATCGTCGGTGACTTCAAAGGCTGCGTAAATGAATGTTTCGTCGTATGCTAAAGCGACCCTTGCTTTCTTGTCAGCACCACCGTCAATGTTGACGGCAACGCTCATATCCCAGTCGTCCAAGTTTCCGTCAATGACAATTCGCCCAGCCTGAACTTTGCGGAGTTAAATAGGCGGCAACTCGCTTACCATTCCTTGCCTTATCGCCGCCGCCCTTAGCGCGAGTTTTCGGTCGCTTTCGGTGAGCGTGAACTCAATTTGTGCCAATCGGATACTTTCAAGCCCCGTCACTTCCCAGATGCGGCAGTCGGTGTCACCGGCAATCAGGTAAACTTTGCCGTCGTTGCGGTTGCGGAACAGAAAGCCGGAGAAGTTTTCCGGCCAAACGGTCGTTTCGTCAGCTTTTGGTCCGTAGCGGTTGTCCTTGCAAAGCGATTCAACCCACAAGCCTGTGTCGGTGAGCAGGTTAAATTGCCCGAAGTAACCGTTAACCCCGATGATGGTGGTGCCACTTTTCAGTTTCGCTTTTCCGATGAACTTCATCGCCCCAACGACATCGCCTGGCTTTGCCAGCGGTGCTTCCAGACCGAAACCAAGCCACGCTCGCCGATACGCCCACAGCCGCTTCGCAACCGTCGTTACCGGCGATGGAGGGACGAGGTAGCAGGAAATTGCTTGCCACTTGGCACCTTTGCCGTAAGCGTCTCCGCCTTCCTGTTCAAGCACGAACAACCTATCGCTGTCGGGTAAAACGCTGTGAACGGTGCCTTTGCCGTGGACGAACATCCAAGGTTTTTGCTCACTCGGCTTTGGATAAACTGGGACGCTGTTTTGCAGCCACTCTTTAACAGGAATTCGCCAAATTGCCCCCGTCCCGTGAGGCGTGGCGCTCCAGATGGTCAAGTCATCGTCAACCCAAGCACCCCAGTAAAGTCCCCAGAAACTTTGCACCCTTTCAAGCGCAAACTCTTCAGGTTGAACCAAACCGTCGCCGTTAAAGTCTGTCCACCAGAAAGCGAAAGAATGAGAGTTGTGCCAGAAATCGTTGCGGACATTTTCTGGAACTGGCAAATCTTCCTTGACGAAACCGTGAAGCGGCAGTGCTCCGCCCGGACCGAGCGCGCAAACGGGTCGGGCAACGAAATCGTCACCTAGCAAGTAAATGACGACCCCACCCCTCCCGCAATGAACGATGTAGGTCCGCCCACGGACATGGCGGAACTTGTAATCCCTGCTGGTGTATTCATCGTCAGCGAAACTCAGCCCGTGCATTTGTGGTCGGACGAGTGTAGCCAAGACTTGCCATTTCCCCGTTGCGTAGTCAACCGAGAAGAGGGTTGAGTGGGTGTTGACCCATTGTGGGTTTCGTTCGTCGGCTGCTCCCATCACAGCGTAATGACCAGCCCCCAACAAATCGGCGATGAGTTTACCGTCTTTCGTCCAGACGCTTATTCGCCTCGGTGCATCGTCGTGTTCGCAAACCCAAATCTTGCCCTCGTGGTCAACAGTGATTCCACTCGGTCTCAACATCCCTTCGGGGTCATAGCGCCCAACCCAAGGGCGACCACCCTTTTTGCCTATTGTGCGGATAAATTGCGTTCCCTTCCCAGTTTCAACCCTGAAGACTTTGACCTGCATCGCATCGCCGCAGTCGGTCACATAGATGTCGCCTTCGTCGTTCAAGGCAACACCCCAAGGCGAGGAGAGACCTTCAGTGACCAATGGGGTGACCACACCTGTTTGAGGGTTCAGCAGCACCAACCGTTTGTTGCTGACGACAATGAGTTGACCGTCTCTGTTGACAGCAATCCCGCATGGATGCGGTAATGGAAATTCTCTGAGCCTTTCACCTGTCCGCCAATTGACAGCCACAACCTTGTTCTCCAAAAACAACGAGGCGTAGAGGATGTCACCAGAGACGGCGATGCCGAGCAAGTTCAGCCCCAATTCCTGTGGTCCAAAATCTTTGTCGCGCACTCGTTCCCAAAACCGCTTGCGCGGCACAAGGGGATGGTAGATACTGAGCCGTTCGTAGGGCTGCAATTCAGCCGGTTTAATTGAGTCAGACCATTCACTGATGACAAGTGCCCTTCTGCCGAACGGGAAGTTGATGGGTTTGCCTGTTTTTGCGTCCCAAAGGACGACGCCTGCTTTATTGAGCACCTTCGGGTCAGCCCAATTGCTGCCCCAACTCTTGCCATCTTGAGCGACGAAAAGTCTCTGTCCGTCCGATGCTAACGCCGTCACTAAAATCCCGATGTCCAGAACTTGGTGTTGCCCCCAAAACTTCTTCCCAATTCGTGTGACGACCTCATTTTGATTTGGAAGTTTTGGGTCAACAGCGATGATTGCCGTCCCCGCTTCGCTAACCGTCCAAGCAAGGTAAACTCGTTCGTTGTCGGCAGTTGCAGCAATTGGTGGACCGTGATCGCCACCCCAACTGCCTGTCCCGTCATCGGTTCGCCAAGGTGGATTGCCCGCGTTGTGCAATGAAGTCACATAGCGTTGACCTATTCCCCTGTGGGTGAGGAACTTGACAATGTAACGCCCTGTCGGCAAAGGCTGTCCGTCATCGTCCAACCCATCCCAGCGAACAGTAACGAACTTCTCACCTCGCTTGACACTTTGTTCGTCCCTCTGGATGACGGGCAGGGAGCGCACTAAGACCCCATCAGAATTGAAGATGGCTGCGCTAACGAACTTTGCTTGAGGGTCTGGCAGCGGTAGGCGCAAAACCAAAGGCAGAATTTGCTCGGTCTTAGGTTTGGGCTTTTCGGCGGGTTTGAGTTTGCCTTGAGGCAGAAAGATTGCTTGCCCCCACATTCGCGGGTTTAGGAACGAAAAGCCAGCTTCGCGGATGACATCGTTAAACGACAGGACGCGCCTCCAACCACTTGAATCGCCCCAGTTGGGTTGAACGACGAAAGCGACTCGGTCACCCACCTTCGGTGGGTTCTCCTTCGCGTTCAACCGTTCCCAAGGGATGCGGGCTTCCAATGTGTAACCTTTGCCGTCTTTGTCCTTGCGGAAGGCAACACCTGATTCTTTGCCCACCCACAGTTTTTCCGAGCGAAAAGCGTCGTAGGCGATGTGCAAGACGGGCAACTGCTTGTCGGTGAAAAACCACATCGTTAAATGGCAAACTCGGTCGTTTTCCATATCAGGCAAAGGATACGGCGCCTTGGGATCGCTGCACAGCCGCACTTGTAGAGCATCGCCATCCCAGCCCTTGTTCGGTTCAATCGCAGGGTCATGGCGGTTGAGCATCGGCGTGTCATCAACGAAATGGGCTGAGATGTAAAGGGCTTGCGAGTCAAACATAGCAGCGACGGTCACGGTGAAGCGCGGTTGAAGGGCTTCGTCAAAAACGCAAGTGATTGCTGCGCTCAAATCCCAGTCGCTTAAGTCACCATCTACCACGACCCGCTTCGGCGCTGGCACAACGAAAATACGATCGTGCCGAGAAGATTGAGCGGAAGCAGAGACGGCAAAAATTGCCACAATGACGATGAGCCACCTCATACTTTTTCACCCCTTAGCGTTCCGGTCGCCCAAATCGCATAGAGCGGTGAGAAAACCGTTCACTCTCGCCCAGCCACCCAACGGATGGCGTTGTGAAGGAGTTTGCGGAAGTTAGGGTTGTTGTAAGCGGTTGAGCCGTGTCCGAGTTGGATGTAAACGACCCTCGCTTTCCCATACTGATGAGCCCAAGCGACGCATGGGTCGCTCAATTCGTGGTCTGTCAAGAGCAACTTGTGGACATTTGGCGATAGCCACCAACCTTTGTAGGTTTCGTCCACGATTTCAAATTGCTCAGGCAAACCTTTCGTGACCGGATGATTTTTGTCGGCAACTTTGACGGTGAACTTGATGTCGTGGTAGTATTGGGAGCGGTCAAATTGTTTGCCATCGGGAGATTTGCCAGGCGAAAGGAAATACTTTGCGCCAATGATGCGGGTGTATTCGTCCCATTGCTGGTAACTGGCGATGCTATGGTGAAGGGCAACCAAGCCTTTGCCTTTTTCCTTCAACCAACTGACCATGCCCTTCTTCTGCTCTTCGGTGATTTGCTGCCACATGTCGTAGAGGACGACGGCATCGTATTTTTGAAGCGTGTCGCCAAGCCAAATCTCGTTCGCTTGCGGTTGCTGGCGCTCTTCCCATTGAATGTCGGAGAAACTGTCAAACACGGCGAAGAACTCTTTGCGCTCAAAATCATGCCCACCTGTCACGATGATGATTCGTAAGGGTCGTTCCACTGCCTTTTCCCTCCTTTGAGCGATTGTTGTCGTCAGGATCTGAAACGCCAACAAAATCCCTAAAGCACCTACAAGCCACTTCTTCATTGCTGCCACCTCCTCGCCATTTGAAGCCGCGCAAGATTTTGAATCCCTCACGAGGCTTTTGCGCTTTCAAGTTACCTTGATAGTCCGTCTCGGCTTCAAGAACTCTTCCTTCGTCCCGCACTCTTCAAGGAAGCGAAGGAACTTGGCGTGCAGCGCTTGAGCGACCTGAGGGTATTGCTTGATGACATTTCGCTCCTGTTTAGGGTCACTCGCCGTGTGATACAACTCCGCTTCGTCGTCAGCGACGCTGTAAATCAGCGTCCACTCAGCAGTGTGAATTGTTGACGGGCGAGGTGAGAGAACGAGCCTTTCAGTTCCGTCAACGGCTCGTGTGATCGTTCCTTTCGGTTCGTGAACAATTGCCCATGAGGTCACAAAGAAATCGCGCCATTGAGGTCGTTCGCCTCGCAGGAAGGGCATGAGAGATTTGCCTTGCACGAAGTCAGGAATCTCAACTCCAGCCAGTTCCAAAATCGTCGGCATCAAATCAACAAAGCCGGTGAAAGCGTCGCATCTTCCGGGTTTCGTGTCGGGGACATAGATGAGCAATGGGATGCGAGCGACCTCATCGTAAATGGGTGAGCGGTGCATTATGTTGCGACCTTCACGCTCTTCAAACAACGCTTTACCGATAATCCCGTGCTCGCCGAAATAGAAGCCGTGGTCGCTGGTGAAAATGATTGCAGTTTTGTCAAGCAAGTTCAAACTCTCAAGCCGAGCCATCAGCCTGCCAAACCAGTAGTCAACCATTGTGACTTCGCCGCAGTAAAGGGCGTGACAGTGGTGCAATTCTTCTTCGGTCAGGAATTCGTGCCAATACCAATAACGCGGGTAAGTGACTTCCTCGCCCTTAAAGTTTGGGTCGGTGTAAAGTTCAGCGTAATGTCTTGGCGGATCCCAAGGTTCATGCGGGTCAAACAAGTCAAGGTAGAGGAAGAAGCGTTCACGCTTGTAATTTCGCTCAAGCCACCTCATCGCTTCCGTAATAGTTCGCGCAGCGAAGTAGTCTTCTTCGTAACGCCGGTCAGCAATGTTGCGCATGTATTGCACGAACGAGGTATAGGGGCTGCGGATTTTCTTTGGGTCGCATGGGAATTTGACTTCGGCTGGATCGGTTCGGTAGCGTTCATTCTCCTGCCCGCGAACCCAAATGAAGCCGTGAAAGCCTCGGTCAAAATGGTAACCATCGCGGACAAGGTGTGGCGTGTCAACAATCATCATCGTTGTGTAGCCGGCTTGGGAGAGTAGTTGGGAGAGAACGATTTCGTCCCTTGGCAAAGGTGACCAATCACGGTGAGGAAATGTCCACTTGCCTGTGAACAAGTCGGTGCGGGCTGGAATTGTCGGGAACGAACCGCAATAGGCTCGGTCAAAGACAACACTCATCTGGGCAAACTTGTCCAAGTTGGGAGTTCGGATTTTGGTGTTGCCGTAACAACCGAGGTGGTCGCGGCGCATGGTGTCTGAAATGACAACAACGATGTTGAGCGGACGATGGTTCTGCCTCATAAAAACATCGCCTCCTCTCTCACCACTGATCCAAAACCGCACCAAAGTTTAGCAGATAGGGAGGAAAGTGTGAACTGGGGTAGCAGGGTAAGGTCCAGCGCACAAAAATGGCTCAAACTGGCAAGATTTGCCCCAATTTTTTGCTCTTCCATCCCTCGCGCTCGCCCTATAATTTGGGTTGGCAATCCTTCCAATATCGCGCTCTCTGGAGGCGGCAGGAGATGGTGGCAAAGTTTGTGCATTTGCATGTTCACTCCGAATACAGCCTCTTGGACGGAGCGGGTCGGATCAAAGACTTGGTCAAGAAAGCCTGTGAACTTGAAATGCCAGCGATAGCCCTCACCGATCACGGTGTCATGTATGGCATCGTTGAATTTTACGAGGCATGCACCGAGGCTGGGATAAAGCCCATCCTCGGCGCCGAAATCTACTACACGACCAAAAGCAGGTTTGACCGAGGTTCAAGGCAACACGCTGAGGCTCACCACTTGTTGCTCTTGTGCGAAAACGAAATCGGCTACAGAAACCTGATCAAGATTGTGAGCAAGGCTCACCTTGAAGGCTTTTACTACAAACCGAGAGCCGATAAGGAACTACTTGCCGAGTATCACGAAGGACTTATCGCCACAAGTGCCTGCTTAGCCAGCCCCATTTGCCGTGCGATTTTGCGGGATGACATGGCAGCCGCTGAAAGGATGGCTTGTGAGTTCCGCGAAATTTTCGGTCCCGACAACTTTTTCCTTGAACTGCAGGATCACGGCATCCCGGAGCAGAAAAAAGTCAACGAGGCTTTGATTGCAATGAGCAAAAAACTCGGCATACCTCTTATTGTCACCAACGATGTCCATTATGTCCGCGCTGAAGATTGGCAGGCTCAAGATGTCTTGCTGGCAATAAACACTGGTGCGAAGTCCGTTGAGGACGAAGACCGCTTCAGGTTCAAAAGCCATGAGTTTTACCTGAAATCTGCCGAGGAAATGGCTGCGCTTTTCCCCAATAACCTTGACGCGTTGGCTCGGACCGTTGAAATCGCCGAGAGGTGTAATTGTCAACTCCAATTGGGCGAACCAAAAATGCCTTACTACGAAGTTCCCGGTGGTTTGACCCCTGAAGAATTTTTGCGCAAGTTGTGCTACGAACGGTTGCCGCTGCGATACCCAGAGCCTTCGGAAGAAGTTAAGCGACGGCTTGAGTATGAGTTGCAGGTAATTTGTCAAAAAGGCTATGCTGGCTACTTCCTCATCGTTTGGGACATAGTCCACTATGCGAAGTCTCAGGGAATCCTCGTCGGTCCTGGGCGCGGTAGCGCCGCGGGTTGCTTGGTCAGTTATGTCTTGGGCATAACGAACATTGACCCGCTCAAGTATGGGCTCATGTTTGAAAGGTTCCTCAACCCTGAAAGGCAAAGTTCACCCGACATTGACCTTGACTTTCCCGATAACAGGCGAGATGAAATTATCGCTTATGTTCGGCGCAAATATGGTGAAGACCATGTCGCCCAAATTGTCACCTTTGGGACACTACAAGCGCGGGCTGCTGTCAGGGACAGCGGTCGCGTCTTGAAGATTGACCCAACGCTTGTTGACCGTGTCGCCAAACTCATCCCAATGAAAATGAGCCTTGAAGAGGCATTGGAGTTTTCCTTGGAGTTGCGGCAACTTTACGAGACAGACGAACAAATTCGCCGCTGGCTTGACACAGCGAAGGCAATAGAGGGGCTTGCCCGTCACGCTTCAACCCATCCTTGCGGTGTCGTCATAGGTAGTCAACCGCTCATAGAACTTGTCCCATTGCAGCGGGGTCACGACGGTGGCGTCATCACTCAATACGATGGTCCGTCGGCAGAAAAAGTCGGATTGGTGAAGATGGATTTTCTCGGTTTGCGCAACTCAACCATCATCGGGCGCACTGTTGAACTCGTGAAAGAAACTGACGGCATTGAGATTGACCTCAACAACTTGCCATTGGACGACCCCAAAACCTATGCTATGCTGAGTGAAGGTCACACTGTCGGAGTATTCCAGATGGAGAAAACTGGGTGGCGGAGATTGCTAAGGGAACTGAAGCCAGACAGATTTGAACACCTCGTCCCGCTCGTCGCACTTTACAGACCTGGTCCGATGGAAGACATCCCGAAGTTCATTGACGGCAGGCACGGTAAACCAATAGAATACTTGCACCCGCGCTTGGAACCGATTTTGAAGGAAACCTTCGGTGTCATGCTCTATCAGGAACAAGTCATGAGAATCGCCCACGAACTTGCTGGCTTCACTATGCCCCAAGCAGAGATATTGATGCGGGCGATGGCGAAGAAGAAAGCGGATTTGATGGAGCAGATGAAACCGTTGTTCATTGAAGGGTGCGTCAGAAACGGGATATCCGAGGAAGACGCCCGACGGATTTTTGAACGGATGGAAGCCTTTGCCAATTATGCGTTCAACAAGTCACACAGTGCCGCTTACGCCTTGGTGGCTTACCAGACCGCATACTTGAAAGCCAACTACCCAGTGCAATACATGGCGGCATTCCTATCGGCAAACAGGTCCTTCCGCGAGAAAGTAATTGTCGGCATTGAAGAGTGCCGCAGGATGAAAATCCCCGTGCTGCCACCAGACATCAACTTGAGCAGTTACGACTTCACGATTGAGGAAATCAACGGGCAAAGGGCAATAAGGTTCGGGTTGGGCGCGATCAAAAATGTGGGCGATAATGCCGTTGAGGCGATCATTCAGGTCCGAAAAGAAGGTGGTCCGTTCACGGACATCGCAGATTTCCTAAGGCGAGTCCGACCCCACCGTTCAGTCACAAGGGCTGCGGTTGAAAGTTTGATCAAGGTAGGGGCATTTGACAGTTTGCATCCAAACAGGAACCAGTTGTTGCAGGCTCTGGAAATGTTGTGGGAGCAAGCAGGGAAAAGTGCACAACCAATGGCAGGACAAGCCACATTATTCGGTAGCGACGCAACGGTTAAAAGCACATCGGCTCTGTTGCTTCCCGATGTCCCAGATATCTCCATCAAGGAGAAACTGGAGTGGGAGCGGGAATTGCTTGGAGTTTTCCTGTCAGCGAATCCGCTACAAGCAGGCTATAAGTTCGTCGCTAACCGTATCACTCACAGTTTGGATGAATTGATGGAAGTCACTCCGGGAGCACTTGTCAGGGTCTGGGGCATGGTCGTTCACCTGCGCCCAACAGTTGACAGACAGAACCGTCCCCTCCTTTTTGCCAAGTTGCAAGACCATTCCGGCGCGGAAGTTGAGTTGGTTTTGAGCGGCGACAACTACCACGCTTTCGCCCACTTGTTTGAGAAGGACGCCCTTGTCTATGTTGAAGGGATAGTCAGGCACGAAGAACCTTACCGACCGAACGGCAACGAGGAGGAGGAAGGAGAAGAGGAAGCCCAACTTGTTGTGCGAGTTTCCCCCCGCTATGTTGAGCGATTTACCTTGGAAGGTATTTCCGCCGCTTCTAAACCTGTTAACGGCACTAACGATTGGGCATCGCCAATTCCAGCACAACCTAAACCCTCAAGCCTCAAGCCATCCTCACCCACTGTTGATTCCAAAGCGCTCACACATCTTCACCTTACAGAAGGGACTCAAACCACCTGTAGCAAGTTGCAACTGATTTTGCCCTCAAAGTTGAAAGAGGACGAGGCGCTACGGTTAAAGGATTTGTTGACCCGTAACCCCGGAGAAGTCACCGTTGAGGTCTTAATCCGCAATGGCTCTGAGGTCAAAAGGAAGCAACTACCTGTGAAAGTGAAATTGAGCCGCGAGTTTTACGAACAACTCACAAGCCTTCTCGGAAAAGATGCCGTGAAAATTATCCGCTAACAACACTTGCAGCCAATGTCCCAAACGCCCCTGAGGCAGATAGAATCTCGTAGGCTTCAATGTAGCCGTGACTGAACTGACGGCGCTTGGCTTTTTGGAGCATTGCCCAGACTCGGTCATCTATGCCCGGTATGGATTGAAATTTTTCGCCCAATCGCTCCCTCCTCGCCAACACCCATTGGACAGCAAACTGCATTGCCTTCGGTGTCAATTCGTTAGCGATATGGTGCATCCTTTGAACTCGTTCCGTGTTGCTTGTCAGCCAAACCATGTTAATCAACTTCGGCTCGCTGAACTTGACAAAGGTGTTGTCGCCCTTCCGTTGCAAAGGCAGCCTGACAAGTGCTGGGAATTGGACGCTGTAAGCGCGAACCCCTTCGCGGACAGCGAAGGGAAGTTTGAGCCAAAGGGTAGGGGAGAGTGACAGCGAACGAAAGAGGCAAAGAATTTCTTCGCCCTCCAGATTCCAAACCCAACCTGAAACTTCACCCGTTTTCCATTCCCACGCTTCGGAGAAGTTCGGTCGCTCCGACAACAGGGGCTTCCACAGTCGCAAATGAACGGCAAAAAAACCTATCGCCTTCAATCGCTCGCATTCTGAAGGACTGTCCCCAGTCGGTAGGTATGAGAAGCAAATCCCTTCTGCCCCCGATAAAAGAGCCTTAACGACTTGCCCAGCCAAATTCTCCACTTCGCCAACGGTTATCCAAGCCCACCAATGCTGGCTTACCGGTTGACGCGAAAGGACACCGTGCGTGAACGGAATTTCTCGTTCCCATGACCAAACATGACCCAATTCCGTCGTCGCTCGCAGCATCGCTATCTGAACCGGGTCAGAAACATCTTGAACCAACCAACCTTCCAAAGAGGGATGATTGGCGATTCTGTGCAAGGGCACACTTTTGACTTGCTGCCCCTTAGCCCAAAGGATGAATTTGACATTCCAACCACTTTCGTGGGAAGCCGACATTAACTCCCTGACCTTTCGCCAATTGTTCTGGTTAACGGGCAAAACAACTGTGTCCAGCCAATGTTGAATTGCCCTCTCAATATCTCTGAGGGTTGCTCCATGGGTCAGAGCCACTGCAACTGGGAAACTCATCACTGCATCACCTCAAACTGTCAGGTTTATCCCCAATGGCGTTTCAGAACCCTTTGCGCCAATTTAGTGTATGCCGAGAATCCCATGAGAGTAATGGAGGGATGACCGCCATGGCACGAGCCCGTTACGGATGTCTTGGCTTGGGTGGTATGGGAAGTGAAATCGTTCGGAACTTGCTCAGCAAAGGCGAGGTTCCTGCCGTCTACAACAGAACTCGGTCAAAAACCGACGCAATGGTGCAGGAAGGGGCACTTGGAACTTACTCCCTGGAAGAGTTTGTCAACGCTTTGGAGCGACCGAGAACCATTTGGCTAATGTTGACCGCTGGCAAACCCGTTGATGAGGCAATTTTCGGCGGTGGCGCTTTTGGGGAAGGTCTCATCGCTCACCTGGAACCGGGAGACTTGATTATTGATGGCGGAAACTCTTACTTCCGGGACAGCATCCGCAGGCACCGCCAACTCAAAGAGCGCGGAATTCGCTTCCTTGACTGCGGCACAAGCGGTGGACTTGAAGGCGCAAGGACAGGTCCATGCTTGATGATAGGTGGCGATGAGGAAGACTTCAAACTCGCGGAACCCCTTTTCCAACTCCTCACCCGCGATGCCGGAGGCTACGCTCATGTTGGACCTGCAGGTGCAGGTCATTTTGTCAAGATGGTCCACAACGCAATTGAATACGCTATCTTAGAAGCCATAGGCGAAGGCTTTGAGTTGTTGGCTCATGGCGGCAAAGGGGATGACGGACAACCGCTTTACAACTTTGATTTGGCTCAAATCGCCGAACTTTGGTGCAAAGGGAGCGTCATTCGTGGCTGGCTCATGGAACTAATGGCAAGAGCGTTCAAGAAAGACCCAAGGCTTGAAAGCATCAAGGGTGTAGTCGGTGGAGGTTCAACAGGTCGGTGGGCAACAGATGAGGCTTGGGATGCAGGAGTTCCGTTCATCGTTATTGCAATGAGTTACGCCCTACGCCATCGCTCCCGCCAACCCGATAGTTTCGCAGCGAAAGTAGTTGCTGCTTTGAGGCACGAATTTGGTGGTCACGAAGTCGTCCCGGCAGAATAATTGGCTAAGCCGGTGGCTGTTGTTGTGAAGTAACGAGTTCTTCAACCAACTGCCCGACTAACTTGACTCGCTCAATG
>Ga0209393_1000721_pt1 | contig 15270 bp, 13 predicted proteins | sample SSWtaG_2_FD_184117 | JGI IMG/M metagenome (GOLD analysis project Ga0209393, IMG submission 184117) | Hot spring microbial communities from Sandy's Spring West, USA to study Microbial Dark Matter (Phase II) - SSWsed_130316 (SPAdes)... | ecosystem: Environmental > Aquatic > Thermal springs > Hot...
ACGATAAAAGATTTTTCGAACACTCTCAGACCCCTTGGAGTGTGTTCTAAAAACCACCCATGCCACTGGCTTCAGCCAGTGGATGACGAATTCTTAAAGCGCCGAATTTATTCGGCGTTTGGGATGGTGAACCCACAAATGAGCCCAATCGGTCTTCGGAGGGCAGGAGCCCGATCCTCCAAATCAATATTCGCCAATCGCTATTCGCCATTCTCTGTCGTTTTTGGCTCGGCAGGAGCATCGCCCTCCCAATTTGTCCACCGACTGAAGTCGGTGGCTGCGAAAGCAAAGTCTGCTAAAGCATGCTAACCAAAAGGATGCAAGTTGCGGGTTAAGAGTTTTTGGGAAAAATCCTACCTCACAACCTTCAACGCTCAACTCGCAACCCTGAACTCTCAACCCACATAGCAGGCTTTAGCCTGCTTTGATTTCGTAGCTACCCACCTCGGGTGAGTGGTTGAAGTCATTTGCCATTCGCTACTCGCTGTTCGCCACTTGCTATTCGCCATCTTCCTCGGTTCAGTGGGAATTTCGCCCTTCCATTCTTTTCTCCTCCCTTGCCCCAATCCAATAGGCTTTGCTGTTGGACAGGAAACCCAGTTTCCCGAACTTGCCGACCTCACGAAATCCCGACCATTTGACTTACCACCTTCGCACAAACTCCAAGTAAGCGTAGAAGGCACTGTCTTTTGCAGGGAAGTTGGCTCGCACTACATCCTTGCCCCAAGCCTTCGCTAAGTAAAGCGTCCAAGTGGTTTTGGTGTCGGGAGTGTAGTCAATGCTCAGGTCAAGGACATCCATTAGCCGCTTCGCCCCACCGCTGGGACGACCGATGTAGCCGAAAGCAGTGTGGTTGAACGCACCGCCACCCGCATACCAAAAGTCCTCACTCTTCGTCAGCCACAACATGTGCCAATCCAACCGCAGGCTAAGTTTCCGTGAAGGCTTGAGCATCAACTGCACAAACAAATCACGGTTGTTCATGAGGTTGTAAATCGGCATCCGCGCGTAGATGCGAGGTGTTGTCAAAACTTGGAAGAAGGTTTTATGGTCAGGGTCGTTGGGATTTTCATCACCAGTGCTACGGAAGTAGCCGATTCTGAGCCAAGGTTGCCAACAAACTTTAGTCCACTGGTGTCCCAGTTCAAGGGCATGAGCACCAGCACCGTGGTCTAAATTCCCGAATTTGCCAAATTGATACGCGAACCAAGACATCAAATCTATCTTGCCTTCCTTCGTCTCATACACTTTCTGTCCATGCCAGACAATGGTGGTCACTTTCACTGTTCCTGTAATGCCTGCTGTGTTGCTCGTCTTGACTACGGGACGGGTGTCCCTATAGTGCAAAGCGAAAAACCTCCATTCGCGACCTTCGTCCTCGTGTGAAGCCGTCCATGACCCATAAAGCACTGTTATCTTGCTCAATTGGTCGTTGCCTTTTAGGTCAAAAGCGCCACGCGTGGGACGGATTAAAGCAAGGGTTAAGGTGCGCTTGCCTATGTCTTTCATCCACAGGATGCCATCAAAACTTCGCTGGACATGGGAGAATCCGAACGAACCGAGAAGTCTCTCTTGAATTCGGTTGCGGCGAAGCCAAGAGAGGGTCGGGTCTTTGGGCATCCGTTCCGTGCCTTCCCCAAACTCAAACCGACCAATTCTCAGAGTTGAGTTCTTGCCTGTTTTGTTTCGCCACTGCCAATAAGCCTGCTTAACGAAAACGCTACCGTCACGACCTTTGTTCCATCGGTAGTAAGTGGCGCCAAGTCCCAAATCGCCTGCAGGTGCAGGGGCGATGGCGTTATCTGGGAGACCGCCAAAGGTAACTTGCGAAAGTTCCAACCGCCAATCTTGAGACTTGCCGACCTTGCCGCTGACTCCTGCTCTTAAAAGCGATGCGACGAAAGTGTAACTGTTGTCAACCCCTGCAGCATCAGGGTCAAAGAAGTTCCAACTTTCAACCCTCACCCGCCAAGTGACTGAAGTGGTCAAAGAACTCGTTTGAGCCGCCCCAACCTTAACTGCGACCAACACTGCCACCAAAACCGACCACTTCTTCATCACCTTTCGCCCCCCTCAGCCAGTTGTTTTTGCCTCACACTTGTTCGCCTTAAAAGCGACTCCCTATCCTTCTATCGCTTTCCCAAACGCTTCCGCTTTCCCGCTAATGACTGGGCATGGGGCGTAATAGATGACATGGGCAGCGACGCTACCAAAAATCAACCTTCCCAAAGCGCTATAACCGTGCGTTGGGATGATTATCAAGTCAACGGCGTTTTGTTGGGCAAACTCAGTTATTCCAGCACCAGCATGATGGTATCGGGTGACTTTGGGCTCAATGCTCGGCACTTCCGACGGCTCCACAGTCCTTGATGACCAACGACGCAACTCTTCCGTTGTTTCCCGTTTCAACTCTTCCCACGCTTCAGGGCTACCCTCGTATGGTGCGACGACATGCAAGAGTGAAATTTTGGCTTTCGTCAGGCTCGCCAAATTTGCAGCGTAGTCAAGGGCAATTAAGGCTGCATCGGACAGGTCGCTCGGCACAAGCAGGTGGTTGAACTTCGGTTCGCATTTCTCACGAACGAACAAAACTGGAACAGGCGAATTTTGCAAAACTTGCTCGGTCGTTGAGCCCAAAAGTTTTTCCTTGAAACTGGTGTGACCGTGAGCGCCAAGGACAATCAAGTCAGCGCCAACTTCTTTCGCTGCTTGAACGATGACCTGCGCTGCTTGCCCAAGACGAACCGATGTCGTCACAGTCAACCCCTTCTGCCGAATTTGCTCGGCGATTTCTTCCAACTTTCGTCGGTGCTCGGCTGCCAGTTGCTCGTTTTTCGCTTCCTCAGCCTCTGCAATGTGCAGCAAGGTCAGTTGAGATTTCGCCAACTGAGCCAACGCCAATCCCCACTCCAACGCAGCCTGCGATGTTTCCGAGAAGTCCGTTGCCCAAAGCAAGTGTTTAAGCATCTTGCCGTCACCCCCGAAGTTTTTGTTCGTCCCAAATAAACCGTGCCACAACATGTTGGGTGACGGCAAGAGATGCTATCACTGCCCGGACTTTACAGCGATTCCTGCCGATTGGGAGTGTGTTCTAAAAGTCAAAAGTTTCTTTCCATGCTATGGGCTTTAGCCCGTAGTTGATGACGAAGAAACTGAGCGCCGACTTTAGTCGGCGAAAATTTTGAATGACGAAGGTAGCGTCGGGGCTTGTCCCCGACGGCAGTTAAACAGCCGTCGCCCATAAAGGGCGACGCTACCAAATTCCCGACAATTTTTGCACCACTAACTTGGCACTCCGCACCTCTTTTTTTTTCACCCTTACATGCCTACACGCTTGCACGCACATTGGCTGAAGCCAGTGGCATGGTTAGTTTTTGAACATGCCTGCCGATTGCAGGGCAAGCATTTGAGCACGACGGGCGTAGTCCATCGCTTCCGTCAGTTCCTTCAAAACCTCCTCAGGGTTGTGGAAGCCCATGCTGTTTTCGGAAACGACCAAATTCTCCCAACGCAAATGAGCGAGTTGATGCAACCTGACGGCTTCGCTCAAAAGTTTTTCGTTGACGGGCTTACCGTCCTTTTGTGCTTGCTTTGCGGCGGCGATGGCGTCAATGCTGTCGCTTAGTGCTTGCTGCACCCGCTTCTGAGCCTCATCAACATGCTTTTGGACTCGCAAGACCTGTTCTCGCAAAACTTGCGGCGACACAGAATGGCACTCACCACAAGGGAACGCACCGAGTTTGTCGCCCTTGATGTATTGGTCAATGTAGCGAAGCGGCGAGACGAGCCAGTGGGATGTGAGAGTTTTGCCGTTGACCTTGACCTTAGGCATATGGCAAGTCACGCACGAAGCACCAGCCCTCTCATACTTGCTCTCCCAGAAAAGTTCAACTTCGGGGTGCTGGCTCTTGATGAGCGGTTCACCGATGATAGCGTGAATCCAGTCTTGCATGTAGCCAAATCGCTCGCGATAGAAAGCGTCCAAGTCCCTGACTTTCCGCCAACTGAAGACGAACCGAACCTTCTTGTCGGCGCCAGGTCCGCAAACATACTCCATATGGCACTGAGCGCACAAAAGGATTTCCTTCTGCTGCTTGTCAGCCTCGGCGAAACTTTTAGCGTTTTTCTCAGCCCAGTAAGGGTTGACACCTCGTTCAGCGATGGCTGCTTGAAGGGCTTTGTTGATGACGCGAAGTTGAGTTGAGTGGGGATCGTGACAGTGAGTGCAAGATGCGCCGTAGTCTTGCATTTCCTTCGGGATTCGGGCAATCACTTCCTCCCACTTTGCGTTCTCGTCAATTTTAAGTCCCTTCCATGTCCGACCCCAGTAGTAAGCGACGGGCGTAGCCTTGCAGTTCAGGCAAGCAGGGTTTTTGGGGCGCTTGATGTCAATGTGGTCGCGAAGAATGAACTTGTGGGAGCGGTCTTCGTTGTATTCCTTCGTGAACCCGTGACCAGCCACAATTTTGTTGTAAAGCGGAAAGTCCTTCGTTTTCGGGTGCTCCTTCGGGTCCGCTGGAGTGCCTCCGTAAAGACCTGCGGTTCCAGGCTCGCTCATGAAGTAGGTCTCGTATTGGAAACGATGACAGGAACCACAAAGTTCGGCGCTGAAATCCACAACGGGCAAAACCTTTGCAGGGTCTTCAGCATCTTGGTGCTCAAGCGCCCCCTGATGGCACTGAGAGCAAGTCAAGCCAGAATGGGCGCTGTGAGCGTAATTGTCGGCAATTACACGATGACAGTCCCGACACGCTTCCTGCGATTTAATTGCGGCGATTCTTAAGGGCTGTTTCCCTGTCTCCTGACGCATTGCTACCACGACCATAGCCAGCAAAAGCACCGCGCTTGAAACAACCAATAACCGCCTCAGCATCGTGACCTGACACCTCCTTATACTGCTTTTTGCCGAGCCAATTTTGGAGCATAAAGTCTTCTTTATGTGTCGGGGGAACTCCCTAATTTTCAGCGGAAGGAATTTGGCTAATACCAGACAACTTGCAAATCGCTCAACACTTCAGAGTGCTCCAATTCCGCTTTCATTCGCCCGTCAACGAGACAGTAAACAACCACAGGAACCACTCCTCGCTCCCAATCGGCAAGGGGGAGCAAAGGCACGCGGCAGGGATAGGGTGCTCTTTCACGCAAGCGAACGACATTGCGAACCTTGTCAATTTGAAGCCCACAAAGGGCGAAAAGGTAACCGATGCTCGTTATGCCTCGCGGGTAAAAGCAAAGGTTGTTGGTCAAGTAGGTGTCAATGAAGCCTTTCGTCAAGCCTGAAGTGTTCATGAAGGCTTGAAGGGCAAAGTAGCGGGGTGAGTTGTCGGGCAGTTGAACACCCAAGTAAGCAGCGATGAAATCGCGCCACAAGTTTTGCGAAATCCAAACATTGCTCCTGTCGGCACTCGTGTGAGTGCAACCGTATTCAGTGAGCGATTGCCAATAAGCGTTCACAATGTCTGTGCGAATCCGTTCGTAATTCAGGTCAGGTTCGTTGCCGCTAAGCAAAAGGTAAAGCAGACCGTTCGCTGTGTAGATGGAGTAAGCATCCCAACCTAACAATTCGCCACTCAACGGTTTCCCAGTCCATGCATCAACTAAGCCGTCGGCACTTCGTTCCAAGCAAACGGCGTAGTGGTCGCCGAGCCACGCTTGTTCGTCAAGGGTTTTTCGTATTTGCTCCGCCAATTTTCGGCACTGATTTGCCCAATCAGTTTCACCTAACGCATCGGCGATTTGAGATGCTGCGTGGCAAGCACACAAAGTTTTGATGGCAAGGTAAATTTGCTCCCGTGAGTATTGAACTGCGGGTGAAGCATCGTCAATAGTGTTGGCGGTGCCTAAGTTCGGAAAGCCATTGCCTGTTGTGTCGCTTCGCTCAAAATAAGCGGTCAATCGTTTTGCTAAGCCGCTGTGTCTTTCAATCAACTCTTGTTTGCCCGTCCATCGCCAAAGGCAATGGAGCATCAACAAGAAGTTGGTGTTTTCCTCAACAGGCATAGGATGATGGTAGGCTTGCTGACCAACTTCCAATTCGCCGCCCATATCGTGGGCGAGGTAACTTCCGACATCGTCTTGCATCTCAAACAAAGCCCACTCATCCAGCAGAAGTTCAAGCAACTCGGGGAAGAAAGCAAGGTAGACGAGGGCATCGTTATATTCCACATCAATGGTGCTGTGAAAGTGACAAGAACCTTCCCAAACGCTGAACCATTCGGCACCATCGTCACGGACGACCCACCAAGTGTTAAGGAGAAAGTTTTGAAACGAGAAGCGGATTAAATCTGCCTGTGATTTTGTCAAGCCCGAGTTAGAGAGCAGTTCGTCCATCTGGTTTGCTTTGGCAAGGAGTTCGTCAAAGTGACGACAAGCAAAATCGGCGACCGCTTCAACATCGGTGAAAAGCCAGCGATACTTGAAGGAAGCAGGTTGCCCGAAAACTGTCAGCACAGGCTCATCAACGAAAGCACACCAAACCAAGTCAAAACGGCACTTCGTTGGGTCGTCAAGGTCAAATTGAAAGGCGATGCCGTCTTCCAAAAGTTCAGCATTTGACGAAATCGGAACAAGCCTCTCGTCGCACCACCAAAGTTCCTCACTTTCATCCAAGTCCTCAGGTCTCTCCCTTTCGCCCTTCCAAAGAACTTTCGGGACAGAGTAATTGATTTTGAGCCTGTCATGGGCTTGGGTCAAATGCAAGTTAGCCCTTTGAAGCCTTACGAAAACTTGTCCCCGCCTAACCAACCTGTCGGCAGGACGCCAGAAAATTCGCTCTTGCGATTGCACCTCAAGCCTTATGAGGAAAAGCGGAGCAACGGAAGCCCATTCGTCGTGCGGGTAAAAAGGGGCTATCACTTCGGTCTTAAGGGTCAGCCCTAAATCCCATGAACGGGCAACATACTTGACACCACAAAAAGTTAATTGCTGCTCAACGATTTCAAAGTGAGGGAAGCGATGGGTGAAAGGAAGCACACGAACAACATCGTCATCGCTCCTGACGCCTATGGCTAAGTCGGTGGGGAAGTCAAGCCATCTCCCAAGAGCCGAGTGAAGGACTTGCTTTGCGTCTGGGTCAAAGACCAAAGAGAACCTTGAACCCAGCCTGCCAACCGCTGTTACCATCAACTCCATCTTTCTCTCGCCCCCAAAGCATTAGGACTTGAAAACACAACTTTGCTCCTCGGTCTTCGGGCTGTCGTGGAATACCGCCAGAATTCATTGTGGCGGCTTTTTGAATAATGATGCACCTTCAATGTCAATGCAATAACTCGCCTTTGAGCAAGCGTGTTCTAAAAGTCAAAAATTTCCTTCTCATGCTAAGGGCTTTAGCCCATAGTTAATGACGCAAACAAAAGCAAACCATGCTACGGACTTCAGTCCGTAGTTGATGATGCAACCAAAGTCGTTCATGCTACGGGTTTTAACCCGTAGTTGATGACGCAGAAACTGAGCGCCGACTTAGAACGGGACGAGGGTCGTGGGACGAGGGACGAGAACAAGATGGGAGGGCAAGGCTCCTGCCGAGCCGAAACGGCAGCGAATGGCGACTGGCGATTAGCGACTGGTGAGATGGCAACGAAATGATGAAGGTAGCGTCAGGGCTTGTCCCCAACGGCATTTAAACGACCGTCGCCCGCAAGGGGCGACGCTACCGAAATCGTTATCAACCACTGGCTAAAACCGGTGGAATGGATAGTTTTAGAACGCACTCCCCTTGCGTTTTCCCGTTTCGCTGCCAACCTTATATGCAGTCAAACCGAAAGGAGGCGCGAAAACATGCCAACGAAGGAGCAAATCCTTGAAGTTCTCAAAAACTGCTATGACCCAGAAATCGGCATCAACATTGTTGACATGGGGCTCATTTACGGCGTTGACATAGACGAGCAAGCAGGGCGAGTTAAGGTGACTTTCACCCTGACGACACCTTTCTGCCCGTTGGGTCCTATGTTGGTTGACCAAATCCGCGAACTGGTCGGTTCCCTTGAAGGTGTCAAGGAAGTTGAAACCGAACTGACTTTTGACCCTCCTTGGTCGCCGGAGATGGCAACAGAAGAGGGCAAAACGCTGCTTCGCATAATGGGCGTCCCAATTTGAATAGGTGACCTGCAAAATGATGGAAGTGGAATTAGTGAGGGAAACAATGGCTTTGGTGAGGGCGTTATTGCTGATAGGGGTTGTTCATCCTTTGCTGTATCGGATGCTAATTGGGCGAATGTATTACTCAGCCCATCATCTTGGGCGACGCTTGCTAATAGAAATTGGAATATCACCCAATGAATGGCGACAGAATGTTCACCGACGAGTGTTGGAGGAATTGGAACGACACTATGTGTCAACTGGGAGAATGAGTCAAGAGGCGTTAGATGCACTTAGCGAATTGCGAACTTTGAGGATCGCTGCTGATTATGACTTATCGTGGCGACCTCGGCTTAGCCATGTTCACCGTGCCATCGGGTTGTTGGAACAGTTCGCTAATGAAGGCTTTAGGCTCTTAGGGGTGAGTTGACATGACAAAGCAAAGTGAGGAGTTAAAAGCAATCGTTTTGCAGGTCATCAAAGAGGAATTGGGTGAATTTTTGGACAGTGTGAGAGTTAGCCCACCCTACGAAGACGAGGACCTTTTCGTTGTCGTTCAACTTAAAACCGAACCGCCTGACCTTGATGAGAGAAGGAAAAGACTGCGCCGCCGCTTGTGGGAAATGGGGCATGATGTTGGTCTCCTTGTAGATTATCCCGATAAAGGTTAACAGCCATCCTAAGGAGGGTTGAGGGATGTTGGAAGGGAAGCGGGGAATCGTTTTCGGTGTCGCTAACGAATACAGCATCGCTTGGGCTATCGCTAAGGCTGCCAATGAACATGGAGCCCAACTCGCCATCACCTATCAAAACGAGCGGTTTGAAGAGACCGTCAGGAAACTGGCGGCAAACCTAAATGACCCATTGGTGCTGCAATGTGATGTCTCCGAGGATGGGCAGATTGTCCGAGTTTACGATGAAATTTCGCGCCAGTGGGGTAAACTTGACTTCGTTGTCCACAGCATCGCTTACGCCCCACGAGCAGCACTTGAAGGCAAGTTCTTGGACACGACCCGCGAGGATTTTTTGTTAGCACATGACATCAGCGTTTACTCCTTCATCGCCGTTACTCGTCAAGCCGTCCCGCTCATGACCGATGGTGGCAGTGTCCTAACATTGACCTACCTCGGCAGTGAGCGGGCAGTTCCCGGCTACAATGTCATGGGTGTCTGCAAGGCAGCGTTAGAAGCCTGTGTTCGCTATCTTGCAGCAGAACTTGGCGAGCGAAACATCCGAGTTAACGCACTTTCACCAGGTCCAATCAAAACTTTGGCTGCGAGAGGCATCTCTGGCTTCACCAAAATGCTGGACCTTGTGAAAGAACGCGCTCCAATGAAACGAAGCACCCTTCATGATGAAGTGGGTAAGATGGCAGTGGTCTTGTTGAGCGATTACGCTTCGGCAATTACGGGCGAGGTCATCTATGTTGATTGTGGCTATCACATCATGGGCTTGTAGGCTTAGGTTAGCCCCAACTTGGAGCGGATAACCGTTCTGATGCGTTCGGCAATTTGCAACGCTTCGTCCACCTCTTGCTGTGTCAAAGCGACACTTCTGTATCTCGGCGAAACAGCATATTGCGTCAATGCAGCAAGTTCAGCCCTGAAAGGTTGAAGTTCGGGAAGAAGGTTTCCACTCAAATCAAGCAACTCAACCAAATCGTGAGTGTGTGGATACGAAATGCTGTGCTCCTCCAAAAACGCCTTCATATACTTCTCGGCACTCTGTTGGGCGAGGAAACAGACTACATGCGGGACTAATGACGGCGCTTGCCTTTGCCACTGCGCTGATGCCCAATCGCCTTCAGCGAGGTTTACCAACTCTTGCGTTTCTGGCTTCATTTTCCCTTCCTCCCAAGGCTTCTGCCTTGCCAGCAAATCGTCAATGGGCTCAACCCCTTCTGCCTCGTAAAGCACCATCCCCTCCCTTGCAACCGTCGTCACAAAATTCCCTGCCCTCAACAAAGAACCCTCAAACTCTTCAGGCGAAAAGATATGAACTTGAACGGGAACTCGCAAAGTCTTTCCTTGCCACAAAATAGTCGGTGCAATGCTTTCAACCTCCCGCTCAATTTCTCGGGCAATTTGATGTGGTGGCTTTCCGCAAGTTTCCATCACAACGCAAAGGTCAATGTCGCTTCCTTCATGGGCTTGACCTTTTGCTTGAGAGCCAAACAAAATCACCCTCTGAGGACGAAAACGCTCCACTATCCGCTTCGCTATCTTGGAAATCGCCTCAAGGTCAACCTGAATTACTTTCGCCATAAAATCCACCAAGCAAGATTTTAGCAATGCAACAACAGTGTCGCAAAAACTCAACATCGCCCATAGGTTCGCTTCACGGCAAACCCAGTTTGGCACGGATGATGGCTTGCACTTGTTCGGCAGTATGTAAGGCATCATCAGCGTCTTGCTGGGTTGCCCAGAAGCCACGATAGCGGGTGACGACGGCGAATTGGGAAAGCGTCGCCAAGTTGGGGCGCAAGGGGTCAAGTTCCGAGAGCAAGTTGCCACTCAAATCCAGCAGCCTGATCAGGTCACGGGTTCGGGGATAGGCGATGTTGCACTCTTCCAAGAAGGCTTTGAGGTATTTCTCGGCGGCTTGCTGGGCATGGAAGCAAACGCCATCGTAGAAAGCGGTAGGGGCTTGACGCAGCCATCGTGCCATGTTCAAATCGTCTTCCGCCTTTTGCACCCACTCTTGGGTTTCGGGTTTCATGCCCATCCCTTCCCAAGGCTTTTGATGCTGAAGCAACTCCGAAAGGGGCGTCAACCCTTCTGCCTCATACAGCACGATGCCTTCCCTTGCGATCGTTGTCACGAAAACACCTGCCCGCAACAACGCCTCTTCAAACTCGTCGGGAGAAAAGACATGGACTTGGATGGGAACTCTAAGGGGACGGTCATGCCAAAGGATGGTGGGAGCGAAAGGAGCAATGGCTTGCTCAATTTGGCAGGCAATTTCCTGCGGCGGTTTGCCTTGAGTGTCCATGACGACGCAAAGGTCAAGGTCGCTGCTTTCGGTGGCGTCGCCTCGTGCTTGCGAACCGAACAAGATGACCCGTTGGGGACAGAAGCGCTCCACAATGTGTCCCACAATGGCGTTGAGAACCTCTCGGCTAACGGTCGTCGCCTTTTGCATTTTGCTCCCTCGCTATTCAAGGCAAAATTCGCTGCTGACGCCCCTCCTAAATTAGGCGGTCTATTTGCGTTATCAGCCTATCGGCTCATGAAAGTCGTGGACGGATGTCTTTGCGGAAGTGAGCGCCGTCAAAGTGGATTTTGCTAACCGCCCGATACACCTTAGTCGCCGCTTCGTCAAAACCGCGCCCGATGGCTGTCACGCCCAAAACACGCCCTCCAGAAGTGACCAACTGCCCGTCTTTCATCGCTGTCCCTGCGTGGAAAACGATTACACCTTCGTCTCCTTCTGCTTCCTCAATCCCCGTGATGACTTTGCCCTTTTCGTAAGCGCCGGGATAGCCAGCCGATGCCATCACGACGCAGATGCAAGCGCCGTCTTTCCATCGGACATCAACTTCATGCAACCGCTCATCAACAACGGCTTCACAAATCTCAACCAAATCGGCGTCAAGGAGTGGCAACACTGCTTGGGTTTCGGGGTCACCGAAACGGCAATTGAACTCCAGCACTTTCGGACCATCTTTCGTTAGCATCAAGCCGCCGTAAAGGACACCTTTGTAAGGTCGCCCTTCTGCCGCTAACGCTGCGATCGTCGGCTTCATGATGGTCTCAACGATTTGGTCGTAAAGGGCAGCGTCAATGTCTGGGACGGGACAATAAGCACCCATGCCACCTGTGTTCGGACCTTGGTCGTTGTCAAGCAACCGTTTGTGGTCGCGGGAGGGGAGCATCGGTTTGACTGTGTGTCCGTCGGTGAAAACCATCACGGATGCTTCCCTACCCTCAAGGAACTCCTCAACGACGACCCGCTTTCCTGATTCTCCAAATTCCCGCTCAACCATAATTCGGTCAATGGCTCTCAGTGCTTCGTCCAGAGTGGCGCAAACGATGCTGCCCTTACCTGCTGCGAGACCGTCTGCTTTAACGACGATGGGTGCGCCTCGTTGGCGGATGTAGGCTTTGGCTTCGTTGGAGTCATCAAAAGTGGCGAATTTGGGCGATGGGATGTTCCATTTGGCTAAAAGTTGGCGGCAAAAAACTTTGCTGCCTTCAATTTCTGCGGCAGATTTCGTTGGACCGAAAATCCGAAGCCTGCGCCGTTGAAATTCGTCAACGATACCTGCACACAATGGCGCTTCAGGACCGACGACTGTCAAGTCAATTTCTTCCCGCTGAGCCAAATTAGCCAACCCAACGATGTCTTCTGCACTGATTGGCACACATTGCGCCTGTTTCGCAATCCCTGCATTCCCAGGTGCACAAAAGATTTGGCTAACCTTTGGACTTTGAGCAATTTTCCAAACAAGGGCATGCTCACGCCCTCCGCCACCAACAACCAACACCTTCATCAGGTTGACACCTCCAACGGTTATCGGAATTGCAATTTTTCCTGCCACAGCGCTCTGCAGTGAATGCCAACCACTGCGCTCAGTGAATTGTCAACTTTTCACCTTCCCCAACGCAGCCAGCACTTTGTCAGGCGTTATGGGCAAACTGGTGATGCGGACGCCTAAGGCGTTGGCGACGGCGTTGGCGATGGCTGCTGCAGTTGGGATAACTGGCGGTTCACCGAGCCCGATGACACCTCGCTCGGGCATATCCAGAAACACAACCTCAATCTCTGGGCTCTCCAACATTGCTGCCAGTTTGTAGTTCTCCATGTTGGGATTGAGCATCCGCCCAACCTGACGATCCATCACTCGTTCCTCAAGCAAGGCAAGGCTAACGCCCATGGCGACTCCACCCATGACTTGCGTTTCCGCAGTGAGATAGTTCACGACGCGACCGCAATCGTGGACTGCGACAATCTTCAGCACTTTGACCTTCCCTGTTTCCGTGTCAACTTCAACCTCAGCGAATTGAGCACCTGCTACACCTGAACCGCTCAAACCGGGACGCCATTGACCTCTCTCACTGATAGGCTCAGCCAAAAACTTTGTTGCTTCCTCCCAAGTCAGCCCTTTTTGTGGGTTGTCCTTGACAAAAATGCGACCGTTGCGGGAAACAAGTTGGTCTGGCGCTACTCCGAGTTTGGGAGCAACGACCTCAAGCAAACGCTTAATAGCCTTTTCAGCGGCATCGTAAACTGCGGGGAAGACAGTTGCCGTCGTAACGCTACCGCCGCTTGTCCCTGAGCGACCCAATCGCGTATCACCGATTTGCACCACAAACTTTTCGCTTCGCAAAAATTCTGGTGTCAAGCCCAATGCTTCTGCGGCAGCGATGCCAACGATGGTGCGGGTACCTGTCCCAATGTCTTGAGTTCCCAACAAAACTTCAACAGTGCCATCACGATGGATACGAACTTCTGCCTGCGAACCGGGACCGCCACCACCACCCCAAGCGGAAGCGGCACAACCTAAACCTCGCCTTTTAACGCCTTTTTGCGAGCCCCAAGGTTGCCACTTCTGTTTCCAACCGATGCGCTCAGCACCAATCTGCCATTGCTTTCGTCGGATTTCGTTAGGGTCGTTCTTAAGCCGAAGTTCAAGCGGGTCAATGTTAAGTGCTCTTGCCAGTTCGTCTATTGCGCTCTCTATCGCAAACACTGACTGAGGCCACCCAGGCGCCCTGAAAGGAGCACCGGGACCAGCATTCACGAAGACATCTGTCTGCTCGTCATAATAGTGCGGGAATGGGTAGACTGGACCTGGTAGCCCAAACCCTCCACCTACTCCTCCGGTTCCGTAGGCGCGCCTGACAAAAGCGACAAAAGTGCCATCCTTCTTCGCACCTATGCGAATTTGCTGGACGGAATCGGGATTATTGCCAGTGGTCAAAAAGACCTCTTTGCGAGACAAGGTGATTTTGACAGGCAGACCCCCAGCCATTCTGCTCAATCGGGCAGCAATCGGCGTGTAGTGGTGCATCCAAAGTTTGCTGCCGAAACCTCCACCCATGTATTCACAAATTGCCCGAACTTTTTCAGGGGGCAATTTAAGTTCTCTCGCAAGACTGTCTCGGACGGCAAAAAGGGCTTGAGTGGAATCAAACGCTAACACTTGGTCAGGTGCTTCCCAACCGATAACACTCCCGTGCGCCTCAAGTGGAGTGTGAATGTGAACAGGAGTGCGAAGAGAGACTTCAACAACGACATCCGCTTCGTCAAGCCCTTCCTCTCCCCTACCCCGCCTTTGAACTCTCGGCGTGCCTCTTTGCCCTTTTTCATAGGCTCGTTGGGTGTCAACTTCAAAAGGCAAAGGCTCATATTCAACCTCAATGAGCCTCAAGGCATCTTCGGCAATTTCCTCACTTTCAGCAGCGACAGCCGCAACGGCTTCACCTGCATAGCGCAATTCCGCTCCCTCACCAGCGATAACCAACACTGCTCGCACACCAGGCAATTTCTCGGCTTTACTGATGTCAATGCGTCGGACTCTTGCGTGTGGAAGTGGACAGCGGAGAATTTTGCCGAACAGCATCTTCTCCCAAACAGGCTTGCCAGCGTAGCGGTTCAAATCAGGCAAATTTATGTCGGCAGTGTATTTGGCTTTACCCGTTACCTTTGCGACAGCATCCAGCCTCGGAATGCGTTGCCCTGTAACGCCACCTTGTATCGCCATCACCTTCAACCTCCTTTGCGTTCATCGTGGTTTGTCAAAACAACTTTTGCACGCCCAACAACTTTTGGAGCGTCTTTAATTCGTCAGGCAACGGTCGTTTAAACAGCCACTTGACATTGAGCCAAAAACCTTCAACAACTTCCGACCTCAAAACCCCCTTGCGCATCACCTTCTCTTCGTATCCTTCCCTGCCCTTTTTCAAAACCCGAACTTGCTTCCTTTGCAAGTCAATGAACCAAATCTCCGGAACGCCTATGCTCCTGTAATCTGCTTCCTTCGCAAGCATATCTGAAGGCCTGTCCCCCGGCGACCAAATCTCAACGACCAAATCGGGAGTTCCGATGATGCCTTCTTCTTGGACAATGGAAGCGTTTTCCTTGCGGACGAAAACTATGTCTGGAAGCCTGCCACGATGCTCCGTTATCTTGACCGCTGTCCGTGAACCACGAACTATGCCGAGACCTTTCGCTTCGGCATAATCAGTGAGC
>Ga0209393_1000731_pt1 | contig 15138 bp, 15 predicted proteins | sample SSWtaG_2_FD_184117 | JGI IMG/M metagenome (GOLD analysis project Ga0209393, IMG submission 184117) | Hot spring microbial communities from Sandy's Spring West, USA to study Microbial Dark Matter (Phase II) - SSWsed_130316 (SPAdes)... | ecosystem: Environmental > Aquatic > Thermal springs > Hot...
CAGGCTTTGACATTGGCGCCACTGGTGGAGGAGGTGATGTTTAGGGGGATACTGTTTGAGGAGGTGAGGCGGCGGTGGGGCGTGGCGGCGGCCTACGTGCTGTCGTCGCTTGTGTTTGCGTTGCTACATAGGCCAGGCCTCGGCGCTGTGCCCATATTTATCATAGCCCTGAGCTTGGCATACGCCTACCACAGATACGGCCTACCGGCCTCTATAATGCTCCACTTCTTGCAAAACGCGGCAGCGCTCTACATCAACCTCTAGCCGAAGTTCGTGGCTGTGCCCCCCTCCGCGGCGCAGGCCAGCTCGGCCAGTTCAGCGGGGTCCTCCGTGTAGACCGCCCTGACCGCCCTCCTCTCGTCGAAGTAGTCTGGATAGGCGCCGCGGAGCCTGTCGCTGGCGGCGCCGGTGCCCACCAGGACGAAAAGGGGCTTGCCCATGGCGTATGCCATCAACGCCTCTATCATCGTGCCGACGCCGCCGCCCAGCACCACCACGGCGTCTGCGGACCTGATCATGAGGACCGATCTGCAGCGGTACTCGCAACCGGTTCTTACGGCTACGGCTTGTGGAGGCACTTCCGCGTTTTCTTTCTCGAATGGGAGAAACAGCACAACCCTTAGCCGTCTCTGCAGTGCGGCGTTTACCACGTCTACCATGTGGCCCCAGTAGCCGCCGGCGAGCAATACTGCGTCGGGACACTTGGCGGCCAGGGCTTCGACGAACTGCCTAGCCTTTTCCGCCAGGCCGGGGACGTGGCCGCTGTGTACCGCAACGGCGATTTGCCTCATTGCTTGACTAGGTGGAGGAGATGGGATACCTCGGCCAGTATTATCCTCATGCCAGTCTTAACTGCGTTGGGAGAGCCCGGCAGGAGGAATATAACCTTGTCACCCACGATGCCTCCGGTGGCTCGTGTGAGAAACGCCGCGGTCCCCACCTCCTGTATGCTGAAGTATCTAAACACGTCGCCGAACCCCTCGATCTCTTTGTCAAACAGCGGCCTCACCGCCTCGATAGTCACGTCTGTCTTGGTCAAGCCGGTGCCACCCGTGAAGACCGCTATGTCCACATCCCCCCGTTGCACCAGCTCCAGCACCTTACGTCTAATCGCATGGAGGTCGTCGGGGAGCAGGTCCCTGCCGACGACGACGTGCCCAGCCTCCCGTGCCATTCTCTCCGTCACGTCGCCGGACTCGTCGACAGGGCTCCCCCCGGCCGCCTTCTCTCTGTACCGCGATGTGCTTACCGTCACTATGTAGAACCGCGCCGTCTTGGGTCCCTGCCTCCGGTGGAGTTCATGCGACATGTCCGAAGACGAAAAGGAGTTAATTATCTATTGCTATGTATACCTCGCCGCTTTCCTGGCCTCTCTTACTATTTCCAAGGCTAGGGGCATGTAATCGGCGAGTCTAGAGAGAGACCCATTTACTAGGCGTATCTTGCCCAGGGCGAAAGCGGCGAAGGGCGGGAGCTTCCCTTCGAAGATCCTTAGGTAGTCCGAGTAGGTGCCTTCCAGCACGTAGTCCCCCTCCTGGGGCCCCGGCGAGAGCACCGCCCTTACGCACCTCCCCCCGCTGAACTCGAGCAAAAGAGTCACGCGCCCAGTGGGCGAGACGTCGGGAGGCGCCTCCACGGCGAATATGACCAAGGCGCCCTCCGCGCCCTCGTAACGTAACCTCCTGCATAGCTCCGAAGCCCACTCCTGCGTGGGTTTAAACACGCGAGGCCCCGCCTATATGTTTATAAACATACAGACAGAGGGCGTTATGCTTATCGCCCTAGACCTCGACGGGACTGTGTGGGACCACCCAGACATCTCCTCTCTGTACCCGCCCTTCAAGCGGGCGGGCCCTCTCACAATCACAGACAGCCGCGGCGTGGCCGTTAACCTGCGCCCCCGCCTCAGGGACTTTCTGCAGTGGGCCAGAGGGGCTGGCCATCTCCTCACTACTCTGTCCTGGAACGACTTCGATGTGGCTTACCAGGCGCTCAAAGCTTTTAAGCTCGATGGCTACTTCCACTACCTAGCTATTGAGCCTCATCCCCGTAAGGATAAAATGTTGTATAGGTTACTTAAGCGGATAAGAGAGGAGAGGGGCGTGGAGATCCGGGCCAGCGACGTCGTCTACGTGGATGACCGCGATGTACACATAAGGGAGATTTGGGAGAACATAGGCCCTGTCCGCTTCTTCCAGTTTGGAAAAGACGTGAGGTGTTTTACAGAGCTGATATCAGCCCTCAGCCCTTCACCGCGTAGCTGATCTTCTCAACGGCCTTAAGCATCTCGTCGGTGTAGTTCAGATATATCAACTTCGCCTCCTCAGGCGGAAACACCGTGAGGTCCTGGAGAATTTCCGGGTCTAGGTACTTCTCTAGCAACTGCCTCTTCAGCGCCGTGGGGTAGTATGAAGCCTTTGTAATTCTGGCCGAGTTCTCTGGCCTCAGCAGGAAGTCTATGAAGAGATATGCCGCCTCCACGTTTTTGGCATCGCGCGGAATCACCATCATGTCGGTCCACTTATGAGTCACGGGCTTTGGCAGGACGTATTCAAACATGTCGGCATGTTCCTGACCTGCGTTTTTGATAAACTCGTCGCGGGCCGTGGCGGCGTCGCCGCTCCATATCTGCGAAACCCAGAGCTCGCCGGCTGCGAGCGCCGGCACTATCTGGCTTATGCCCATATAGCCCCTGATATAGTCCTTCTGCCTTTTGAGCAGGTCGATCACCTTGTTTATGGCGGCCTCGCCCCAGTCGTCCGGGTCTATTCCCAAGGCGTATTTGGCGGCCATTATGGGCTCTACGAACTCCTCCAACATGGCCACCCTGCCCCTCAACTTCTCCAGTATGCCAAAGTCGAAGAGGTCGCCCCAGCTGTCAAGCCTCTTGCCCACGTCGGTTTTCATGGCGTGGTAGTTAACGGCGAAGCCCGTGGTGCCAAAGGCGTAGGGGATGGAGTGCTGAAGCCCCGGGTCGTTGGGGTTTTCGAAAAACGAGGGGTCTATGTTGCCGATGTTTGAGAGTTTGTTGTGGTCTATCTTCCTCACGTAGCCGCCCTTTATCACGTCTCTGATGTAGGTGTCGGGCACCACGACTAAGTCGTAGCCGCCGCCTCCCCTCAGGAGGGCCGCATAGGACTCCTCACCGCTTTCAAACTCTTGATATATCACCTTTATGCCGTATTCCTTCTCAAACTCCAGCAGAAGGTCTTTGTCTATGTAGTATGAGTAGTTGTACACAGCCAGTTCCCCGCCCCGCGTAGTGGTTTGTGTAGGCGTTGTTGTGGTTGTCGGCGGCCTCGTGGAGGGGGTTGTGGTCTGCGTAGGTGCTGGGGTTGTGCCGCCTTCTCTTCTGAAGAGAAGGAGTCCTCCGCCGACGGCCGCCAGCACCGCCGCGGCTCCTATGGCGGCTAGCAATTTCCTTCTAGTTACCATTAACGCGTTTCGTAATTATGTTATTTAAAAATTGCCGTGCCCCGCCTGCTATTATCTTGGCTATGCGGAGGGGCTCTGGCGTTTTTCCAAATCTCATACACGCCTCGGCGGCCTTGCCGGCGTCTACCGGGTCTATGCCCCAGGACCTTATGTATATTTTGTAGCCGGTTTTGGTGTAATAGGGAGCTGGGGGGCCCAGCCTCCTATACGCCTCAACTCTGGTCTGCCAGTCGGGGAACAGCTTCTTCACGGCGTCTTCCACGCGTCCCTCCGGCTCCTCGAAGACGTAGCAGGCCACGGGCTTGCCGTAGCGGCGCCAGAGCTCTTCGCCGTCTATCCAGTTGTAGAAGGAGACTATACATCCGTCCAGCATAATCATAGCGACGTCCGGCCTCAGAAGCGTGTCTAGTATCTTGAGGGCTGTCTCGGTGCCGTCTGTGCCTCCTAGAGTCGCCAGGGCGAAAGCGGCGTCTTCGACAGCCCCGTCTCTCCTCGCCAAGACACCGGCGTAGACCGAGTAGCCGTCGCTCAGCGTGAAGCTTTCAGCTATGGCCGCCACCTTGAAGTTCTTCTGGAGGAACCCCGGATAGGAGGTCTGCGAGCTCCTCCTCGGTCGCACTAGTGAGGCCCACCCTGACGTATTCCCCGAAGAGCCCTCTCCGCGAGAAGACACTCCCCTCCACGGCGCCGAGTCTTAAAAATATTGTCTTGTCGCGCGGCTTGCACCAGGCGAAGTAAGGCGTGGCGGGACAGTACGCGCGGAGCAACGCCTCGCGCCGCCTGAGCTCGGCGAATACCTTGTCGACAGCCCTCGTCCTCACAGCCACGTAGAAGAGGTACTGCATGTAGGTGGGTGGGTGTAGGTAGGCGCCCTCCAACAGGGCGAGGTAGGTGGGGAACAGCTCCTCCGGCACCGCCACGAAGCCTAGGTGTAAGCCGGGGAAGAGCGGGTCAAGCGACCCCACGACCACGGCGACTTCCGCGTCTGCCGGCACCTCGGCGGAGAGGAGGCCGTAGGTTAGGTCGTACACGACGAGCGGCGCCCGCAATGCGGCGGCTCTCAGCTCCTCTGTGCTGTAGACGTAGCCGTCTGGGTTCCGCCAGTAGGGCTGTATATAAACCGCCTTGGGCTTCCCGCAGTTGGCGTAGACAAGCGCCTCCCTCTGGGTGGGGTCCTCCACCTCTAGGCACTCCCCCTCCTCTAGATGTGCCGTAGCCACCAGCCTGAGGCTGTCTGCGAGGCTGGTGGTAAACAGCGGGACGTGGCGTGGGAAACCTGCCCGCGCGACTAGCCGCCGCAACTCCTCCCTGGGCTCCGGCGCCCCGGCTGTGTCTGTGTATTGAAGCGCCTTGTGCCCAAACTCAAACACCACAGCCTCGTGTACAGACCTCACCAGCTCCGCGTCGTTTATCTTTATCCATCTGCCGCTGAGGTCAACCATTTAACTGAGAGAAAACCCCTTTATTAATGAAAATCGGTAAGGTGCCGCCGGAGACGCTGGAGCGCCTTGTATGGGGCAGACGCGGCGCCTCCAGGGAGGAGGTCGTCGTGGGGCCGGCCCTTGGGGAAGACGCGGCAATTATCGACTTGGGGGGCCGCTACCTAGCTGTACACACAGACCCCATCTCTGGCTCGGTAAAGTTGTTGGGGCTTTTGGCTGTGTACGTGCCTACTAACGACATTGCGGTGAGGGGAGTTGAGCCTATGTGGCTCTCAGCGGCGGTTTTTCTGCCCCCCGATGCAGATGAGGGGGTTCTAGACGTGATCACCAGCCAGATGGACTCCGCGGCGAGGGAGCTGGGGGTGGCTGTGGTGGGCGGACACACGGAGGTCACCACTGCGGTGACGAGACCGCTCGTCGTCGTCACGGCGATGGGGATTGGCGAACGATATGTCTCGACCTCCGGCGCGAGGCCGGGCGACTACGTGATCATGACGAAGTCGGCTGGGCAGGAGGCGGCGTCTATACTTGCCACAGATTTTGAAACGGAGGCTGTGAGAAGAGGTGTTGACAGAACTCTCCTAGAGAGAGCCAAGGGGCTTCTCCGATACATTTCAGTGGCGAGAGAGGCGCTTGCCCTAGCAGATATAGCCTCAGCCATGCACGACCCCACGGAGGGTGGGTTGGCAAACGGACTTGCAGAGATGGCGTACGCATCACAGACCTCCATCGTGGTGGACCCAGATAAGGTTATTATATACCCTGAGGTGGAGGCGTTGTGTAAAGCCTTCAGCATCGATCCGCTGGAAACCTTAAGCTCAGGCGTGCTCCTGGCAACGGTGCCGCCTAAACGCCTAGCCGAGGCCGAGGAGAGGCTGAGCAAAGTGGGCGTGGCCTACTCCGTGATAGGGCGGGTTGTGCCGCGTGGCGACTTCCTTGTTAAAATCGGCGAAAGGAGGTATGTTAAGCCCTACGTCGAGGATAAGGTCTTTTCACTTTTTGTATAGCCTCCTCAACATTTCTATTATATGGCTCGCCACGTCTACGCCGGTGGTTTTTACAAGCGCCTTGAATTCAGGTATTCCATTCACCTCATTTACGTAAAGTCCGTCGCCTATTAATATATCAACTCCGGCGTAGTGGGCGCCCACGGCTTCCGCCGCCTTGACGGCCAGCTCCTCAAGTTCGCCGTCTATGGGCTGGGGGACGGTCTTGCCTCCCCGCGCCGCGTTGCTTCTCCAGTCGCCCTCTGGGGGGATTCTCCGCATGGCGGCCACGGCTCTTCCGCCCACCACGAAGACCCTAATGTCCTCCCCCGTGCCTACCATTTCCTGTAACATCAAGACTTCACCCTCGGCGGATTTAAGCAGAAGCCTGAGCTCCTCCGGCGTAGATACCAGCGCCACCTTTCTGCCCCAGCTACCGCTTACGGTCTTGACGATGGCCCTGTCCCTCACCTCAACGTTAGCCTCGCCGAAGAGGATCGTGGTCTTAGGCACGGGGAGGCTTGCGCCTTTGAGCCGGGCGTGTGTAACTGCCTTGTTCCAACTCACAGTTAAGGCGCAGTACGAGTTCACTGCCACCCCGCCGTTGCCCTCCACTACAGCCGCCGTTATTATGCCCCTGTTATGACTGAGCGTGCGTATTAGGTACACATCTTGCCGCCATCCCTCCGCCTCCACCGCCTCGCCTACCTGCGCCAGCTCAAGCCTTACGCCTAGTTTCTCAGCGGCTTTCATAAGCATCTTCTCCTCCTCCCTCAAGACGTCGTAGACAAGCGTCACCATGGCGCCGCCTCCAGCCTCCCGTTGTTGTAGTGCCAGAGGAACGCCTTGGCCAGCTCCAGCGCCAGCGTAGAGTCTAGCACCAGCGGCGTGTTTGTATCTGCAGCTGTCCTCCTTATGTGGAAGTCTCTATCAGGGGTGTAGCCTGCCGTCATGACTATGTCTATCTTCTTCCACCTCAACATCTCTACGACGCGGCCGCCGAGGTCCTCCGGAGTATAGATCTGGAGCTTTGCGGAGAGGAGAGAGGCGGCTTGTACGAGGAGCTCCGCGTGGTGTTTGTCGTAGGTGTATATCAAGGCGTTTCTTGTGGGTATTCTGTTGGGCGTCGCGGAGAGCCAGCTCTTTAACAACGCCTCTTCAAACGTTGCGCCGTTAGAAGCCACCTCGCCTGTGCTGTACATGACGGGGCCCAGCCTCGGGTAGGCGCCTCTCAGCCTAGACCAGGAAAACTGGGGCGACTTCACCCACCATTTGCTCGGCTTCAGCAAAACCACCTCCTCGTCTACGGCCAGGCGGCCGTTTACTAAGACGTCGGCAGTAAGAGACATGTAGTTTACGCCGGTGGCTTTGCTGACCAGAGGCATGGAGCGGCTGACCCGTAGATTAGCCTCTATCACATAGACGTCGTCGTAGACTATAAACTGGACATTAAGAGGGCCCTTCACCTCCAGCTCCCCGGCGATTCTGTGCACCGCCTCCACCATCTTCTTCACCGCCCACCCCTCCAGCTTTCTAGGTGGGAGCACCATGGTGGAATCCCCCGAGTGGACGCCGGGGGGCTCCACATGCTCTATCGGGGTTGCGACAAGCCTCACGCCGTCTGAAACGGCGTCTACCTCTGCCTCTATGCCCCTGGGCATGAACCTAGACACAACCACAGGGTACTCCCCGCTGATCTTCGCGGCTTTGCTGAGGAAGTTAACCAGCTCCTCTCTGCTGTACGCCACGGCCATGTAGGTGCCTCCCAGCACGTAGCTAGGCCTCACGAGGACGGGGTAGCCCAGGTCCTCCGCAAGCTTCACAGCCTCCTCCACAGACGCCGCGGCGAACCACGGCGGTTGCCTTATGCCTAGTCTCTCCAGCAACTGGGAGAACTTACTCCGGTCCTCCGCGAGGTCTATAGACTGCGGCCGCGTCCCCCCTATCTTGATCCCCCTCAGCTCCTTGTATAGCCTCTGACCTATCTGCCCGCCTGCGTAGAGGACAGCTGTGGCGCCGTCCTCCTTCTCCATTATGTCTAGTATCCTCTCTTTCGTTATCTCGTCGAAGTACAGCTTATCCACCACATCCCAGTCTGTGGAGACCGTCTCTGGGTTGTAGTTGAGGATGGCGACTCTGAACCCCCTGTTGCGGAGTTCCTGCGCTAGGTTTACCGTGGACCAGTCAAACTCCACGCTGACGCCTATTCTGAAGACCCCGGCGCCAACCACCAAGAAATCCACCGGCTTAACCTCGTCGTCGTACACGCCGCCGTATGTGAGGTAGAGGTAGTTTGTCTCGGCGGGCCACTCCCCAGCCAAGGTGTCTATCTTCTTCACCACGGGCCGTCTCCGCATGCTCCTCACGTCCTCCTCCCCAAGCCCAAGAACCTCTGCTATCTGGCGGTCTGAGAAGCCGAGCGTCTTCAGCTCTTCTATGCTGTACTCGCCCCCCTCCAACGCTTTGTATGCCGCCACGACCCGCTCTATGGCATGGAGGAAGAAGCGGTCCACCTTGACGTAGCTATACACCTCATCCACCGTAGCCCCCAGGTAGATGGCCTTGGCGGCGCATATAGGCCAATAAGGCCTGTACTCCGCGAGGCACCTCCTCGCCTCCTCCAGCGTGAGCTCTTTAAACATCCTGCCGCCCACCAGCCCAGGCTCGCCGATATCCACCATCCGCACCGCCTTCTGCCAAGCCTCCTCCAGCGTTCTGCCAATCGCCATGGCCTCGCCTATAGACATCATCTCGGGGCCCAGCCCCTCAGAAACGCCGAATCTGTCGTTCTCCCAGCGGGGGTGCTTAACCACTATATAGTCCAGGGCCGGCTCGAAGGACGCCACGGTGCGTTTAGTCACCTGGTTCAACACCTCGTCTAGGCGGTACCCAAGGGCGAGCTTCGCCGCGATGTACGCCAGGGGATACCCCGAGGCCTTGGAGGCAAGGGCGCTGGAGCGGGATATGCGCGGGTTAGTCTCAATGGCGTACTGCTCAGGACCCGCGTAGTTGACAGCCACCTGCACGTTGCCCTCGCCCACCAGCTCTATGGCCCTGGCCACGCCGATGGATATGTCGCGGGCCCTCTGGTACTCATCGTCGGTGAGGGTTAGACACGGCGCCACCACTATGGAGTCCCCGGTGTGCATCCCCATGGGGTCTACGTTCTCCATGCAGACAACCGCGGCGACGTTGTCGTATGCGTCGCGTACCACCTCAAACTCCACCTCCTTCCACCCCTCCAGGTACTTCTCCACCAGGACCTCCCCTATGGCGGACTGGGCGAAGGCCTTGTACACCCTGGCCCTCAGCTCAGCCTCGCTCCTAGCCACAAAGGCGCCGGCGCCGCCTAGGTTGAAGCTCACCCGCACCACCACGGGGTACCCTATGGCGCGGGCGATCTCCAGCGCCTCCTCCGGCGATTTAGCCGCGGCGTTAGGCGGAATCGGGATCCCGGCGCTGATCATGGCTTTTTGAAAGAGCTCCCTAGAGAGAGCCCTTTTGATGCCAACCACGGGGGTCCCCACAACCTTCACGCCGTATTTCTCCAAGATACCAGACTCGTGGAGATCCACGCAGGCAGAAAGAGCTGTCTGCCCCCCGAAGCCGCAGGCGACGGCATCCGGCCTCTCCCGTTCTATAACCTCCGCGAGGAACTGGCGCTGGATCGGCACGAAGTAGACCTTGTCTGCGAGAAGCTTCGAGGTCTGGATGGTGGCTATGTTGGGGTTCACGAGTACTGTCTCTATGCCCTCCTCCCTAAACGCCTTGAGGGCTTGGGAGCCGGAGTAGTCGAACTCGGCCGCCTCGGCCACCTTGATGGCGCCAGATCCTATGATCAGTATCTTCTTAACGTCCGGCATGACGCTCCGCCAGCTTTACAAACATGTCGAAAACCCACCGGGTGTCGTGGGGCCCGGGGGACGCCTCAGGGTGGAACTGGGCGGTTAAGACGGGGAGAGACTCGTGGTAGAGGCCCTCCACCGTGCCGTCGTCTGGCTGAACCGCCCACACCTTCAACCCGCTGTTGCCGGGGTCCACGGCGTAGCCGTGGTTGTGCACCGTGATGTACGTCTTGCCGGTGAAGCGGAGGTCCCGCACGGGCTTGTTGCTGGCGCGGTGGCCGAACTTAAGCTTATACACGTCGGCTCCGAGCGCCAAGGCGATTACTTGATGGCCGAGGCAGACTCCGAGGAGCGGCTTCTTGTACTCGGCGTATTCCCTGACGCGGTCAGCTAAGAAGGTCAGGAGCCTGGGGTTGCCCGGGCCGTTGCTTATGAAAAGCGCGTCGCAGTCGAAGGCGAGCTCAGGCCGGCGGCAGGGAACCACCTTCAGCCTCACGCCTCTCTTCAGAAACTCCGCAAGAATGCTCCGCTTAACGCCGCAGTCCACCACGCCTACGCAGAACCTGCCCTCCCCCAGCTCCTTGGGCTCCTTCACTGAGACCAAATCGACGTAGTTAACCTCGTCGTAGCGCGGAGACGCCTTGAGCCTTCTGAGTAACTCCCCGGGCTCCTCAGGCCCCAGCGCCCCCATCATGACCCCGTGTTCCCTGAGCCTAATGGCCAGTGCCCTGGTGTCTACCCTGGCTATGCCAGGAATCCCCTCTGCTGCCAGCCACTCGTGGAGAGACATGACGGATTTGTAGTGGCTGGGGCTAGTCGCCTCGAAGACTGCAACGCCTTCTGCCTTTATGCCGTCTGACTCCAGCTGGTCCTCTGAAACGCCGTAGTTGCCAATGAGAGGCATTGTAAACGTCACGATCTGGCCCTTGTAGCTGGGGTCCGTCAGGACCTGAGGGTAGCCGACGACGGCGGTGGTGAAGACGACCTCGCCTACGGCGACCTTCTCCGCGCCTATCTGCCTCCCTACAAACACTGTGCCGTCCTCAAGGACGAGGTGTGCTTGTATACTCGCCCCTTAGACATCAATAGCCCGATCGAGCCTCTATATAAACTTATCTTCTGCACATCTCCTCGCCGCCCTCGGCCAGCACATATTTAATGACGCAGACGTCTCTGCACATTATCTCGGCGCCTATCTTCCTCGCTATAGCCAACGCCTTGTAGTTCTCCGGCGAGATGTACGCTAGCGCGTATTTAAAGCCCATCTTTTTCAGCCTCCCGGCGAAGTCGAAGGCAACGGCCTTCCCGAGCCCTTTGCCCTGGTATGTGTCGATTACCAAGATAGCCACCTCGGCGCCGTCTCCACATGGGGTTACGTCAACAACCCCCACGGGCTTGTTGATATAATATATGAGGAACGAGCGACAACCTCTGCTCCAGAGGTATCGATAGACGTAGGCGGGGTCTGCGATGGGATGTAGGAACCTGTAATTTATGCTGTCTAGAGTAGCCTTCTTGTACAACTCCTGGATCTTTGAGTATACTCCTGTTATCTCGACATAGTCGATGCTCACACTCAGTTAAGGTAATGCTTTTAAATAGATCACACCCTACAAATCCATGAAAGTTACGGTCTCAATAATAAAAGCCGACGTAGGTGGCTTCCCCGGCCACGCCCACGTCCACCCCAAGATGCTTGAATACGCCGCGGCTAAGTTAAAAGAGGCGCAGAAGAGAGGCCTCATAATAGACTACTTCGTCTACAACGTCGGTGACGACGTCTCCCTCCTAATGACGCACACAAAAGGCGAGGACAACCCCGACATCCACGGCCTCGCCTGGGAAACCTTCAAAGAGATAACTGAGCAGGTGGCCAAGAGGTTTAAGCTATACGGCGCTGGGCAGGACCTGCTGAAAGACGCCTTCTCAGGCAACGTCAGGGGCATGGGACCCCAGGTGGCTGAGATGGAGTTCGAAGAACGCCCAAGCGAGCCACTAATCGTCTTCGCCGCCGATAAGACGGAGCCGGGCGCCTTCAACCTCCCGCTGTATAAGATGTTCGCCGACCCGTTCACAACCGCGGGCCTCGTCATAGACCCCTCGATGCACGAAGGCTTCATCTTCGAAGTCCTAGACGTCATTGAGCATAAGGTGCACCTCCTAAAGACGCCCGAGGAGTCCTACTCCCTCCTCGGCCTCATAGGCACCACCGGCAGGTACATAATCAGGAAGGTGTTCCGCAAGGCAGACGGCGCCCCAGCCGCCGCAAACAGCGTGGAGAGGCTGTCTCTAATCGCAGGGCGCTATGTGGGCAAAGACGACCCAGTCATGATGGTGAGGGCGCAGTCAGGCCTGCCCGCAGTTGGCGAGATACTGGAGGCCTTCGCCCATCCGCACCTCGTGCACGGCTGGATGCGCGGTAGCCACGCCGGGCCCCTCATGCCCGCGCGGTTCATCTCGGTGGACCCAGAGAGGAGGATCGCGGTAGGCGCCAAGATGACGCGTTTCGACGGCCCGCCGAAGGTGGGCGCCTTGGGCTTCCAGCTACACGACGGCTACCTCGAGGGCGGCGTCGATCTCTTCGACGACCCCGCCTTCGACCACGTGAGGCAGGTGGCGGCGCAGATAGCGGACTATATACGCCGCATGGGACCGTTCCAGCCACACAGACTGCCGCCTGAGGAGATGGAGTACACCGCCCTGCCGAAGATCCTCGCGAAGGTGAAGTCCTTCCCAGCCGACCAATACGAGAAGGAGAGGCGGAAATACGTAGAGGCTCTCGTAAAGGGCGGGAAGGTGGAGACGTCTCAGCACGACTAACCTTAAATTTTCCCTTCATCCCTTTTTATCGGTGTGACGAAGCGTGTGAGGACGGATTTGTGAAGAGCATTCCGCTACTGAACAAGGGGAAAATCTATAAACCCCCCGCGGGATTGCGGCGTGTCTGAGCTAGGCGTCGTGGGGTTTCTGGGTCTTGTGGGTCAGCTCTACGCCATAATGAACCCAGTAGGAAAGCTTGCCATTGTGGGCCCCCTCGCCGTGGAGCGCCCGGCGTATGTGAGGAAGATCACCACGACGGTAATAGTGGTGGTCTACGTATTAGCCTCCCTCTTCGCCGTGGCCGGCGGGTTTATTCTCTCCGCATTCGGAGTTTCTATCGACGGCTTCAGGATCGCGGGCGGCACCGTGCTTATGGCGATATCTATCATGACGCTGGTCTCCGGCTCCTACGTGGGCAAGATAGAGATAACGGAGGAGCAGGCTGTGGTGCCTCTGGCCACGCCGCTTATCGTAGGCCCCGGCACCATCACAGCCCTGATAGTTATATCGTCTGTGTACGGTCCGATTACAGCGCTTCTGGCCGCTTTGACGGCGTCGACGGCCGTGGCCGCGACGTTGCTGATGGGGATAAGAGTTGTGAGATACGTAGGCGCCACTCCTCTTAGGCTACTAGGTAGGTTCATGTCTCTCATCATCGCGTCTGTAGCCACCGAGATGATCCTAACGGGGGTCCGGAACCACGTGAAGGAATGGATGTCGTAAGCCCCGCGGAGGCCCGGCAGGTTCTCGCGGGGTTGCGGGGCTGGGTGCTGTATCTCTACGGCGACTGCGAGATGTATAGGCTGGTCGCGGCGCGCGTCGTCGCCGTGAAGCGGCTACTCCCCGGCGTGGAGGATCTCGTGGAGGCTTTGAAGTACGGGCTTCGGCACGCGCCGGAGCTCCGGGGGTTCGACTTCACGGTGGTGGAAGGCCGCGGTGAAGAGGAGAAGGAGCTGTTGGTAGGGCTGGAGTTAAGCCAATTGGGGAAGATTATCTACGTTGAGTGCTGAAAACTTTATATATAAATAATCAACATTAACAAGTGTAGGCGCCAAGATAACAGCGCTATTAACAAAAAATATAAATATATCACTCGTTTTATAACTTAATGAGAATTAGTTTCTTAATAGGGGGTCCACAAGGTAGAGGTGTAGAGACCGCGTCTTTCATGTTTATCTACGGCGTGGGTTCGGCCGGGTACTATGTATATGCGCGACGCGAGTTTTGGAGCAACATCGCGGGCGGCCGCCACAGCTATGTAGTGGGAACCATCTCCGATAAGTGGCCGGCGCCTGCCCCCGGCAACAGCGTAGAGCTGGCGCTTACCTTCGACGGACATGCGGTTCTTGAGCACGTGTTCCACCTCAGGAGGGGTAGCTACCTCGTCTACAACACGGAGGAGGATTCCAAAACCCCAGACAGCTACCCGATGATGGCGAAGCCGCTGGCGGAGCGGCTTAAACACTTCGCGAAAGAACACGGATTCGAGCCAAGTGTCCGTAACTTCGTGGAGTACTTGAGGCAAAACGGCGTAGAGGTCGTGGGGCTCCCCTACAACAAACACATAAGCGAGATAGGGCGGAGAATCGGCGTCACCTCCCCCGTGATGCTCGCCAGGTTTGTCAACACATTTGTGGTGGCCCTAGGCGCCGCCCTCCTCGGCCTCGACGAGGAATACGTGGCAAGGGGCGTCGGCTTCGCCCTGGGGAAAAAAGCCGACGTGATTGAACAGAACAAGAAAGTAGCCGCCGAGGCTATTAAACTAGTCGGAAAGAAGATAACAACTATACAGCCGCGGAGCCCCGGCGTTAAGCGCGTGTTCTGGAACGGCAACGAGGCATCTGCATATGGCAAAGTAGTTGGGGGCATGCGGTTCGTCGCGTATTACCCCATCACCCCAGCCACCGACGACGCCATGGTCTTTGAAAGACTAATACCGTTCCCCGTGAGCAAAGACGCCGGCGAGCTTGCGAAACTTGAGAGGATAGGCGCCATGGCGTTCCAAGCCGAGGACGAGCTGGCGGCCGTCGCCATCACCACGGGCGGCGCCATAGCAGGCGCGAGGTCGGCCACGGTTACCTCGGGACCAGGCTTCAGCCTCATGGCAGAGGCCCTCTCGATGGCCGGCATGATGGAGGTGGGCATGGTGGTTACGCTGTGGATGCGCGCCGGCCCCAGCACGGGCCAGGCCACCAGGCAGGGCCAGCAGGATCTCTTCTTCTCCCTCTTCATAGGACACGGCGAGTACCCGAAGATTGTGTACGCCAGCGGGGACCTGGAGGAGGTGTTCCTGGACAACATAAGAGTTGCCAACTGGGCCGAGCGGTACCGGGTGCCGGTGATACATCTGGTGGACAAAAACCTCTCCAACACCTTCACGGTGATGCCGCTCCCAGACCCCTCAAGGGTGAAGATACAAGCCGTGCCGCCGATTATCTACCCGCAGACCAAAGAGACGGAGGCCTACCCGCTGGAGGAGGTCGTGCCGCCGAAGCTACTCCCAGGCGTCTCCAACGCCATCTTCCACCTAAACAGCCTGGAGCACGACCCCGAGGGGGACCCCGAGGAGGACCCGGTCATGGTGACTAAAATGTTCGAGAGGAGAATGCA
>Ga0209393_1000733_pt1 | contig 15125 bp, 18 predicted proteins | sample SSWtaG_2_FD_184117 | JGI IMG/M metagenome (GOLD analysis project Ga0209393, IMG submission 184117) | Hot spring microbial communities from Sandy's Spring West, USA to study Microbial Dark Matter (Phase II) - SSWsed_130316 (SPAdes)... | ecosystem: Environmental > Aquatic > Thermal springs > Hot...
GGTCCAAATTCGCCACTTGCTCAAAGGGAGGGTTTTCGCCTTGCCAGACAGGTTCAGCAGGTTCTTCAGTTTCGCCTTGAATCAACTTCAAAGCCAGTTTGACGGCTTCTTTGGCTCTTTCGTCCAGTTCGCCAAGTTGCTTTTCAATCTCGCGCAAAATCTCTTCAACGGTCACTTTGCATCGCCTCCCATCGGTTGCACAAATAGCAGCAACGCCGTAGGGCAGCGTTGGTGTCCAATACAAGCATAGCAATTCGCCAGCAAGGAGGAATGAACAAATGGCATCGGTGCAAAAATCTTTAGGACTTAAGCAAACAGAAGTTTGGACTGTAGTGGCGGTGGCTTTGGTTTTGTCGATGCTTTTAGTGCCGATGCCACCGATTTTGCTGGACTTGATGTTGGCTTTACATTTTGTTGCGGCTTTGACGCTTTTCTTCTCTGTCCTGCTTTTGAGGGATGCCCTTGAAATGTCATCGTTTCCGTCGTTGCTTTTGTTCTCGGCACTTTTCCGGACAGCCCTTTCCGTTGCGGTGATGAGAGCGATTTTGACCACTGGCAACGCTGGGCAATTTGTCAGGGCAACGGGCGAATTCGTTTTGGGAGGCAACTTTCTCGTCGGCGCTGTGCTTTTCCTGACCCTGTTCATTGTCCAGTTTGCGGTTGTGACAGGAGGCGCCAACCGAATTGCCGAGGTGGCTGCTCGCTTCACCCTTGACGCTTTACCTGGCAAGCAGATGAGCATTGATGCTGACTTATCAGCCGGTCTCATTACCGAAGAGGAAGCGAGGGAAAGGCGCAAGAGGCTTGAAATGGAAGCGGACTTTTACGGGGCGATGGATGGTGCGGCGAAGTTCGTTCGTGGCGACGCTATCACGGCTTTGTTGGTTGCCATCCTCTGCTTCATTGGCGGCTTGCTCGTCGGCGTGTGGCAGCGAGGTGAAAGTTGGGAGACGGCTCTCAGAACTTATGCCCTTTTGACTGTCGGTCAAGGTCTGCTCATTCAAATCCCTGCCCTACTCGTTTCGGCAGCGTCAGGCTTCATCGTCACCCGTGCGGCATCTGAAGAGAGCCTGAGTTCAACGATTGTCAAGGAGACGAAAAGTCAACCTGATGCTTTGCTGATTGCTGCCGGAGTTTCTGCCCTTTTGGCGTTAGTGCCTGGACTTCCGAAAATTCCATTCCTCGCTTTGAGCGCCGCTTTAGGTTTCGGTGCTTTGCTGTTGAGGCGACAAGCCGAAGCAACACAAAAGAAGCCACAACCAACACCCAGCGTCTCTCAACCGCAAGATTTCACCTCCCATGTCCGAATTGACCCTGTTGAATTGGAGTTAGGTTTCGCTTTAGTCCCAATGGCGATGGAGCAGGAAGGTGGGAAACTTTTGCAACGAATCACCAATTTGAGGCGGAAACTTGCTGAGGACTTAGGTTTGATTGTCCCGCCTATCCGAGTCCGCGACAACTTGCTCCTTCCGCCAAACCGATATGTTGTCAAGGTAAGGGGAGCGAAGGTCGGAGAAGCGGATTGCTACCCGCACAAATTCCTCGCTGTCGGAGGTCCTCACCTGCCACCCCTTGACGGAATTGCGACGAAAGACCCGGCTTTCGGGTTGCCTGCCTTTTGGATTGACCCTGACAAAAAACGGGAAGCCGAGCGGATGGGTTACACCGTCGTTGACGCCGAGACAGCACTCATCACTCACCTCTCAGAGGTCATCAAAATGCACGCACCCGAAATCATGTCCCGACAAGAGATTCAAGCGCTCCTTGACCAAATAAGACTCACTCACCCTGCTGTCGTTGAAGAGGTCACACCTCAACTTCTATCCCGCAGCGAAATTCACCAAGTGCTTTGCAACTTGCTGGAGGAGAGTGTGCCCATCAAAGACATGGTGGCAATTCTTGAAGCCCTCGCTGACGCTGCCAGATTGAGAAAAGACATTGACTACCTCACCGAACGGGTTAGGCGCAGGTTGGCTCGGTTAATATGTCAGCCCTACCTCACTCCCGATGGTGCACTTGCAGCCATCGTCCTTGATCCCGAGATTGAGCAGAGGTTAAACAGCGCAGTTCAAGAAACCGACAGCGGTTGGATGCTCGTTCCCGACCCTTCCCTTTGGCAGCGTTTAATGGAGCAAATTGCTCAGATAGCGGAGCGAATTGCCGCTGAAGGCGTCCAACCGGTAATCGTTTGCGGGAGCGGGATAAGGTTGCCCTTCCGAAGACTTCTCTCCCGTTTCATGCCGCGAATCCCTGTCCTCAGTTACGAAGAAGTCAACGCTGCAAAAGTGGCATTGCAGACAAAAGCCATAGTAGGAGGTGAGCGAGCGTGATCGTCAGGTGCTTTGAAGGGCGTTCAATGCCTGAAGTTATGGAACGGGTCAGACAGGAGATGGGGGAGGATGCCATCATCCTTCACACTCAGCAACGACGAGGTTTGCTTTGGTGGCTCCGCCGAACACCCACTGTCCGAGTTTGGGCTGCAATCACTCAAACTGGGGATCAGGGACTGGGGACTGGAGGTTTAGAAGGTGTTGTAGGAGGGGCGTTAGCCCCGAACGAAAGCGATGTAGAAAAGGCGTCAGTTTCAAGTGATTGCCAATCGCAATTCGCTGCCTCAGTCGCTAATCGCCAATCGTTACCCACCACTGGACAACGGCGAAAGCGGAAACAGAAAAACTCAACCACCTTTGCTGAGGGCAGCGAATTGAGCACTGAAGGTTCTGTTGCCAGTAAGAAGTCACCGAAGGATTCGCTAATTGCCAATCGCCAATCGCAAGTCGCCAATCACTTTGAACTGCTTGACCTTGCACAGCGAGTTGAGAGGCAATTGCAGTTGCTTGCTACTTCCCTTTGGGGACAAGAAACATTTGCTTCACAAGCAGGCATTCTGGGGATTTTGTGGCGATGCGGGATGGACTTGCCCACCATTCAGCGAATCTTTACCCCACCTGTTCCCTGTCCTTCGTCCCCCATCCCTACAGATGAATGGCTTAAGTCCGTTCTCCTGAACCATCTTCCCGTAACCGGAGGCTTATCCCCAACGACAAGTGTAGCCATTTTGGTTGGTCCTACAGGCGTTGGCAAGACGACCACTGTCGCGAAAATTGCAGCGAACCAACTAATGCATCAACGACGCCGCGTCGCTCTCGTGACCGTTGATGTTTTCAGGATCGGGGCAATTCAGCAGTTGGAAACTTATGCCCGTTTGATGGGATTACCTTTCTTCGTAGCAACCACTCCTGAGGAAGCAAAAAGGAGTGTTCACCAAGCAAAACAAGTCGCTGATTTGGTCTTAGTTGACACCATTGGTCGCAGCCCTAAGCAAACAGACCAACTCGCAGCCCTTTGGGAATTAGTGGCGGCTATGAATCCCGACGAAGTGTTCTTAACTCTCCCAGCGAACGGTAACCCACCAGACCTTGCCCTTGCTGCCAAACAGTTCTCCATCTTTTGCCCGACGAGCCTAATCATCACCAAACTGGACGAAGCAACCCAAACAGGTGTGATTGTCAATTTGGTTACCCACCTGAACCTGCCCGTTTCCTACATCACAACTGGTCAGAATGTCCCTGAGGATTTGGAAGTCCCCACTTCAGAGCGACTTGCCGAGTGGGTTCTTTTGCCGCTCAAAGAGCGGAATGGAGTTAGCAGCAGTGCTAAGTGCGAGGTGCGGAGTGCGGACATGTCGGTCTCAAGGGAGGTGAAGGGCGATGCGTGACCAAGCCACCAAACTCCGCGAAATCTTCTCTGGTGCAGTCGCTTCGGCTCCGACTTTTCATAGCACTTATGCCATCACTGTCGCAAGCGGGAAAGGCGGTGTTGGCAAGACAACAATTTCAGTCAACTTGGCTTTGGCTCTGGGTGAACTTGGTCACTCCGTGCTTCTTTGGGACGCTGATTTCTCTTTGGCAAATGCGAATGTCTTACTCAACTTACCACCCAAGTTCACTGTCCGAGACATCCTCAAAGGAGCCGCGACTGTAGAGGAAACGCTCCTTGCTGTCAATGAACGAGTTTGGCTTTTGCCCGGCGCATCAGGAATCGCTGAACTGGCACGCCTTGATGGACACACTTTGACGACTTTGTATGCGAAATTGTCAGCAATGGAGGAGCGATTCTCGCTTATTATCTCCGACGCTGCTGCTGGGATAGGTCCTGATGTCCTCGCTCTTTGTCAAGCAGTCCACGAACTTTTGCTGGTCACAACCCCTGAACCGACTGCATTGACAGATGCTTACGGTTTGCTCAAGGCTCTCGCTCACCAAGATTTTCAGGGGCGGATAAGTGTTATCGTGAACATGGTCAACAGCCCAAATGAACAAGATGCTGGGGAAAGGTTGTGTTGGGCGGCGGCGAAGTTCCTCGGATTGAAGGCTCAAGTTATCGCCAGCGTTCCTGCCAGCGTTTGGGTTCAAGAAGCGGTGAAGCGACAAGTCCCTCTCATCAAATTGGCTCCCTCTTGCCCTACATCCAAAAGCATCAAGCACCTCGCTCACCTGATTTCGGCTCGGTTACCCAGCAATGGGCATCATAGCGAGGAAACCAGCGAACCTTCCTTCTTACAAAGGCTGCTTCGGGTTTTGATGCGTTGAGCGCTCAAAGACCTCAACTGCTGTGAGGTGATGGCAATGGAACAAGAGTTGCTGCGGCGCGGGCAAAAAGTTGTGCTGGAAACGAGAAAGGACGAGCAAGTTTGGCGGCACACATTTGTCATTGACCTTGCTTTGCCTGAACAGTTGATTTTAACACCGTTGACGGAAGGTGAAATCTCCTCAGTTTACGAAACGGGTAGCAAAGTGATCTGCTACATCCCCACAGCCATTAGGGCTTACCAGTTTGAAAGCATCGTCATTCAAAACCGAGGTGGTGTGTCGCCGCAAATTGTTATTGCGCGCCCCGAGCAACTTAGACCTGTCCAGCGCCGCAGATTCTTCCGTGTTAGGGTGCTTCACTCGGTTAAGTTGACGCCAATTTTTTCGGTCGGGCAGGAGCCCCACCCTCCAGAGATTGAGGCTTACGGCACCGACATTAACGGTGGCGGTGTCGGAATACGGTTGGACCTTCGGAAAATCCCGCCGACCATTGACTTTAGGGAACACCAAAGGTTCAAACTTACCCTTTTTCTCTTGCCTGTTGAAAAAACTTTCCCAAAAGGACTTATGGTAGAAGCCGTTGGAGAAATCCTGTGGATAAGCCGCAACGGACATTCGCTCCGCATTGGAGTCGCTTTCACAAACATTGACCAAAGGTTGCAAGAGCGAATTATTGCTTGGTGCTTTGCCTATCAATGCAAGTTGCTTCGGCTCGGTCTATGGCGAGACGAGGCTTGAAACCGAGGTGAACTGGATGGCTACTCAGGCTTCCTTACTGCATCGGAAACAGAAAGTGATATTGAAGCAGCGGCTGGGACAAGTCCAAGAGAGTCAACCCTACGAGTTCGTCGTTGAATCCATTTCTCCCCATGAGGTGCTTCTTTTGCCCGTTGACGAAAGGGTTGACCTTGCCAGCATCTTCACTCCCGGCGAAATAGTGACAGGTTTTGTCCCCGGCGACCCACCATATCAGTTCCAGTCGGTTGTCATTCGTGTCCGCCGAACCTATTTGGTTCGCCCCCCATCCCTCATCCCTCGTCCCATCTCCATGTTGCTCATTTCTGCACCCGAACGAGTAGCCGTTGTTGAGCGCAGGCGATACTTTCGTGTCCGAGTGCTCTTTGATGCAAAAGTTGCTTTTGTCCTTGATGAAAAGGGCAGCGTCACCAAGTTCTTCCCTGCGACCGGACTTGACATTAGCAGCATGGGCGTCGGTTTGCACATCAAGCCATCCCCTTCCCATCCTGTCCCTTGTTTGCTGCTTCATCAACAAGTTCGGGTTATCGGTTCGTTGCCATCAGTTCGCCCCGATTTCCCCACTGGGCTTCTTTTTGAAGCGTGCGGTGAAATCCGAAACATCAACGAGATGGAAACAGGTTGGAGGGTCGGAATCATGTTCACTGCGATTGAGCGGCGAACTCAAGACCTTATCGTCGCATGGTGTTTTGCCTTCCAAAGGCGGTTGAAGCGGGAAGGGTTGCCGATTTTGGACGGCGAAGTTGTCCTTGACGAAATTGAAGCAAAGGAGGCGTGGCAGCGATGATGACGGCGAGAGAATTGGAACGGTGCTGGCGCACTTATCAGGCAAATCGCGATGAAAACAGCCGTGAGGCTTTGGTTCAGGCTTACTTGCACTTAGTCAAGCGAGTGGTTGCCCGCATAAAACCTTTGCTGCCGCCCTCCGTTGAAGAAGGAGACTTGATTAGTTACGGCTTGATTGGGTTGCTGGAAGCCATTGACAGGTTTGACCAAGCAAGGGAAGTCCCCTTTGAGGCTTTCGCTACCCAAAGGATTCGCGGTGCCGTCGTTGACGGTCTAAGGCAAATGGGATGGGTTCCAAGGTCCGCTTACCAGCGAGCGAAACAATTGCAGGAAACCATTGAAACTCTGGAGCAAAGGCTTGGTCATCCGCCCTCAGAGCAAGAATTGGCAGATGAACTTGGTTTGACAGACGAAGAGTATTCTAATTTCGTCACGGAAGCAGCACCAGTAACTGTCCTTCCGTTAGAGGAACTTCTCCCGCTTGCTGAGAGAGCCAACGAACAGGACATTTTTGAGGAACATCGCCGGCGCGAAATCGTGGAAATTCTCGCACGAGCCATTGAGCAACTCCCAGAAAGGGAACGGCTTGTCATCACCCTCTACTTCTACGAACAGTTGACCCTTAAGGAAATCGCGAAGGTCATGAAGTTGACGGAAGGGCGAGTCTGTCAATTGAAGACTCAAGCATTGATGCGCCTTAGAGCGGCGCTTAAACGCGCCGGGTGGTAGCAATGAGAACCGAAAAAGTTTGGCAACCACCAAGCATTCCTGCCGAAACAGGACACATCCCAGAAGTGCGGGAGAGGAAAGGCAAGAACCAAAGACCTATGTCCCGCACCCCGCATCCAGAACCCATAGAGGGCGGGACAGGGGACAAGGGACAGGGGACAGAGGGAGAAGAGAAGCACCTTGACACTTTGGCGTGAAACCATCAGGTAGGAGGGGCGTCAGCCCCGAATTAACACAGGCAGGAGGTGAGAAGAGATGACGACGGCAATCGGAATCGGTTTGCTGGCGCTTGTCATCGCCACACTGGCTGTCTTCGTGGCTGCGTGGAGATGGCTGACACGACCTGCCATCAGCGAAGAGACCATTGAGGCTTTGTGGAATGTCATCGCTGAACTGCACGATGCCGTTTATCGGCTGGAAATGAATGTCGCGAAGTTGGAGCGGATGATGGCAGCAAGCAACGGCAAGCGAAGCCGAATAACAGAACGAAGCGAAGGAGGTGAGGATTGGTGAGCATCGGCACTTACAACGCAGCGTCGGCAATGATGGTTCGGCTGGGCGAATTGGACATTATCGCTCACAATCTGGCAAATACTGAAACGCCGGGCTACCGCATCCAAAGGCTCGGTTTCCGAAACTTCGGGGAAACTTTCCTGTGGGCAATTAGCGGAACTGGCAACAGACCTCCCGCTCGGCTTCCTTTAGGTGTCACCGTTGACCGTCAAAGCATTGACTTGAGATCAGGTTCCTTCCGACTAACTAACAACCCACTGGATGTCGCTATTGACGGCGATGGTTGGTTTGTCGTTCAAACACCTCAAGGAATCCGCTACACCCGAAAAGGTAACTTCGCTTTGTCAAGAGACGGCACGCTCGTGACAGCGGAAGGTTTTCCCGTTCTGGGCGAAAACAATCAACCCATCCGCATCCCTGCGAACGCAGTCGCTTCCCTGCGCATCGCCGAGACGGGCGAAATCTTTGCGGGCACGCAACGGCTCGGTCAGTTGCGTGTCGTCTCGTTGCAAAACCTTCAACCTGCTGGCGACAGTTACTACATCGGGACAAACCCACAGCCCATCAACACCCGCATTGTGCAAGGGATGTTGGAAGGCAGCAATGTGTCGGTCATCACTGAGTTGGTGAGGATGCTTAACGCTTTGCGCACTTACGAGATGTCAGCAAAAACCTTTTCTGCCTTTGAAACCAGTAAGCAGGCTTTGTTGGAGGCGACAAAGGCATGAAGAGCGCAAGCGCACTTCAATGCAGGAACTTAAAAGCAAACCAATCACGGTGGCACAAGCGGAATTCCAGTTTGCGGGTAGTAACCAATCCAACCAACCTTGATGCCGTGCAGTTTGGGATGCTGGTGCCATTGCCGATAGATGCGCAAATCTGCCGTCCAGAAAATGCCATCAATGCGCTGAGCAAGCAAAAGGTAAAGCGTGTCGTAAAGTTGAAATCCCCACTCATCGGCAATCCTTATCAACTCATCCCAACCAACTGTGGGTTCACAAACAACGCAATAACTTCTCACAAACTTGTTCAACCACCTCATTGCCCGTTGAGCCTCATGACGACTCAATTTTCGCGCAGAGACAAAACTGCGAAGTGCTCCAGCAATTTCCAATCGCCAATGGAATGGCAAAGCGACCCAATATTTACCCGCAACTATGTCTCGGTAAAGTTGTCGCGCTTTCCGCGTAAGGAGCAGGTCTTCACCTTTAACTTTCACCCACAGAACGCTTACCGATGCATCAGTCACTGTCCAAATTCTGGGATCGGCAATCACTTTTCTTCATCCCTCCACCACCAGCGCATGGCATCGCGCATCCTGAGCAACTCTTCAAGCAAACTGCCTTCCACTTTGTTGAATGCCTTTTCAATCTCTCGCCGTTCCCGTTCTAACTCCCTCGCTCTTTTCCGCCTTTCCCTTTCCCACTGCTTCAACGCCTTTCGGGTTTCCGGCCATTCAACAACAGGAATTTCCTTTCCGTCAACGACCATTGTTCCGACGATTTTCGGTTTGCTTTTGCGCTTCCGCTTTTCCGCCATTTGTCGTCGCCTCCTTCCGCTGCCCAAATTCTACCATTCACCCCTTTCAACCTTCAACACAAGCGAAACTTCACGGTGGCACAAGTGGAATTCCCGTCTGAGGGTAGTAGCCAATCCAACCGACGCCCAACCAATGCAGGTCTGGTCGTTGATACCATTGTCGGTAAAGCCTGATGTCCGCTGTCCAGAAAATTGCTCCTGTTCTTGCTGCCAAGTCCAGATAGATGGCATCATAAAGGCTGACGCTCCAAGCATCTGCTCGCCGAACAAGTTCCGACCAATCAGTCGGTGGTTGCAAAACGAAGCCATGTTGGTGGGCGAACCGCAAGAGAAGCCTCATCGCTCTTTGGGCTTCTGGCAATGTCAACCTTTTCGCAGCGACAAATCGCCTCAAGGCGTTAGCAATTTCAAGATGCCAATGGAAAGGCAAAAGGACACGAAACTTACCCGCTACAATGTCGCGGCGCAGTTTCCATGCTCCACGAACCAAGATCGGGTTCTCGTCGCTTTGCTTAACCCACAGAAGGCTAACCGACGCATCGGAAATGAGCCAATCCGTCACTCTTCCTCACCCCAACCTCTCAAGGCATCTCGCTGTTGGATAAGCACATCAAGCAAACTGCCTTTTGCCCTGTTCATCAACTTGACAACTTCCTTCCATTCCCGCTCCAAATCTTTCTTTTCCTTTCGGCTCAACTGTCGCCACTTCCTGCGTGTCTTTTCAGGGTCAATCCAACCGATGACGGGAATTTCTTTTCCATCAACGACCATCGCTCCGACGATTTTCGGTTTGCTTTTGCGCTTCCGCTTTTCCGCCATTTGCCGTCGCCTCCTTTTGCTGCCTCAATTTTGCCATCAATTGCGAAAGTCAAAAGACGAAATACGCAACGGAGGTGATTGCCGATGATTCGTGCTTTGTGGACAGCCGCTGCGGGCATGAATGCCGAACAATTGACGGTTGATGTCATCGCCAACAACTTGGCGAACATCAACACTGCCGGTTTCAAGCGAAGCCGCGTGGACTTTCAGGATTTGCTGTATCAGACCGAACGCGTGCCCGGCACCGCATCTGCCCGTAACGCTCAAGTGCCTGCAGGAATTCAAGTCGGTCTGGGTTCGCGACCCGGAGCCGTTTACAAGATTTTCTCGCAAGGCACTTTCCAACAAACAGGCAACCCGCTGGACTTGGCGATTGAAGGTGATGGCTTCTTCCAAGTTCAACTTCCTGACGGTCGCATCGCCTACACTCGCGATGGTGCGTTCAAACTGGACAACCAAGGTCGCATCGTCACTTCCGACGGTTTCCCAATCCTTCCCGAAATCACCATCCCGCCAGACGCTTTGAGCATCAGCATCGGTCAAGATGGAACTGTCTCGGTCATGCTGCCAGGTCAAACGCAGCCACAAGAAGTTGGGCAAATCCAACTGGCTCGTTTTGTCAACCCCGCAGGCTTGCAATCAATTGGGCGCAACCTGTTCGTAGCGACTTTTGCTTCTGGCGAACCGCAAGTGGGAACACCAGGTTTGGAAGGTTTCGGCAGTATCGCCCAAGGTTTCCTTGAAATGAGCAATGTCAAGGTCGTGGAAGAGATGGTGGCACTCATCACCGCTTTGCGTGCCTACGAGGTCAACTCAAAAGCCATTCAAACCGCTGACGAAATGCTGTCAATAGCCAATCAAGTCCGCCGTTAAAGAAGCGACTGGCGACTGGTTAGTTGTTGTTGCTTGGAGGTGAAATGGATGCGTTGGAAAGGGGCAACGGTGATGGTCGCTTTGATGACAATCACAGTGGCAGTTGGTCAGCAACCGAAGGTGCGTATTGTCTTGCGTGACAAAGTTGCCGTCGCCAATCCGATGGTTCGTCTAAGCGACATCGCAGAAGTGACAGCCTTATCGGACGAGGGCGAGAAACTTCTGCCCAACTTGCTTGGCCTTCCCGTCGCGCCATCGCCGTTGCCCCGCTACCGAAGAGTCCTGACTGCTGGTGAAATAGCGACGAAGTTGGCACAAGCAGGTTGGCGAAACAGCGATTTCGTCTTGGATGGCGCAAAGCAAGTGGTCATCACCCGCACAGGGCGAACGCTAACAGCGTCGGAGTTGGAGAGTTTGCTCCAAAAAGCATTGAACACGCCCGTCAAATTGCTCTTGACCCCACCTCCTGTCATCATCCCCGAAGGTGAAGTGAGCGTCCAAACCGAACTGCCACTGTCGCCTCGTTCGCTGCTTTCCGTAACGCTCCTCGTCAACGGTCAAACGGTTGCTACCTTCAAAGTCCTTGCGCAAGTTGGCAACAATGAGCGCTTGACAGTCAGTAATCGGTCGCCAATCGCCAATCACCAGTCGCCAGTCGCTGCATTTCTCGTTCGCCGTCGTCAAACGGTTCGCCTTGTCGCTCGTGTTGGCAATGTGGTCGTTGAAGCACAAGGAACAGCCCTGCAAGACGGAAAGTTAGGCGACGAAATTTTGATCGCCATCGCTTGGAGCAAAACACCGCTGAAAGGCATCGTTAGCGGCGAAAGGGAGGTGACGATTTCGGCATGGTGACAAACGGGACAAGGGTCACGGGACAAGGGGCAAGTCAGGTTGCCGAAATCAACGACGAAATGAAGGAACAGTGGCGTTTGCGAAAGGCATGTGGTGACTTTGAGGCGTTTCTCGTCAGTTACCTTCTGCGACAGATGTGGCAAGCAGCGGAAGCAATTGGCGGAGAGAAGCCTTTCATGAGCCAAGCCTACCGAGACTTGTTCACCTTTGAGTTCGCTCAATCTCTTGTCCCGTCCATGAAGTTGGGCATAGCCGAAGCATTGTATCGCGAACTTAGTAGCAAATAAAGGTGCAAGCGTGCAGGAGTGCAAGGGTGCAAGCGTTAAACAGAAAAGACTCATGCACGCTTGCACGCTTACACGCCTACACGCTTACACGCAAATTGAAAGGAGGCGACAAAGATGCGATGGCAAATTGTCGCAATGTTGGCGATGGCAACGCTTAGTTTGGCTTACGGGCAAAATGCTCAACCCAGCGGCAATGCCTCACCGCAAACTCCTGACGCTCAATCTGTCAGTTCTCAATTAACCAGTCCCAAGTCCCCAGTCCCTGATCCCTCTATCCATCCGCTTCTCTTCCTTTTCCGCGACGACAAAGCCTTTCGGGTTGGCGATGTCGTGACGGTTTTGGTGACCCAAACGACAGTTGCATCCGCTGGTTCGCAGACAGCAACCAGCAAGCAAGTGAAAGTGCGAACGGAAGCAGGAGTTGGAGCATTCAGTTTCATCCCGCAAGCAGGCATCCAGCATCAAGGTAGTTTCGCAGCACAGGCTCAGGAGCGCAAAAACTTGAGCGTCATCACGACCATCGCATGCCGAGTGGTGGAAATCAGCCCGACAGGTTTGCTCCGCATTGAGGGCTCGCAGGAGTTCACCATTGACAAACGCAAGCAAACTGTCAAGTTATCGGGCTGGGTTCGCCCAACGGACATCTCACCCAACAACACTGTCCTGTCAACCCAAGTCGCCGACGCTCGGTTGGAGTTCAAAGGCGATTGGAAAACACGGCAAGGCAAAAACTTGCTGGAACGCATCCTTGAGGGCTTCAACCGCATTTTGCGGTCGTTGTTTTAATAAGCGTGCATGCGTGCAAGAGTGCAAGGGTGCAAGCGTTAAACAGAAAAAACTTATGCACGCCTGCACGCTTGCACGCCTACACACTTGCACGCTTACACGCCTACACCCTTACACGCAAATTGAAAGGAGGCGACAAAGATGCGATGGCAATTCGGTGCGATGTTAGTTCTGTTAATGTTCGGATGGGTTCAAGGACAAATGCCTTCCCAGTCTCAAGCTCCAGAATTACAATCGCAACCTTCCAAACCCAAGTCCCTGATCCCCAGTCCCCAGTCCCCAATTCAAGTTCGCCTCAAAGACATCGCTACGGTTCACTGGGGAGCGGAAGTTCCGTTAGTCGGATATGGGCTTGTAGTCGGTCTGGATGGGACGGGCGACTCGCGGCAAGTCGCATTCACTGTTCAATCCATCGCCAACATGCTTAGGCGGTTCGGAATCAATGTTGACCCGTCAAGGTTGCAATTGCGCAATGTGGCGGCGGTGATGGTGACGGCAACTTTGCCTCCTTTCGCCAAAGTCGGCGATCGGTTGGACGTGCTCGTTTCCGCCATCGGCGATGCCCGCAGTTTGCACGGAGGCGTCTTGTTGCAAACGCCTTTACAGGCTGCCGACGGAGAAGTTTATGCCGTTGCCCAAGGTCCGATTTCCATTGGCGGCTTCAATGTTCAAGCAGGTGGCGCAGCGGTGCAGAAAAACCACCCGACGACAGGTCGCATCGTCAACGGCGCCGCCGTCGTGCGATTCTTGACTAATGGCAGCGTTTTCGTCAGCGAACTGGAGTTGCGCTTGATTGCCCCTGACGCCACCAATGCAGCCAAAATCGCTCAGGCACTCAATGAACGCTTCAGCAAGCCCGTCGCCGAAGCCGTCAGCCCCGCAGCGGTGCGCGTCCGTGTGCCCGATGAATTTGTGGGGAAAGTGCCCGACTTCATCGCCCAACTGGAGCAAACGCCCCTGCAACCCGACATGCGGGCGAAGGTCGTCATCAATGAACGGACGGGCACAGTTGTCATGGGTGGCAATGTCCGAATTTTGCCCGTCGTGGTCGCTCATGGTTCTTTGCGGGTTGAAATCCAACCTGAAGTGACCATCGCTCAACCACCGCCTTTTTCCCCAGGCGCAACTGTAGTCGTTCCCACCGCCCGCATCAAGGCAGAAGAGCAAAAGGCTCAGGTGGCAATTTTGCAATCGGGAGCGACAGTTCAAGATTTGGTTCAAGCACTGCAAGCACTGCGAGTCACGCCACGAGACCTAATCGCGATATTGCAAGCGCTCAAGCAATCGGGTGCTTTGTTGGCTGATGTTGAGGTGCAGTGAACGCCAAAATCGCCGATGTCACTTTTCCACTTCGCCCTGGATTGACTCAAGGGTAGTGAGCAAAAAGTGGGTGTAAAGGTAGCGTTGGGGCTTGTCCCCGACGGCAGTTATCCTTTTGAACGACCGTCGCCCACAAGGGGCGACGCTACAAATGATTGCCCCTTTCACCTACAAATTGACCACTACCGACTCAAGGAGTTCGGCGAGCCGTTACAAGGATTGACTAAATTTTAACCGCTGCTCGCCGCAAGCATCGCTGGCAGAATCTCTTCAACTATGCATCTTCACTGCCCAACGGAATATGTTCTAAAACTGCCCATGCCACTGGCTTCAGCCAGTGGTTGATGACGAACTTTTAAAGCGCCGAATTTATTCGGCGTTGGGGGTTCGGCTATTTCACCATTCGCCAATCGCTATTCGCCATTCGTTGCCTTTCCCGACCTGCCGAGTTGCCCACCTCACGATTTGCCGATAAGTTCGGCTCGGCAGGAGCCTCGCCCTCCCAAATTTTTACTGACTAAAGTCGGCGCTCAGGTTCTTCGTCATCAACTACGGGTTAAAACCCGTAGCATGAGAATCTGTGTTCTGCGTCATCAACTACGGGCTAAAGCTCGTAGCGTGGGAGGAAACCTTTTGACTTTTGAACACTGTAGTAGGGGCATCAGCCCCGATTTCCTACTCTGGCAAGATTTTGCAGAAGTAGCGAAGCAAGTTGGCGTGAAAAAGGGATTTCAATGCAGAAGAGGAAACTCCCGATTGTCGGAGCACTTGGGCTAATTGCGGGAAAGCAGACGCGTCGGGCAGGACTGGATTTCTGCAGCCGTCAAAGTCTGAACCAAGCCCCAAAGCCTTCTCGCCGATGAGTTGAACGCCGTGAAAGTAATGCCTGACAAATTGAGCCAAATCACCACCAACGAAAGCGGGCACGAAGGTCAAACAGATAACGCCACCCTTTTCGGCAACGGCTTCTGCCTGTTCATCGGTGAGGTTGCGGGGATGATCACAGAGGGAGCGGAAGTTTGAATGGGATGCGAAAACAGGTTTCGTCGCTACCCTCATCAAGTCCCAAAAACTCCGTTCCGACAGGTGCGAGACATCAACGGCGATGCCCAACCTCTCGCACTCGGCGACAACCGCTTTCCCTGCTTCCGTCAAGCCGCCAGCGGCATCGCCAACTCCCACGCCGTCAGCCAGTTCGTTTCGGTGGTTCCAAGTTAGGGTGAGGCAACGGATGCCCAAACGGAAGAAAAGCCGCAAAAACTCAACGCGACCC
>Ga0209393_1000734_pt1 | contig 15084 bp, 7 predicted proteins | sample SSWtaG_2_FD_184117 | JGI IMG/M metagenome (GOLD analysis project Ga0209393, IMG submission 184117) | Hot spring microbial communities from Sandy's Spring West, USA to study Microbial Dark Matter (Phase II) - SSWsed_130316 (SPAdes)... | ecosystem: Environmental > Aquatic > Thermal springs > Hot...
GGCGGAGATGTTTACAAGCCACACCCCTAGGAGGGTGCACCCTGCGGGCCGGGCCTCCAGCCTATTACCCTTACCTCTTTCGGAGCTCGGGGTTATGGTTTCTACGCTTTAATCATCGCCCAGGGAGGTATAGATGTCCAGCGTTCCCAGCGTAGAGGGCCCTCTCTACTGGAGGGCTACCCCCCGCAGGCTCTTAAACGCTATCCTCATCACTGCCTAGAGCTAAGGAGATGAGAGCTTTTAAAGGCTCATTCCCGCCCTTAAAGGGCGAGGCTTTCTAGTTGTAAAGCTTCTTTATAATGCTTGGCTAGAGCACCCCAAATACTTTGTCCTGTTGAAGAAGTTTTATCGTGAGGGAAGGCTCTGGTGCTAATCTCTGTGCGGTTCTGAGCTTTCGGTTCGCTTCATGTAGAGGCCATGGTAGGGAGTGTATCCATTGCCTAGAGATGTTGTTTAACGCTATCAACGATATGGTGAAGTCTAGCACCTTCCGTTCAAGATCCTTGTATGCTACGAGTTTTTCCCCAGTGATGGTCGTTATGAGTATTGGCATTACTGTTCCAGGATTCTTTACATTCGCGGGAGCCTCTATGGGTACAAGCAGGTGTTTAGATAAAAACGCTCTCATTCCCGGTATCTCCACCCTAGTACGTAGAGGAACACATACTCCTGGTTCTGGGTTTACGGGTTTTCCATAGTAACCCTCGAGCTTTACTACCCTCGAGTAGCTATGGGTTTTTGTGGCACCAACAATTATTGACTTGTTCAAGACCTTCTCAACAGTTTCCTTGGGTAAGTAGTTACGCAGTATTACCTTTGGGTTAGCTCTATTCACGTAGATTACTGAAACCCCATCGCCGACTACGTTCTCCTGCACAACATCCTTCAAAACATCTGCTAGGGCGGCGTCCTCACCTTCATCATTTAACTTTGTGATAGAGCTAACTGTGTACCTGCTACTCGATAGATTCAGTATCGTAATCGCACATGCAACCCTATAGCTACCCCTTTCTAGGTCAACTTTTGTTGAGTCGATACCTATAACGCTATTGGCAACAAGCTTCCTCCCACGAGCTGAGATCTCAAGAGGTTTAAGCCTGTGAGAGAATATCTTAGGCACAACCACCACAAAGCTGCCTAATGCCGATATGAACTTGTAGTACAGCTCGCCTTTCCTTACTATATACCTGCAGAATACACCCTCTGAAGAAGCTAAATACTCTATTTCGTCTCTTACGCTACGACCATAACTGTAATCCTCTGGCCCAACGATGATGAGCCCCTTGAATCTCCTATTGCTAAGCATAATCTCATCTATATCGCTCTTAAGGTTACTGATTAAATCATTGATGTTGTTGTACCTCTTGTATACCACAGCCGCATTAAAGGCCTTCAGGCATGCACTAGCATCATAGATATTCCTACACAGCTCCTTGCGAAGACTATTTAAGAATCCTTCCGTGCCTCCACCTTCACCAACGTCTACGATTACTAGCTGCAGATCGTCCATGATGCTCCTAAGCTTTTCATAGACATCCCAAAGTCTACTAATATCACTTAGCCTAGAAGATTTTAAAGCTCGGCTGACGTCTTGCACAGTACCCGGGTACTTGCCCTTAAACCTCCCACGCATAAACCTATCTATGGCATCCTTATCGACTGCCTCGATGTACTCCGGCTTTGCTAGTATTACGCTAGCATACTCTAGCGGTGACGTGTCTATGGCTAGTTTTAACGGCCCCAAACCTATGTCTCCATTCTTAGCCAGCCCCTCCACGAAGCTTTGGACTTCTGAATGCCTAATCTCCGGTGTAAGCCTTAGTTGCTCGACTAGCTGGCCGTACAGGTTACTTGCTGTCGTATCACTATCTGAGAAGAATAGCTTCTTCAACGTATCCAGGGATGGTACCGGTGTTAGCAACTCCTTTGGTAGAAAGAGCACCTCAACGTTTCTACCGGGGTCGCGTATTAATAGCCCTTCAGAGCTGAGTGCCTGCCTAAGTACGAGACTTCTCGGCGTTAATGCGTACTCGTACAGCTCGTCTACCGAATAACGCTTCCTGGCCCATGCATCGCTAATCTTCCCTATACCAGCAAGGTACTTGACGGCCTTGTTTACTACCTCCTCAACCTTACTCTTAGAAACCACGCTAAGCACATCTCTGAGTGCGATTCTCTTACCGCCAGTTGCAGCTACTATAAACGATGCCATGGAATCAACTACCTTAAACCAGGTGATGGAGTTTAACCTTGCACCCAGCTTACCCTCTAGGCGATCGAGGTTCACGGTTATCTCAAACTTTCTACGTGCATCGATGAAGAGGCGGAGATCATCGCCGGCCACGTCTGAACCTAGTATTACAGCCTTGTATACCTCTAGAGCTCCCCCAGTCCGCCGCTTAATATCGGAAGGTGTGACTCTTAAACCTTTGTTATAGAGCTTCCACGTAGATGCTCTACTCCATCCAAGATCTCTATACAGGCGCATTCGAAGCCCTCTGTACCCTATAGACCCTATGACCTCCGCACCGTAGGGCAGACTACCTAGATCAATCTCGCCACCGATCTCTCCTAGATCTCCAGGCACGGCAACTTTAAGGGTGCCTGCGTACGCGCTCGGCACGTAGACCGTGTATGTAGTCGTGTATTCATCTCGTTGCGGGGAGGAGTGGAGAATCCCGTGCTTACTTAGCAGGCTTAGTAGTATGTGTAGATTTCGAGGTGAGGTTCTCACAGCGACAGCTTTTGTCTCGGAGAGATCCACGTCCACCCTGTAGCCTTCAACTACGTAGCTCACGTAGCTCAACGGCCACACCTGCTAGGTATGCTTCAACGAAAAGCTAAGACTGTACGAGAGAGATCTACATCTATCGATGTACAAGATAGCAGTATTATCTAGGTTCTTAATAGACGCTCTAAGCACGCATAAACCCATTGGTAGCACCGTGAGCTCTGCATTAACAGCCCCCTCTGAGCCTCGAGCCCGCTTAATGAATTCACGGATCCCCGCTACATAGCCTTCTCTAACGTCTAGCTGGTGTAGAGGCGGGTGGAACCACATATCACTTCCATAGAGAGTCTTTACACCTAGTCTCGGCGCGTTTAGCGATATGCCATTGAAGCACTTCTCAGCAACTTCATCAACGACGCTCATGTACTCCTTAATACGCCCCTTGACATCTTTAACACGCATCCACATGGTGATCATCTCTTTCAGGTCTGGCGACCTAGTATCTACCGTAACTTTCTCCCCATTCCTTCTCCTAAACTCTTTCTCTTTACTAAGAATACTTCTACACCCCCTCTCGAGGTACTCTGTATTAAATTCCCTCTCAAAAATAAAGACCCCCACGACCCTCGTGTAGAGAGGTGCTTGAGACCAAATCAGCCCAGCCGTATTGTAGTTGAAGGCGTGAGAGCCAAGCTTAACATGGAGCTTACCAGACTCGGGTAGCACATATAAGGTTGCATAGAGGGCTGCAGCAGAGCCCTGTTTACGCTTACCAATATACTCTTTACTGGCTGAAGGCTTTACGCGAACGTTGTAAGTAACGCCAGTCTCCAGCACATGAAAACCTATACGAGCATCAGGGATATAGTCTAGGGCACCGCCAAATACCTCATCCAGAGTCCCATCGAAAACAAGGCTATAGAAATCCTCAACATCCAAACCCTCACCACCCATTATGTGTGAAAATCTAGTAATTCATCAAATACGCTCCCACTGTGTAGAGGGTGTTAAGGAAAGCTTAATATAGAATTTTAGCTGTCTTAACCCAGCAGGCTAAAGATCTTAAACCCTTAGCTGGTAAAATCGGTGTTTTGAAGCTATCTTAGCGGGAAACAGTGGTTGCGCTGTTACGTTACGGTTTAGCAAGCATTATTACGTGTGATGATCTTAACGATGTTATAGACCCATTAAGGATTCATTTTAAGTTAAAAGAATGCCCCTCAGGATCGTGGGTGCATAGAGTTCAAAGCTCATGATTGAAGATGCTATATGAACTTAAAGTATACTACAAGATAAAACAATCTTCTCGTAAGTTCGGAATCGATATATCTAAAGCTATAAAAGAGTTCGAGAATAGCTAAATAACACCCTATAGAACTCACCATCACACCTTATCTTCCTATCACGAACACGTTTAACTGGATACGAAAGCTAGGAGACAGCTGGATCAGGTAACAAAGGCTCTACACGCGGCATCTTGTAATTGCAGTAAACCTACACTACATAGGTTTCAAGTTTTCTAGAATAACCCTAAGATCCTCCTCGGATATAGGCTTCCTCATATTAGCTGGTGTGCCAACGAGCACAGCTTGAGGATTTCTCCTACCTTTTGTAAAAGAGAGCTTATCTACAAGTTCTTTGAAGTCTACAATACCAAGTTTTACAGGTTCTACTTTGATTCTCAAATGGTACTTAACTTTGCCTTCGGCAAGCTCGTCAGGCCAGAGAGGCTTCTCCTCTCTAAACCATTCAGAGATAACTCTGTAAACACCAGTAAGCTTACCACCTAAGATCTTCGAACCTCTCTTAACAACGTAGAACACAAGATAATCGCCAACCTTGATAGACCTGGGAGCAACGCTATTCCTGGGAGCTCCATAGATATTAAACTGTTTTACGACCTCCCAGTTAGCTTCAGTTATAGGTATAATCCAGCAGTTCAATGCACCCATCCTCCACATCTATAAGCTGTGAAACTCGACTTTATATTCCTGGGGGTTCACAGCCTCTAGTCCTGGGCACAGGTTACTTGGCCTGTTAGAGTTTAGGTTAAGATACTGATATGATAGGTGTTGCACGTTAAAACTCTTAGTCTGCGGTGTAGGGCTTATGCTTTAAGTGAGAGCTCCTACCATCAGGCAAAACCTGCATTGCTACGGCTTGGCGTAGTGTCCGCTCTTAGGGTAACCTTATGTTTGTAAAACGCTTGCCAGCCTTGTATGTTTAGGCATTGTAGGGCTTGTGCTAGGTTGGAGTTGCACAAGTAGCTCAATAATAGTGCCTAGGGGTTACTCTAAACATTGTGTGGGCCCCCAACACTCTCGGGTATAAGTTAAGCCCCACGCTCTCGGAGGACTAAGGGGTTAAAGCTTAGAGCCGACCCTTACGGTATTGCGTAGCCTATACAATGCCTGTTAGTCTTAAGGGGTAACCTTTAACGTTAAAGCTTACACGTAGAAGCTACATTAATGCCTGCACGGTCTAAGCTTATGTGCACGCTCCTAGCTCCTCTAAAAGATAGGGGGCTCTAAGCAAAGTAGTGACATGAACTCTACCTGATAGGATTACCTGGGCGGAGCTCCCAAACCTATACAGGTAACCCTTAGGGTTATCCTTGATGATCTTGTAGTTTTTAGCCTTTAGCACTACGTCTAAGCAGAGGCATCATGCGAGCTTTGAGCAGAGGCTCTGTGCATTCATGGTTTGCTCTATTAGCCTTAACGGGCTCCCTAAAGCAACCCTCGGCATTGACTGAAGCTCCTATCATGAGGGTCTTCGTCGCCTCCGCGTGTGGGGTTCTCTTACTACTGCCTCTATGTGGGCTTCTTTGATTGGGGTCTTCTTTTAAGGGTGTGGAGAGGGCTGTATTTTCTTGAACAGCTTGTCCATGAGCCTTGCTTCCTCTGTGTGTATCGGGATTAGATCTCTAGGTTTTAGACTCTCGATTATGTAGCGGAAGTGGTGTGGTAGGTAGTGTCCTGATACTCTAAGTTTAAAGGCTTGTATTCCGAAGATTTTGAGCCAAGCTTTCAAAGCCTCCTCCTCTACCTCTTTTACAGACTCTCTAGGCTCAGGGTCTGTTAGGACTACCGCTGAGCCTGTTAGGTCTGGAGCCTTCCTCCACGTCTTAAGCTTTCTCAGGACTTGGACGAGGCCTAGAGGCTCTATGATAATAGTGTAGTCTCTGGGCTTCTTGACGACTTCCTCAGCTAAGCTAATTAAGTTGACTGGGAGGGGAGGCGGAGTTTCAAGCTCCTCGATAACGTATATGTTTTCCAAGGCCTCAGGCGCTATCCTCTTAAGCTCCTCGATAGCCCAGAATAGCCTCCTAGAGCCTACCACCAGGCTTCTCCCGGAGAGCTTTGACAGGTCTAATACCGCTATGAACGCCTCAAAGTCCAACGGGTCTACTGAGATTGATACTAGCTCGTACTCGTTGAGTAAGAGAGAGAGGTGCTCCTTGAACATGGAAGGGGTTACTAGGGCTTGCTCCGAGCCGAAGTTAGTCCCCTCGAGCACTGCTACATCGACCCTGTCGATTTCTAAATCCTCTAGAACTTTATCCAGCCTGCTGTTTATGTGGGCTAGAGGCTCGAACCTCAAATCCCCACTATAGAATACTGTTACATCACTCCCCCTATAGAGGAATGCGTATGCTGGGTAGGAGCTGTGGCTTACTGGCACCGCCACCACCCCATTCTCGTCCTCAACCCCGGGCTTCACGTCTCTAACCCTAGCTTTGGCATCAGGAGGTACGTAAGCTAGCCAGCTTCCAGACTCGCTATACCATGCTGTTAGAGTGCTCTTAAGGATCCTGGAGTCTGGAACCTTAACACTCACAGTAGGAGAGATAGCGCCCAGGAGGCCAACGTGGTCTAGGTGAAAGTGTGATATGTAGACGGCTGAAGCCTCCTTGAAGACGCTAAGAGGCGGTATGACCCCGATGCTACGTAGCTCTGAAGGTCCAAGAGGTTCTACCCTTCCCCCATAGAATCTCCTAAGGACGGAGAATCTAATTCCATTATCGAAGACTAACCTCCTATCTCCATCCTCTACTACAACGCAGTTACCGCCTATCTCGCTAAACCCACCGTAAACCTTGATCCTGGTTCTACCGTATTCACGTTCAAACACCGTAGACACGGAATCTCACACTCCTAAGAGTCGGTATCTCCTCATCTCAACAACACCCCACTTAGCCCTATTCACGGGGTCCCTTATCGCCAGCAACCTTGGGCTACCGGTTGAGAAGCCGTAGACTATGTAAAGCCAGTATTTATCACCTAGCTCTCTAGCATATTCGTATTCAGGCTCTGTAAGCTCAACTGTTATATCGAGACCCCACCGCCCCTTAACCTCAATATACCTAACGTCCTTAGTCCTCGGGTCTACACTTTTTATATCGTAGTGTTCAACTTTGCTCACATCCTCGGGAACCCTTCCATTCCTCCTTTCGAACTCCATGGCGAACTCCATGGCTTTCCGCTCCACCTCCTCCACGGCGATAGGTGGCGGGGGGCGTGTTGCTACGTGCCCGTCAGACACTAGTATTACCCCTAGGAGCTTGGAGGAAGCTGAGATGAAGTGTGACGCGTCCCTCCCTCCACCTTCTCTAGGTAACCACCCCTCGTGCGGGTAGCTAAACCCTTTCTCCACCTCAGCTAGGTACCTTACGAAGTCGCTAACAATCATGTTTCGATAACCGTCTAGAACCTTTAACCTTGCAGTCTCATCAAACCTTCCCTCCTGGTGGAGCTGATCTACAGTACCTGTAACGTTGAGTAGGAGCTCGTTTAAAGATTTCAGCAACCTCAGACCCCTGTAGGTATCCGTTGAAGCATCATCCTTGACGGCTACGCCTACAACCTCAGAATACGCTGGACTTCCGCCAACATTGACAGTTACCTCGTAGAGGTGGAGCTCCTTTACGTTAAAGGCATCCTGAGGCTTCCTCGCAACCAGTAGCACAGGCGCTATCAAGTTCACCTCCTTAAGTAGAGATTCTGTAGCTCCATACATGTGGTGAGGGGTCTTGGGTACAATAATGTTAGTGCCCTTGATGAACAGCCTTGACCCCCTCTCCTCGACTTCGAAGCCACTGAGCCTAGCTGATGTAGCCAGCAGGCTTTCAAGAACCCTCTCTGCCTCCTTCCCGTAGAGGTTTCCCAAGCCTGCCTCGAGGAACTTCTCCACCTTTATCCTGTCTACCCTCCTTGAACTTAGACGCTCTGCCTGCCGTTTCAACGCCCTAAACATGCTGATTATGCTTTCGATATAGTTCTTTAACCCGTTCCTGCCACCTATTATAAAGCTTATCAACGCCTTATACTCGCTATACTGCGGTCTCCCCTTCTCGCCGACTAGGGGTATTTGTAGCAGGTCAGCGGCAGGTCTATCGCCTGGTAGCATGTCTATCTCCAGCTCCTCACCTATCGGTAGCGTCCTCTCTACCCCAGATACTAGCCATGAGAGGAGTTTAGCGTAGAGCACCTCTAGCACGGCCATATCGCTTTCAACGGTTAAGAGCAGGCTGTAGCTGTGAACGTTCTTCTCCTGACCTAGCCTCCAGACGCGGCCAATCCTCTGAACTATCTTAACGGGGCTCCACGTGGGCTCGTAGTGGACAACTACGTTGGCAACCTGGAGGTTAAGGCCTTCAGACGCTACATCCGTCGATATGAGAACCTCCACCTCCCCGCTCCTAAGCCACCTCTTCACATCCTCTATACTGTATCTCCTCGAATACCCACTATACGCAGGTGGCGGTACAACCTCCTCTGAGGTTACGAGAGCCATCTTATCTGAAACCTCTGGAAGCCTGCTCTTAAGCTCCTCAAAGACGTACTTAGCGGTATCCCTAAACTCCGTGAAGATAACCACTCTATCCCCGCTTCTTACATGGTTGCGGACCACGTTAACCAGGGCGCTTAGCCTAGAATCCTTCTCACCCTTAATGCTCGAAGCCAGCCTATGTAGTCTCCTTAGCTCCTCCACATCCTGGGGGTTGAGGAGGATGCTACACTTCTCAGCAAAATCATCTAATATCTCGTCGGCATCAACACCCCTCCTAACCTCGTCCTCGTAGAGGCCGATGTCCTCGAATGAATAGCCTAGGAACGCGTCGGCCAGCACCTCAGCCTCTGCATCTAGCTTTCCCCTCTCAGCTTCTAGACTCCAGCCTGCTAGGAGTTTTACGTAGTCCGCTCTCTTCGCAAGTATCCTATCGAGCGTCTTTAGAGCGGCTCTCGGGCTTGAGGAGGCTCTTTTAGCGATAAGCGCCATGAGTAGAGGTAGAGCCTTCGGCTCCTCGCCTATCATGTCGTAGTAGCTTAGTAGCTTCCTGCGCAGGAACTCTCTAAGCTCTCCGCTGAACTCCTCCTCTTCTTCTGATGCCTTCACAACCCTAGCCTTGAACCTACAGTCCGTGAATATCCTTGACTTCTCGTAGACCTCGTTAACGTCGAGCTTCGTCCTCCTGAAGACTATTGAGCCTAGGCTCAGCCAGTAGAACTTCTCGTTATCCAGCTCCTTAGTGCCGGCGCTCAGGTATGGGTCTACTAGCTTCAACCTCTCAATGTAATCCTCAGGCTTACCCCTATGCGGTGTGGCTGTTAGCAACACCACGTTAACATTAGGCTTACTAACTAGCTCTTCTACTAGCTCGTACCTCTGAGTCTCACGATTACCTACCCTGCCAACCCTATGAGCTTCATCTACAACCACCAAATCCCAGTCTGTAGCTAAAATCTTCTCCTTGTGGCCTTCCCTCTTGACAAGGTCTATTGACGCTATGTAGACCCTCTGAGGGAAGCCTAGATTATAGTGCACCGCTATAGTATCCCTCTCCAGTTGCACCACATCCGATGAGCTGAAGCCGAACCTTCTAAGCTCCGCTAGCCACTGTTGCATTAGAATCCTCGGAACCAGGATTAAAACTCTTCTAGCCCCTTTAACCTTGATAAGGTACTTTATAATCATTATCGCGCTAACAGTCTTCCCAAGGCCAATCTCATCTCCTACGAGCACTCTAATAGGCTTCCTAGCAAACAGCTTGACGAGTAGCTCAAGCTGGTGGGCGAACGGGTATACAGGGTCTTCGGAGGCCCCGCTCTCCCTCAGCATGAAGAAAAGGGGATGGTATTTAAAACCTTCAATAACGGACTTGAGTAGTGCTTTAGCCTCCTTACTTGGGCTATATCCTATATAGGATTCTGAAGGACTTCGCAACCCGGTAGGCATCCCAGTAGCCACCCCTCTCGTAAGAGCTGATAAACCTAGAGTACCAGAAGATTGCCTCGAACTCGCTCATAGAAGCTACAACCTCTGAAAGATATTTTCCTAGGTGGCCGTCGACAGTCTGCCTTACACCGCTAAACACAACCAGTTTTCTCAGCTTCTCATCAACATCAGCGCCTACTACAAGCAGGAGTCTTCCTTTATCCTCGTACTCTGCTTTGAAGCGCTCTAGGGCAAGCTTGACAATCTCCTTACCGACTCTAGCCTCGAAGAGGGGTTTCACTCCTCGAGCTGGCTGGTCAAGGTAGACTTTCATAACATCAACATAGCGCCTGTGCACCTTCCCGACCTTCTTCCTGCCGAAGACTATTACCCTTTGCACCTCACCCACGGAGTTGCTCACCCAGCTATTCATAAGCTAAATACCTGATAGTGTGCTTAGAGAGCTCCTTCTCCTCGTCCTCCTCAAACCTCGGTATCGTGAAGAACTCTCCCCTCCTCGGCTTTAGGCTCAACTCTAGGGAGGATGCCTCTACTAGCAGGGAGTACCTGCTGAGGATTGACTGTATAAGCTCTCTCGCCTCGGTAACCCCAACGTCGGTAACGCTCAACTCGATAGTGGGCTCCCTACCCTCCTCACCTCTAACGGACGCCTTGAACTTGGCACTAGAGACTACTACGTCTCCTTCTAGCCTCTTCCTCAGTATCTCCAGAGGTTTAAGTGAGGTAACTTTATCCTTAACAGCTATCTTCAGCACTTCAACCTTAGTTCCTGCTGGTGGTAGCCCCTCTCCCCACCCTTCTTCGCCTAAAACCCTGATAGCCACTTTCGCCGCATCAAGTAGTGCCCCTTGGGAGTCTCTCGCCTCTAGCGTATAATCATACCTCCCTGGACTGCTAGGAGCCTCTATTGTCCAAACTATTCTCTCCCTGGTAAAGCCCTCGCCTACCTTGAGTTGCTCTCTATCCACTTTCCCAGCAGAAGGCTTGAGGATCACGTCTCCAACGTAGGGGCCGATTGAGGAGACGTAGACCTCTATGGAGAAAGCCTCGCCCGGCTGAACTTCGACCTCCCGCTTAGCTACCTCCAGCTTAATAGCCACAGTCCTAATAACTCTGACTATCGGGGCAACTCTAAGCTGTTCAAAATCGAACTTATCCAGGCTGTTGAGGACCTCCTCAACAGGTATATCCCTCCCGCTTATCCTAACCATATACTCCTCTACCTTACGCACCCCCTTCTCAACGTACTCACGCCTCTTAAGTGATTTCATCTGCTCAACCAGAGCAGTCCTCCACGGTAGCACCTCATAGTCATCGCTGAGCGGTGGTGGCATAACACCCTCTGATATCTGGGGTACATCCTTTTCGTAAACCTTCTTGAAATACACCGTTCCCCCCGCTCTAACACCTATCTTAAGCTGCTTTACGCCATCCCTTATAGCGTCTTTAATAGCGTTCTCCGATGTTGCGGGCAGTCTCGGGTTAGAGTAGAAGTAGTCAACTATGGTGCCAACGGTTCTCGCATCCTCTCCATCGGATATATCTACGTTTACCAGATTATTTAAGTAGTACTCTAACACGTCAAAGTCCATTTCAACCTTGATCTTGCCAATACCCGTTAGCGATAGAGCCCTCTCAACAGCTACTGTGATGCTATCCTCTCCTATTGAGTAGCTTACCTCCTTAACAGTATTCGATAGACTCCCTCTGTCGTAATCCGGGTAGGCTATCATGTCGAAGATGCCCAGCGTACTTCCTATAAGATTGTTTAACACGCTCACCTTGTAGTCTTCAAGCTTTTTCTTAAAGACCTCCCTAGCTATCTCCTTATCACCAGTAGTTTCAGCTAGCTTCTCTATTAAACCCTCTCTCTCCACCTCCTCGCATGCTATAAGCTTCTTTGCGTAGTCTAAAGACCACCTAATACGCTCCTCTCTGCTTGGGAACGTTACGTATATGATGTTAGCGTGCCTTCTGAGCCCGCCACTCTTAGTCCTGTAGAGTATCTCTTCAAGAACGGCTCTCCTCTTCTCTTCCCTCTCCGGGACTTTAAGGCAGGCTATTAGGACGTACTTCTTGGTATCCACATCTACTGGCTCACACTCTCTTAGCGCACGGGACAGCTCCAGGTTGAATACTCTTGCCTGCACCTTTGCCTTACCCCTCCTACCGCTTATAACGTCGGCTACTGGCTGCTCGAGGAGCCTCCCAACGTAGTTCCAGACCTTCTCGAAGGCTAAGAAGTCCTCAATTTTCTTTGCCCTCTCCTCAATGTATTTTACTGGTGTTATGTACTTTGTGAACCAGAGTCTGCCGGTCTTCTCGTCTCTCACAGCGTAGGCTAGGTTCGTGCTTATCCACCTTACTGCGTCTACGATATCTTTAGGCGTCCACCCTTCTGATTGGAATAAGGCGGGCTCGTAGACCATCTGTGCTAAATCCTTTTCAGATGGAAGTGCTTCAACCGGTGCTAGGCTATCACTATATACGAAGGTTCTTGCTAGAAGAGCTAGGGCTGTTATCCTAGCGAGGAGAGGCTTCTCGAAGAGGCTTGCTCTCCCTTTGATATCCTCCTCCACGATAGATTTGAACCCCTCGTAGTCTCCTGTCAGCAACACGTTTCTTATAGAGTCTCTACTAAGGTCTATGTGCCACGGCATTACTAGCTCGTAGGGTCTCCTGTCCTGTAAAACTTCTCTTAGAACCTTCCTGCTTATCCTCAGCAGGTCTCTCGTCTTCTGTAGCCCTTCATGCTTATCCAGGATGTCCGTGAGGGTGGATACGTAGAGTGGGTGGAAGGGGTAGGTTGCCACTGGTTCTCCTACTTGCACTCCAAATATCTCCTTGTTCTCCTGGTATTCCTTGGAGAGGAGCTGAGCTACTGTTCTCGCCCTCCCTACGTCTATCTCTTCGAAGAGCCTGGTTTTAAGGAGGGCTACGATGTTCTCCGGGGATATGGGTTCTATGTACCCGGCGTTGACTCTAGCTAGTGCCCTGAATATGTTTTTTATGACTCCTTCTATGGCTTTGTATGTTACTTCAACTGCTACATCCTCTCCCTTTCTTTCAGCTGGGAGCGATATCACTAGGACTGCGCCTTTAGCTAGGTCTACGGCTTTCGCGAGAACCTCCATGAAGGTCTCCAGGGCTGAGGAGTACCTCTTCAGGCTCTCATCCTGAGCCTCGTAGAACCTCTTGATGTAGTGTGCAACTTCATCTACGAGGATTACCACCCTTTGATTCTCGAAGATTTTCAGGAGTTTGTCAGCCTCCGGTGCCACCTGCTTCTCATCGTACTCCCTCAAAGCCCCGTAGCTACCGAGGGAGTGGGCAATGTAACCCCATAGAGTGCGAACCATGTAGGCTTTCGCATCAAGCGGGCTTATTGGTGACGGTGCTAGCTCGGAGAAGTATCCATCAACTACTACCAGCCTCGGAGCTCCGAGTTTGCCTATTTCCTCAGCGAACCTGCCCACGCGCACCTTAACGCTGTCGTTCTCAGGCTTAGCCCAGAGTAGCGTGTGGGGTGCTTTAAGCGCGTGGTATATTGTTAGGAGGGTGTGGGTCTTACCGCCACCGTATAGGGCGTTTAGAACTAGGACCTTTAAGCCGCCTCCGCCCTTCAGCACGTTTAGTATGTTTTCAAGTATGCCTGCTATCTGCTCTGTTACCAGCGTTCTCTTGAAGAACTCCTCTGGATTCACGTATATCTCGTGCTCCCTCCCTAGAACAACGCCTCCAAGTGAGGGGGCCATCTTCTCGTCCAACGCTTCAACGTAGACATCGCCCCTGACCCTGTTATTCCCGGTAAGCACCACCATCACCCCCCTGCTTAACGGGCTACTCTTAGGGTTTAATAAATCTCTCTAAGGGAGTTGGGGTAGACATGCCTAAGGCTTTTAAGACATTCTCAACCAGCCTCCTCTCCGGGTCCTCCTCAGGCAGGCTAGATGACAGTGCTTTAGCCAGTGCTACCGCCTCGTCGAAGAGTGCTGGAGCCCTACCCCTAAGCTCGCTAACCCTCCTTTCAAACTCTAGTTTAGGTTGTGTAACAGCGTAGAACTCCAGTAAGTGTAGTACGTCTACCGCGGAGTTCACCTTTAAACCTCTAGGGTCAATACTCCTCTCCGCCAGCACGCCTTTAACTGCGGCTTCAACCCCTACACCCCATCTCGGCTCGAGCAGCACGTATCTATCCCCTTCTCGAGCTATCACACGCTTACCCTCTAGGTCTTCTAGGTCGCTTCTCGTCCCTATGGAGAGTATTACAGCTGTAGTCCTGTCGAGGTGCCTCCTAGCCTGCCCAGCCCTTCTACCGGTGAGCACCTTCGCTAGAAGGTAGAACATTGGTTGCGGGCTTAACCTTACGCCGGCAGCGTCGCGGGCTCCAGCTAGAGACCTAGCTACAGCCTCGGCAACCGCCGGGTAGATGTACTTCTCCACGAGCTCCCTCACAGGCTCGGGCTCCCTGAGCCCTACCAGGCGCTCGTACCGGGTGAAATGCGATAACACTCTGCCGAGAACCGCTACGAAGAGGTTGACGCCGTCAAGCCCGAGCTTACGGTACTCCTCAGCATCCCGGGAGCAGGCTTCCACAGCCTCAGCGTAAACCTCGTCAACTAGAGCCTCGCCACCCACACCCTTCCTCCAAACAGCCACTATGGACATGTCGAGGCGAACCTTACCCCTAGCTGTAACGCTCTCAGCGGACTCCGTGATAACAGCGTGAGCAGCCGTAACCCTCAGCCTGGCACTACGCCACCCAGCCTCCAAAAGAGCCTCCCAAGCCTCAGGACTCGTATGAGCATAGTACGTGACAAGCAAGCCGCCATCGTTAAGCCTAGAAGCCATAGACTTAAACGACTCGGAGAGAAGAGACTTAAAATGATCAAACCCGCTACCTCCAACCCCAAAGTAGCGAGCCCTACCCTCACTCTCGCTAACCTCCCTTAAAGCAAAAGCCCTCCATTGAGTCTTAATCTCGCCGCCAAACTCGTCGAAGAAAGCCTCCCCATGAAACCTGGGAACAAGCCTCACAACCCCAAACAACTCCCCAACACCGCTCAAAGCCCTCTTAAGCCACACGTAGTAGAAGTCGCTCAGCTCAGCGTAGG
>Ga0209393_1000743_pt1 | contig 14967 bp, 16 predicted proteins | sample SSWtaG_2_FD_184117 | JGI IMG/M metagenome (GOLD analysis project Ga0209393, IMG submission 184117) | Hot spring microbial communities from Sandy's Spring West, USA to study Microbial Dark Matter (Phase II) - SSWsed_130316 (SPAdes)... | ecosystem: Environmental > Aquatic > Thermal springs > Hot...
GACCTTGTTCATAAGGTGGAGAATTTTCCATTATTTATAGTTTTCCGGGACCACCGCGGCCTCTGCCTCATCTGCCACATATGGCGGCATCCACGCGGTGCCTCTCTCCGACGCCTTCTTGAAGGCCTCCGCCGCCGCCTCAGGCCTGCCCCCCTTCGCCAAGTAGTCGGCAATCGCCACGGCTCTGTTGACGGCGCTACGCCACTCCACCCGCCGAACGTATTCGAAAAACTTCAGCCTGTAGGGCGGCGGCTCCCTCGGCCTCAACGCCTCCTCCACAGCCCTCCTCGCCTCCTCCAGCGACCTGGCGGACTCCACCACCACCTCCAGGTAGCCCGTGTCCCCCACCACGTCGTAATCCACGTAGTAGGAATAAGCCACGCCCCCGGTCCGCAAGACGTGGAAAAGGATGGATTTGGTGCCGGCCTCCAGATGGAAAGCGACGCCGTATAACAAGGCGTACACGGCGGCGGGGTCGTCCACCAAAAGCCGGAGGGCTTTGGCGTAATACACCCCGTCTACCTCCCGCTCCTCGACAACGCGCCCCAGCCCCGGCGCCGCCGACGGCTCCCTCTTTGCAGGTGCCCTCACACCCCGTCTACCTCCCGCTCCTCGACAACGCGCCCCAGCCCCGGCGCCGCCGACGGCTCCCTCTTTGCAGGTGCCCTCCCCTCGAGCTTGCCGAAGAGCTCCGTAACGCGCCTCGCCGCGTCTTCGCCGAAGTTGCCTGAAAGCACCACCGCCGTGTTGTCCGGCGTGAACCACCTCTCCTTAAACTCCACGAGATCCCTCAACGTGATGGAGGAGACGGTCTCGGGGGTTCCGCCCACTGGGTCGCCCCAGTCCGACTCGCCGAAAAGCGCCCGGAGGCCCAGCTCCCCCACCCGCGCCGATGGGTCCTCCCTCGCCTGCCTCAGCTCGGAAAGAACCACGTCTCTCTCGCGGAGGAGGTCCGCCTCGTCGTATTTCACGTTGACGTAAAGCCTGTGGGCCAGCTCCACCAGCCCCGGGGCCGACTCCGCCAGGCCCTCCAGCGTCACCACGAGGAGGTCCCTCTGGGTGTAGGCGTTGTTGGAGCCGCCAAGCGACTCCACCGCCTCATCCACGTCGAAGCCGGGGATGCGGAAGAGCATGTGCTCAAGGAGATGCGTGATGCCTCTACGCTCTTTCTCCTCATACAGCGACCCCACCCCCACGGCCACCACCACCGCGGCGGTGGAAGACTCAAAACGGTCTAAAACCACCGTAACCCCGTTGCTCAACAAAATCCTCTCCACGGGAGCCCCCGCTCAAAGGATTTTTTAAATGTGCACGATAAGAACGCGGGTTGCGCGTCTGCGTTGCACGGCACGGGCGGAGGGACAGCCGTGGGGGCGGGGATAGGCGGGTTACTCCAGAACGTTGCCGTATATCACGTCTATGTCTAGCTCCTTTGCTCTCTCCAGCGCATCTCTATCCACGTGGACGGCGACTAGGATCACCCTTTCGATCTTTCTATTGAGGACCTTGGCAAATACCTTAGCTACGTCGTCGAGCCACTCCACGTCTTTAAGTTCGGCGTGGGACTTCACCTCTATTAAATACGTCTTCCCGTCGTGGACGTATACGTCGATTTCCAGCTTTGCGCCGCGCTTATAAAACATCCCCTCCTTGTCCTCCAAGGTAAGCTTCTCGACTTTGCCGGGCTCGATGCCCCTTCTCTCAAGAGTCTCCCTGAAGAGCTCAAGCACAGTCCTCTCGAGGTCCCTACCCCACCTCCTCCCCAGGGAGCCCACGGCCACCTTAAGCTCGCCCACCGCCCCAGCCAGCTCCTCAAGCCGCGTCTCATGTCTTTCCAACACCTTCCGTATCTCGACAACGGCGTTTTTTAACTCCTCAAGCACCTTCTCATGCCTAGTTAAGATCTCGGCGAATGCGGCGGAGACAGTCTTCATGTATTCAGCCGCCGTTTTCAACGCCTCCGCCGCCGTCTTTATGTGCTCCGCCGCTTCCTCAAGCTTCACGGAGTCTCTTGCGGCTCTTCTCGACATCTCCTCAAGCGTCTCCGCTATCTTCTTAAGCGTTTCTTCAACCTCGGCCAGGCGTGAAGTTGCCTCCACGACATAGACTACAAGTGTTTTTAAATAACTTCCCCAGATACCGTCCTACGCAACGCAGTTACCGCCCCTACCAAAGCCTTCTGCACTTTATCTAGGTAGCAGATAAGCAATCCCCGGACCTGGTGAGCAACAGCGAGATGCGGCGTCTGGGGCCCGTCGGTGGATGAGGACACGGCGTGAGCACGCGCCTCGTAGGTCCCCTCTCCAGCCCATGCGCCGCCACATCTAAGTACAGCCCCGTAGGCGGGTTCCGCCTATAAAGAGGTGTGCTTTTTCCAGCTCCTGCATCTTCACCGCCAGCGGAGGCGTGTGGTAGCTCAGCGTACTGTTATATATGTCCGGTGGTTTTTCAAGTATGGAGGGGGTCTCGTCTTTGGAGATGTACGTCGCAGATAGAAACGCGGAGTGGCTGGGGGTTCCCCGGCTGGTGCTTATGGAAAACGCGGGGGCCGCCGTGGCCCGCAACGTTGCGAAGCGCTTCCCCGACGCCGTCAACGTGCTTGTGGTGTGCGGCACGGGGGACAACGGCGGAGACGGCTACGTGGCGGCGCGGCACCTCCACGGGCACGGGCGGAGGGTGAGGGTCATCGCGCTGGGGGAGCCGAGGGAGGAGCTGGCCCGGCTGAACTACGAGGCGGTGAGGCGTCTCTGGGGCGTGGAGCTGGCAGTTGTCCAGTCCCCCCTTGAGCTCCTGGTCCTACAGGACTGGTTCATGTGGGCCCACGTCATAGTAGACGCCGTGTTGGGCACCGGCATACGGGGAGCTCTGAGGGAGCCCCACGCCACCGCCATAGAGCTCATGAACATAGCGCCTGCGCCCAAGATCGCAGTGGACGTGCCCAGCGGCCTCGACCCAGACACGGGCGAGGTGAGAGACAAGGCGGTCAAGGCGGCGGTCACGGTCACCTTCCACAAGCCCAAGAGGGGCCTCCTGGCCGAGGCGGCAAGGCGGTACGTGGGAGAGCTGGTGGTCGAGCCCATCGGCATTCCGCCCGAGGCCGAGCTGGTGGTGGGACCCGGCGACTTCGCCTATTTGAACCTCGCGAGGCGGCCGGACTCGAAGAAGGGAGACCACGGCAGGGTGCTGGTGGTGGGGGGCTCGCTGGAGTACTCCGGCGCGCCTATCTACGTGGCCCTCGCTGCACTGCGGGCCGGCGTGGACCTCGCCGTGGTAGCCGCCCCCGAGCCCGCCGCCGCGGCTGCCAAGGCCCAGAGCCCAGACGTAATCGCCATCCCGCTGGAGGGGCCCCGCCTCTCGCTGAGACACGTGGAGAAGATCACAGCCCTCGCGGAGAGGTTCGACGTGGTGGCCACGGGCCCTGGCCTGGGCACAGAGGGCGAGACCCCAGACGCCGTCCGCGAGCTCTTCCGCAGGCTAGCCGGCAGGAAGCCGCTGGTGGTAGATGCAGACGCCATCAAGGCGCTCGCGGGCGAGGCGGGAAGGGGCGTGGTGGTGTTTACGCCGCACGCCGGCGAGTTCAAAGCCCTAACGGGCGTGGAGCCTCCGCAGGAGCTGGGAGGCAGGATGGCCGTGGTGAAGGAGTGGGCCGCCAGGCTCAACGCCGTGATTCTGCTCAAGGGGAGATACGACGTGGTCTCCGACGGGAGCCGCGTCAAGGTCAACACCACGGGTACCCCCGCCATGACGGTGGGCGGCACAGGCGACGTCCTCACCGGCCTAACCGCCGCCTTCCTTACCAAGACCAAAGACCCCCTGGAGGCCGCCGCCGTCGCCGCCTTCGTCAACGGGCTAGCCGGCGAAGACGCCGCCGCGGAGTTAGGCCACCACATAACAGCCTCAGACCTGTTGCCCAGAATACCTAGGGTCATGACGAGGTTTGAAAAAAGGTAATATCTCCAACCCCCTCGACATGGTGCAGGTTTCACGTAGACTGAGGCGATTAGATACGCTATATTTATATGGAGGCATCACGGCGAAGATGATGGAGGGCGTGGGCGACCCCGCCGGCCTCCTCGAGAAGGAAGCGGCTGTAGGCCGCGTCGCAGTATACGTCGCAACCAACGGCAACGCCATACTAACGTGACATAGTATATATGCGAACATTGTAAATACCTTAAATTTCTGTGACCGTAGTGGGATATGTAGCGCAGTTAGCGCCCGGGAGGGTCGCCGGAGGCGGGCAGAGGCTGATGCTACGTGGATTTAAGTGTGGGGGTGCGCGGATTTGAAATGCGGTGTGGCTTGTGAGGATGGGCTTGTGATAGGCTTCTGCCCTATGTTGAGGGCAGCGTTGTACAGCTCCTCCGTCGCCGGTTTTCTCAAGAGGCTGTATCTCTAGCCCGAGGGCGGGTGCGCGTCTCACCCTGCGGTTGCGTCAGGCGCCACCGTCTTCACACTGGCGTCTGCTGTATATCGCGGTTCTCAACGGCGTGGTGGGCATGGGTCATCGTCAACGTGGCGTCTTTCTCCGCGTTTGTCTTCAATGTCTTGTTTGGCGTTGGTAATAGCCCTAATCTCTGCGGCAGATCTAAGGCTTAGTACGGCATTACGCCGCCTGGCTCCCAACGCCGTTCTTGTTATTGCCGGCGTTTCTCTGTTGCTACCTCACCTTGGCGAAGCACCTGCCGGAGGGCGGGAAGCGGTGGCGCTCCTAGTCGCCAGGGCATTTGCAGAGACGGCGGTGCTATGTCTACGGCTGGCGGCAGTGGACAACCGCCTTCCCAGCCTCCGTTGCGCTAACAGGGGGCCTGTTGCCGTCTCGTTGCAGAGAGGGGTAAGTCCACCGGTACAACTGAGGTTACCCTGTTTTGGTTTTGTCCGTGGCGGCGAGGGCTTCGTCTAGGAGAGCGAGGGCTTCTGCGAGTTGCCGTATGGCGGGGTCTGTGGATAGGCGGTACAGCTTCATGCGGCCGACGGTTTTGATCTCTATTATCCCGTGTCGGATGAGGGGTTTTATCTGCTCCTCGACGACGCGTTGCGATGCCTGGGAGCGTTTGGCGAGTTCTGTGAGGTTCATCTCGCCGTGTCGCCAGAGGGCGAGGACGATCTTTATCTTTGTGGGAGAGCCGAGAACTCGGTCAATCACGGAAAAAACGAGGGTTTTGTTTATTTCTTACCTCTCGCTTATTTCTTCTTGCCTAGTAGCCTGTAGACCTTGATGCCTGTGTAGGGCGACGTGGCGACGGCGAACATCATGGGGCCGCGGGCGGTCTTCTTCTCCATCACCTCGTATTTGTCTGTCTCAAACGATTTCTTGGCTTTTATGTCGTAGAACTTTAGCTTCTGTTTGGACATGACCCTTTCTTTCTCGGGCTTTAAAAACCTGTCGTTTATTTTAAAACAATACTAAACGGCCCGCGGGCAGAACATCAAGAATTAAACCCTCTTTAACCTCAGGGCGTTAGCCGTGACGGTGATGCTACTTAGAGACATGGCCAGTCCCGCGAGCTCCGGCCTGAGGTGTAGGGCGGGGTAGAACAGCCCGGCGGCGACCGGTATCAGGGCTACGTTATATGCGAAGGCCCAGAAGAGGTTGAACTTGGCGTTGGCCACTATGCGCCGCGAGAGCTGGAGAAACTCCACAACCTTCGACAGATCCCCCTTGGCCACCACCACGTCACCGGCCTCCTTGGCCACCTCGGCGCCGCCGCTGACTGCGATGCCCACATCCGCCGTGGCCAGCGCAGGCGCGTCGTTGACGCCGTCGCCCACGAACACCACTCCCCCCTCCTCCCTCAGCTTCTCCACAATTTCGGCCTTCTTCTCCGGCTCGGCGCCGCCAAAATACCTGGAGATGCCCAGCTTGGCGGCCACCGCAGCCACGGCGCGCTCGCTGTCGCCGGATACCACCACTGGCTCAAGCCCCATCGACCTAAGTCTTTGAACAGCCGCCGTAGCGTCCGGCCTCAGCTCGTCGCCAACGGCGGCAAGCCCCTTGACCTTGCCGTCTACCGCCACGTACACCACGGAGAGCCCCTCGGATCTGAGCTCCTCAGCCAGACGCCTCATGTCCGGCGGCACCTCCGCGCCGAGGGCCTCCATCAGCTTCTCGTTGCCGACGCCGATTGTGCTGCCGTTGACGGAGGCGTAGACGCCCATCCCCGGGAAGGAGTCGTATGTATCTGGCGGATGGAGGGCCAGGCTTAGCTCGGAGGCGTAGTCCACAAGCGCCCGGGCGAGGGGATGCGTAGATTTGGACTCGGCAGAGGCGGCGTAGGCCAGCGCCTCCACGTCGCCTACGTACTTCAACACACGTGGAGAGCCCCGGGTCAGGGTCCCGGTCTTGTCGAAGGCGGCGAACCGTGCCTTCAAAGCCTTCTCGAAGGCCTCGGGGTTCTTCACAAGGAGCCCCTTTTCCGCGGCGCGGCCTACGCCCACGACGACCGCCAGCGGCGTGGCGAGGCCGAGGGCGCATGGACACGCAACCACGAGCACCGCCGCGGAAAATAGCAGAGCTTGCTCCGGCGGTACGCCGCGTAGGACCCACCCGGCGAAGGTGGCCGTTGCCACGGCTATGGCAACCCACGTGAAGACGCCGGCGACGCGGTCTGCCAGCCTCTGCATGGGGAGCTTGGCGTTTTGGGCCTGCCTGACCAGCCTCACCACCTCGGCGAGGTAGGTATGGGTCCCGGACCTGGTCGCCCTAACCACGAGGCGCCCCCTCACCAGCACCGTGCCGGCGAGGGCCAAGTCGCCGGGTTTCTTCTCGGCGGGTACCGGCTCGCCTGTGAAGGCCGACTCGTCCACGTACCCCGCTCCCTCCTCCACGTAGCCGTCTACAGGGACCCTCTCGCCCTCCCTCACCTCCACCAACTGACCTGGCTTGACCTGGGCCGAGTCCACCTCGGCGAAGCCGTCGCCCGTCTTCACCCGGGCCTTGGGTGGGGCCATCTGCGCCAGCTTCCTCACGGCATCGCCCGTCTTGAGCTTCATCCGGCTCTCTATGTACCTCCCGGCGAGGACGAAGGTGATCACCGCAGCAGAGGCCTCGAAGAAGGCGTGGCCCCCCCTCAACGCGGCGTATGCGCTGTAGAGGAAGGTGGAGAGGGTGCCCAGCGCCACCAAGGTGTCCATGTTCGCCGTCTTGTTCCTTAGGGCTCTGTAGGCGCCTGAGAGGAATCTCCACCCCGAGTAGAACTGAACCACGGAGGCTAGGAGGAGCTGGACCGGCGTAGGCGCTGCTGGAATCACCATGGAGGCCATGAGGAAGGCGGTGATGGGCACGGCTGGGATAAGCCGCAAGGCGAGGTCTCTGGCTTCTCTCTCAGCTGCTTTCCTATCTACGTCAACGTCCACCTCAGACCTCGAAACCTCGCCCACCTTGAACCCAGCCCTCCTCAGAGCTTCAGCAACATCGTCGGGACTTACATCCAGCGGGTTATACTCCACGTATAAAACCGCCGTGGCGGGGTTGAAGGAGGTTTTGAAGACGCCCCAGAGCCGCGCCGCCTGTTCCACAGCCGCCGCGTCCTCCGGCCGCGCCCCAGGCACCGAGATGTACACAGCTTCTCTATATACGTCGTAGCCCACGCGCCTAACCGCCTTTAGAAGCTCCCCGTAGTTCAGCTCAGGGCTAGCCACAAGTCTCGCCTCGTTGCTCGCCAGAGACGCCTCGGCCCACCTAACCCCCTTCACAGACATCAACGCCTTCTGCACAGTTAACGAACACGTGGCGCAGTGCATCCCCAAGATCTTCAAAACAGTCTCCTTACCCTCGACCCTAACTCCAACTCTTAGCCGCTCCATCAGTGATGATGCGGCATCCCCTGAGGTCCGTGTTGCAGGTAGTAGTCAGGCCTCTTTTCGAACTCTTCTTTACATGCGGGGGAGCAGAAATAATAGACCTTCCCTTTATACAACGCCTTAAACTTGGCATTGACAGGGTCTACCTTCATCCCACATACTGGATCGGTTTCCATGATGTAAATTTCCCGACATTTCCAAATATATTTTCGCCGGCTAACAACTGTTATAAATACGTATCAAATATGAGGCCATGTGCGCGCCTCCTAAGAAAGTAGAGGAAAAGAAAAAACAGGAGGAACAAAAGAAATAACGGAAGAAATAAAATCCTATTTTTTATCCTACTTCAGATTTAGAACTACAAAATTCGTCATTCCAGCCTTGTAATTTATATAAGCGGTAATTATATGTTTTTGAAGATTTGACGTTATCCTTAATACGAAATATAGCCACCATGCCATCGGCATGGTGTCGTTGCAAACGCCTTCCCTAACCATCTGCATGTAGCCCTTGAATACGACAAGAGATAATAAGTCCCCCCTTCTTAAGCGGAAGAAAAGCGGAGGGGATGGCCCCTTGCCGCCTCTGCCGTTTTGGTCACCTCTCTGATCGGAACGACGGGGAGGTTGGGGCTGCAGGTGGTTCAGCCCCCGCGTCGGGCTTGTTGTCCGCCTCATGGAGCTCTTATGTATCTGCGGCGGTACGGGGTGTAGACGCGGTCGGGGTTGCTTTTGGAGATCGACCCTACCTGGGCCCCGTCGGCGTGCACGGGTGTAGTTATGCGCCCGCCGGGCTGAGCTCCACGTCATTGAGCATTTCCTAATCGTCGGCGTAAGTCCAGCGCCGCCTCCCACCTCGTTTAGGTCTATCTTTCGCTGGCATTGCCGTGTGGGATAGGTTCCGATACGTGGAGCGACGTGGCTCTCTCGGCAGAGAGGTTCGGTTGAAGAGAAGCAAGCTTGCATATCGCCTTTCTCCTGGCTTCTTGATGGCTCGGCGTGTTGCAGGGGCGGGGGTGGAGGAGTGTAAACATTGGGGAGGGGAGTATACATCCTCGGTGCATGTACGCAGTGGGTATGTAGCTGTGAAACTAGGATAAAACGGGCGCAACGAGGAGAGAGGACGTCGGCGCTTCGGGCTGTCTGAATGCGACGGCTTGCTGTTTTCTATGTCTTGAAATGTCGTTGATGTGTTTCCATCATGCACATGTTTTCTACAAGCGCGATGCCTGTTTCGTGTAGTTTTTTCTTTGACTCCTCGTCTGCGGTTATGCCAAGCTGAAGCCAGACTACCTTCACGTCGCCGCGGGTTTTTCTCCTCTGTATCACTTCCTCCACGATTTTCGGCACTTCTTCGCTGGGCCGGAAGACCTCCACCACCTCCACCTCCTCAGGCACCTCCATGAGCGATTTGTAGACTCTCTCGCCCAGTATCTCGGTTGCGGTGGGGTTTATGGGAATTATGCGGTAGCCGTGCTCCTTGAGGTATTTAGGCACGACGTGGGCCCATTTGCTGGGGTCTTTGGATGCCCCTATCACCGCCACGGTCTTGTATTTCTTCAGCACTTCCACCGGATCCATATACGTGTCCCGTTACTACTTAAAAAGTGTAGACGGGGTAGGTATATGCAGAGAGAAGAGGCCATAGTGTTTAGGCTGAAGTTCAGGAGATATCTCGACGCAGTTGAGTTCCTCCGGCGGGTGGCCGAGGCCGCCGAGCGGCTCAACCACCATCCCGACGTGGAGCTCCGCTACGTCAACCTAACCCTTAGGCTGACCACCCACGACGCGGGAAACAGAGTCACTGAGAAAGATCTGCGGCTGGCCGAGGAGATCCAAAAAATCGTGGGGGAGTTCAGAGATAGGCTAACGCAGTAGCTTCAGCACCTTCTCCACGACCTCCCTCGGGCTTTTGCCCAGAACTGTTATCATCGCCTCCTTGCCCCAGTCGCCCCAGTCCACGACGAGATCCGGCGTCTTCCCCCCGGTCTGTCTATACGCCTCCTCCATTATCCACTGCATGGTGCCGCCTTCTCGCCTCTTCACCTCCTCCGGCTCCTTCCGCCTGTCGACATATGCGATGGACATGCCCAGCTCCTTGGCCCTCTCCACGACGGTGGGATCCAACTTGATGTTCATGGCGGCCCTGGCCTCCGGGTCCCTCTCCACGGCGAGCCCTGGCCTCCGGGTCCCTCTCCACGGCGACGAGGATCTTCCTCGCCACGTGGTCGCTTGCGCCGAAGACGGGGGGCCCCGACGGCTTAGCCCTCCCCATGTAGTTCACGATCCTCCCCGGCACCGCGACCACGTCGTCGCGGCCCCGCAGGTAGCGGGGATCCAGGGCGTAGGCGAGGTTGCTCCCCACCTCTGGCAACGCCGCCGCCAGCCTCCCGGCGTTTTGCTCCACCAGCGCCAGGGCCTGGACCATCTCCTCGTAGGCCCGCCACCTCTCCGCCGGTATTTCAAGCCACGCGGTGGGGTTGACGGCCCAGTGGCCCTTGCCCCGTGCTACGCCGTATTTAATAGCTGTGTAGATAAGCCGTTTCGCCGTCTTGATGGCCTCCAGCGGGTCCAGCCCCTTAGCCAGCCCTGCTGCGATGGCGGCTGAGTAGGAGCAACCGGTGCCGTGGGTCGCCCTGGACTCAAGCCGGGGGGTGGAAACCTCGTGGAAGGCGCCCCTCATGTAAACCACGTCCACAGCCTCCCGCCCATCCAGGTGGCCGCCTTTCACCACCACGATCTCGGGGCCGAACTCCCTGTGGATCAACTCGGCGGCTTTCTTGGCGTCTTCAACGGTCGCGATCTTCACGCCGGCCAGCCTCTCGGCCTCGTGGCGGTTGGGCGTCACCACCTTAGCCACGGGAAGAAGCCTCCGCTTTAGAGTCTCCATGGCATCTTCGGCGATGAGCGGCGCGCCGGACTTAGCCACCATCACCGGGTCCACCACCAGGGGGAACCCGAGCCTAGAGACCGCCGCCGCCACCTCCTCAATTATCTCCCTTGTGCCCAACATGCCTGTTTTCCCCGCGTCTATCCCCATGTCGTCCCACACGGCCAATATCTGAGACCGGACGAGAGACGGGGGAAGACACTGGGCCTCTCTCACCTCGTAGGTGTTTTGTGCCGTTACGCAGGTGAGCGCGGTCGTGCCGTGAACCCCCAGCGCCGCGAAGGTCTTGACATCGGCGTGTATGCCGGCGCCGCCCCCCGAGTCGAGACCTGCGATCGTAATTGCGACTTTCCACGACATAAATGAATTTTCCAATAGACATAATAAAGTTTTCGATTTGTTCGGCGGCGTGTTCTCAGCGCCGCTTCGGCGGTGTCATGTTCCGGATTTCTGCCAGCAACGGTATCTCCCTCAACATGTGGTCGTTTACATACTCCCACAAGATGCCCTTGGGCTTGGGGGGCCTCCTGTCGACTCTTATTAACCTCGTCGGCGTTGCTATGATGTCGACGGGCAGATCGAAGGGCTCCCTGGGGATGTCGTCTTGCACAAGCTGGACGTCGTGGATGGTGGTGGCGACTGGGGTGTCTTCACCCACCTTGTCGAAGGTGGAGAGGATGCCCCACTCAATTTCGGCATAGCCGTGGCTCTTGCCAAGCCTCAAGCCTGTGCTGGGGTTCACCGCCACGGACCCGACGATCACCATGTCCACGCGGGGTAGCTCCCAGGGCTTGACCGGCCTTCCCCACTTGAAGGCGCCTGAGATGGTGGAGGCCTCGCGATAGGCGCCGCGGGGGATCTGGGAGGGGTCTAGGAGGAGGAAGCCCTCCCGTATCTTGGGCGTGGGCATAACCACGGCTCTGTTCCACGAGAGGGCGAGCTCGCGGCAGGGCCTCTGGGGGGCGTCTGGGTTTATCTTCAAGATACGCGCCCGCCTGAACTCGTCGGCGGCCGCCAAGTTTTGACACGCCTTTTCCGCGCCTTTGAAGTTGGGTATCCTGCCGTAGACCGGCCGCGGGAAGGCGGCTATGTCCCCCTCCTCAAGGATCCTCCAGATGCGCTCTCTTATCGCCTGCTTCAAGTCTTTAGCCACGGACATGTTGTTTTCAACACTGTATATATTGCAACGCCCTTCTGAGGATGGGGTCCGGCACCGTGTATATCTCGCCTTGTTTCTCCAAGAAGCCGTAGTCCGCTAAGTTGCGGAGGAGCTTCGTCACTTCGGAATCGCTGATGGGCCTGCCCTCCTCAGCCTCTAGGAGGCGCTTGGCGTCAGACCACCTGGCGCCCCGGAGGGCGGCCAGCTTCGCCACGGCGATGTATCTCCGGGAGCCCATGTATTTCACGAAGTTGCAAAACTCCGCAGCTGCGATTTCCGTAGCCCGCTCCACCGTTGTGTCTAGTGCGGTCGCGGGGTCCCGCAGGGCGTTTAAGCCGAAGTAAGCCAGCCACCCCACTACCCCGTCGAGGGCGTCCACGGCGGTTTCAAGAAGCTTGTCGTCCACCGGGACGCCTGCACGCCGGAAGCCCTCTTTCAAATATTCCAAAGCCTGTTCTCTCGGGAAAGGCCGTAGCTCTATCCTCTCAGCGTATCTCCCGTAGAGAGGAGACTCCGGATCCTCCAGCCTTAAGAACCTCAACAACAGCCCCGCCTTAGACCCCGTCAACACCAGGGAGAGGTTTTTCAAGTTGTCGTAGGCGTAGCCCAGAACCGGCAGTATCTGCCTCCCCCTCAGCTTCACGACTTCCTGCGCCTCGTCTATTATCAACAGCAGCTTCTCGCCTCTCTCCTCCGCCCAGTCACTTAAGGTTTGCAACAGCTCCGAGAGGCTGGGCGAGCTTCTGCCCACTTCAAACCTCACGTCTACGCCAGCTACGGAGACCCCCCTCACCTTGGCCAGCAACTCGCCGAGCCTCCGGTGTATGGGCAGTAGACGTCTCAACTCCCGGCGGAGGGCCTCCAGCAAATCGGCGTAAGAGATGTAGGGCCTCTCCTCGAAGGCTCTGGCGTCTATGTAGATCCTGGGGCGGCCGTGGGTGCCCGCCTTGACCACGGAGGTCTTCCCGACCCGCCGCATCCCCACAACTAGAGTAAGCCGCCGCGTATCTATGGCGTTTCGCAACTGCTCCAGCTCCTTCTCCCGGTCGAAAAGCTCCTCAAGACTTTCGGCCGGTCTATCCATAAACAACATAGGTATGTAGTAACTACATACCTATAAAGTTTCTCCAGGCGTGATGCGCCCAGTCGCGGCATCTCGCCGGGCGGAAGCCCGGCGCTCCGGTAGCGGAATTTCGCCGTGTTTAACCCCCCTCTTATTTAAATAGGGCCGCAACACTGGGCGTGGACGTGGTCTCTGTAGTGCGGGGGGCGGCTGAGCGCTACGGCGGAGAGATTGGGCTGTCGTACGTCATCTTCTTCGGCTCCGCGGTCCGCGGAACTTTGAGACCGCTTAGTGATGTGGATATAGCAGTTAAGTTCAAGGCTAAGCCCTCCCTCAGAGCGCTGGGGGCCATGTTGGCAGACTTAGAAGATGTGTTGAAGAGAAGGATAGATGTGGTGATCCTCCCCGTGGAGAACTACAGCCTCATGTTTGAGATATATGGCCACGGGGTGCTCGTCTGGGGGGACTATGCAGAATACGTAAAAGATAAAGCAAAAGCCTTCGACCTCTACCACGACTTCGTGGAACACAGGAGGAAACATGCCGTCAGCCGCTAAAAGGGCAGAGGTGGTGAGGCGAGCCGTGGGGGTGATTAAAAAGACGTTATCCTCATCGCTGGATCCTGAGGTGGAGGCCTCCGCGGTTGAGAAGTAGCTATAGAGGCGTTGCTGGACATGGGGGAGATGGTAATATCGCAACAACGCGGGATACCTCCCCAGACATATAAAGGAATAGCGGATGAACTGAGGAGGCTTGGAGTGTTAAACCACGACGAGGCGCAGAAGTTAAAACAGCTGGCTGGGCTCAGAAACCTCTTGGTACATTATGTACGCCGAGGTCGACTACGCCTATCTGCGAAGCGAAATTGAGGAAATCATAAATGACATAACCCGGCTGGAGGTCTTGGAAAAACGAGGCGGGGATCCCTAGCTACTGCCTTAGGACAACTACGCCTCCGCGGTTCTTTAACCTCGTGGCGAAGGTTTCCCGTATTAAGAAGTTACGACCCGTCGCGTCGGGGCCTAGATCTATCACTTCTACGTCTACGCCTACCGCCAAGTCCACCACGGCGGGGTTTGTTGACACGAGTAGGGCGACGTCGTCTGGCAACTGCGGCACCACAACTACGTCTCTAACCAGCGACTTAACCCGGGTCAGCTCCATCACGCCGGTTTTCTCCTCTACCGCCACCAGCTTCGCGTATCTTCCTGGACTTACAAAAAGGACGTAGGGCTCGGGCACATAGGCGCGATGTAGCTCTGCCACGGCCTTGGCGACTTCAGCCACGGCAGACCCCGGCACGTCCCAACTCGAGGCATTAAACACTTTCTCGGCGTTTAACAAATCCCCTGCAATAGCTGAGTCCTCCATAGCCGCCAGCCGCGTGGCGGCGGAAACAACTTCGGCGAAATACGCAACGTTGCCTCTCAAAACCTCCTCCGCCTGCCTATAGGAAATAGCGAACATAACTGTGAGCTCTCTAAGCGGCACAACGGCGTCGCCTACAGCAACAGCTGGCACCCCCGCCCCCACGTGATACACGGCGAGATGCCTCCTAAACCTCCTAGCAGTTGAAACAACCTCCTTTACCACAGCCATAACCCTCCCCGTCCAGTCGTCCCCAGCGGCGGGCGGGTCGCCGCTTTTTACGCCTGTCTTCTCCTCCACCTCCTCCGCGCCTGCCCTCAGCTCAGCAACGAGGGCGGGGTCGTACGCTTTAAGCAAGGCGAGGAATTCACCGAAATGGGTCTTCTCCTCCCTCGCTACGTCTTCAAACACCCTCCTCACCCGTTCGTCATCGACATATTTAGCAAGTTGCAGGTAGAGACTTATGGCATCCAGCTCCGCAATAATGGCAAGACGCAGGGCGTCGGCGATCTCTAGAGAATCAAACTTCTTCTCCCGCAGAACCTCAACTGGGTTTTTGGCGAATACCATAGTTGCCATAGATCACCAGTATTTTAATATTGAATATTTTAATATGAAGAAGCTGCTTCTCCTAGCGCTGGCAGTTGCTTTGACGCAAGGCGCGTCGGTCTCTGCAACTTGGGAG
>Ga0209393_1000748_pt1 | contig 14939 bp, 16 predicted proteins | sample SSWtaG_2_FD_184117 | JGI IMG/M metagenome (GOLD analysis project Ga0209393, IMG submission 184117) | Hot spring microbial communities from Sandy's Spring West, USA to study Microbial Dark Matter (Phase II) - SSWsed_130316 (SPAdes)... | ecosystem: Environmental > Aquatic > Thermal springs > Hot...
CAGATGTAACACTCATATATGCAAATATCAAAGTGGAACCACCAAAGGGAGTAAGGCTAATCAAGGTTAATACAAGCAAGGAGATGTTTGATGCTGTTATGAATGAGTTAAAGAGCAAGAGTTACCATGCTGTTATAATGAATGCCGCAGTATCAGATTTTAGACCTTCCATTACAAGTAATACTAAAATAGATAGTAGAAGCAATGATAAGATTACACTGGTTCTAGAGCCTACCGAGAAGATAGTTGACCATGTGAAGAGAGTAAGTCCTAATACCATGCTAGTTGTATTCAAGGCAGATAGTGTTAATCAAGGTTTGGTTGAGAAGGCTATCAAGAAGATGAGGGAGTGTGATGCTGATCTTATGATAGCAAATGATGCATTGAATAGTATAGACTTGGATGGCTGTGAACTATTTATAATAAAGAAGAGTGGAGATGTTAAACATCTAGGGTTAATAGACAAGACTCTAGCAGCTAGAATTATATTAAGAGAGGTAGCAGAAGGTTTAAACAAGAATAGAAATGATTCTTAATAAGATCAGATATGCACATACTCCTCCTTCCATATGTTAAGTACTGATATAACCTGTGTATTTATAACGCCCTCAATGGTCTTTATCTGATTTGCTATTATATTTGCTATCTCATTCATGCTACTGCCCCTCAGCTTAAGAAGTAGATCTCCATATGTGTGAACCTCCAGCACCTCAATAACATTAGGTATCTCTGCTATCTTCTTTGCTACATAATTAACACTACCAGGATTAACTGTTACTATAACCAATACCATAGCGCTTAATCCAAGTGCTAATGGGTCTATTACTACTGTGAACCTCTTTATAACACCATACTTGATAAGCCTCTTAACCCTATGCCTTATTGTACCTTCATTAACATTTAACATCTTTGCTATTCTTACGAAAGGAGTAATACTATTCTCATACAATGTTGAGAGAATACTTCTATCTATATCATCCAATAGCTTAGGCTTCCTACCTCTCTTTAACATATGTAATATTACGTTTTTAAATTATAAATAGATTTTTATTTATGATAAGCGTATAAAATTAAGGAATTATTATATATTTAAATACTATTTCATCTTATTATTATTATTTTATTATATTATTACGAGTTCCTTTGTGTATCTATTAAGTGATATTGCAGAATCCTTAGTTATAAGTACAGAGTCCTCTATCCTTACACCATACCTACCCTCAAGGTATATACCTGGTTCTATAGTTATTGTCATACCCTCTCTTAGTACATCATTGGAGCTGCTCCTTATCCAAGGAGGTTCATGTACATCAAGCCCAATCCCATGCCCTGTTGAGTGTATGAACCTTGAGCCATAGCCTTTACTATCTATGTATGTCCTAGCAATCTTATCTATCTCATTGCATATTACATTGCTCTTTAATGCATCCAAAGCCATCTCCTGAGCCTCTTTAACTACATGGTATATTCTATATTTATCCTCATCCACTCTACCTACAGCAAATGTTCTAGTTGCATCTGCTATATAACCTTCATACCTTAATGTTAGATCAACCGTAACTAGATCTCCATACTCTATAACTCTACTGCTAGGCTCAGCATGTGGTAATGAGGAGTTTATACCACTTGCTATTATCAATGGTGATATGGTATACCTATATGCTGGAGGATAAGCACCCATCTGCATAGCCTCATAAAGCAAGAGTGCTTGTAACTGCTTCTCACTAACACCTACCCTTATAACCTGTTCACATACCTCGAATAGTTTATCTAGTACATATGCTCCTCTTTTAATTCTAGCAATCTCTTCCTCATCTTTAATCATTCTAGCATTATAGAATACATCCTTGCTATGTTTAAGTCTAGAACCTTCAACCAACCTTACCTTTAAACGTTCTATAATTGAGTAATCATTACAGTCTGTGCATACATTATCACTCTCTTTAATGAACGTTAGTGTCTTATCTAGCATAGTATATCCCCTCTCTGCCTCTACTATATCACAACTCTTAGCACTAACTTTAGCCCTATCAACCTCCAAACTAGGTACTATAAGCTTTGCATTAGGATAATCATCATTAATTACTACTATACCTTCACCCCAGAATCCCGTTAGGTAGAATACATTCTCAGGCTCAAATACAATAACACTGTTACATGATAACCTTGTTGCATTATCCAATACCCTCCTTCTTCTCTCTTGCATTATACTCATTCTGTTATTTATTGTAGGTATTTGTATTTATGCCTTAAATAGTATTTAATAGACTAGATAATTATTTATAGAATATAGTGCTAACTCATGCTATGATTGATAACAGTAATGATAGCAATAGAAAGGTTAGATGCGTAGCCTTGCTCTCTGGAGGGCTAGATAGTACTCTAGCAGTTAAGTTAATGCAGGATCAAGGCATAGAGGTTAAGGCGTTGGCTATAAAGACACCATTCTGCGACTTTGATTGTGGTAAGGGTTGTGGGTTCAGGGTTAAAGAGGTTGCTGATGAGCTAGGTGTAGATCTTAAGACAGTATACTTGGGCAAAGAGTACTTGGAGATGCTTAAGAACCCAAAGTATGGATATGGCTCAGGCATGAATCCATGTATAGACTGTAGGATAATGATGTTCAAGGTTGCAAAGGAGTATATGCAAGAGGTTAACGCTGATTTCCTTGTTACTGGTGAAGTATTAGGACAGAGGCCTATGAGCCAGAATTTAAGGGCATTGAAGATAATAGAGCAAGAGTCTGGCTTAGAGGGCAAGGTGTTAAGACCATTATCAGCAAAGAACCTAAAGCCCACAGATGTAGAGGTTAAAGGATTGGTTGATAGGAGTAGAATGCTTGGTATAAAGGGTAGATCAAGGAAGGTACAGATTGAGTTAGCAAAGAGTATAGGGTTAAGGAGTATACCTAACTCTGCTGGAGGATGTTTGTTAACCGATAAGCATTTTGCTGCAAGGGTTAGGGATTTGATAGAGCATGAGGGCGATATAACACTTAACGATGTTGAGCTCTTAAAGGTTGGTAGGCATTTTAGATTAAGTGCTAAGGCTAAGTTAATAGTAGGAAGGAACAAGGATGAGAATGAGATTATTGACTCATTAAAACGTGAGAGCGATCTTATCCTTGAGCCTAAAGATGTGAAGGGACCAAAAGCGTTACTAAGGGGTGAGTATGATGAGAGTATAATAACTACTGCTGCAGAGATAGTGTGTAGATACTCTGATACAGATGGTATTTGCACAATTCTTATAAATAAGAATGGTATAAACTTAACAGAGATCAGAGCTAAACCAATCGATGAATCAATGTTAGTATCTTATAGAATAAAGAATTCTTGCTAATTGTATATAAAAGAGAATTATACCAAAGTTACAATATTGCTAATATATTGAGCTCTAAGTTAATTTTCATTAATAAGTAAAGATAAATTAAATCTTTACTTACACTTGTATTATGCAAAGGGAGAATGAGGTAGCATTATACCTTAAGACCCTTACCCTAAGGGATATTAGTGATCTTGATTCAATAATATCTGATATGAGTAACAATAATACAATACTCATAGTTAGAGTTACACCCTTAGCAGAGAAGAGTATAGACGATCTTAAATTTGTTATAGAAGAGATATACAAGCATTCAAAGAAGATGAATGGAGATATAGCAAGGTTAGGAGAGGAGAGGCTGGTTATAGTACCTCGCAATGTAAAGATATGGAAGAATCTTCACTATAAAATGCAATGATTAATATAACCTGATAGCTTCCCTTACACTAGGATATAGTGTTGGTATCTTTAATATCCTTGATATAGACGTTGCAAGGTTCTCAACCTTCCTTCGCTCACCATGGTTAACTATTACCCTCCTTAGCTTTGGTTTTAATTTGTTTACATAAGACATTAATTGGTTGTAATCACTATGCCCACTGAACCCCTCTATCTTCTCAACCTGTGCATATATATCTATAACCTCTATCTTACCATCCCTATTCATAAGTGATACCTGTCTAGAGCCATCTAGTATCCTTCTGCCTAGAGTCCCATTAACCTGATATGATACAAAGAGTATCTTGTTCTTGCTATCCTTTGCTATGCTCCTAAAGTACTCTATAACAGGTCCTCCTTCAAGCATGCCTGAGGTAGCCATTATTATAGCTGGTCCCTCCCTTAAAGCCTCTTCTCTAGTGCTTGGGTTCTCAACTATTGTAAAGTACTCTGATGTAAATGGGTTATCATCAACCTCTAGTATCCTTTGCCTTAACTCTCTAGCAAGATACTCTGGGTATGCTACATGTATAGCACTAGCCTCAGATATCATGCCCTCTATGAATACTGGCGCCTCTATAAGGTTACCACTCTTCATATGATGGTCTATAACCATGAGTATCTCTTGTGCTCTACCTACTGCTGGCACTGGTATTAGAACCTTGCCTCCCTCCTTAAGTATGCTATTTATTGAGTTAACAAAGTTACTCTCAACCTCTTCTCTGCTTGGCATTATATCCTCCTTTGCTCCATAGGTGCTCTCTATTATCAAGGTCTCAACCCTAGGATAATTCCATGACGCACTCTCAAACAACTGACTCTTACCATACTTTAGGTCTCCAGTATAAACTATGTTATGATCACCATTGCCTATATGTAGATGTACTGTAGCAGAGCCTAGTATATGCCCAGCATTAGAGAATACAAGTTTAACATCTGGTGCTATATCTGTAACTGTTTTGTATGGTAGTGTTATAGTATGCTTTATAACCTCCTTTATATCCCTCTCAGTGTAAAGGGGTATCTCTCCTTCTCCACTTGCAACCTTTATCATGTCCATCTGTATAAGTGTCATCAATGGTAGTGTAGGCTCTGTACAGTATACTGGTCCTTTGTATCCATACTTGAATAGCAGTGGGAGGAAGCCTGTATGATCTAAATGTGCATGGCTTATAACTACAGCATCTATCTCATCTAGTTCGAATCCAAGCCAATCAAGTCTAGGCATAGCATTTATGCTATTATTTGCACCAGGGTTTATCCCAGCATCAAGCATTATCTTACTCTCTCTAGTTACCAATAACATGCATGATCTACCAACCTCTGAGAACCCACCTAGAGTAATAAGTGTAGCCTCAGTATCCTCCATTAACCTTTGCCTGAATATGCCCTCACCAAAACTCCTAAGTAGTTTATACCTCTCATTAGCAAAGAGCTTCTTTGCATAGTTAACTTGGTTTATACTCTCAGATGGTATATGAGGGGCCTTCCTTATCCTTACCTTCCAACCAGTAGCACTAACAAGTTCAGTTAAGAGCGCTTGCATCTGTAACTGCTTCTGTAACTGTGCTTGGTGCGCTTGTAGTGCATTAAACTCATCTTTGGAACTATCTGCCTCATTTGTAGAGTAGCCATGCTCTTCTCCACCACCGCTACTACTCTCTCCTCCTACCCCTACCATCATCCCTTCATCCTTAGTCTCATCAACCTGTGTAAGAACCCAAGGCTTCTTTACCTCTATTATAACCTCACCTAATGCTGTATCAAAGAATGTACCAACTATACCAACATCCTTTGGTATAAGTTGCATTATTATCTTTCTAGCATCCTCTTCATTCTTCCTTATAGACTCATCCGTCCTTACTACTATCCTCTTCTTTATTGTCTTAACTATATTGGATATTATAACATTATTCTCAAGCAGGTATCTGGGATTCCTTGTGTATATGGCTATCATTGGTCCTTCATACTCTATCTTGGTTACAGCAGCATCACTAGGTATATTCTGCAATATAACAGCAATCACTTCTTGGACACCATTAGTTTTAGCCTTACTCATTCTTACTCATTTAGTGTTAACCCAATGAACTGTCTACTTAACTCTCTATAGCCGTCCTTATCTATTATTACAACATCTATACCATCACCTGTTCCAGCATTACGCTTTATTGCTGCTGCTATAGCCTTTATAGCAATCTTTGCTGCCTCATCTACACCCATATCCTCTCTGAACTCACTCTCAAGTATACCATATGCAACTGGAGAACCTGAGCCAGTAGATACATAAACCTCCTTGCTTAAGGAACCAAAGAAGTCAACGTTGTATACCACTGGTCCATCAGAATCATAGCCTCCAACAATTATCTGTGCAAGTAATGGGTAGAACCTTTGTGCAAAGAATACATTAGCTGCCAATCTTGCTACTGATCTTACTGGTATAGGTGTCCTATTCTCTATCTTATACATATTAGCATGATACCTTAGTATATCTATCATGTTCTGTGCATCTGCAACGCTACCAGCAATGGTTAGTGCAACATGATCATCTATCTTTGCTATCTTCTTAACATGCCTATGTGCTATGAATAGATAGCCAGCGGTAGCCCTAGTATCAGTTGCAAGTACTACGCCATCCTTGCATTGTAAGCCTACTGTTGTTGTCCCATGTAGCTTATTTGCATTAACATACTCGTGCAAGAACAAGCCCTCCTAGACACATTAAGTATGCTGTAAGCCATAAATAAGTTTTGCTCTACCTTTACCTTTTGATAGAATAGCTTTAAAGTTTATAACAGTAACAGTGGTTGAGTATCTATGCCTATACCTATAGAGGAGTTGAATGAGGCTGAGGATCCTATTGTTATAATAAGGGAATTCCTTAAAAGGAATGCTAACATGGCATGGACATATGAAGAGATAAGCAACAATACAGGTATAGATATGACCACGGTCTACCAGATATGTCAGTTGCTTAGGGCTAAACATGTTGAGGCAGTAGCAAGAGAGGAGTACTTTCCTATCAAGGTTATTGAATGTTATGGTCAAACATATTATGCATGGAATGAGAAGACAAAGAAGAGAGGTAAGAGTAGGAGGTCTAGCATCAAGGATGAGTCTAAACTTATAACTACCATTAGTAATAAAAATAATGATACTTCATTTGATGATACTCAAAGATAGAATGTTTAATTTACTGTATCCATTTTATTGAGCATCCTACAGATGGGTCGAACCATTTATCTATACTCTCACCTTTAAGTACCTTCTCTATATTAATAGCCATTATATTTATTGTAGGCTTTGCATCTGGGCTCATTGCATCGTTTATCCTACCATGGTATACAAGCCTCCTATCCTTATCGAATAGGAATGGATCAGGTGTACATACTGCACCATAAGCCTTTGCAACCTCTTGCTTCTCATCGAATAGGTATGGGAACTTTATATTGAACTCTTTAGCAAAGAGTTTCATGTTCTCATAACCCTCGCCCTCATACTTTGGATCGTTGCTGTTTATACCAACTATATCTACCCTATCATTGAACCTCTCATATAACTCGTTTATATCGTTCATCCTTGCCCTTACATATGGGCAATGATTTGCCATGAATATGATCAGCAGTAGATCCTTCTTAAAGTCCTTTAGCGTATAGTATCTGCCATCTACTCCTAGAAGATTAAAGTCTATAGCTTTAGCACCTAACTCTAACTTCTGTATAGAGTAAGTCCTTGCCATAGATTAGAGGATAATAATGGAGTATTAATACTTTCCAAAGAGTTAAATAACTATATAACTAAGCCCTTTACTATGAGGCATGATAATATCAGAGCTTGTGCATTCTGTAACTCTTTGCTTGATGAGAATAGGTTCAACGATAGTATATGTAGCATATGTGCAAAGAAGTATGGAATATATGCTTATAGTTCAGACGATGGCTGTGCATGTGATTCAAGGTAAAGCATTATAGGTGATGCATATGAGAGCAGCAAGGTTCTATGAAATAGGTAAGCCATTAAGGTTAGAGGATATAGAGAAGCCTAAGGTTGGTGATGATGAAGTACTTATAAAGGTAAAGGCTGCTGGTATGTGTTATAGCGATATTCATGTGATAGATGGTGTTATATCTGCAGACCCTCCTGTTACACTAGGGCATGAGATAGCAGGAGAGGTTGTTGAGGTAGGCTCCAAGGTAGATGGGTTTAATAGTACAGATAGGGTATTGGTGCACTTCTTAAGCCCATGTGGTAGATGCAAGTACTGCCTGCAAGGGTATGGGATGAGATGTAAGTATCTATTTGAGAGGGAAGGTTATGGGTTCTCAGATGATGGGGGTTATGCTGAGTACTGTAAGGTAAAGGCTGATAGGTTAGTTAAATTACCTAATAACCTTGCAATTGAGTTTGCTGCAACACTAGGTTGTGCTGGTATAACTGCTTACCATGCAGTTAAGAGTATAGCAAGGATTAAGATAGGGGAGAGTGTTGTTATATACGGTGCTGGAGGGGTAGGTCTTTATGCTTTACAGTTAGCAAAGGCTATGGGCGCATATACTATAGCATTGGCAAGGAGTGAGGAGAGGCTAAGGTATGCTGAGAGCCTAGGTGCAGATTATGTTATAAATGCTAAATCAAGTAATCTGAAGAAGGAGGTTAAGAAGGCTACAGATGGCCTTGGTGCAGATGTTGTTCTAGACTTTGTTATAACAGATGAGTCTATAAGCAATGCTATTGGTATGCTTGCTAATGGGGGAAGGATAGTATTGGTAGGTGTAAGCAACAGACCTGTAAGCATAAACCCACAGATTACAGTACTGAAGGAGTTCTCAATAATGGGCTCTTTAGTTGGAACAAAGGATGAGCTTGAAGAGTTGGTTAATTTAGCATCTAAAGGAAGGATAAGAAGCATAGCTAATAGAAGGTTTAAGTTGGAAGAGATTAACGATGCGCTTAATATGCTAAGAAATGGAGGTATAGTAGGAAGAGGCTATATAGTACCTTAGTAATGCTAGAGTAACTTTGCCATATACGGTCCTTCTTTATAATACCCTAACCTTCTATAATACTCCCTAGTGCCCACTGCACTTATAACCAGTATCTTGCTTACATTAAACTCCTCTCTAGCTATACGCTCAGCCTCATTCATAAGCATCCTACCAAACCCCTTATGCTGGTAACTCCACTCGTATCTACTGCTTAAAGGCACCACTTGTCCATATACATGCAACTCTCTAACTATGCATGAATCTTTTAACTCCTCTCTATGTGCATCACTGCTAGGCTTCCTTAGCCTTAAGAACCCGAATAATATATCATGCTCTTTATCCTCATAAGATAGGAATACCTCTTTACCATTGCTTGCATTGTAATCCTCCCTTACAAGTTTAACATTGCTTAAATCTATGCTCTTACCATTTAACTTAAGCCCAGCCTCCCTGCACCTTATACATTTACATTCTAACCCTTGCTCCTTTAATCTTTTAAGTGCAAGCTGTCTAAGGTTCCCATGCTTTACTCCAGCAACTATCTCATCCTTATCTACCTCTCTTTGTATGCGCATTATCCTTACCCATCTTGGCACTATGCTCTTAACTCTAGCGATTAGATCTATCATATCCTCTTCTTCATAAGATTTGTACTCTCCTCTCTTGTAAAGCTCATACAAGGGTGTACCCTTTATTACTAGAGTAGGGTATATCTTTATCATATCGGGCTTGAACCTATCATCATTGAATAGCTTAACAAAGTCCTCATAATCCTGCTCTAGGCTAGAGCCATAAAGCCCAGGCATCATGTGTGCTACTATCTTATATCCAGCATCTCTTGCTATCTGGAATGCCTCAACTACATCCTGAAGAGTATGCCCTCTGTTAACCAACCTATATACACTATCCCTTAATGCCTGTACACCAATCTCAACCCTAGTTATACCATAGCTTAGCATGAGATCAACATGCTCCTTCTTGCAGTAATCAGGCTTGGTCTCAACAGTAAATCCTACATTCCTTATAGCAGCAGTCTCATTAATCCTAATAGCATCCTCAAGGCTCTCTGATCTGAAGCCATTAAGAGCATCATAGCATGATCTTATGAACCATCGCTGGTAATCTAAAGGCATGAAGAGGAATGTACCTCCAACTATAACAAGTTCAACCTTGCTTATGCAGTGTCCATTGTATGCTAGTGCATCTAACTTTGATCTTATCTGCATATATGGATCGTATGAGTACCTCTTAGCAACTATAGTTGCTGGGGAGGACTCTGTATAACTGTTTGGTATGTTAACCTCAACACCACCAGGGCAGTATATGCATCTCCCATGGGGGCATGGATAAGGCATGGGCATAACAGAGATAACGGTCACACCAGATGCACTCCTAGAAGGCCTTACAAGGAGAACCCTTCTAAGCCTTGTTAAAGTATCATCATCAAGATCATAATTTTTAATTGCTGAGAGTATATCAGAGTACTTTGGCAATGTATGTAAGGAGTACTTTGCTGCAACATCTTTTATAATCTTATTAACTATACTCCTACACCTCTCATAGTTATTAAGATCATCTATACATGATAATAGTATCTTGGCTATCTCATCATATATAATGTCATTCAGTTGTGAGATATTACTATGAGGTGAGAGATTATTCATAGCATTATCGTTCATACTGATCATTTAATATGTACCTGAATGTAAATGTATACGCCTTACAGATACAAATATCATACCTAGCAGCAATGCTGTACTTAATGCTATTATAGGCATTGGTAACTCTGGTATGCATCTTAGCATATCAGCATCTGCTTGATCTATGCTATAGCATTCAATCTCCTTAACCCACTCATTAGGATTAAACTCATTATCATAATCACTATAGATAGCGTAACCCTCATTGACTAAGAACCAATTAATATTAATAATGGTAGAGGATCCATCTTTAATTATATACATCACAGCAACAACCCTGCCATACCTATCGTATATGTATTTATCATCTATATCAAGCAATACCATACGGTTCTTACCTAAGATACTACTCAGATACTCCTTTGCTATTGTACCTTCTTGTGTACTCAACTCTGGTGCATTTACATCAGCAAGCCTAACCCTGAACTCTTGTCCTTTATTGAAACCTTCAAGACCTCTAACTATTACTGTATCACCATCTACAACTCTTACAACCTCTGCTAGAGATGTTAGATTATCTTGAGCATATGCCTGAGCGTTTATAATTAGAAATAGTAATATTACAGCTATCATAATGATGGTACTGTATCATGGTTTATTAAAAGGTTTTATTTAGGTATAGTTAGGCAATATCATGCCAAGGTATGCAGAGTATGAGAGGGTTACTAATGAGACTAGTATAAGTGTAACAGTTAATATAGATGGTAAAGGGGAGTATGAGATAGATACTAGTATAGCATTTATAGATCATCTTATAGCATCTCTAGCAAAGCACTCATTGATAGACTTAAGGCTTAAATGTATAAGCAAGGATAACATAAGACATCATCTGATAGAGGATACAGCAATAGCTTTAGCAGTAGCATTGGATAAGGCATTGGCATCTAGAGATAATATAGAGAGGTTTGGTTACGCTATAGTACCTATGGATGATGCATTAGCTATTGCAGCGGTAGATCTAGTTAAGAGATCTTACTGTAATATAGACTTAAAGATTGTAAGTGATAGCATAGAGGATGTTGCAAGAGAAGATATAGAGCACTTCTTTAACTCATTTGCTAAGAACCTTAATGCCTGTATACATGTAATAGTTCAGTATGGTAGTAATGATCACCATAAGGTTGAGAGTGCGTTCAAGGCATTGGCTATAGCATTAAGGAATGCTATGAGTATAAATCCAAGTAAAGGAGTTGCAAGCACAAAAGGTGTATTATAATATTAAAATTTGAAGATTTAACTAGTTTTCATCAAAGGTTATTGGGATTATAAAATCTGTAGAGATTCTCTAAATTATATTTTTAAGGTTCTGTTAACTTGTATAGCATGCTAGATGACAGTATTAAGTTAGTAGAACCAATTTATACAAAAAGATAAACTAATTTATTGAGTGTTAATTCTTATCATTCTTACAATCTGTAGTGGGCCGGGAGAGATTTGAACTCTCGACCTCCGCCGTGTCAGAGCGGCATCCTAACCAACTAGACGACCGGCCCTATGAGCTTATGTATGTTTGATACATTTAAATCTTAGACTATTAATGATCAGAATAGTTCTATATAAGTGAATTATGAATGAATATGGATATATAAGCATATAATTATCATAAACACAAGGGTTTTTATACTCTGGGATATTATTAATATAATGTGAAGAAGATTGAGGCTATAGTTGCTACAGAGAAGGTGGATATAGTTTATAGAGCATTAAAAAGGTATGGTATAGATAACGTGTTCATAGTTAACGGATATGGTAAAGGTTTATTCCAAAGTATGACGCTTACAGGCTCAAGAGGCACTAGTTCATATAAGCCAGAGTTAATGCAAGCATCAAAGATAGAGGTTGTAGTAGCAGATAGGGAGGTCGAAGAGGTATTAGATATAATAACAAAGAATGCTGGTATAGGGGTTAATGAAGGTATAGTTGGTAGAGCGTTGATAACTACTATAGAACAGATCAGGAAGCTTGAGAAGGAGCTAAGTAATAAGTAGATTCAAAGTATATCTCTTACAATATATTCTATCCCATCACTTCTATCTGCTATGCTCTTTATATTCTTCATATTTACCATATACTTGCTATCGTTTAATACCTCATCTATTGCATGGTTAACCTTCTTTGCATCTAAACCCTTCTCCCTAAGCATTACGCCTATACCAAGTTTAGCAACCTTTATAGCATTACCTAACTGCTCACTATGATTCTCTATAGGTATACATACCATAGGCTTACCCTGCTTTATTGCTTGTGCTATAGTTGAATGTCCTGCACGTATGACTATAACATTGCTCATAGCAAATACCTCATCCTTGAATGGGCACCACTCAAAGTACCATCCATTCCTTATCCTTTTAGGCACTATACTCCCATCCGGCTTTCCTTCTGATACTATAACTTTAACCCCATCCCCTATACCTTCTAACAACCTCCTTACTATATACAATTTGGTCTGCTTAGGACCACTTATATGTATAAATATTATAGGTTTGCTATTATAATTGCTGTTACTTAACTCAAGCATACTACGTATTCTTTCCATATTGTATTCCTCAAACTCTTTCTTTGGAATTATAAACCCAGAGTACTTAAGTATACCATCCATGCCTTTTATATACCATAGATTCTGTTCAGATATAGTGTATGGTGGGGGTAAGTCTGGTGCTATTACACTATCCCCTCTCCTCCATAACATTGCTAATACCTCAGCAAGCATATCCTCAAATAATCTAACTACAGCAAATTCCCTTAGCCTTGGTGACAATAGCAGTTTAATCTGATTCAGTACAATTATACATCTTATCCCTAGTATTCTTGCAGCAAATAAAGTAGATAACCTAGTATCACTCACAACAACGTCTGGTCTGAACCTCTTCATATTACTTAGTTCAAGCATCAATTGCTTTGAGAAGTTTAACGCATTAATAGGTATGTTCATAATACTCCTCTTAACATTAAACCCAATACTAGGATGCCAACCAAACTCAACCTCAGGCACTATATTACACTTGAATCCATTGTTTCTTATGTATATTGCAGCATCACCAAAAGATGAGAACTCTAATAAGCACCCTTCCTTCTTTAATCTATCAGCAAGTAGAAGCATCCTACTTGCGTGGCCTAAGCCAACACCATAAACTCCTATATATATTCTCATGAATAGACTATTATAATTAGATACTATACCAATCTTACTCTAACGACTTTACCATTTGGTTCAACTTCCTTGAATATTATCGCCTCAAACCTATACACCTTGGTATCCTCATATAGCCAACAATCAGGTAATGCATTAGCCTTCATACATGTCTCACAGAGGAACCTCTCAGCATCCCACCCATACTCTACTGGAACCTGTGGTAAGAGTAGACCAGAGCCGTAGCGCCATACTATTATCAACCCATCCCTTCCAACCTTTATGATATCTTTATACTCTCTAGGATCGTTAACCTTTATTAACTCTGGCTCTGTTAGTATGCTAACCTCAAATGTTATCTTAGAGTACTCATCTATGCTTATAGGCTTGAACCTTGGATCGTTAAAAGCAGATGCAATAGCAGCTTCTATTAAAGCAGAGTACAGCTCCTTTGTAGGCATTGGAAAGCCTATACATCCACGCAACTCCTCTATACCTTTATTATGCTTATTTATAGTTACAAAGACCCCATACTTCATAGAGTATCTAGATCTTATACTACTATCAGGCTCAATCACCTTCCCATAGTTAAGGTAATGCTCAACAGCACTCCTAGCAAGTTTAACTAACGTATATCCATCGTTATCATCAAATAACAAGCCTTGCGTTCACCTCCTTAGCAAACTCCCTTAGTCTTTTAACATGACTACCTTCCCAGTATATCTTTCTACAACCTTTACATATATAAAATCTCTCATACAAGTTAAGTATATTGTTATGTATTAACCCTTTAAGGTTACACTTATCATTAACACATTCAATAGAGGAGTTACATAATGAACAACGAGCATAATTTACATTGAACTCTATATAAGATACTCCTAAAGCCCTTAGAATTGCTTCCATGGTATTGATATCCTTACCCTTTTTATTATTAGCCTTCTCTATAAGTATACTTCTTAACCCTAATCTCATTGCCCTTTTATGCAACTCCTCATCCATAGTTACAAGCACTCTAGACTCCTTTATGCATATATCTAGCAAAGATGAGTCCTCTATACCATTATAATATAAGGTATCAAAACCAAAGAACCTTAACTTCCTTGCTATATTACCAAGCATAGCATCAACTACAAGCCTTATATGCATAGCATTACCATTACTACTGCCCTGATCTACACTCATCGCAAAGGAATCTACCATCTACTAATGCTAGATAATCTGACCACTCATCACACTCATCACAGTAACCTGAGATTAGTGTAGGACTTCTCCCTAACTCGCCCCTAAGCATTGCTGCCTTCTCAGATACAACATCTATAAGCTCTGGCATGACTGCTATTACATCTGATGATGATACTACAC
>Ga0209393_1000749_pt1 | contig 14898 bp, 12 predicted proteins | sample SSWtaG_2_FD_184117 | JGI IMG/M metagenome (GOLD analysis project Ga0209393, IMG submission 184117) | Hot spring microbial communities from Sandy's Spring West, USA to study Microbial Dark Matter (Phase II) - SSWsed_130316 (SPAdes)... | ecosystem: Environmental > Aquatic > Thermal springs > Hot...
GATCTGATTCATGGACGGATGAGGAAAAAACATGTATAATACTATGTGAAATAAATAACGACAAGCTTCCGTATGCTCGGCTCCATCAGGGTCCACCAGTATACCATCCGAACTCTCTAGAATTCATAAAGAAATGGAGGGGTAACCCTGAGAGAGAAGCTGGACCATGGATAGAAGACTCTAGATTGTATGTATTGAGAGTTGAATCAATCGTTGATGTTAAGAAGCTATTGAAGAAAGAGATTGAGGAGGGAAGAGTTGCCTTAGCTAAAGGACTGACTGGAGATATAAAGAAGGGGAAAATAATAACATCAATAGAGAATTTGATTAGAAATAGAAAATTGAGATCATTCATAAATGAATTCGTTGAAGCTAGTTTACCATTCATTTAACAATTAGACAATAGGAAGATACTGCTTAGAAATGGCTTCTCAAGAAGATTCGGAGATGAGTCTTGAAGAATTATCATCTAGCCAGGAGCTCTTAATCCAACTTGCTTACCCATCTGGAATGATCAATTATGCCACGATGATATTGAGAGAACTAGGAGAGATGGGCGTCGACTCAGTCTACATAGTCCAGGAGCCTAAACCTTCTCTGAAATTTATTGGGAAGGGGTATAGAGGAGTTGTACTAAAAGCCCGTTGGAAGAACAAGATTGTAGCTGGAAAGATACTTAGAGTTGACTCTAAAATACCCACACTAGTTAGAGAAGCTGAGATGATGAAAATCGCAAACTCTATATCTATTGGACCAGTGTTGTTTGATTACTCAGACCATGTAATCTTGATGGAGTATATCCAAGGGATTGACCTAGATAGATGGTTGAATAACATATCCCGGGATGAAATATACCTATTGAAGGAAGTTTTAGAGTCGATCCTTACACAGACTAGGAAACTAGATTGCATAAGTCTTGACCATGGAGAACTAAGCAATGCGAGAAGACATATAATTGTTAGGAAAGACTTGCACCCAATAATACTTGACTTCGGTAAAGCGAGGATAAGCCGTAAACCTAAGAATGTTACATCAATAGTAAGCTACATAATACATGGTCCCCATCATCATAAGATTCTAAGTATGCTTGAAGTAAAAGACTTCCCAATCCTAGTTCTGAAGAACTACAAAGAAAACCCATGTGAAGAAAACTTTAAGAAAATTCTCAAAGAGCTAAATCTAACAAGTAAAAATGCCTCCTTAAATGATTGATGTGGTGCCTCTATGAATGTAGAAAAGAAAAAGATTAGAGAAATGGTTTGGAATATCTTAGAGGAGGAAGGTGTAGCGAGATTCCCTAAACCTGTGTATGGAAGAATACCGAATTTTGAAGGTGCAGAGAAGGCTTGCGAGAAGATAGTAAATCTTGAAGAATATAGAAGAGCTAGAGTCGTAAAGGTTAGCCCTGACTCACCTCAATACTCAATTAGGTTAAGATGTCTTATTGATGGAAAAAAGCTTGTAATGCCTACACCTAGGCTTAGAGAAGGATTTCTACTTCTAGACCCATTAAAGATTCCGAAGAGATTCTATGAGAAAGCTGCAACTATAAGAGGAGCATTCATTTTTGGTGAAAAGGTTAATCCTGAAGATTTACCTGAGATTGATTTCATTGTTGTAGGTTCGGTTGCAGTAGGTAGAGATGGCTCTAGAATTGGGAAAGGTGAAGGATATGGAGAGATAGAATATGCGATACTAAGGGAATATAATCGAGTGAGAGAGGATGTAATCGTTGCAACTAATATCCATGATCTTCAATTATTTGATTTTGTTCCACAAGACCCCTATGATGTACCTGTTGATGTAATTGCTACACCGACTAAACTACTACGGATTCCTTTCAATAAACCTAAACCTAAAGGTATAATCTGGGAATTGTTGAGCAGTGAGAAACTAGAAGAGATACCGCTCCTCAAGAGATTGAGGGAGAAGAGAGAAGTATAGTTTAAACTGTTTAATAAGCTGTAACACTCTTGACGTAAGGTATCTTCAGCATCTTGTTTACTCCCTCTCCAGATAGTGGTTTATCTAATACGAGGATTAGCTTAGGCTCAGGAAAGAGTTCAGGATCCTCTGCGACAGCTTGCCTGATAGAGATATTCTCTTCTGCAGCTATCTTAGCTGCTCCAGCAAGTATTCCAGGTGCAGTAGGGTCAGCTCTAATCTCTACAACGAAATATCCAAGTTCCTTAGCTATAGGTGCGAGTAGAGCACCAGCTGGTTTAAGACCAGTGAAGATTCTTCTAAGCTCTTTATCTTGAAGAATGTATTCTACTGTTTTCTTAACTATTCTTCTATCTACTCCTGCTGCTCTAGCAATAGATACCTCAGGTATTTCTACTGGACCGATAACGATCTTGCCGTTCTCTGAAACACCTATACCGTACTCGATCATTATTCTTATTACGTTTAATCTAGCAGGATAGTTTTTGAGTTTCTCAGATATCTTCTTCCACATGCCCAAAGATATATCATTATTGTATAGATATATGCATTTTGCCCTGTGGGTGGATGCATTATTATGTAAATTAAGGTATAAATATGAGCATTTATGCTATTATTGGTACAGTGATGAGCATGAGCATGAGTAGAAAGATAGTCTTAAATGAGGATGAAATCCCAAAGTACTGGTACAACATATTACCGGACCTTCCAAAACCTTTACCTCCTCCAATAGACCCCTCAACTAGAGGACCAATCGACCCAAGAAAACTAGAAGCAATCTTTCCCAGGTCACTAATACAGCAGGAGCTCTCGCAGGAGAGGTGGATACCTATACCTGAAGAAGTAAGAGAAGCATACATTATCTGGAGACCAACCCCCCTGTATAGAGCCGCAAGACTAGAGAATGCGCTTAAGACGCCTGCAAGAATATACTATAAATATGAGGGTGTTAGCCCGCCAGGCTCACATAAACCAAATACGGCTGTAGCTCAAGCATACTACAACATGAAGGAGGGAGTACAAGTATTGACAACCGAAACTGGAGCTGGACAATGGGGTTCAGCGTTAGCATTTGCTACTAATCTCTTCGGAATGAAGGCTAGGGTATACATGGTCAAGGTAAGTTATGAGCAGAAACCATACAGGAAGATAATGATGCAGGCTTGGGGCGCGGAAGTTATAGCAAGTCCAAGTAATAGAACTAAAACTGGTTTATCAATACTTGAAAGAGACCCAAACAATCCAGGAAGCCTGGGGATAGCGATAAGTGAAGCAATTGAAGATGCAATAACGCATGATGGCGTCAAATACTCTCTGGGAAGCGTGCTAAACTATGTACTCCTACATCAAACAGTTCAAGGTTTAGAAGCAAAGAAACAACTAGAAATAATAGATGAATATCCTGATATAGTAGCTGGATGTGTAGGGGGAGGAAGCAGCTTCTCAGGATTATTCTGGCCATTCTACTATGACGTGGTCTCCGGGAAAGCTTCAAAGAAGATAAGGTTTGTAGCAACTGAACCTACAGCATGCCCAACCATGACTAAAGGAATTTATACTTACGATTTTGGAGATACAGCTAAACTAACACCTCTACTACCAATGTATACCTTAGGCTCAGACTTCATACCTCCACCCATCCATGCAGGAGGCTTGAGATACCATGGTGATGCCCCAACACTATGCCTACTCTTAAGGGAAGGCATCATAGAACCTAAAGCATACGACCAAGTATCGGTATTCGAGGCTGCAACATTATTCGCTAAGACTGAGGGTATCATACCAGCTCCTGAACCTTCACATACAATCAGGTATGTTATTGATGAAGCATTAAAAGCAAAAGAGACAGGTGAAGAAAAAGTTATCCTATTCAACTTATGTGGTCATGGATACTTTGACCTTAAAGCTTACCAAGAATTCTTTGAAGGAAATCTCAAACCATTTGACTACCCAGAAGACAAGATAAAAGAATCCATACGGAAGCTAATAAAAGAATACCCATGGATACAGGAGATACCCTACCTTAAAAGTTAAGTACGGGATATCACAAGAAGTATGAAAGAAGTAGGAGGTGCGTAATATTTCAGGCAAAGATTCTTATAACGGATCCACTACACGAAGACGCTTTAAAGTCTCTGCAAAGCTATAGAGATATTATTTTTGATTATTTACCCGGGATCTCAGAAGACCGCCTCCTGGATATAATAGAGCATTACCATGGATTGATAACTAGAGATAGGACTAAGATCACTAGAGAGGTGTTGGATAGAGCTACAAGACTTAAATTTATCATTAGAGCTGGAAGCGGTCTTGACAACATCGACTTAGAGAAAGCATATTCCCTAGGGATTAAGGTAATGAATGTTCCATCTGAGATTGCAGATTCTGTAGCAGAGTTAACAATAGGATTGATGATTATGCTCTCGAGGAGACTCTACAAAGCAATCGAATCTTTAAAGAAGGGTGAATGGATTAAAAATCAACTAATGGGCCAGGAACTGAAAGGTAAGAAGGTTGGGGTAGTAGGTGTAGGAAACGTAGGGTCGAGGGTTGCTAGACTTGCATATTATTTTGGAATGAAACCTCTACTAAATGATATCATTAAGCTTGATGAAGATTTTGTGAAGAGGATCGATGGAGAAGTAGTTGCGCTTGATGATCTATTAAGAGAGTCGGATTATGTTACTTTGCACGTCCCACTAACGAAGACTACTGAGAAGATGATCGGCCAGAGAGAGTTAAAGCTTATGAAGAAGACAGCATTCTTAATAAATACTGCTCGTGGCAAGGTAATAGATAACAATGCACTCTACAAAGCATTATCAGAAGGCTGGATCTCTGGAGCTGCATTAGATGTTTATGAAGTTGAGCCTCCAACAGATTTAAAATTACTAAGATTAGAGAATGTTATCTGTACACCCCATATAGGTGCTCAAACAGTAGAGGCTAGGAGGAGAGCCTCGACCAAAGCTATACAATTAGCAGTAGAATATCTTCGAAAACTGTATTCAGAAAAAAGTGATGATGGATGAAGAAGATATTGATGACCCCTGGCCCCGTAGAATTACATCCAAGGGTTAGAAAAGCTATGTCGAGGCAAGTTATCAGTCATAGGTCTACTGAGTTTCATCAATTAATAGAGTCAATGATTGAGAATGCAAGAAAGATCTTTAGGACGAATGGAGACATATTCATTCTAACTTCATCAGGAACGCTTGCAGTTGAATGTGCTCTAGCAAACTTACTGGAGCCTGGCGATACGGTACTCGTACCAGTCTATGGGGTATTTGGAAAGAGAATGTCTGAGGCAGCTGAGCAATATGGGGGGAGAGTCGTAGGTATTAGCTTGGATTGGAATAAAGCTATAAGCATAGATGAGCTTGAAGATGCTCTCACCCAGAATAATAATGTAGAGATAGTATCGTTCGTACATAATGAGACTTCGACTGGAACAATGGTTAAAGAATTATCAAGGATATCAGAGATAGTGAAGAAGCATGGAAAGCTTCTAGTAGTTGATGCTGTATCCTCGCTTGGCGGAGTACCTATCCCGGTAGAGAAACTTGGAATAGATGTATGCGTAACAGGTGCTCAGAAATGTCTAGCTGGACCACCTGGAATATCATTAATATCCGTGAGTGATGAAGCATGGAAAAAGATTCTATCAAAGTCTTCCAAAACCCCCTCCTATATAGATTTAAAGAAGCACCGTCAATTCATGAAGAAGCTTGAAACCCCCTTTACACCAGCTATAAATCTAATGTATGGTCTGGACGAAGCATTAAGGATAGTAATTGAGAAAGGAGTAGAAAACTGGTGGAGAAACCACTACGAATGCTCTCAATTCCTCTACAATCAACTAGAATCTGCAGGGCTGACAATACATCCCCTCAAAGAATATAGGTCTATAACGGTGGCAGCTGCCTATCCACCCCAGGGCATAAACCCTAAGACACTAGTTGAAGAAATGGAACGCCGAGGAGTAGCGATCGCAGAAGGAATGGATAAGCTAAAAGATAAGATAATAAGAATCGCATGCATGGGTAATATAAACAAACAAAAAATAAAGTATGTTATGAGCAAGTTGAGAGAATGCGTGGAAACCCTGAAATCAGACAACATTAAATTATAGTAGATGTTTCAGACTGGCGATTATTATCAAGATGAAAGAATACATTGTGTTAGTAAAATCAGATGGGCCGTAAAGCTAGGACAATACCCCAAATCAAAATTAATCAAAAGATAGGTAGAACTTTGGTAGGTGGGGCCGCTGGGACTTGAACCCAGGACCTCCGGCGTACTGTCTCAAGCAAGTATTCTGGTTTGAGACCCCAGGCCGGTATCCTACCATGCTGGACGACGGCCCCTAATTTAAGCCCTCTTTAAAGATTTCAAACCCAAATTTATCTATTTTCCACCATTGATTTTTATCTAAGATCAAATATACGTTTTCTCCAATGTCTTCATTCTTTACAAACATGTTTGAGGTTTTGGCAGAGAGTTCGAAGTCAGATTCAAGGAAAAATAATTTTAAATAACTACTAAATGCACTGGGAGTAGTAAAAGTGGTAACGATATGCTATGCTTCCTCAATATTCCTATATAGGAATGTAGATGGAAAGAAGGACTTGGGAGCTATAATGAAATATTCTCCCCGACGCAGAGATAACGAACCCAGCAAAGATAAGATTACACCATAAGAATTCTATGTCAATTTACGCGTACTATGTGACACTTCATGATATTATTGTATATCGACCGGTAGTAACCGATTTAATCACAAATGGCTTTATGAATCTTAGCAGCCTCATCCCAGAACATTAATTTATCAATCTACTTATTTTTCAGGCCATTTGGCTTAAATAGTTGAAAATCTTATAACTGTCGTTTTCAAAGTTGATAGGTGAAATAATATGATGAAGGCTCCCGTATTTCTCTTGGCGGTATTGTTTACCGTATCTTTCTGTACAGCGAGTACTCGAAATATAAGTCTAGGGCTAGATGAATCCTCTATTCAAGGATATGGTAGGGAGATGGGGTTTAGGTTGCTGACCCCTATTGTAGATCTACTATCTGGACCTGTATGGCTTAGACTGAGGGGTATCGATACATATGTGTCTCCTGCAAGTCTTTCCGCATCTCCTTATCAGGCAGGTGGTTTGCCTATTCAGCTTCCATATAGAATTCCATCTCCAAAGTTTAGTAGAAATCTCTTAATCTCAATAGATGTTAGTAGGATACCATATCAAGCTGAGACGAGTATAGCTGTTAACCCTCTGAATCCGGACAATATTGTAATCGGTATGAACGATTACGGTGTTTACGGTCCCTCAGCTTACGTTAGCATAGATGGTGGTGAGAGATGGGATGGCCCCTTCGCTATGACCCCACTATTGAAAGATGATTACGGCTCAGACGTATCTCTCGCATTTGATAAAGAAGGAAGAGTATATTTCGCATATATGTCCATCGGCTTCAAGTATGTTACTGTAAATAGAGTAGTCTTCGGAGATGAGAAAGCGAGTATAGTTGTTTCAAGGTCTGACGATGGTGGGTTTAGATGGAGTCCACCAACGATAGCTGCAGTAGGAGATATATATGCTCATGAGAATGAAGTAGTCATAGTATTTCTCGATAGGCCTAGGATAACCATAGGTCCCGACCCATTAGACTTGAATAGAGAAAGAATATACGTAACATATACAGAGTTTGTTCTTAGATATCCTCTAATCCCCGAGTATCCATATATTCTTGCTCCAACGATTAGTGTAACTATCAAGCTAGTATATTCAACTGATGGAGGAGAGACTTGGAGTTCACCTAGGCCTGTTAGCCCAACTTATTCGCATATTCTAGGAGAGGAAAAAAGAAGGATTGTTCAAGGATCTAATCCTAAAGTCAATAAAGATGGAACACTATACGTAGCTTACTACGATTCATTAGATGAAGGACCATGGAACGGGCTCTTCGCTCCAACAATTGTTAAAAGTATAGACGGAGGTAGAACATTTACAAAACCCATCCATGTTGATTATCTTCCAGAAATGGATTATGAGCTGCCACCAACACTCTTCAGAGCATGGGTTTCAATGATGCCTCAGATAGACATTGGACCAAACAGAGAAGTATACTTGGTTGTAGCTGCGAAACCAGACGATTCAGATATATTCTTCTACAGGTCCCTTGATGGTGGAGAATCATGGAGCACAGGGAAGAGGCTTAATGATGATAAGACTAACCGAGACCAGTTTATCCCAGCTATAGCTGTCAGCCCTAATGGAACAATCCATGTTTCATGGGCTGATAGAAGGGATGATCCAAAAGATATAGAATATCACATATATTATACAAAGTCCTCGGACGGGGGAGAGAAGTGGATGGAGAATACAAGAGTTACGGACTATCCTTCAAACCCGAACTATGGGCTATACCTCTATATTGGCGACTACTTTAGTATTGCTGCGACAGATGAAGAAGTATATGTTTCTTGGACAGATACAAGGCTTGGAAGGCCCTACTCTCCAAACATGAAGATAGGTTTTGCAAGAACTAGACATATCCCACTGCCTTCAATACTAGTATCCCCGCCAAGTGGTCACGCAGGTCAGGAGATAACAATAATGGGCGAGAACTTCATACCAAATGGGGAAGTATACATAAGAGTAGGAGATGCCTACCTATCAGCTATAAGGTCCGATAGAGATGGAAGATTCCAATCAAAGGTCTTTATGCCGATCTTAGGAGAAGGCCCCTACAAGATTGAAGTAATTGATGCATCTGGAAATAGAGCTGAAACATATTTCTACTGTGAGTTAGGAATAGATACCATAAAGAAGAACATAGACTTGATGAAAGAAGAATTTGATAAGATAATTGGAAAAACCACTCCTGGAAATATTTCAACCACTATAGATGAGAGCTATGAAGAAGTTCTTAACTCCCTAAGAATACTTGAAGATAAGATAGAGAAGCTTGAATCTAAATCCTCATACATGAAGAATCTATCATATCTGCTACTAACCCTTCTAGCCATATTGTTTATAGTAGTTTTACTATCGACTTGGAGGTTTCGGAGGGTTGAGAAAGAATGAATGAGAAGTTTCTACTCATAACCTGCTTGACACTCATAATAATTACAAGTATGATTTCGCCTATACTTGCAGAAGAATACACTCCTCCCCATAGTAATCCAGGCCCAGCAGTAGATAGGATAATCTTTAGAAAAGTTGACCAAGACCTTGCACCAAGACTTATTGAGAGGGGAGATATAGATCTCTACCTCTATAGTTTAAAGATATCTACAGCTGAACAATATATGAGAAGTGAAACTGTATGGATTTACCAAGCTCCTTCAACAACAATTTCTATCCTACTTAATCCAGCCCCTGCACCTGAGGGAGGATTAAACCCATTCTCCATACCGGAAGTCAGATTCGCTGTAAACTACCTTGTAGATAGAAACTATATTGCAAAATCAATCTATGGTGGTTTTGCTGCTCCTATGTACTCTCATGTTAGTCCATTAGACTATGACTACCTTGTTATCTCAGAGCTAGTTAGAAGATACCAGTTTTCTTACGACCCAGATTATGCAAGGACAATCATTCGTAAATCATTAGAGAGGGCTGGTGCAAAGCTAATCGATGGTAAATGGGTTTACAATGGAAAACCTGTTGAGCTGAGATTCATAATAAGAGTAGAAGATGAAAGAAGAGAGATAGGCAATATGCTTTCAGAAGAACTTGAAAAGATGGGATTCACTATCAAGAGAAGCTACATGGATTTTGCTCAAGCAATCTCACTAGTCTACAGAACGGATCCTAAAGCCTTTGAATGGCATCTATATACTGAGGGATGGGGTAGAGGAGCAGCTGAAAGATATGATTACGCTACTATAAATCAAATGTGTGCTCCATGGCTTGGATACATGCCTGGCTGGCTAGAATATGGATTCTGGCAATATAGGAATGACCTGGTAGACGAGCTTGGCATGAAACTATTTAGAGGTGAATACCAAGATCTGGATGAAAGAAATAAACTATACACAGAGTTAACTAGGCTCTGCTTAGAAGAAGCTGTGAGAATATGGGTTGTTGTAGTGAATAGCCCATATGCTTCGAAGACAGGTTTAAAGGGTGTATCAGTAGACATAGTATCTGGATTAAGGTCTCTTTGGACTCTTAGGTCAACATACACTGATAAGAATGAGTTGATAGTTGGTCATTTATGGGTTAGACCATACATGGGTTCTGCATGGAACCCGGTCGGAGGATTCACAGATGTATACAGCGTAGATATCTGGAAGCAATTGCATGACCCACCAATCGTTAGAGATCCATCTACAGGTCTACCTAAACAGTTTAGATCGAGTTATCAAGTCGTAGAATCTAGCCACTTAAGTAGAATAGATGTTCCAGGTGATGCATTCCTATGGGATTCTGGGAGTAGAAGCTGGATAAAAGTTCCAGCAGGTACAAAAGCTAAAAGCAGGGTAATCTTCAACTATGCAAAATACATTAATTCTAAATGGCATCATGGAGTAGAAATTAGTTTAGCCGACTTCTTATACTCGTTATATCAATCTTTTGACATAGTCTACAATGAAAAGAAATCTACTATTGAAGTATCTCTTTCAGCAACTCGAAAACCAATACTAGAAACGTTCAAAGGCTTTAGGATAATTAACCAAACATCAATCGAGGTGTATGTTGATTACTGGCATCCGGTCAAAGAATATGTAGCTGAATACGCTGAGCCTTGGGGTGTAGTTATGCCGTGGGAACTACTCTATGGAATGGATATTATGGTATTTGAAGAGAGTATATCTGCTTATACGGATACAGCAGCAGCTAGACTACAAGTAGATTGGCTTGACCTCATTGAACCTAAACAATGTAGAAGACTCATCAACATATTTGAAAAACTAAAAGATAGAACTCAATACCCTATTGAAGTCTTCAATCTCTTTGGGAGGAGCTATGAAAAAGCTGAGAATGTTTTAAAGAGATACGAAGCTGTAATCGGATGGTATAAGAACCATGGACACTTAGTGATAAGTAATGGAGCTTACTATTTAGAGGCGATAGGTACTGTAACTGAACAATATGCAGAACTAAAAGCTTTTAGAGATAAATCTTACCCATTCACCCCAAGAGACTTTTACGTAGGTATCTCGAAGAAGATCGACCTATACGCTCCAACTTTCATTCAGATACCAAAGGATGAAGAAATCAAATTCGACATAGAGGTTAGAGGGGTTCCAGAATCATATATCAATATATCTATTGTAGATCCCCATACGCAAGACCCACTTTATACTGAAATAGTGAAGACTCAAGAGGGGAAGACAACTATTAAGATACCTTTAGAAGTTTCAGCAAAGTTAAAGCAGGGCACCTACCAAATCTACATTATAGCATCAAGTGATTATACATCTCTAGTATCAGAGAGATCCATTGAAGTCAACTTAATTGAGAAGGTCGAGAAAGTAACAGAAACATTTACAATTCAAGAAACCATAAAGTCCGAAACAACTTTAATGAGAGAAGTGGAATGGATGACTAACGTATGGTTATTCATCATCACAATACTTGCAATAGCAATCATAACCGGTATACTAGTTATGAAAAAGAGAAAACCGAAACAGTAACATGCTAATGAGATTTCTACTTAATTGCCCTGACCGTTTGAGCTATTAATCCGGTTCCGACTATTATTGATGCAGCGAGTATCACTAGGCCCAAGAATATCCATGGAAATCTTTCTATATATTCAACTTCTCTTACTGTTTCTACCTCATAGACTGTCTTCGTAATTGTCGCAATCACAACAGTGGGCTTGTATAATGTTACATATACTGGGATTGTCTCAGTAGCTGTAGTTGTCACTGTCTCTGTAGGAGGACTATAGACTGCTATCTGCATCCCATAAGTTCCCTTAGACCCAAAATATGGAACGACTACAATATAATAGTATCCTGAAGAAGATGCTTGATACGAGATCCTTTCAGGATAACCTCTCGCTGAAGTGCTTCTTTCAACTACTTCTCTTTCAGGGCTTAGAAGATAAATATCGAAGTCTGCATCTACGGGGATTCTCACTACTATGTGGAGTATTTGATTTACATTTAACCAGACTTTGAAGAAATGATTTCTACCCCCCTCCATGTAGAAGCTGTATGATCCTGGTTTTAGTTCAGTAGCTGTGGAGAAACCAATTCCAGGCTCTATCTCAGAAATAGCGGGAATGAAGAATACTGGTGAAGTAATGAATAATGCAGCTATAATGATGTTTATCTTATTCATGATATCTCCTCCATAATCCTTAGTACCTCCCCTAGGTCTGTTAACACTGTTAAGTATATCTCATCTCTAAGCTTTGAGATAGCAGATTCATATTCCCTAGCTTCTGTAGTGTATGAAAATATCCAATTACAGACCTGTTCTGGACTGGCGTCTCTAGGGAAAGATTCAACCCAGTCAAAATAGTAATCTAGATAATAGATTATAGTATCTACTGTGGGAATTAAGTTAGGTTTTATCTTGTATAAACCCACCCTAGTATCATTCCAGTAAATCTTCGCCTCCGTCCTATTCTGTGGAGGCTCACTCTTCAAGATTACTAATAATTCTTTATCTTGCCTCAATTTATCGATCGCAAGAGTAAGTTTTCTTAGGTTATTCCTAGCCTCAGATAGTTCTCTATACCATCCAGTACATGAAGAGTTAATCTTCGCAATCTCTTTGCCTTTACCTTCAAGTTCGGCAATAAGCTTAGATAATTCTTGATTAAGCTTCTCAGTTTCTACAGCTAAACAAATCTTCTCGGATTCAAGCTGTAGAACCCTATCTTCTAATACCCTAATCCTTGAAGTTAACTCAATATTTCTACTCCTCGTTTCTTCAAGTTCAGCTATATTGAGTGATAATTGACTACTAAGCTGGTATTGACTCAGATAGTATCCCGAGAAGAAAAATCCAGCAGCTGCAATCAAGATAAGGAGATACAATATGTAGGATGGGATCCTCATTTCATGATTCCTTAATGTAGCAAATATATATTCTTTTCTTGATGATCGACGTGTAAAGCTTAACTACGTGGATTAGGATCGAGAGCAAATGAGAATATATTTGAGTATGCATTTATTGGTTTTGCTCCTTCAACAAGATAAAAATATACTGAAGATTATGAAGGAGAGGACCAAGGAGAGAAGAGAGATCCTAACAGCTTGACCGCCTGATACTACGGGAAACCTTCCAAGTTTTAGCTTTAAAGTTTCAGACTAGCCATTTCATTCCTCATCTCTTTGAGTATGCATCCGTCATCATTGTTCTTACAACCTCCTTCTGGGCTTCCTCTGTCTGGAGTATACTTACGAATCGACCTTCATAGATTGGTGCTATCCTATCACTTAGTTGTAAACGTCGTCAAGATCATCCGATATCAAGAGTACATCCATCCCCTCTTTACAACAATTACAAGTAGACCTAGGGGATAGCGCAAGCAGTAGAGGTAGACGTATTGAAGAATGGAGTACTAAAAAATTGGGAGGGGGCTGGCTTGGTAGCCCTAGCCACCTAGCACAAAAGCTTTACCGGTCCTCGCTTCAAGCCTCTTGGGCTCGCCGAGAACTAAAACTTAAAACATGCGGGTCTTACTAGGGCTTATACCCCAGCCCCATCTGCCTCTTAAGATTTACTAACATCTTTAGAATTCTCCTCATATCCTTGTATCTTGCTGGATGTAGCTCACCATTCTTCCATAGAATAACATTAGTAAGTATCGATAGATATCTTTGAGCTTTAAAGTTATACTTCTTTATCTTTCTTCCATCTCTACCTCCAGCTTTGAAGAGTCCAAGATACTTGACAGATTTTTTATATGACGTAGCCCTGTTGTAGACTAGTAGTCCAGCCAATCCTGTTAACCCATTAATATCATCCCTATCCAGTCCCAGACTCTTAGCTATATTCATGAATTCTGGAGTCAGTTTAGTAGCTTTATCAATGATCTCTCTCCTAGCATCTTTGACTATCTTCTCCAGCATCCTAATATCGCTTCCAACATTGACGCCAATCATGCTAGCTCTTTGAACTCTCTGAAGATTCCTATACAACATCATCTCCTTCATCAATAATGGCCTCAGCTCAATATCAACAATAGTTAGAAGCCTGAAGTATCTATGAGTATTATTCTTGACTAGTGATAGTTCATATACCTTCCATAGAAGATATGCATCACCCTCATCAGTCTTCGAAACCTTGCCGACCTTAGCCTTTAACTCATCCTTGAATCTTTCACGTATCTCCTTCCACTTCCATGGTCTAGTGAAATAGTAGATTCTCTTACCATTATTGATTGATTCTCTTAGTTGTTGCCACATATTTGGGAATATTGATGAGTCAAGATATATCTCATCATAATCCTTGAGCTCGGCGAGGCTATCGACTTCAAAGAATGAGTCCTTGTCTGGGTCATAGCATACATGCTTCTTAGAGTTCCATGCAGTATCTATGAATACTCTCCTAATCATCCTCGGAACACCACTCTACTTCTCCACCATATTCTTTGAAGAATCCTGCTAGGTCTCTAGCCAGCTGTCTGAGAGCCTTCTCCATACTGGTGTTCTTTAGGTATCTCAATGATATTATGTCTAGTTGATGTAGTTGATGACCCCTTATACAGTAGAAGTCTATCCACTCCTCGAAGTCAACGAATACTACTGGAAGCTCTCTATTGTTTATCCTCCTCCAGTCTTCCTTCACTCTAAAGAATGCTTTAAACGTCTTAGCGGTCTCTTTAGCTGTCTTCAAGTCTTCGAATACCCATCCAATATATACTCTTGTAGGCCAGCAGAACTGGTATATCTTAGCTATAGTCTTGGACACCGCCAGAGCACCTCTAGAGGCTGAGAAGACGTGAATAGCCAAGTATCATTAGATGACTACGTGAGGG
>Ga0209393_1000752_pt1 | contig 14855 bp, 18 predicted proteins | sample SSWtaG_2_FD_184117 | JGI IMG/M metagenome (GOLD analysis project Ga0209393, IMG submission 184117) | Hot spring microbial communities from Sandy's Spring West, USA to study Microbial Dark Matter (Phase II) - SSWsed_130316 (SPAdes)... | ecosystem: Environmental > Aquatic > Thermal springs > Hot...
TAACCAAAAAAGTTTTCAGATATACAAAAGGCCGGTTCGTGGTCAGGGTGGTGGTTAAACACGTGACCAAGGCGTTGAGAGAACACCACGATAACATACTGGAGGCTCTTCAACTTCTCTATAGAGCCCTTGAGGTAAAAGACGTCGAAGCTATATACGAACTTATCAAATTCGCCCAGGGCTTCGTCGATGCCTGCCATCACTCCGTGGAGGAGTACGTGCTTTTTTCGGGCGCGGTCAGAGGCGGATTCCCCTTCGAGGGAGGCCCCATACAGGTGATGGTTTGCGAACACGGCACTGGGCGTTACCTGGCGCGGGCCATGGAGGAGCTCTACAAGGCGTGGAAAGCCGGCGACGAGAAGGCCCTGGCAGAGCTCATCGACGTGGCGAGGCTCTACGTTGACCACCTCGCGCAACACGTCGAAAAGGAGAACAACGTCCTTTTCCCCATGCTGGAGGCACATGTCCAAACGGTGGAGAGTAGCAGGTCTGTGGAAGAAATCGAAAAAGAGAACAACCACGAGGAGTGGTTAAAGCTCCTCGATAGGCTTCGCGAGAGACTTAGATAATCCTCATATGCACCCTTTCAGCTCCCCGCCGCCCCCCAGGGGGGTCGGCTCCCAGCACGCCTGCGGCCTCCTGGGTGGGAGGGGCCGAGCGCCGGGCGGAGCCGCAGTGTGTTTCCTGCTCCGTGACGGGAAGGAGTTTAGATGGATTCATTCCGCTTGGTCGCCTCCACCTTCAAAACCCCGGGCGCCGTCACCACCTTCTCCACCACGAAACCGAACTCCTCAAGCAGACACTTGGCTGCAACCGCGTTTACCTGGACGCTCTCCATGCCGTAGCCTATCCCCACTATGTCTATGGAGGCTCCCTTCTCGGTGACCTGGACAGCGAAACGCTTGGCGGGAAGTATCCTAGCCAGGTAAGGCACCAGAGAGGTTACCTCCTTGAGGTCTCCAAAGAGAGCCTTTATATAGCCGGCCAGCATCCTCCCGGCCTCACACCACAGCCTCTCCATGGCGCCGCTGTCAAGCGTGTACATGTCCGTCACCATCTTGTCCAGGAGGCGGCCGGGGATGGGCACTATCTCCAGGTCAGACATTATCTTGTAAAACGTGAGAAGCTCCCTCACCTGCTGAGGCTCGTAACCCTCTTTCACTAGGTCGAGCCCTAGCTTGAGCAGTTCCGACGCCAACGCAAACTGCGTCATGCCGCGCTCCTCAGCAACCCTAGCCAGCTCCTCCGCCACGTGTTTAGCAACTGCTATGTTGATCCTCGGCTGTTTCGAGCTCACCGCATCGAATATACACTATGTATATAAATGTTGTCCACAAAACACAGTGAACAACGTTGTGTTAACTGGAATCTACGCCTTATGGGCTTTTATATACGCCACGGCAGAGGTGGTTGCCATGACGTGGGCAAACACCGTGTGGAGGGCGGTCTGGGGGCCGGGGGCCCAGGTGTTCTCCACAGCACCGAGGTACATAAAGACCCCGGTAGCCGCCTGAACAGCCGCAGCCGCCAGAAGAACGCGGCTGATCCAGCCGCCGACCCGCAACGCCGCGGCGATCGCCAACGACACAGCCAAAACGGCGGCGGCGACGTGCAGAAACAAGGGAACCGACTCGGGCGCGGGAGCCAACTGGTACTGAAAGGGAGACCGCTGGATCTTGTGGAGGCCCAGGATGTAGGCGCCGGAGAGGGAGGAAGCCACGCTCCAGAACGCCGCCCCGCGTAGCAAAACGCTACGCCGCCAGCCGGTCTGCTCCACGGCGGCTGCTAGAAGCATGAAGGCGGTTAAAAACGCGAACAGGTTGTTCACAGGATATACGAGGAAGCTCCACGGCGGAGGCACCTCGCCCCCCAGCGTCAAAAGCACCACGCGGCCGGTCAAGGCAGTTGCCAAAAGCGACGCCAAGGCGCCCACAGCCCACGGCTTGGCCCGCCTCCAGTACCGCACGGCGAAGAGGACAACCGCCAGACCGGCCGCCACCGTGGAGAATCTGTGGAGCGGTTCAAAACTCCCACTTGCGACAGCGTCGAGAAGCCTATAAAGCGCCCCGGGCCACTCCGTGCCTAAGTCAAAACCGTGGCCAAGACCGGCGGTTAAACCCCCGGTGAAGGAGGTCCACAAAACCAATAGATACGCCAAAAGAGGAAGTCTGCCCATAAGGGAAGACGGTCCAAGTCTATTTAAGTTTACGTCCGGTTAAGTTTACGTCCGGCGGTACCCACCGCAACACTGCCACGGACCCCAGCCCCCAGGAGTTCAAAAACCTCTGCAGAGAGGTGAAGCTGGGAGAGCACAAACCGTGGGTAGCCCCCTTTCTATTCCATCCCCTGGGGCGCGGCCCCCACGGACACGACTGCGCCTTGGAAGGGGTCCACGGCGGTGCGTCTGCGTCCTCTTCGTCGCGCGTTTCTAAATGCGAAGTGCGCCGAGCGGGCTCTGGCGAAGGCAGCGAACAGACACGGCGGAGTTCCCCAATTCGGGGGATGGACAGTCGAGCTTACGCGTTCTAGCCAAAGGTTGGCGGGTGGCGGATGGGTCGTGTGGTAGCGCCTAAGCCTCGACGTTCCCGTTCTAGACCTATGCCTCAAATTCGCTTTATAAATATCGAAAAAGACTTCGACGTGATTTTGGTTCATTTGACGAAATAAAAAATTCGCCGTCGGCCTGGTGTTTTCCGGCACCGGTGACGTCATCCTCTGCAGGTGCATGGGTCCCAGGGACAAACCAGACGTGGCGGGGGCGGGAATGGCTGAGCTGAAGCGACTCCAAGCGGCGCAGAAAAAAGAAGGGGCTAATTCATAACGCTCACGACCCACGCGACGGGTGCTCGTCTCGTATAGGCCTAGGCGGGTGGCCGCGCCTACAGTATTGAGAGTTGTGTTGATAATACTTAGGAGCCTTAGGGAGGTTGAAAAAATTATGGGGGGATTATGTGGATCACTGGGCTCGTCCTGAAGCTCCACTGGCCGGTGGCGGGGTCGCGTCTTACGTGTGAAAATACGTGCCAATTCTCCTCGTCGATGTATGGATAATCGGCATTGAGGTAGTAGCCCCTGGATTCTTTTCTGTTCATCATGGAGAACACCACGGCCTGGCCCACGATGAGTCGGTGATACACCTCCCAGACGCGCAGAAGCTCGTGAAGGCTGGCGGCAGCCGCGAAGTTGAAATCCTCCTCCAACATCTTTAACAGCTCCCACGCCCTGTTGAGGAGGTAGGTGTTGGTCACGTAGAAGGCGCCCCAGCCGGCGGCGTATTCGTCCATAGTCTTCTGGAGGCGCACCAGGAGCTGGTACCAGTTGAGGTAGTTGGGGTGAATCTCAAACCAGTTTGTCAGCTGAGGCGGCATCTCGGGCGTGGTGGTAAGCGGCTTGTTTTTGTGATACCACTCCAAGGGCCTGTAGACGATCTCTTTATAACGCTCGATCGTGCCCCCACTTACGGTGGGCTTGTAGTCTCTGGCCTGCGTCAGCACGTACCGCGCCGCGGACTTCCCCGCGATTCTGCCCTCGGTGAAGGAGCCGCTACTGAACTTGTGGCCGCTTGCGCCCACCACGTCTCCCGCGCCGAAGAGGCCCTCCACCGTCAGCATGCGGTTGGGCCCCCACTTGTATTCGGGCGGCGCGATGTCTGGGGGACCTGACGCCCACATGCCGCCTGATGAGGCGTGGCTCGCCTGCACGTAGGGCTCGGTGGGCACGAGCTCGGACGGGGTCTTCTGGGGGTGTATGTTCTGCGACGCCCAGTAGAAGGCTTGTGTGGGGGTCATGTCGAGGTAGTCCTCGAAGAGGACTTTCAGCGACTCCTCATCCGGGAGCCTCTCCTGGGTCTGCATTAGGTCCGGCCCTCTGCCCTCTCTCAGATTCGTTATGGTGACCCACGTCCTGATGGGGGTCGGCGTGGGCTTGGCCCAGGCGTAGTCGTAGAAGTACTTAGCCAGCTCTGCCTTGGCCTCGTCTGGTAGAGGCTCCCATTGCTTGCCCGTGACGTCGGTAGACCTCATTTTTAATAACAGATAGGGGAATCCCACGGGGCCGTAGGCGTCTTTGAAGCGAACTACGATCAGCCTGAATTCCATGTTCACCGTCTCGGCACCTGCTAGGAGCGGTATGGCGTAGGCGCTGCCGGAGGCCCACGTTGGGTACCAAGCCCGGCCCAGTCCCTCGCCGACGCTTCTCGGCCTGTATAGAAGCGACGTGCCGCCCGCCGTAACTATCACCGCCTTGGCCTTGAAGACGTAGAAGGTGCCGTCGCGTACGTGGAAGCCCACAACCCCCGCGATTCTGTTGGGCTTGCTTTCATCAAGCAAGGGATGCGTAACTAACACCCTCTCATACACCTCATCTGCGGACTTTTTACAAGGCTCTCCGATTACCGCCTTGTAGCTCTCGCCGTGGATCGGATGTTGCCACCTGCCGGTGCGGAGGTACTTCCCGGTCTTGGGGTCGCGCCAGATAGGCAGACCCCATTCGTCGAAGAGCTTAATGGTGGAGGTCATGTGTCTCGCTATGTCGTATATGAGGTCTTCTCTGACGACGCCTAGGAGGTCGTTTCTTACGTAGTTAACGAAATCCTCCGGCTTCGGGTCGTCGGGGTCTGTGGAAAACACGCCGAGGTTACACGCAGATAGGCCCATCCCAACTGCGCCGGACTTCTCGAGGTTGGCCTTTTCGACAAGCGTCACCTTGCACTTGTTGCGGCACCAGTACTTGGCCTCGAAGACGGCGCCGCATCCCGACATTCCGCCGCCGACGACTAAGATGTCGGTCTCGACTATTTTTGTGGGGAAGTGTAGCGACGACATAGCTACCTGCCTGCCCCCGCCTTGGCCTTGATTATGCTACCCACGATTCTGACGGGCTCTTTAGGCCTCGGCAACTCTGGAAAGCCTAGGTACTCGGGCTTGTCCTCAAGCGCGAGCAGTTCGGAGTCTAGGTCTGGGCGTTCGGGGATGTCCATGGCGCCGCGCGCGGAGCCCCAAGGCGTCGTCCTGATAGGCGAGGCGAAGTCATACACCGTGCCGTCTCTGAAAACAATCCTCCAGTATATGATATTTTTCTTCGTGTCTCGTATCACGCCCACGCGGGCGCCCAGCGGCGCGAAGTCGCTGTACGGCCTTACGTCCACGGCGTGTTCTGGACAGTATTTTACGCAGTTCATACACTCCGCGCAACTCACGGGGTCTGCGTTATAGGCCCTCCTCACCTTGGGGTTGAACTGCATGTTGTCGGCAGGACATATGTCAACGCATTTGCCGCAACCTTTACATTGAGAGGCATAGACGAACGTCGGCATTGGTGCTTTATCTGCCATTATATATTTACGTTATTAACACTCTACGAAAAATAACAGTTTTAGTAGGGGCCGAGCTTGGTGTCATGGTCAAAGTGGAAACCCATGGTCCCTATACCTATGTAGAAAGCCCGGTGGATTGGTTCGCGATTGACGTCTTGGCTGTTCTAACGATTCTGTGGGTTCTATTCACCTTTTGGCACAAGGGCGTCAGAGGCAACAACATAACGCGATACCCCCAGATCCACATGGCGATTCCCTACCCCCAGTGGAGGAGAGGGTTGCTGGGCGAGAAACCCGCAATAGGGGCTGGCCGCGCCATCTCGGCGTTTTTCAAGACGTTGTTCGCAGACGTCTTGGCCATGGGGATACTCAAATGTGAATACGGGAGGTCCGAGCGCGAGGTGGTGCACACCCGCGGGCCTAAGCGGGTTGCCAAGTTCCTGATGGTGTGGGGCTTCGTCTTCGCGGCGCTCTCCACCACAATTGCGTATTTCACCTTCCCCCACAACATGATCGTGCTCGACTCTACCCACCCCGCCAGGGTCCTCGGCATGGTCAGCGGGGTTTTCCTAATAGTAGGCGCCGCCATCTGGCTGTCTGTACGATACAAGGAGGTGGGATACAGCGGAAAGCAGTGGTGGCAACTCATAGGCGCTGAGTACCTCCCCGTGACCATACTCCTCCTCGGCGTCTCCGGCTTTGTGCTCCAGGCGGCCGTCTTGGCCTACGCCAATGGGTGGCCCGGGGCCGACACCTTTCTCTGGTTTGCCGTGCACTTCCACGCGATACCGGTGGCCGCCTTCTTCTGGCTCTTCTTCTGGACAAAGGCGGACCACATCGTCTACAGAATCTTCTGGCGGATCTACGACTACGCAGACAAGGAGCTGGCCGGCGCCAACACCAGACTGCCGCCGACGACCTTAAAGCCGCTTAACAAAACCGGCAAGGAGATACAGCCCGGATATTAAAGCGCTGTTATTTTTTATCTGTTAATATGGCTTAAAAATTGTTTTTTGCAAACCTGTACATGCCAGTTATAGAACCCCACGGCGGCCGTCTGGTTTACAACGTCTTGGAGGGAGACGCGGCTAAGTCGTATTGGGAGCTCTCTACGCGGCTCGAGATCAAGCCTACGCAGGGGCCCGACGGGGCGCCGATTAGAAACCCCTACCGGGAGGTCATGTCGATTGGATACGGCTTCTTCAGCCCGCTGGAGGGGTTCATGCCCTGGAACGAGGTGGAGTCTGTGCTTAAGGAGCGGCGGCTCCTCAGCGGGTGGCTGTTCCCGTTCCCAATAGTATTCGACGTTACGGAAGAGGAGCTGAAGACGGCTGGGGCGAAGGTCGGAGATGACCTCCTCCTGACGCTTAAGGGAAGGCCCTTCGCCGTGTTGAAGATAGAGGAGGTGTATAAGCTTCCAGACCGTAGAGAATTCGCCGATGCGGTTTTCGGCACGCCTGACAGAAACGGCGAGGTGGTGAAGAAGCGGTTCGACGAGAAGCACCCAGGCTGGTTGATATACCGCTCAATGAAGCCTCTCGCGGTGGCCGGCAAGGTGGCCGTGGTCAACCCGCCGAGGTTCAGAGAGCCCTACATACGCTTCTGGGTCCCGCCCGCGGCCTCGCGGAAGCTGATAGAGGCTAAGGGGTGGAAAATCGTGGTGGCTCACCAGACGCGGAACGTGCCACATATAGGTCACGAGATGCTTATGAAGAGGGCCATGTTTGTGGCGGGCGGCGACAGGCCGGGAGACGGCGTTCTCGTAAACGCAATTATCGGCGCCAAGAGGCCGGGGGATTACGTAGACGAGGCCATTTTAGAGGGTCACGAGGCCTTGAACACGGCGGGGTACTTCCACCACAACCGCCACATGGTCACGATGACGCTTTGGGACATGAGATACGGCAACCCGCTGGAGTCTCTCCTCCACGGCATAATTAGGCAGAACATGGGCGCGACGCACCACATGTTCGGCAGGGACCACGCAGCCACAGGCGATTACTACGACTCCTACGCCACTCAACACCTCTGGACCCGCGGACTCCCCAGCTACGGCATAAACGCCCCGCCGCATCAGCTGGACAAGGGGCTTAAGATAAGGCCGGTCAACATGGGGGAGTTCGCCTACTGTCCTAAATGCGGCGAGTACACCTACCTCGGCATCTCCTTCGGCGAGGTGAAGGAGTCGCCTCTCTGCGGCCACACGCCTGAGAGGGTCTCGGGGTCCTTCCTCCGCGGCGTGATCATAGAGGGCCTCAGACCTCCCAGGGTAGTTATGAGGCCTGAGGTCTACGAGGCGATTGTGAAGTGGTGGCGCGTCTACGGGTATCCCTTCGTCACGGAGAAGTACCTGCGGTTAAAAGAAGACACGTTAGAGGTGGAGCTATGACGTACAAACTCGGCCTCTTAATAGACGAGAAGCGCTACGAGGCGATTAAGAACCTCCCGTTTGCCGGCCAGCTGAAGTCTATGTTCGGAGGCGAGATCAGGATGCTGGAGATAGAGATCGACGACGAAACAGCCAAGAAGATACTCCAAGCCTTCCCAGCCGCCAGAGTAGACGCCAGAGGCTATCTTGAAGATCTGCCCGTCGCCTTTAAGAGGGCGGTGTTTGAAGCCATTGTGAAGACCGGAAGCGTGGGGAGGGAGGCGTTGGAGGAGGTGTTTAAAAATATCGAGGCCATCAAGGAGCTCGCCAAGAAGGAGAAAGAGTACGTCCCGCCGCCCTAGGGCCTACCTCTTTTTCCTTGACGAGGCCCGAAGACCACAACGTCGTCATCCACAGGTTTTTCAAAAAGTTTTATAACGGTGGAGTCGGCGAGGACAGACATGGGAGGCTCCACGTGGGCTATTTCGCCGAATTCTACATGTTCAAGATACTCAAGCGCCACGGTCCCCGCCACGAGGGGGAAGCCTGTGAGCTGTCTCCTCACCACGACTTCGGATATGCCGAAGGGCACTGTCATGACGACCCGCCTGGCTGGCGGAGGCTCCAGGCTCCACGTGAAACAAAACGCCTCCACAGACATCCGGCCCCATCCGTAGTAGGGGTAAAGACGGAAGGCAAGCTCCCTGGAGACGCCCGCGCAACCCCGCCGCCGCTCCACCTTCGCCACGGCCTCCCTCCCATCTACGCTCCTCACCTTCACGTAAGGCGGCAGGTCGTCGCTGAAAACCACCAATCTGTAGTCAAGTATGGTGGAGGTCTTGCAGAGGCCCAGCCACAGCTCCACACAGCCCGCCACGTCTGGGTTTAAATCTCTAATCTGCTAACAAGAGGGAGGAAATAAGGCTTTTAAACGTGCGGAGACGCGGGTCCATGGATCCGGTGACCGTGTTTCTCTACGGCGTGTTTCCGTACATAGCGCTTTTGATGCTTGTCGGGGGAGTTCTCTACCGCATATGGGGCTGGGTCTCCGCCGGCAACATCACCGGTCTCTACTCGGTGGTGGTGAAGGCCTACGCCTGGGACTTCGGCTCGCGGCTCGGCGAGGTGCTGAAGCGCGTCTTTCTGCTCTACACCCTCTCCATGTCTGATAAGCTTGTGCTTGTGGGATCCGCCATGTTTCACTGGGGCATCTGGATAGCCCTCCTGGGCCACCTCTCTATGATCGTGCCGCCTGAGCAGTTCGGCATGCCGAAGGAGGCGCATAAGGCCATAGCTCTCTACGTGGGCGGCGCCGCGGGCGTGATCGCGCTCATAGGGCTGATACTGCTACTGGTGAGGAGGCTCGTCAGATCAGACGTGAGGCGGCTGAGCTTCCTCGACGACTGGTTCGCCCTCATCCTCCTCATAGCCCTAGTGACTGTGGGCAACGTCCAGACCCTAGTCCTACACCCGCCCTACATGGAGACGGTGACGCCCTGGATCCAGAGCGTGCTCCTCGGCAGTCCCAGGCTGGATCTCGTGGCCCACTGGGACCCGATCACCAAGCTACACGTCTTCCTCGCGTTGCTCTTCATCGCATACGTGCCCCTCGGCAAGATCATACACCCATTCTCCTTCCTAGCCATGCCCACCCTCTGGAAGGCCCCCACAAAGCTATACGGCTATCTGCTGGCTAAACTTAAGTAGATTTTTCCCCGCTCCCGCGCCGTTGCACAATTTTTTCACGCGCCCGACGTCACAGGCTGTCACCCCTCCTATCTGAGACCCACCGCCCATTGACATCATATGTGGGCAAGAGAGCATACCTCTTTACTCATGCCGAGGCAAAACGGGTCGCCAACAAGCAACGCCGCCGCACGAGAGCGAGGTATTTCGCGTTCCCTATTTCGGCTACCACATTTTACATGCCGCCGGGAGCGGCTGCTATCCTAACTCGTGTTGCGCCTAGGCGTGGGCCTGGGTTTTCTCCTTCTGGTTCTGCCGACTTTGTACCTCCTCACCTGGCCGTCGCCCGCTCTTAATTGGTGAGCTACGTGGAGGTGACTCCACCTGGATGCGGCCCTTGAGGGATCCGCCTTCGCTGACCGGGGCCTTAGATGCGGGTTCAACCGCCTCGTGGCTAGGCGAAAGAGGCAGACCACCGCGTGGATCGTCCTCGACTGGCGGCATTGCCTGTAGGGGGTGTCGGCCGATATCCCTAGATAGCACGGCGCCTGGAGATGGCCCAGATGGGCAGCGTATACACCCCGTCGGCCGTTGCGAGCCGTTATAGGTAATCTGTCCAAGCCGTCTTCAGAGGGGGCTCTCAACACTACAGGCATACATGTCGTTAAACGCCCTAAGCCCTTGCCGCCTTGAAGACGCCTACAACGGTCTAGTGGATGTGTATGGAGTTGCGTCTGTTTAACGACGGTTGTTAATAACTTATATATTGTTTAAAGAGGGCTTCTCTCCATGGCAGACGTCTTCGGCGGATTGTTGACGCTTACTGGTCTGGTTGCCTTGTCTTTTCTAATAGGTATCATCGCCCCCTTGGCCGGGGTCGGCGGCGGCGTGCTCTTCACGCCGATATTGTTGGGTTTTACGTCTATACATCCCGACCTCATAAGATCTGCGGGGCTTGCCATCGCGTGTTACTCATCTATAATGGCGGGCACTGTGTACTTCCGGTGGAGGATCGCGCCGTTTAGACTCATACTGCTCGCCTCAGCAGTACTTGTACCCGCCGCAATTATCGGAGCCCAGCTGGGAATTCACGTGGCGGCGCTGGGGAGGTGGGGCCAGGGGCTCATCAGGGCGTCGCTAGGCATAGTTCTGTTCATCGTTGTTGTGATGCTTTCCGTAAAGCGGATAGACTGGCCGGCGCCTAGGTGCAACAGCAGGCTTGTGGACGTGTTTGGGCTGAGGTACGTCTACCACGAGAAGACGCTTAACAGAGATGTGGAGTACTGCCCCACCGGGCTCGGACTCGCGGCCGGCCTCCCGCTTCTGTTCTTGATCGGGTTCGGCTCCGGCTTCTTCGGCCTTGGAGCGGCGTGGGCCCTAATCCCGGTTTACAACCTCTTAATGGGCCTTCCGCTTAAAGTCGCGGCCGCGTCTGCAAGCGCCTCTCTGGCCATCGCAGACACAGGCGCCTTGTGGGGATACATCCTCCGCGAGAGGTTTCATCCCGAGCTGTTTATAAGCACGACGCTCGGCGTAATCATAGGGGCGAACCTAGGCGCCAAGCTTCTGCTTAAAGCCAGAGTTAAATTCATCAGGCGGCTGATACTCGCCATAATGATATTCAACGGCATACAGCTGGTAAACAGAGGGCTTTTCGAAATGGGCATAATGCCCTACAGGCTGTTTTGATGATATGAAGCCCGCCGACTACACATACGCCGGGGTTACGAGGGCGCTCCTGTACGTAGCCCTCGCGGCGCTTACAGCGTCTTTAATTATACACGCCGTCTTAAACCCCACAGGTCTAGAGGAGCTGTCTAGAATTATCAACGGCGAGCTAAATAGGTGGGCCCCCCAAACCCCCGTAGACTACGTGCCGCTTTACGCAATTTACTTCATAAACCTCATCGTCCCCATCGGCTTAATATATGTACTACCCACACTCTTTAAAGAAAACAAACTCATAGCAATACTTACAGTATTCATACTCATACTACTGACACTAATGATATTAACTGTAGAGGAATAACGATTTTTGCAATCCAGTGTTTAATCATGCGATTCAAAACGCCTCTTTTCAGATCCACATTTACGGCCGTAGGGCTACGCGTTATGTACTTCCCTGCTAGCCACACTCCTGCGGTTAGTTTTCCCACTACAGATCTATATGCGATATAATAGAAAGAGCGGCGTGGCACTTCCAATAGCCATAGATCTGCAGAGGTTTTAGTACGTCAAACACATAATATTTAACTCCCACATAGCCCCATCCCCACAGATTACCGAGAAGCCCCAATTCCACCCGGCTGTGATGGAGTAAAAGTCGGCAGCTGATAGGAGGGATGTTGCAGATCTTCAGAAGAGTGGCTTAGGTTTGGAGGCGGGCCCGCTCTGAGAGGTACCGCCTAGTCTCCAAGATGTAGTCAACTGCGCTTAGGGCAGTGAGGGAGTACCTCGACGGGCTTAACCTCGTTGAAAATGCTCCTTGCCATAGTAGGTCCCCGTCAAAGACCCCGACATTAGGGGCTAAGCAGGCCGCTATTGACTTCTACGGCCGTGGATATAAGATGATATCCGCCGCCATCTTCTACAGGCAGTACATGGCCGCCTCACTAGGGAAGATATACTTCGTCAACCCCGACGTGAGACTTAAGCCTCCGACTCCATATACACCGGCCGTCACTTAGTGGAATTCTTCCAGGTAGACATGGAGATGTTAGGCGCCGACTACCATAAGGCGATGGAGATGGCGGAAGACTTGGCAACCCAGTGGTGAGAACCGTCGGAGAGAAGTATGGCAAGGAGCTAGAAACAGCGCTGGGCAGGGCGCTGCCGGAGTTTAGGTCTCCCCTCAGGCGGTATAGCCACGGCGAGGCTGTGAAAATTGTAAATTCGCTAGGCTGTAGAAACCCAGCCCGGGGCTGAGCTGGAGTGGGAGTGTGAAAAACTCCTTCCGCCCTTCATAGCCGACCTGTCTTCGTATATGACTATCCAAAGGGCTCTAGGGGCTTCTACAACCGGGAGAGCCTCGAGGGGCTTGGGGTGCTTAGGGACTTCGATATGTTATACCCAGAGGGCTTTGGGACGTCAGCGGCGCCGAAAGAGAGTATAAGCCAGAAAGAGTTATGGCGAGGATTGGGGAGGGCGGCAAGGGCCCAGCCAGGTGCCAGCGGCGTCTAGAAATGCTCAGAGGGCCATACCCATTACAGACAGCCGGCTTCAGCAAAAGAGGCTGACTAGATACCTATGCAGCCTAAAAGCAGTTTGGAAGACGAGACCTTTTCCAAAGGTGGCTGGGATCGTGCCAATGCCGTAATGGCACTTATACCGGCGGTTAGCGGACGTCCATCTCCCCGCTTTTTAAAAGATTTCGTCGAGGTTTCAAGACGGGATAGGACGATGGGCTGGAGCCACGGAAACGGCTGAGGGTTTTGTGGGCCGGCGGGGGCGGGATGGGCGTCTACAAGTCTGTCAAGCCGATCTGGGAAAGTTTTATAGAGCCGCCCGACGGCTTCTGGCTACACCTCCTATACAGCGGGCTGGCCTCTGTGGGGGGCCTCTATTAAGAACACTCATCCAATCGTGTTTGGCCGCTACGCCATTGCACACAACGGCCCTTGCGCAAAGGCGAGCTGTTGGAGGGGCTTGAAAGGCGTGGGGTTAACGTTGGCGATCTCGCAGGGCAGACAGACTCCGAAATTCCGCTTAAGGCCATTATAAGGCGGCGACAAGGGGCCGTAAAAGAGGCTGTTGCGAGGCGGTTTATAAACCCGGAGGAGCCCTTCAAACTTCGCCTTTGTCGACGCCGGCTGGACCACGTACCTTCTATTAGGAAGGAGGAACACCCCCACTTCGTACTTGTATACGCCGAACTTAAAACATCTCCACAATCGCCTCCGAGCCCCTCGGCGAAGATCTAAATGGGAAAACTCTAAAAACGGCGAGCCACCAACCCTCACATATTAGCGTGGGTCGTAAAATCACTTCAAGCGCGGTCTGCATCGTCACGTATGGCACGTCAACTTCGTCACGTATTCCTCGGCTAAGAGAACCACAAGAGACTCGGCAATGCCGGTTATAACTGTCTTCGTAAGTTTAACAGTGCGAAAAGCCGCTGGTCGCAAGAGGTCTCAATGCACAGACCCCCGCTGGAAAAGGGTTTACAAAACGTGTGGATATGCGTATGACGACTGTAATGTTGACCCCTCTACGCCTAGGCCCCCTATACCTCCTGTAGAGTCGATCTGCATAAGTCTGCTATCTGCTCCGCAATGGGGCGGAGGAATAGGCCGTGGCGCCTCACGTAATGCACGCTGAGGGTTATATAAAAATTAAATTTCCACCGCACTTGTCTGCTCAGTGATCGTGTTGGATAGGGAACTGGACGAGGCCGAATTCGTGAGATGTCTAGGGCTTAGGTACGTAATCGTCTCGGGCTACGTCGCTATCCTCCTCGGGCGGGCCCGCTCGACCGACGACATCGACATTATTGTGGAGGCTGTTTCTGGTTCTGAAATAGCGGCACGTGTGGGGAAGTGCGGCTTTAAGCCGCTTTCTCTTTCGGCCTCCCTGGACGAGGAGTTTAGAGACGCCTCTGTGAGGTTTTACAAACCTCCCCAGATATTGCCCAACTTCGAGGTCAAACCTCCCCGGAGCTTCTACCAGCGCTACGCCTTGGAGAATAGAGTCGAGGCGCATGTGGGCGGTGCTGTGTTCTACGTCTCTCCGCTGGAACTTCAAATCGTCTACAAGCTATGGCTAGGGTCTGATAAGGATTTGGAAGACGCGGTTTATCTCTACAGGTTTGGGAAGATAAAGGGTTTATTAAGCGAGGAATTGCTTAAGGCGTGGGCGAGGCGGATGAAGGTGTCTTTGAGGAGCTTGAAAGAGAGCGGAGACGGAACCTACATCACAACTTGAGGGTAGTGGCCCATTTCGCGGAGCTCGCGGCGAGGGACGATCCAGACTACTGGCGCTCTTATTTAGATTTCATAAACAGCTTCTATAGATACGTCTGGAGGAGACTTGGAGATCCCATTTTCCGCGAGACGTATTTACAAGTCCTGGAGATGAGGCGCCGGAGGCCGAGGAGGGAGCCGCCGGATGACGATACGTAATGAGCCCGGGCTTTTAAACTGAGGGGGTGGGCGCGGAGATTTTAAGTTGGAAGATGCTGAGGCGAGGCGCGTTGAATTCGTTGATGACGAAGACGCGTTGTGGCAGAGCCTTTACGCCGCTCTGCAAGACGTGTTCACGTGGTGCAGTTCTCTTCTCCGACCTGAGGTGGAAGAGGTCCCCTTTGTACACGCGTCTCCTCTCGAGGCAGAGGAGAGAGGCGTGACAACACCGCGCCTTCCGTCCACACGTATGAACGGATATTATTTTTAGGATATAGAAATCATTCTGAAATAGAGCCTTTATGAAGTTTTACCTCTCTGATACAGACCTTTTCATCAAACGGTGTACAGCAGTACCACCGCCGCGGCT